>BNJV01001259.1_pt1 | contig 47159 bp, 65 predicted proteins | sample 8540591 | NCBI WGS metagenome assembly BNJV01 (sample SAMD00202457, study PRJDB9452) | human saliva metagenome | host: Homo sapiens
TTGGATTTTTTTAGGCGTTTTTTTAATTTCTTTTAAATTTTTGACCGCACTTTCAGCGAGTGTTATTACTAATAGCGAGAGAAGATTATTGTACGAATGTCGTGTCATGTTTTACGTGGTATGATTAGATTGAAAGATATCTCAAAGGTTAGTCAAAAAAATGAAAATACAGAATGTGTTACTCACCGGTGTTTTAATGTATTCCTCTTTCGCGCTAAGCGCCGATACCCAAACGCAACTTGTGACGAAAGAACAAGCCTTTACAGCTGGCCGAAAATTATGTAATACAGCATTATGGAAATCAAACGGCTCAAGCACAAAAGCCATATCAGATTAAAAAGAGGGAGAGTATTGGATTGTTACTGGAAATCCACCCAAAGTTCTGGGCGGCAATTTTTCTTGTGGTGTTGGGTGAGAAAGGAAAATTAGAAAAAAATCACCCATACCAAGTAGAAAAGATTTTTACGATATTAGCCCTAAAACAGATCATTTTTTTATACAAAAAAATTTACATATCTTTTAAGTTTTTTTGTAAAAAAATCCAGAAATCTTTACATATATTTACATAACTCAAGTTTTTACCTTAATTAATTGTAATTTTTAAGTAAATCCTTTTTATTGTGCTTTCTTTTTGTACAGAGTTCGCTTAAAATGAGCTGTTCCGACCAGAAAGGAAGGGGAACTGTGGTCAAAATTTGTGGTCGTCGCCTTTCTGACGTTGAATTTTTTTCGGCGCTGTTGCATGAGTGACAGCTTCTTAATCATCCTAATAAAAAGGAATAATTTTATATGAACAAAGTGTTTAAAGTTATTTGGAATCATGCGACACAAACGTGGACAGCTGTTTCTGAACTTGGGCATGCTAAGGGTAAAACCAAATCTAAAAAAATCGTGAAATTAACCGCACTTGCAGGTGCTGTTGTAACTGCATTAGGTGTTTCGCAAGCGGCTCAGGCTGGAGTAGATCTTGGAAATTCTGCAGTTAATATTTCTCCAAATGCTTATAATGGTTCGAACAGAGTTGGTGTGAATTCTATTGTTGTAGGTTATCAAAACACTACTGATGGTAACGACGGTACAACTGCTTTAGGTGCTCATAACGAAGCAAAAGGAAATTCTGCTTTAGCAATAGGTAATCAGAACAGGGCAACTGCTGGTGCATCAACTGCAATAGGGGTGGGTTCTACAGCAAGTGGTGAAGCCTCTGTTGCTATCGGTAACGTAGCCCAAGCAACTCAAATTCGTGCAACAGCTGTAGGTAACCGTGCAACTGCGACTCAAGATTCTGCAAGTGCATACGGTAACCGTGCAAATGCTGATGCTCAATTTGCAACCGCTATCGGTGATAATTCTCATGCAAGTGCTGCGGCTGTTGCTGTAGGTTCTCACGCAGATGCTTCACATCAAGATTCTATCGCTATTGGTCATAACGCTCATGGTGCTTGGACCAATGCTATTGCTGTCGGTAAAGATTCTGTAGCAAGCCAAGACCATGCAATTGCAACTGGTACTAGTGCAAATGCGTCTGGTGTTCAATCAGTTGGTGTGGGTTCTTATACTAAAGCGGCAGGTAATTTAACTGTTGCTGTTGGTCCATACGCTCAGGCAAATAAAGAAGCGGCTATCGCTGTGGGTTCTAATGCGACCGCAACTGAAACTAACTCTGTTGCTGTAGGTCAAACTGCGACTGCATCTAAAAATAATGCAATTGCTATCGGTACTAAAACTCAATCTGCTGGCGATAACGCAATTGGTATCGGTGCTTATGCTGAATCAACTGCAGCACGTGCTACAGCAGTAGGTGTGTTATCACAAGCTAATGGCGCAGGTTCATTCGCAGGTGGTGCATCTGCTCACGCAGTAGGTCAGAACTCTGTGGCGATTGGTGGTGCACAAGATGGTACTTTAGTAATAAAGCAGGTACCGCGGCTACATCTACAGGTGATAACTCTATCGCTTTAGGTACTCAATCTAAATCTCAAAAAACCTCAGATGTTGCAATCGGTACAGGTGCGATCGCTGATGGTGTAGATAAACCAAATGGCGCATCTAACACTGCAGATAACACTGCAGGTACGGCTACTGCAGTTGGTGCGAAAGCAAACGCAACGGGTATTGCAGCAAGTGCATTAGGTGAACGCGCAAATGCAACAGCAAATGGTGCGACTGCTGTAGGTAGCAAGGCAAATGCAAGTGGAGCAGCATCAGCAGCATTAGGTCGTGCAGCAGAAGCAAGCGGTGAATCAGCTACTGCTTTAGGTAGTGGTTCAAGAGCTACAGCGAAATACAGCCTTGCAGGTGCGCCAGATTCAGAAGCTTCAGGAGTTAACTCAGTAGCGATTGGTGCTCATTCAAGAGCGAATATCAATGATTCTGTTGCATTAGGTGCAGATTCAGAGACTAGTGCATTTGTTAGAACTGACAGTGCAACAGTTGGTTCTATTACTTACGGTGGCTTTGCAGGTAATACCAGTGCGTTAAATGGTGGTGCGGGTTCAGTTGTATCTGTAGGTAAAGCAGGTAGCGAGCGTCAAATTAAACACGTTGCAGCAGGTCAAATTACTAAAACTTCAACTGATGCGATCAACGGTTCACAATTGTATGCCGTAGCTGATGCGCTAAAGTAATCACCACTGGGTTATCGGTGGTAACCAAACAGCTAAGAACACAGATGTGGCACCAGTTGCGTTGGATTACTCAGATGTTAAAAACAAAGACATCGTTGAATTCCAAAATGGTCGAGGCACAACAGCTACTGTAGAAAATACTCCAGCAACGAAAAATAGCGTAGGCGAAACCATCCCAGGAAAAACAGTTGTTAAATATAACGCCAATATTGTAGATGGTAAGAACACTAAAGTTGTTTATAACGAAAAATGGCACTGTTCAAATTAATGCAGATGTATCTGCCGGTGCAAAAGGTGACACTGGTGCAACTGGTGCAACTGGTGCGAAAGGTGATACAGGTGAGAAAGGTGATAAAGGTGACGGCATTACAGGTGAGGTTGTAAATAACAATGACGGTACTCACACTATTACTATTACTAATTTAGCTGATGGCTCAGTTACTACGACTATCGTAAAAAGATGGTAAAAACGGTAAAGATGGTGCAACCGGTGCTACAGGTGCAACCGGTGCCGCAGGTAAAGACGGTAAAAATGCAACTGCAACCGTAGTAAACAACAACAACGGTACCCACACAGTGACCATCGTAGATGGCAACGGTCAAACCACTTCAACTATCGTGAAAGATGGTGCAACTGGTGCAGCTGGTGCGAAAGGTGACACTGGTGCGAAAGGTGACACTGGTGCGGCAGGTAAAGACGGTAAAAATGCTGAAGCTAAAGTTGTGAATAACAACGACGGTACACATACCGTGACTATCGTAGACGGCAACGGTCAAACCACTTCAACTGTCGTGAAAGACGGTGCAACTGGTGCGGCAGGTAAAGACGGTAAAAATGCTGAAGCTAAAGTTGTGAATAACAACGACGGTACACACACCGTGACTATCGTAGACGGTAACGGTCAAACCACTTCAACCATCGTGAAAGACGGTGCAACTGGTGCAGCTGGTGCGAAAGGTGACACTGGTGCGAAAGGTGATACTGGTGCGGCAGGTAAAGACGGTAAAAATGCTGAAGCTAAAGTTGTGAATAACAACGACGGTACACACACCGTGACTATCGTAGACGGTAACGGTCAAACCACTTCAACCATCGTGAAAGACGGTGCAACTGGTGCGAAAGGTGATACTGGTGCAGATGGTAAGAATGCTGAAGCTAAAGTTGTAAATAACAACGACGGTACACATACCGTGACTATCGTAGACGGCAACGGTCAAACCACTTCAACTATCGTGAAAGATGGTGCAACTGGTGCGAAAGGTGACACTGGTGCGGCAGGTAAAGACGGTAAAAATGCTGAAGCTAAAGTTGTGAATAACAACGACGGTACACATACCGTGACTATCGTAGATGGTAACGGTCAAAACCACTTCAACCATCGTGAAAGACGGTGCAACGGGTGCGGCAGGTAAAGACGGTAAAAATGCTGAAGCTAAAGTTGTAAATAACAACGACGGTACACATACCGTGACTATCGTAGATGGCAACGGTCAAACCACTTCAACCATCGTGAAAGATGGTGCAACTGGTGCAGCTGGTGCGAAAGGTGACACTGGTGCGAAAGGTGACACTGGTGCGGCAGGTAAAGACGGTAAGAATGCTGAAGCTAAAGTTGTAAATAACAACGACGGCACACACACCGTGACTATCGTAGACGGTAACGGTCAAACTACTTCAACCATCGTGAAAGACGGTGCAACGGGTGCGGCAGGTAAAGACGGTAAAAATGCTGAAGCTAAAGTTGTAAATAACAACGACGGTACACATACCGTGACTATCGTAGATGGCAACGGTCAAACCACTTCAACTATCGTGAAAGATGGTGCAACTGGTGCGAAAGGTGACACTGGTGCTAAAGGTGATACTGGTGCAGATGGTAAGAATGCTGAAGCTAAAGTCGTGAATAACAACGACGGTACACATACCGTGACTATCGTAGACGGTAACGGTCAAACTACTTCAACTATCGTGAAAGATGGTGCAACGGGTGCAGCAGGTAAAGACGGTAAGAATGCTGAAGCTAAAGTTGTAAATAACAACGACGGTACACATACCGTGACTATCGTAGACGGCAACGGTCAAACCACTTCAACTATCGTGAAAGATGGTGCAACTGGTGCAGCTGGTGCGAAAGGTGACACTGGTGCGAAAGGTGACACTGGTGCGGCAGGTAAAGACGGTAAGAATGCTGAAGCTAAAGTTGTAAATAACAACGACGGCACACATACTGTGACTATCGTAGACGGTAACGGTCAAAACCACTTCAACCATCGTGAAAGACGGTGCAACGGGTGCAGCTGGTAAAGACGGTAAAAATGCTGAAGCTAAAGTTGTAAATAACAACGACGGTACACATACCGTGACTATCGTAGATGGCAACGGTCAAACCACTTCAACTATCGTGAAAGATGGTGCAACTGGTGCAGCTGGTGCGAAAGGTGACACTGGTGCGAAAGGTGACACTGGTGCGGCAGGTAAAGACGGTAAAAATGCTGAAGCTAAAGTTGTAAATAACAACGACGGCACACATACCGTGACTATCGTAGACGGTAACGGTCAAACCACTTCAACCATCGTGAAAGACGGTGCAACGGGTGCAGCTGGTAAAGACGGTAAAAATGCTGAAGCTAAAGTTGTAAATAACAACGACGGTACACATACCGTGACTATCGTAGACGGCAACGGTCAAACCACTTCAACTATCGTGAAAGATGGTGCAACTGGTGCTAAAGGTGATACTGGTGCAGATGGTAAGAATGCTGAAGCTAAAGTTGTGAATAACAACGACGGTACACACACCGTGACTATCGTAGACGGTAACGGTCAAACCACTTCAACCATCGTGAAAGACGGTGCAACTGGTGCGGCAGGTAAAGACGGTAAAAATGCTGAAGCCAAAGTTGTGAATAACAACGACGGTACACATACCGTGACTATCGTAGACGGTAACGGCCAAACCACTTCAACCATCGTGAAAGACGGTAAAAATGCTGAAGCTAAAGTTGTAAATAACAACGACGGTACACATACCGTGACTATCGTAGACGGCAACGGTCAAACCACTTCAACCATCGTGAAAGATGGTGCAACTGGTGCGAAAGGTGACACTGGTGCGAAAGGTGACACTGGTGCTAAAGGTGATACTGGTGCAGATGGTAAGAATGCTGAAGCTAAAGTTGTGAATAACAACGACGGCACACATACCGTGACTATCGTAGACGGTAACGGTCAAACCACTTCAACCATCGTGAAAGACGGTGCAACTGGTGCGGCAGGTAAAGACGGTAAAAATGCTGAAGCTAAAGTTGTAAATAACAACGACGGTACACATACCGTGACTATCGTAGACGGCAACGGTCAAACCACTTCAACCATCGTGAAAGATGGTGCAACTGGTGCGAAAGGTGACACTGGTGCGAAAGGTGACACTGGTGAGAATGGTACTAGCATCACAGGTGAAGTTGTAGATAACGGCGACGGTACTCATACTATTACCATTACTGATTTAGGTACTGGCTCAGTGACCACTACTATCGTTAAAGATGGTGCAACTGGTGCAGATGGTAAGAACGCTGAAGCTGAAGTGAAAGACAACGGCGACGGTACTCATACTGTAACCATCAAAGACGGCAACGGTAACACTACAACCACTATCGTGAAAGACGGTGCAACTGGTGCGAAAGGTGACACTGGTGCGAAAGGTGACACTGGTGCGAAAGGTGACACTGGTGAGAATGGTACTAGCATCACAGGTGAAGTTGTAGATAACGGCGACGGTACTCATACTATTACCATTACTGATTTAGGTACTGGCTCAGTGACCACTACTATCGTTAAAGATGGTGCAACTGGTGCAGATGGTAAGAACGCTGAAGCTGAAGTGAAAGACAACGGCGACGGTACTCATACTGTAACCATCAAAGACGGCAACGGTAACACTACAACCACTATCGTGAAAGACGGTGCGACTGGTGCAGACGGTAAGAATGCAGAAGCGGAAGTTAAAGACAACGGCGACGGCACTCATACTGTGACCATTAAAGATGGTAACGGTAAAACTACTACTACTGTTGTTAAAGATGGAGCAACCGGTGCGAAAGGTGATACTGGTGCAGATGGTAAGAATGCAGAAGCTGAAGTGAAAGACAACGGCGACGGTACTCACACTGTAACCATTAAAGATGGTAACGGTAATACCTCAACCACTATCGTGAAAGACGGTGCAACTGGTGCAGATGGTAAGAATGCTGAAGCAGATGTTAAAGACAACGGTGATGGCACTCATACTGTGACCATTAAAGATGGTAACGGTAAAACTACTACTACTATCGTTAAAAACGGTGAAGACGGTAAGAATGCACAAGCTGAAGTGAAAGACAACGGCAACGGTACTCACACAGTCACTATCGTGGATGGTAACGGTAAACAAACTGTAACAACCATTAGAAATGGTAAAGACGGTAGAGACGGTAAAGATGCCGATGGTACATTTGGTTTAGTTGATGAAACTGGTTCAAGCCAAGGTACAATCACGAAGAAACTGAATAACACAATTCAGATTAAAGGTGATGCAGGTACTAAGGTTAAAGTTTACGATAAACAAACCGGTAAAACTGTTGAGAAAGAAGTTCAAAATATCTTCGTTAAGAAAGATGGCGATGCATTAAAAGTAAGTCTGAACCCAGATGTAACTGTTAATAGTGTAACAACAAATGAACTTAAAGCAGGTCCAGTAACCATCAACCAAGACGGTATCGATGCAGGCAACAAGACTATCCAAAATGTTGCTCCAGGTGTTAAAGATACTGATGCTGTAAACGTTTCACAATTACGTAGTAACATCACCAATGTTAACAACCGCATTGATGGTGTACGTAAAGAAGCTCGCGGCGGTATCGCAGGTGCTAACGCAGCTGCTGGTTTACCACAAGTTTACATCCCAGGTAAATCAATGGTTGCCGCTTCTGCAGGTACTTTCAAAGGTGAAAGCGCTGTAGCAGTAGGTTACTCACGCTCAAGCGACAATGGTAAAGTTATCTTCAAACTTCAAGGTAACGCCAATACCCAAGGCGACGTAGGTGGCTCTGTGGGTGTAGGTTACCAATGGTAATTTAACTTTCCATTAAAATAGATAAAAAAACCCAGCCTCGGCTGGGTTTTTTTATTTGTACCAAATTAAGGATAAAATGAGATAGAATGAGCATACAATAATATTTATAAAAAAAGCGTTTTTGTGATTAATTAGAGAAACTTAAGGATAATGTAACTAAATGACCACTTCAGAAAAAAATCAATATTGCGTTTGCGATTGATGCAAAATATACCCCCATTTGGAAGCGTTGCTAAAGTCAATTTGTTACTATAATAAGAACGTCAATTTTTATGTCTTACATAATGACATTCCCACAGAATGGTTTGAGGGGATTCAATGTAAATTAGAGAAAATGGGAAATAACTTATTTTCTATTCATATTTCTGACGATATTTTTAAAGATTATAAGACGTTGGAACATATTTCTTCGTCGAGTAGTTATTATCGTCTTATGATCCCCAAACTGATTAATCAAGATCGTGTGTTATATTTGGACGCAGATATTATTGTGAATGGACCATTATCTGATTTTTATTATAGCGATCTGAATGGTGCTCCTGTAGGCGTTGTGAAAGATTATGGGATGGGGGAACACTTTCCGTTTCCTTATTTAGATGCATCAGTTTCCAAAAAATATTTCAATAGCGGTGTTCTGTTGGTTGATTGTGCTAAATGGCGCAATGAAGGTTTAGTCGACACATTATTGCAAACGGTTAAAGAGTATGGTGATCAAGTGTTGTACGGTGATCAGTGTATTTTGAATATTGTTTTACGAGAAAAGGCAAAATATTATAGTTTCACTGAAAATGCGCAGGTGCAATATATTGAAGCGATTAAAAATCGGCATAATATTAAGTCAATTAGCCTTGATGCAACTCCAACAATCATTCATTATGCTGCAAAGCATAAACCTTGGGATAATCAAAACCCAGCATTATTTGAGCGTGAGAAATATTGGTTTTTTCGCCATCTAGATTGGTCTTATCTTATTATGCGACCGAATAAAATTTTATAGTGTAATCTTAATTCTAGATAGCTAACGCAATTTCTCAGCAAGATTGAGAATGAGTTTCCCAAGTATAGGTAGTGGATCGTTATTTATGAGATCTTGATATTTCAGTGTTAATTTTGTAGAACGCAGAGGTTGTTGACGAGCAACCTGTATTTGTTTCTCATCAGATGCACGATATTTATAGGCAATAAGACGAAGCTCATCAAGAGATATGTCCATATTATGGGCGAGTAAATCACGTAACTGATTTTCCCAAGCAAAATCACGAAACCCCTTTTTTTCCATCACCATCGTGATAGATTTTTCCAAGACTTTTTTAATTTGCTGAATTGTTGAGCGAATAGGATAATGCCCTAACCATAAATCATCCGTTTCGATGAACTTTGCATTAAATCGTTCAATAAACCAGTAATAGTAGTTGGCACTATTTGGTGCAATAAATACACTACTTTGAACTTCTTTTCCTTCAGCATTTCGTACGGAATGGCTGCCTATAGTTAATGTACAGGTTTCTGCAACCGCTCGTGGAATAATGACTTTTGGTGTGAGAATCTCTTCTTTTCGTTGGTCGGTAAAGTGGCAAATAAAATCCGGATCATACTCCGTAGCGCTTGGTAGATAGCCTCGCCAGGTATACATCCCAACATGATTTTGAGGAATCAGTGTGAGAAAATAATGTAATATTTCGCGAGATGGGCAATAAATTAACTCATCTGCATCAAGTGGAAAAATATAATCAATGTCAGCATCATTATTTAGAATATATTGCATCATTTGATTCATAATTCGTTCTTGAGCATATTCTAATTCATTATAGTGATAGATATGAATTAGTAATCCTTCTTGTTTAAGAAGTGTGAGAATTTCACGCGTATTGTCACTGCTATTGTGGTCAACAATATGAAGTTCATCTAATAAAGTTAAATTGTGGCGAATAAAGGTTTCAATGATATCACTTTCATTGCGCACCATACTTAAACCAACGAATTTTTTATTCATTTCTTATTTACCTAGCAGAACGCCTAATATTTTTTTAAAGATACTCTTTTGCTAATTTTTAAATTGTCTAGTAACAGTTTTCGGTTTGGTTCTGGTACGGCGGGATTAAATAATAATTCGACGCAAAGATCATGACAAAGCTGGTAATTGCCCACCGAATTCGCACTTATAGCCAGTTCCTCTTTAGCTTTCCATTCATAAACAGAGTGATCCACAAAAAGAATATCTTTACTAAGGGGAATGTTTGCCGCCACAGTTGCATAAATATAAGCCAGTCTGGCTTTTATTGTGGTGGCGTAATTGACGCGCTAAATGATAAAGACTTTCCGCTCGTTGTGGGCGATATTCATACGTGGCTAGTAATAAACGTTGTATCTCATCTAGTGGAGCATTTAATTCGATTTTTAATAAACTGATTTGTAGCAGTGAATGATAGACTTCTTCATACCATCCGCCTAGATTAGCTCGAATTGCATACCATTCGATGGCTTTTTCATACAAATCCGCATCGCGATAGGATTGTGCAGTATAAAACGCATAGCGATCTTTAAGATCTTCATCTTCAGGTGAATAGAATGCTTTTTCTAAAGTCAGCGCATCTTGAAGATATTTTTGTGGATTGTTGCTGCGAGCACCAAAACGCCCACTAATCACATAATAGTCACCAAAGATTTTTTGCTCCACAACTGTTTTTTTACGTTGTTCAACAAATTCATGCAATACGCCACGCCAATAGAATGACCCATCATTACGAAACATAAGTGTTCGGAAATAAACATTTGCACCAGTTACGCTATTTGCCATGCGCAGATAATAGCGATCACTTGTTAGCTCTTCAGGTAATACAAAATTTCCCTCAAAGCGGTCGTCTGCATCAAAGATGAATACATAATCTGTTTTTCCTTGTGCATGTTGTAACGCACAGTTACGGTTATGGGCAAAGTTAACCCATTCATCGTGGTGAATTTCGCCTTGAATGCCTTTTTCAGCAAAGAATTGTTTGATAATTTCTGCGGTATTATCATCTGAGCCCGTATCACTAATGACATAATAGTCGAGGGGAACATGAGCAATAATGTTCTCTAATGTATCTCGGATGATGGCAGATTCATTTTTGACAATCATATTTAAACAGATTGTTTTTTTATCAGTTCTTTGAGACATTAAAAGATTCTCTTTTTGTTGATAAGTGCGGTTATTTTTTAGCTTATTTTTGACTATTCGGTCACGTAGAAAACTTGTTTTTCAAATTCATGTTTACCGATTTTTACCGTCAGCACATATTTGCCGATAGGATCTCTACGGTCGAACGCCCAACAATTCATCATATATTTACCATTATCAATAGTGGGTCTGGTATAAGTGATGGTATGGAGTTTTTTATTTGGTGATGAAACAACTTTGGCATTTTCAATTATGCTTTTAAATTCAATTTTAGCTTGAGCCTTAAAAGTTTCGCTTACTGTCGCTTTTTTACCAAAATTACCTGTTGCGACCCAACATACTTTCTCTGTTTTTTTTGAGCGAGACATTTCTTTTTGTGTAAATCGGGTGATGGTGCAGGTTCATTCGTTCTATCAAACACAGAAAGATAAATTGTCGGCTCATTTTTTTCGCTTCTTTAGCACTATCTTTTGATTCTGGTGAGGCCGCGAATGTGCCTGCTGAAAATAAGGTCGTAATTAAAGCGAATGTTGAGATTTTTTTCATGTTAGATTCCTTTTATGTGATTATTTTATTGAACAAGCATTATACCAAGGCAGCCCATATCTGCCAGCATTAAATTGGATGAGCCAAATAAGAATGGATGCGTATTTGACGAAGGCTGTTCAAATTTTACTAAAATTTGTACTTTCTTTTTCACCCAAACCGTGTCTTTCCAGGCAAGTTCTGACACATCGACGTTGACGTCATCTTGGCTTTCAATCACAAATTTAGCCCCTTGAATGGTGAAACCCACTGGCAGTGAGCTGTTGATGATCCAACGTTCGACAGTGCCGACTTTCGCTGAAACATCAACACGACGCGGGTCAAAGCGTTGTTTGTTGATCAAGCCATTTGTGACATCTAATTCAAAGGTACGTTCTTGCGCGATTTTACTTGCGAGCATAGCGGAAGCATCAGTATTGAATGAGTCATTCATTTTTTTACTGAATGCAGAGATTTCACCTAGTGGACGAAGTTCTAAAACGGTGTTATCTGCAAAATCATTACCTGAGCTGAATAGATTTTTGATTTTGTCGAAGAAACCACGTTTTACGCCAGAAATAAGTGATACGCCTTGGCCTTCGCTTAAATTAACTAACACTTCTGCGCGTTCACCCGGTGCTAGAATGAGAGAATTAATCGCTTTACCTTGTGGTAAAAAAACCCTAAATCTCTCGCAACAAGTAACATCTCCTGTTCATTATCTAAACGGAGATCATAGGGCTCTTGCCAATGAGGCGTTGAGTAAACGTAAACGTACCCAACCGCGAGGGACGTCAAGATAAGGTGCTTCCTGTCCATTAACGAGAAGACGATTACCAACAAAGTGCGGTTGATTTTGCTTAAATAATTGTAATCCGTCACCGTTAAATTCCATGTCTTGTAAGATTAATGGAATATCATCCACACCGTATTTATGAGGTAGCTGAGATTTTAAGCTTTGATCATCTTCAATCAACCACATCCCGACGATGCCGCGATAAGTTTGATAAGCCGAGTTTGCCAGGGTGGCAGAGCGATACCAGCAAGTCGCAGCAGGTTGGTCTATTGGGATAATCGGTGCCCAAGATTCCCCTTTTTTGAGGACTTTTGCAGCACCACCAAATAGTTCACCACTGGCTTGCAATCCTTGAATAGAGAGGGCAATGCTTTGTGGCAAATTGTTGTGATAATTGAGTTTTGCAAAAGCCCCCGATTTGATGCGAATAGTCGGCCCAAGATAATTGCCGTTAAAGCCCCACACACTGACGCTATGGGAACCATCTAACTTGTAGCCAGTTTCTTCCATATTAAGAATAATGGGGCGACCACGTTTTGCTTCCATTAACGGCGGAATGGTTAATTTTTCTCGGGATGCCGCTAATACCGATTGAGGTGTGGTAGCAAGTGCGGTTGAAATTGCGGTAGTTTTTAATAATTGGCGACGAGAAAGACGCAACATATTATTTTCCTTGTGCAATTTCCGCATCGAGTTCAGCGATGCGTTTTTTTCCATCAAATCGTGGCAGTAAGAGGCGAGTTCGCGTACATTGTCTTTTGTGTAGGGATGAAGTATCAATTGGATCTATCATTTCACAAACCACCTTGCCGTTATCCCAACGATTTAAATCAATTTTTGTTATGCGTCGTCGAACACACCACGGGCACGATTGGCACACCAGCCGCAATCGCCGCATGGAATGCGCCTGTTTTGAATGGCAATAAACCACGACCACGGCTACGTGTGCCTTCAGGGAACATCCAAATTGACAGGTTGTCTTTATTGATACGACGAGCAAGTTCCGTCATGGTGCTGTGTGCTTTAGAACGATTTTCACGATCCAAGAAAATATTGCCGGTTACCCAATATAAAATACCGAAGAAAGGAATCCAAATTAGGCTTTTTTTACCCACACTCACCGTACGAGGGAGTACCATGTAAGAGATGGTTACCATATCGAAATTATTTTGGTGGTTACCGATGTAAATACAACGCGGCATATTCTCTTTATTTTGTGGAAAACGGTGTTCTACTTTTAAGCCAAATAAAGGGTATAAACGACCAAACCAGCGAGCCATAACGCCAACATTGCTTGGGTTTTTGAAACGAATAAAGGAATAGATCGTACCGAGCACACAAATTAAAATACAACAAAGTGCAACGATGAGAATTCTGGCGATTTTTAACATAGAAAATACCTAATTAAAAATTTTTGGAAAGTATAGCAAATTACACAAAAATGTGTGCTAATCTAATGAAAAAAATGACGGAATAGTTATGAAACCCATTTATTTTATTGCAGATCTTCATTTGAGCGAAATGCATCCTGAATTAACTGCACTTTTTAACGATTTTATGCAAAACCAAGCACAAGAAGCGCAAGCGGTTTATATTTTGGGGGATCTTTTTGATTTTTGGATTGGTGACGATGAAACTTCACCTTTAATCTCACAAGTAAAACAGTTGATTAAAAACCTGACAGAAAAAGGCATTGCTTGTTATTTCATTCATGGCAACCGTGATTTTCTGGTAGGAAAAAAATTTGCACAAGATTGTGGTTTAACGTTATTGTCTGACTATTATTGTGTTGATCTTTATGGTGTGAAAACCTTAATTTGTCATGGTGATACCTTATGTATTGATGATGTGAAATATCAACAATTTCGCCGAAAGGTGCATCAAAAATGGCTACAAAGATTGTTTTTATGCTTGCCATTAAAAGTGCGGTTAAAAATTGCAGAGAAAATTCGCGCGAAGAGCAAAGAAGATAAGCAATATAAGCCGCTGGATATCATGGATGTGAATTTAGCGTTTACGGCACAAACCGTAAAAGAATTTGGCCTAAATCGATTAATTCACGGTCATACGCATCGAGAAGCCATCCATCAGGAAAAAGGGTACACGCGAATTGTGTTAGGCGATTGGCGAAAGGATTATGCCTCAATTCTGGAAGTAACAGAAAACGGTTATCGGTTTATTTAAACAGAAAGCACAGGATTAAACCTGTGCTTTTTTGTATTAAAACGTGCTGATTTTCAACCGCACTTTATTCTACGGTTACCGATTTCGCTAAGTTACGAGGTTGGTCTACGTCGGTTCCTTTAATTAATGCCACATGGTATGACAATAATTGCATAGGAACGGTGTAGAAAATTGGTGCAATAATTTCATTCACTTTTGGCATAGTGATAATTTTCATGCCTTCGCTAGGTGTGAAGCCTGCTTCTTTATCAGCGAACACATAAAGCTGACCACCACGCGCACGCACTTCTTCAATGTTTGATTTCACTTTTTCAAGTAATTCATTGTTTGGTGCGACCACGATAACCGGCATATCTGCATCGATTAAGGCTAATGGCCCGTGTTTTAATTCACCTGCAGCATAAGCTTCAGCATGGATATAAGAAATTTCTTTTAATTTCAATGACGCTTCCATTGCGATAGGGTAGAACTCACCACGACCTAAGAAAAGCGCATGGTTTTTCTCAGCGAAGTCTTCTGCTAATGCCTCGATGTCTTTATCAAACGCAAGGGCTTTTTCAACTTCCGCCGGAAGTGATTGTAACGCTTTTACAATTTCAACCTCTTGTTCGTTTGAAATATTGCCTTTTACTTTACCAATGGCAGTGACTAACATTAATAATGCGGCCAACTGAGTGGTAAACGCTTTAGTTGATGCAACACCGACTTCAACGCCAGCACGTGTCATGAAGGCAAGATCAGATTCGCGTACTAAAGATGAACTTGATACGTTACAGATCGTTAAGGCTGCCATGTAACCTTTTTCTTTTGCAAGACGAAGTGCTGCAAGAGTATCCGCTGTTTCACCTGATTGAGAGATAGTCACTAACAAGCTATTTGGGCGAGTGACAAATTTGCGATAGCGGAATTCAGACGCGATTTCGACATCACAGCTTACGCCAGCAAGTGCTTCAAACCAGTAACGAGCCGTCATCCCTGCATTATAAGAGGTACCACAAGCCACGATTTGAATGTGTTCAACTTTTTCTAAAATTTCAGCTGCGCCATTACCAATAGCATCCACAATCACGTTGTTATGAAGGATACGACCTTCCATGGTGTTGATTAAGGCATTTGGTTGCTCATAGATTTCTTTTTGCATGAAATGACGGAATTTGCCCTTTTCGGCTGCATCATTTTCAAGGTTAGACTCGTGTACTTCACGTTCTACTTTTTGACCATTTGCATCGTAAATATCTACGGTACGACGTGTAATTTCGGCAATGTCGCCTTCTTCTAAATAGATGAAACGACGAGTTACGCTTAATAGCGCAAGTTGGTCAGATGCCAGGAAGTTTTCACCAATTCCTAAACCAATTACTAATGGGCTACCTGAACGCGCAGCCACTAAATGTTCTGGATGTTCGCGATCTAATACCACCATACCGTATGCACCGGTAAGTTGTTTTACGGTTTTTTGGACGGCTTCAAGTAGAGTAGAGGCTGTACGCATTTCCCAATTAACAAGGTGAGCAATTACTTCGGTATCGGTTTGAGAATTGAACACATAGCCACGTGATTTGAGTAATTCACGTAATTCTTCGTGGTTTTCGATGATGCCGTTATGGACGACAGCAAAGTTGCCTGAAGTATGCGGGTGAGCATTGGCTTCAGACGGTTCACCATGAGTTGCCCAACGGGTGTGTGCAATCCCTGTACCACCAATTAATGGTTTTACCGCAACGGCTTCATCAAGGGCTTTTACTTTACCCAAGCAGCGCACGCGGTGTAATTCATGGTTTGGATCCACAACAGCCACACCCGCTGAGTCGTAACCACGATACTCTAAGCGGTGTAAACCATTAATTAAAATTTCTGCTACATCACGTTGTGCTACCGCACCAACAATACCACACATAGTTTTTCCTTATTTAATAAAATTAAAAGTCTTGTTTTTCTGACCGCACTTTATGCTACATCCACACAAATCACTTCCACGCCTTGCGCCATTATGGCTTCTTTGTCAGCCTGAGATAATTTGTTATCGGTAATCAGCACATCAATTTGCTGCCAGGTTAATTCCACATTTGGCATTTTTCTGCCAATTTTTTTGTGATTCCACCATCACAATCACTTCACGAGACACTTCAGCCATCACTTGGCTTAAGCGAACCAACTCATTAAATGTTGTTGTACCACGTTCTAAATCAATGCCATCGGCACCAATAAATAATTGGTCAAAATCATAAGAACGTAGCACTTGCTCGGCAATATTGCCTTGGAAGGATTCGGAACGCGTGTCCCAAGTGCCTCCCGTCATTAAGAGCGTCGGTTCATTTTCAGTGAACGTAATGCGGTGGCCACCGAAAGCGAATTCGTCATCACAACCAAGCCTTGTTTACGATTAAGCTGTTTAATCAAGGCGGCAGTTGTGCTGCCACTATCCACAATAATGCGATTGTGATCACGAATACGTTCTGCAGCTGCCTTTGCTAAGACTAACTTTCGTTGCGAAAGTTCATCATCTTGTTCTTCTTCGATGATTTCTTGTGGCATTAAAATGGCACCACCGTATTTACGAAGAAGGAAACCATTACTTTCCAATGCAGTGAGATCTTTTCGAATCGTCACTTCAGAGGTGTCAAATAACTGTACGAGTTGCTCTACACTGACTTCACCTTGTTCTTGCAGAAGTTGCATGATGGCATGTCTGCGTTGTTGAGTATTTCGGTGTTGAATGTTTCGTTTCATTATTTATATTCCATAATAAGTTTCGGTTCGGAATTATATCGGCAAAATAATGATTGTAAAGCTAAAATTTAGGTAACAAAAAACCCTGACAAAGCAGGGTTTAATTAAAATCCGTTTTAAGACAAATTATTTGATTGCGTCTTTTAATGCTTTACCAGATACGAATGCAGGAACTTTAGATGCTGCGATTTTGATTTCTGCACCAGTTTGTGGGTTACGGCCAGTACGTGCTGCACGTTTGTTCACTTTGAATGTACCGAAACCGATTAATTGAACAGGTTCACCTTTTTAAGGCTACCAGTGATAGCGGCTAAAGTAGCTTCTAATGCAGCTTTAGCTTGTTTTTTGTTTAATTCAGCTGCACTTGCAATTGCATCGATTAAATCTGTTTTGTTCATAAATTTGTACCTTCTGTTAAATTAAAATTTGACTCTATTTAAATAAGCGTAGCTTTTAACTGCTACGGCTTGGCAAAGTCTAATCTAACTGAGCGGGAAATAAAAGCTCGATTTGTAAAAATTGTGACAAATCTCACGTTATTGCTCAATTTTTATACCAATATTGGAGATTCCCTCCTGTTTGATCTCGTTTCGGAGGGATAAAATCAAGTCTACATCGCGTTTTTCGCAGTCTTTGAGTAGTCGATAGATTTGCCATTGAAGGTCAAGTTCTTCTTCAATTTCTTCACGGCTTTTCAGTTCAGTTTCAGAAAGATCTCGATCTTCTTGTGTTTCTAACAAAGAACAAACCGTGCCTAATGAAATTTGGCTGATTTGAATTGCTTTTTCAAGTGTCTCGCCCGCGATAATCGCATGCAACAATTCACCTAGCGCTTCACAAGCATCGAGAGCAGGTACCACACCAAAGAAGTCGTAATCATTCACATCAGGAATGATTTCTTCGAGCTTCTCTAATTGGCTTTCGAAATTAATCTTTGCCTCTTTAACCGTTAGAAACTCCCACACTAAGTTTAAAATGTTGTGATAGGTTTTGTCTGCAGGCTTTTGTTCCGTCATTTGGCAGAATAGGGCAAAGTTAGGTGCCATACGCTCACATAAGCAAGCCATAAAGGTTAGGTGTTGCCAGCTTTCGAGATTTTCGAGACGCTTGTGAATCGGATTTCGCATTTTTTTCTCGCTTATTTATGATAGGCTTTTGAGAATTCATGAATGGCATCCACGAAGATTTTTGGTGCACTTTCTGGCACGTCTTGGTGGATTCCATGGCCTAAGTTAAATACATGTCCGCTGCCTTGACCAAAATCAGCTAAAATTGACCGCACTTCTTGCTCAATACGCTCTGCTGGTGCATATAACACGCTTGGATCCATATTGCCTTGTAGCGCCACTTTATGGCCCACGCGTGCTTTCGCATCTGCCAAATTAACTGTCCAGTCTAATCCGAGTGCATCACAGCCTGTATTTGCCATCGCTTCTAACCATAACCCGCCGCCTTTAGTAAATAAGGTTACCGGTACTTTACGACCATCGTGTTCACGAATTAAACCATCAACGATTTTATGCATATATTGCAGAGAGAAGTCTAAATATTCACGATGACCTAACACACCGCCCCAGGTATCAAACACCATGACCGCTTGTGCGCCAGCTTTGATTTGTGCGTTTAGGTATAAAATCACGGAATCCGCCACCTTATCTAATAAAAGGTGTAGGGTTTGCGGTTCGGCATACATCATTTTTTTGATTTTATTAAAGGTTTTGCTGCTACCTCCTTCAACCATATAAGTCGCCAGTGTCCACGGGCTACCAGAGAAACCAATCAGTGGTACTTCGCCTTTTAGTTCGCAACGAATTGTGCGCACGGCATTCATCACATATTGAAGTTCGCCTTCTGGGTCAGGAATCGGTAAATTTTTGACCGCACTTTTATTTTCAATTGGATGAGCAAATTTCGGGCCTTCACCTGCACCAAAACTTAAGCCTAAGCCCATTGCATCAGGAATAGTTAAAATATCTGAGAACAAAATAGCCGCATCTAAAGCATAGCGACGAAGTGGTTGTAAGGTGACTTCGCAAGCTAAATCCGCATTACGGCAAAGAGACATAAAATCGCCCGCTTCTGCACGTGTTGCTTTATATTCAGGCAAATAGCGTCCCGCTTGGCGCATCATCCATACGGGTGTCATATCCACTGGTTCACGTAATAAGGCTTTTAAATAACGATCATTTTTTAATTTAGACATGGACTTTCCTTTATTTATTTTGTTCCGCTTTACAAAGCTCAAGCGTCGCATTAATTAATTTGAGTGCGATAGTACCTGTTGGCGGTAATTCTGGCAAGGGGGCAGCGCTAGAAAACCATTGTGCATCATGCAGTTCTGTTTCTTGCAGTTGAATTTCCCCGCTGTCGTAATCAGCTAAAAAGCCCACCATTTGTGAATTAGGGAATGCCCAAGGTTGGCTACCGAAATAGCGAATATTTTTAATGCGAATCCCCGTTTCTTCAAAGACTTCGCGACGAACCGCATTTTCGAAGGTTTCACCCACTTCTACAAAACCGGCTAGCGTGGTGTAAATCCCTGCTTTGCCTGGCGTGTAATGACGTTTATGGTTGGCTAATAAAATCTCTGTGCCACGGCGAACGGCGACAATAATCGAAGGGCAAATAACGGGATAAGTACGATAGCCACAACTTGTGCATTGAACCGCTAGCTCATCGTGAGTTTGTTCCGCTTTTTGACCGCACTTTCCGCAGAATTGGTGGGTTTTCAAAAATGATTGATTTCCACGCCTCGGCTTAACAAATGAAAATCTTCAGTTGGTAAAGACAACAAACTCCGCAGGGAAAGGTATTCTCGTTCATCTTGATCATTTTCTGCCACAAGCCATAAAGGTTGTGATTTCCATTTCCCGAGCAACATTGTTTTTTGCGTTGTGAGGCCGAGTTCCTTTGCTGTTCCGAAAGGCAGATCATTTTCCTGCCAATAAAGTGTCGATCCTTTGGTGAACAGCCAATATCCCCTGATCTTCGGGCTGAATTGCTTTCATATTTTCTCTTTTTGTTTCAAAAGTGCGGTCATTATAAAAAGGGATTTTTCGGAAAAAAACGAATTTAATTTCTGTGATAAAAATAGCTAGTCAGTTTTCGTTGTGCTACAGTAGCAACCTGTTTTTTTCTCTTTAAAATTAGGAATGACAAATGTCTTTTTCTCTTTTGCTTTTTAGAAAATTCGATGTCTTTTTGAAGGTTATTTTTAAATATATCGCCATTTTTGTCTCGTTAGGTGCATTGCTTGTGGTGACAAGCTTATATTTACGTCATCGGTTACAAACCAAATATCGCGATCTCAGTATTATCTTTCTTTTTATTAATTATTTTTCTTGCTCGGTGTGCAATATAAGCAATATGAGCAAAATGAAGTCTATGCAGCTGATATCTCTAGCGTGGTGACATTTTTAAATTCGGTGAAAGATAGTCAAAATTTACAGAAAGAAGATATTCGTACCAATAGCCGTACATTAACGAACGGCATGATTTTAAATATTCGGGATCAGTATTTCGAAGTCCATTTTAATAATGATTTTTCAGCGTATACCTTATCCCCAATTAACTTAGTAAACCCTAATGTTACTGTGATTGATAAGGAGGATAAATAATGGATGGCTACACATTATTAGGCTTGAAATTGGCCATGGGTATTATTGGACTGGTACTCCAAATTAACTTAATGGGAAAAGGTAACCTTGCACCGACTTCCGCGATGGATCAGGTACAAAACTATGTGCTAGGTGGCATTATTGGTGGTGTGATTTATAGCGATAGTATTGGGGTATTCCAGTTCTCTCTCGTGCTCGTGCTTTGGACATTATTGGTTTTTACCCTCCGTTTTATCAAAAATCATAACAAATTAGTTAAATCGTTGATTGATGGTAAACCTGTTTGGGTGATTTCAAACGGCAAGGTAAAAACTGCTGAATGTATGAAAAACAGTATTACTGCTAATGACCTCATGTTTAAGTTACGTGCTGCCGGTATTTATGAAATCAAAACGGTTAAACGTGCGGTATTCGAACAAAATGGACAACTTTCGATTATTCGATACGGTGATGATGATTTACGTTATCCATTAATTATTGATGGACAATTAGATGATGATGTTTTAGAAATTATTGATCGTGATGAAGAATGGGTTAAAGCTGAGTTAGAAAAACAGAACATAACGATTGAGCAAGTGTATATTGGCGAATACTTGAATGGTCAGTTAGTGGCACATGTATATGAAAACAAATAAAAGAGACCGCACCTTAAAAGTGCGGTCTTTTTTTCACTCATTTTAACCTACAACAAAAGGTAAATAACCCGCTCGGATAGCAAAAGGAATCGAAGTAATAATTACACCGAGTACCAATACAAGTACTAGCAATGCTTTACCGCCCCGTACTCTGTATGGCAAGTTAGGATGAATCGCACGTGCTTTCCAAACTAATGCTACCGGTAAAACCACTGCGTAGAACGCGAACATTTGACCGGCATAACCCAGTGCGAGAATAAAACCTTCAGGATAGAAAAGGGAGAAAAGCACTGGGGGAATAAAGGTCATTAAACCTAATGAAATACGCCCTGCATGAATATCAAAAGATTGTTTGAGTAAATCTTCGATACATTCTAATAAACCTAATGCCACCCCTAAGAATGAAGTGACCAATGCTAAAGTGGAGAAGATTTTTACCGCATTCGCAATAATTGGGCTTTGGGTGATTTCTAAGGTTGCTTTCACCAAGCCATTTAACGTGGCGTCTTCACGTAAAATTTGTAAAAACTCATTTTGGCTGAGTAAGCCGTGCGTAGAAAGCTGCCATAAAAAGTAAGCAAATAACGTGATGCCAGAACCCACTAAAATCGCAATGCGTAAGGATTTCACATTACCGTCTAAGTATTTATTTAAACTTGGAATGGAACCATGAAAACCAAATGCCGTGAAAAATACAGGGCTTGCAGAAATAATTAAAGCGTTATCAATTGGCATCGCCATTAAGTTATCAAATTTGATGTTCGGTAGCATTAACGCGAGCACTAAGATAAAAGCAGCAATCATCACAAAGAATAACACGCGATTGATTTTATCCACACTGTGTGTGCCGATGACAATAAAACTGCCGAAGAAAATGGTGAATACAAGCACCGCGATTTTATTCATGGTGTCTTTATCGCCCATGGCTGGGAGTAAATCCATTAATAAGGAACCACCACCACTTACGTAAGCGGCAATTAAGGCATATAAGAAGACAATTAAAACAGCGGTGGAAATAATTCGCCCTGCTTTACCAAAATATTGTGCAGCAAGTGTGCCGATCCCCGCATCGCTGTCAGCGGTTTGATACAGTTCCACGAATAAAAGTGCGGTGAAAGTAAGTACCGCCCACAAGCCAAGTAATAAGAAAACCGTTGCAGTTAAGCCAATTCCTGCAGAGGTGAGTGGCATTGCCAACATCCCCGCCCCAATCATGGTTCCTGCAACAAGTAAGGTACTTCCCACGGTCTTGTTCATTTTATCTTCCTTAGGTTGTAATAATAAATTTACGATGATTGTATTTTAATCTTTACAGTGTGTAAAGTAGGAGAAACAAAATTCTTCTACAAAATGTACGGTAGAAATGACTGCACTTTCCCGATAAAATAGCCAGCAAATCAATTAAGACAAGAGACAATAGTAGGAGAGCGCTTATGATTTATAGTATGACAGCCTTTGCACGCCTTGAAATCAAGAAAGATTGGGGCGATGCAGTTTGGGAAATTCGTTCGGTTAACCAACGTTATTTGGAAAACTTTTTCCGCTTGCCAGAGCAATTCCGTGGCTTGGAAAATGCTTTGCGTGAGAAACTTCGTCAAAATCTCACTCGCGGTAAAATTGAATGTTCATTGCGTATTGATAGCAAAAAACAAGCGGCAGCTGAGCTCAATTTAAATAAAGAATTAGCGAATCAAGTTATCCAATCTTTACAATGGATTAAGTCGCAAACTGGCGAGGGCGAAATCAATTTAACGGATGTATTGCGTTATCCCGGCGTGGTGGAAGCGACTGAGCAAGATTTAGATGCCATCAGTCAAGATTTGTTGACAGCTTTTTGATGAATTGTTGGTGGAATTCATTGCAATGCGTGGGCGTGAAGGCGAAAAATTGCAAGCCATTATTCAACAACGTCTTGATGGTATTACGGTAGAGGCTGAAAAAGTGCGGTCACAAATGCCGGCGGTTTTACAATGGCAGCGTGAGCGTTTATTGCAACGTTTTGAAGAAGCGAAGATTCAACTAGATCCACAACGTGTCGAACAAGAAATGATTTTACTGGCGCAACGTGTGGATGTGGCGGAAGAATTAGATCGTCTGCAAATGCACGTGAAAGAAACCAATAATATCTTGAAAAAAGGTGGGGCAGTGGGACGTAAACTGGATTTTATGATGCAAGAACTTAATCGTGAATCTAACACGTTGGCATCTAAATCCATTAATGCAGATATCACTGCTTCTGCCGTGGAATTAAAAGTATTAATCGAACAAATGCGTGAGCAAATTCAAAAACCTTGAATAGGAAAAAAATCATGGCAACATTTATTTCATTAAACCACTATGATTTGGTGGAAGTAGTGGGCGTAGATGCGGAGAAATATCTGCAAGGCCAATTAACTTGTGATGTGGTGCATTTAGCAGCTGGCGCTTCAACGCTTACAGCACATTGCGATCCTAAAGGCAAAATGAGTTCGTTGTTCCGCTTAATTAAGCTTTCAGCAGAGCAGTTTTTGATTTTAATGCCGAAAGCTTTATTAGCTCCACTCGATCATTTAAAAAAATACGCGGTGTTTTCAAAAGTGACTTTCCAAGTATTGGATTGGCAAATTGTCGGCTTGATTGGTGAAAAGTGCGGTCGAATTTACGCGCAGATTCAATTAGATATTGATGAAAACCGTGCAATTTTGATCAATCCAACACCGTTAGATGTCACTTTTAATGGCGATGAAAAACAATGGCTTTGTGCGGATATTCAAGCGGGCTTACCAAGCTTGAGCGCGGAAACACAAAATGAATTTATCCCGCAGGCATTAAATCTACAAGCTATCGAACAAGCGATTTCTTTTACTAAAGGCTGTTATATCGGGCAAGAAACTGTCGCACGAGCCAAATATCGTGGCGCCAATAAACGTGCGATGTATGTGCTTTCGGGGGAAACCACGGTTACACCGAAAATCGGCAGCGAAATTGAAATGCAGTTAGAAACAGCTTGGCGTAAAACCGGTACGATCGTAAGTGCGGTCAATTTTGACGGTGTTTTATGGTTACAAGTGGTGATGAATAACGATTTAGAAGAAGGGACGCATTTCCGTTTACCTGAAGATGGAACCGTTCTGAAAATTGAACTGTTACCTTATTCCATCAATAGCTAAAAAACAATTTAGTCATTGATGCTTTATAAGCATCATTATGATGAGAAGAGAGAACCGCAATGTTCTCTCTTTTTTTATTTTTTTAAAATCCGCTATAATTCTGAAAAACTCACGAATTGAACACTATGACTTATTATCTTGGCATTATGTCGGGCACCAGTCTTGACGGGGTGGATATTGCCCTTACTGACATCCAATCGAATCAAACCAAATTAATTGCGGCTGATTTTACGCCGATGCCGGCAAATTTACGCGAAAAAGTGACCGCACTTATTCAATCGGGCGAAACGTCGTTACAAGCACTGGGTGAACTCGATCATCAATTTGGCTTGCTTTATGCCGATTGCGTAAATGATTTTTTACGTAAACACCAGTTAAAGCCAGAACAGATCGAAGCCATTGGCTGCCATGGCCAAACAGTGTGGCATTCCCCAAAAGGTCAATTTCCGTTTACCATGCAAATCGGTGATATGAATTTATTGGCGGCTAAAACAGGCATTACGGTCGTTGGCGATTTGCGCCGTAAAGATATGGCGTTTGGTGGACAAGGGGCGCCTTTAGTACCCGCTTTTCATCAAGCGGTATTTTTTGATCCTCATTGGGCAACGGTGGTGCTGAATATTGGCGGTATTAGTAATGTATCGTTATTGATACCCGAAGAGCCTGTCATTGGCTTTGATACGGGAACAGGTAATACCTTGCTAGACCAATGGATCGAAAAGCATCAAGGCAAAGCTTACGACAAAAATGGCGAATGGGCGGTTTCAGGTCAAGTAAATTCAGATTTGTTAGCGGCATTATTAGATGAAGATTTCTTTCAACTGCCACCACCGAAAAGCACAGGGCGTGAATTATTTAATTTGGCTTGGCTAGAGAATAAAATTCAAAAAATAGCAGGCAAAACGACCACACTTTTACCACAAGATGTGCAAGCTACTTTGGCTGAATTTACCGTGCAAAGCATTGTTTTAGCAATTAATAATATTCAGACGACATTGCCATGCAGATTACTTGTTTGTGGTGGTGGCGCTAAAAATCAGGCGATCATGAATGGTTTAAAACAGGCATTACCAAATTGGTGTATTCAACTGACGACTGAATTAGAACTTGATATCGATTATGTGGAAGCGGCAGCTTTTGCTTGGTTAGCCTATCGTCGTATGCATAATTTACCCGCTAATTTGCCGAGTGTGACGGGCGCCACAAGTGCGGTCATTTTAGGGGCGATTTTTCCAAAGGAATAAACCATGGCAGAGAATTTATTACAAACCCTTTCAACTTTAATTACTGAACAACGGAATCCGAATTCCATGCATGTGGATAGCTTGTCTGCATTGGAAATTGTGCAGTTGATGAATGAGGAAGATAAACAAGTGCCTTTGGCAATTGAAAAATGTTTACCTCTAATTGCCCAAGCAGTCGAACGTATCGTTGCTGCATTTCAACAAGGCGGTCGATTAGTCTATATTGGCGCTGGAACCAGTGGTCGACTAGGCGTACTCGATGCTTCTGAGTGCCCGCCAACTTTTGGTGTATCACCTGAAATGGTGAAAGGTATTATTGCCGGCGGTGAGCGGGCATTACGTCATCCAATTGAAGGCGCAGAAGACAGTAAAGCACAAGCCGTGGTTGACTTACAAACAATTCAATTTTCCTCAAAAGATGTGTTGGTGGGTATTGCTGCAAGTGGACGAACACCTTATGTGATCGGTGCATTGGAATATGCGAAAAGTTTAGGTTCAGTGACGGTTTCGATTGCAAGTAATCCGAATTCAGCGATGGCGAATATTGTGGATATTGCCATTGATACGGTAGTGGGGCCAGAAGTGCTAACCGGCTCGAGCCGCTTAAAATCAGGTACGGCACAAAAATTAGTACTGAATATGCTGACTACGGCTTCCATGATCTTAATGGGTAAATGCTATCAAAACTTAATGGTGGATGTGCAGGCAAGTAATGAAAAACTGAAAGCGCGTGCCATTCGTATTGTCATGCAAGCCACGGATTGCGATAAGGCTCTCGCAGAAGAGACATTAAAAGCAGGCTGAACAAAATGCGAAATTAGCGATTATGATGATTCTGAGTGGATTAGATCGTGCTCAAGCAGAGGCTTTATTAGAAAAACATCAGGGCAAGTTACAACTTGCATTGAAATAAGCAAAAATAAAACGCTAGGCATCAAACCTAGCGTTTTTTATTATTTAATAGTTTGCTCAATTAGCAATCTTGTTTGCCGTAAGCATCTTGACGAAGGATTTGACGAACGCCTTCATCAAATTGTGCTAAAACGTGATCCGCGTCTTTTGGATCTTTACCGCGAGCATCAAGATAGAACTTGATTTTCGGTTCAGTACCAGATGGACGAACGATTAAACGACTACCGTTTTCTAATACGAATACAAGGATGTCGCTTTGGCGATCAGTTTTAGTGTGATCGATGAATTGTGCCACTTTAACACCACCTACTTCTGCTGGAGGTGTGTTACGAAGTGCGGCCATTAATTTACCGATTTCAGATAAATCGTTTACACGGATAGAAATTTGACCACTTACATAAGCACCAAATTCTTGTGTGAAGTCATTGGCGTAATCCGCTAAGGTTTTGCCTTGAGCTTTCAAGTGACGCACTAAATCTAAGAATACGATAGCGGCAGAAATACCATCTTTATCGCGTACTTTATCTGGGTCAACTAAGTAGCCAAGTGCTTCTTCGAAACCAAATAACAAGCCTTGAACTTTACCGATGTATTTGAAGCCGGTTAAGGTTTCTTCTGATTGGAAACCGTATTTTTTCGCAATTTCAGCAAGTGCAGGAGAAGATACTAAAGAACACGCTAATACGCCTTTCTCACCTTTTGCATGATATTGTTTTGCTAAATACCAACCTAAGAAACAACCGACTACGTTACCGTGTAAAGGTTTCCAGTTACCTTGTGCATCTGGAACAGCTACCGCTAAACGGTCTGCATCTGGGTCATTGGCAATAATGAATTCGGCATTGTGTTCTTTTTGCTACTTTAATAGCTAAATCTAATGCCCCTTTTTCTTCCGGGTTAGGGAAGTTTACTGTTGGGAATGTGCCATCTGGCCATACTTGTTCCGCCACAATATGAGGTTGTGGAAGACCGGCTTTGGTTAAGGTTTTGCTTAGTACTTCATAGCCTACACCGTGCATTGCAGTATAAACGTAGTTAATGTCTGCTTCTGGTTCTTTCGCAAGAGATGCGGTTTTTTCGATATAAGCATTAACCACTTCATCATCTAATACGACATAATCTTGGCTACGAGGTAAATCTTTTACATTACCCGCTGCGACTTTGTCAATTAATGCGGCGATATCTTTATCTGCAGGAGAAACGATTTGGCCACCGCCGTTCGCTTTACCTAAATACACTTTATAACCGTTATCTTCAGGTGGGTTGTGACTTGCTGTCACCATCACACCAGCGGTGGTATCAAAATATTGAATTGCGTAAGCTAATACAGGAGTCGGTAATTTACGTGGAAGTAAATAAGCTTTCACACCTGCACCCGCCATGATTTCAGCAGTATCACGTGCGAAAAACATCAGAGTTTTTTTACGACCATCATAACCAATCACGATAGAAGGTTGTTTGTCGTAATCTTTTAAATAATCTGCTAAACCACCTGCTGCCTGAGCCACTAAAACACGGTTCATCCCTCATAGGGCCTGCTTGTAATGGTCCACGAAGCCCCGCCGTACCAAATTGTAAACGACCACTAAAGCGCGCTTGTAATTCAGTTTTTGCTTTTTCATCCCCCTTTTTCGCCGCCGTTAAAAGTGCGGTTAATTCTGCATGAGTTTCTGCATCAGGATCTTGGTTCAACCAGTTTTGTGCAATATCAAAAAGCGTTGTCATGATGTTTTTCTCCTTGTAAAAAAACTAATTCTTGTTAGACTAGCTGAAAATGACTTTAATTTAAATGACTATTTTTGCTTTTTTTACTGAAAATTTAAGCTTTTTTTGATCTCAACCGTTTTCTCTTGATATAAAAAAACGGCGTAAAAAAAATATTTACGCCGTGAGAGTGATATAAATTTATATAAAATAATAAAAATTAGAGAAGAAGGGCAGAACCCCATTTAATAATATCAAAGAAGAATTTGTTTTGATTGGTTGCAATACCATCACCCGTTTTCTTCAATGTGCCGTCATCATTTTTCGTTTCATCTACCATGCCATTTACATACTGGCCTTTCACCACATCTAAGTCTTCTTTTGCCTGAGTACGTAAGATTTGGCAAGCTCTTTTGGCTCTAATGCATCGACATCACCAAGTTCTGCACGGAATTTCTTAAATTGATAGGTTGCATAATTCATCGATTTTTCATCTTTTTGAATCATTTTTACATAATCTTCACCGATAATTTTTTCTAACGGATAGAAAAAGACATATTGGGAATGAATATAGCTATCTTCTTTTGCAAAATGTTGTTGCTGAATACGAGTTAAATTCGGATAGATACATTGTTCAGCTTGTTTACTCGCTACAGCCCATGTTTTTTTGCATTGGCATCAGATAGGAGATAGTCCGCTTGTGCGAATTCAGCAGGAATAGTTGATTGTGATGAACCAAATAAACTACAAGCATTCAATAACATGATGCTGCTTAAAAAAATAATTTTTTTCACTTAAATTTCCTTACTAAAGTTGGAATGGCGGAATTTTAACAATAACGACATAATTGTAAAGTCTTCAGTAATTGATTTTCTTTCCCGAACTAAAAAACTTCCGCTATAATGACCGCACTTTTTACACTTATAAAGGAAAGAACAATGCAAAATCCAAAAGATGATGTTTTATATGCACCAGTTGAGTGGGTTGATCATAGCGAAGGTTATACTGATATTCGTTTCCACAAATCGACTGATGGTATTGCAAAAATCACTATTAACCGTCCTGAAGTGCGCAATGCATTTCGTCCGCAAACAGTTAAAGAAATGATCCATGCATTTTCTAACGCTCGTTTCGATGAAAAAATTGGCGTGATTGTGTTAACCGGTGAAGGCGAAAAAGCATTCTGTTCTGGTGGTGACCAAAAAATTCGCGGTGACTACGGCGGCTATAAAGATGAAAGCGGTGTGCATCATTTAAATGTATTGGATTTCCAACGTGATATTCGTACTTGTCCAAAACCAGTTGTAGCAATGGTGGCAGGTTACGCAATTGGTGGCGGTCACGTACTTCATATGTTATGTGATTTAACCATTGCAGCAGAGAATGCGATTTTTGGTCAAACTGGTCCTAAAGTAGGTTCATTTGACGGTGGCTGGGGCGCAAGCTATATGGCGCGTTTAGTTGGTCAGAAAAAAGCACGCGAAATTTGGTTCTTATGCCGTCAATATAATGCGCAAGAAGCATTAGATATGGGCTTAGTGAATACTGTCGTGCCTTATGCAGATTTAGAAAAAGAAACCGTGCGTTGGTGCCGTGAAATGCTACGTAACAGCCCAATTGCGTTACGTTGCTTGAAAGCTGCATTGAATGCAGACTGCGATGGTCAATCAGGTTTACAAGAACTCGCGGGTAACGCAACCATGTTGTTCTATATGACTGAAGAAGGTCAAGAAGGTCGTAACGCGTTTAACGAAAAACGCGCACCAGACTTCAGCAAATTTAGACGCAATCCTTAATTTGAACATAAAAGTGCGGTTAGAAATCTGTGTGTTTTTAACCGCCTTGTCGTGATATATCTCAATCCTTATTCATATTTTAGAATTATTTTATGTCCTGTGTGAAACAACATAATTATGTGATTAGCTTAACCAGAGAAACAAAACGTCGCAAACATATTGAACAAGAATTTGGTCGGCAAAATATCCTTTTTTCATTTTTTGATGCAGTGACACCAGATCGTATTGAGGATGTTGCAAAGAAATTTAATATTATTTTAGATCGCTCTTCAGAAGCTAAATTATGGGATGGGGAAATCGGTTGTGCGTTAAGTCATGTCTCACTATGGAATTTAGCATTAGAAAAGAGCTTGGATTATATCAATATTTTTGAAGATGATGTTTACTTAGGCGAGAATGCAAAAGAGCTGTTAGAAGTTGATTATTTGCCTGATGATATTGATGTATTGAAGCTTGAAGCTAATGGAAGAATGGTATTTCGCGCGCCCTAGACCAGCAAAGTATGATAGAAAGATTTATCCCATAACATTTAAGCAATCAGGAACGGCGGGTTATACCGTGACAGCGAAAGGCGCTAAATATCTTCTCGAACAGGTGAAAAATAAACCCCTTGAAGTGGCCATTGATTCTCTTATCTTTGAGCATTTTTTGAATTTAAAGGATTATAAAGTGGTTCAGCTTTCACCAGGGATTTGTGTGCAAGATTTTGTTGTGAATCCGGATAAGCCTTTTGAAAGTAGTTTGCAAAAAGGCCGAGAGTTGGTTTGTGAAAATCAAACGAAATTTTCAGTCTTTGAAAGAATCATAAACGAATTTATGAGAGTAAAACGTAAATTATTTATGAAACAAGTGCCTTTTAAATAGAATGCGTGCGGTTAAAATCAATGTGTTTTTAACCGCACTTTTGCTATCAAGGAGAACAAGATGGAAACCAAATCATTTAATCTTTATCGTTATTCTATTCCCGTCGATAGCCAGTTAATTTTACGTGGACGTTTTTTAAAACGTCGTGAGGGGTTAATTGTGCGTGTTTCTTGTAGCCGTGATGGATGGGGAGAAATTGCACCTTTACCTGGGTTTAGCGAAGAAACCATCGAACAAGCGCAAGAGCAAGCCATTGAATGGCTGACGAATTGGTGTCATGCAAGCTGCGAAGCACCAAGAGTCCCCCTTGACGGTTGTTATCCTTCTGTTGCCTTCGGTATTAGCACGGCGATGGATGAGATGAAACGTTATTTAAATGAGGAAGGCAACTATCATACTGCACCGTTGTGCTATGGCGATCCTGATGAATTATATGCAGAACTGAATCAAATGCTAGGTGACAAAGTGGCTAAAATTAAGGTCGGTATGTATGAAGCAAATCGTGATGGTTTGATTACGGATATGTTTCTTGAAGCTATTCCTGATTTGCAATTACGTCTAGATGCGAATCGTCAATGGGCATTAGAAAAAGCCTTAAAATTTGCGGAGAAAGTGAAACCGCAACATCGTTCACGTATTCAATTTCTGGAAGAACCTTGTAAAACCCGTGAAGAAAGCCGTCAGTTTGCAGCTCAAACAGGCATAAACATTGCTTGGGATGAAAGTGTACGTGAGCCTGGCTTCCTTTTAGAAAAAGGACCGCACTTAAGTGCCATTGTGATTAAACCAACACTGGTTGGTTCATTACAAGATTGCCAAAAGCTGATTGCGCAAGCACATAGTTTAGGCATAAATGCAGTGATTAGCTCGAGCATTGAAAGTAGCTTAGGATTGACTCAACTTGCTCGTATTGCGGCACAATATACGCCCAATGTAATGCCTGGATTGGATACATTGAATTTAATGCAACATCAAGTATTACGCGTGTGGCCGGGCTCGGATTTGCCATTAATTGATTTAGATTCAGAATTTATTACCAAAATTGTCTAGAGATACGACCACCATTACATAAAAAATCGCTATAATTCGCACAAGTTAAAGGATGTGAAAATGTCAAAAAAATTCAATATTTTGCTGTTAAATGGCCCGAACTTAAATATGTTGGGCGCAAGAGAGCCGAAACATTATGGTTCGCTTTCGTTATCTGCCATTGAAGAAAATGTGGCAAAACTTGCGGCGCAGCATGATGTGAATTTGGAGTGCTTTCAAGCAAATAGCGAAGAGAAGTTAATCGATAAGATTCATCAAAGTTTTCAGAAAGTGGATTTTATTTTAATTAACCCGGCAGCTTATACGCATACCAGTGTTGCATTGCGTGATGCGTTGCTTGCGGTGTCAATTCCTTTTGTTGAGATCCATTTGTCTAATGTACATAAGCGCGAGCCATTCCGTCATCATTCTTACTTTAGTGATGTGGCTGAAGGGGTAATTTGTGGCTTAGGTGCGAAAGGTTATGAGTTTGCTCTCCAATTCGCGTTAGATTTTTTAAATAAAAAGCATAAAATTTCACAAAATTTACAGATTTTCGCAGAAATTTATCGCAAAGTGCGTGATTTTTGCGGTAATCTTGCCGACACAAAAAAACAGGTTTCAAAATGACTGCACTTTGGAGTGAATTTTGAAAGTGCGGTTGAAAAATTCATTAATATTTTTAGGAAGAGCGTATGGACATTCGTAAAAATCAAAAACTGATTGAATTAGTAGAAGAATCGGGTATCACTGAATTAGAAGTGCAAGAAGAAGAAGGTACAGTACGTATTAGTCGTGCGGCACCAGCTGTTGCACCTGCTGCAATTCAATATGCAGCGGCGCCTGTAGCACCCGTTGCTGCACCAGCAGCTGCTCCTGCGGCAGCAGCGCCTGCTGAAGCGCCAGCGGCTGAAATTTCTGGCCACCAAGTGCGTTCACCAATGGTAGGGACATTCTATCGTAGCCCAAGTCCAGAAGCGAAAGCTTTCGTAGAAGTGGGACAAACAGTCAAAGTAGGCGATGCACTTTGTATCGTTGAAGCAATGAAAATGATGAACCGTATCGAAGCAGATAAAGCTGGTGTGGTTAAAGCAATCTTAGTAAATGATGGCGAAGCGGTTGAATTTGATCAACCATTGATCGTTATCGAATAATCCCTATCAATCTGAAATGGCGAGCTTTCTCGCCATTTTTTCACCCAAGTGGATATTGTTATGTTAGAAAAAGTTGTGATTGCTAACCGTGGTGAAATTGCACTGCGTATTTTGCGTGCCTGTAAAGAATTAGGCATTAAAACTGTGGCGGTTCACTCTACCGCTGACCGTGATTTAAAACACGTATTACTTGCAGATGAAACAGTTTGTATCGGACCTGCGCCATCTGTAAAAAGTTATTTAAATATTCCTGCGATTATTGCTGCAGCAGAAGTAACCGGTGCGGATGCGATTCACCCTGGTTATGGTTTCCTTTCTGAAAACGCGGATTTTGCAGAGCAAGTTGAGTGTTCAGGCTTTACTTTTATCGGTCCAACAGCAGATGTCATTCGTTTAATGGGTGATAAAGTTTCTGCGATTAAAGCAATGAAAAAAGCGGGCGTACCTTGTGTACCAGGTTCTGATGGTCCTGTAGGCAGTGATATTGCGAAAAATAAAGAAATTGCAAAACGTATTGGTTATCCAATTATTATCAAAGCATCTGGCGGCGGCGGTGGTCGTGGTATGCGTGTCGTTCGTAGCGAAGATGCACTTGAAGAATCAATTGCGATGACGAAAGCTGAAGCAAAAGCAGCATTCAATAATGACATGGTTTATATGGAAAAATATTTAGAAAATCCACGCCATATTGAAATCCAAGTTTTAGCTGATACACACGGTAATGCAATCTATCTTGCTGAACGTGATTGTTCTATGCAGCGTCGCCACCAAAAAGTGGTGGAAGAAGCACCCGCACCAGGTATTACCGAAGAAGTTCGTCGTGATATCGGTTCTCGTTGTGCGAAGGCTTGTGTTGAAATTGGCTATCGCGGTGCAGGTACATTTGAATTCTTATATGAAAATGGTGAGTTCTATTTCATCGAAATGAATACTCGTATTCAAGTAGAGCATCCAGTAACAGAAATGATTACTGGTGTGGATTTGGTGAAAGAACAATTGCGTATCGCGGCTGGTTTACCACTTTCTTACAAACAAGAAGATATTAAAGTGAAAGGTCATGCAATTGAATGTCGTATCAATGCAGAAGATCCAAAAACATTCTTACCATCTCCAGGTAAAGTGGTACACTTGCACTCACCAGGTGGTTTAGGCGTTCGTTGGGATTCTCATGTGTATGGCGGTTATACCGTTCCTCCGCATTATGATTCTATGATCGCAAAATTAATCACATACGGTGATACTCGTGATGTCGCAATCCGTCGTATGCAAAATGCATTGTCTGAAACGATCATTGACGGTATCAAAACAAATATCCTCTTCATGAACTTATTCTTGAAGATGAAAAACTTCCAAAAAGGTGGCGCAAATATCCACTATTTGAGAAGAAATTAGGAATGTATGATTAAAAATGAAACGGCTAACGTAAGTTAGCCGTTTTTTATTAAGTAAAGTTAATGTAGCATCAATGGCTTATATATTTTATTTGAGAAAGTAGCTTAAATCCTTTTTATAATACGCTCTAATTTTTATCTAAGGAAAAATAATGAAATTTAATCTCTCTAAATTAAGCTAACAATTCTTGCAACTGTAACATTAGCAGCATGTGGAAGTGGTAGTAGTAATACTCAACCAGTTAACCAAGCAAAACCAACAGAGCAAGTAAAACCAACTGAGCCAGCAAAACCAACTGAGCCAGCAAAACCAACTGAGCCAGCAAAACCAACTGAGCCAGTAAAACCAACTGAGCCAGTAAAACCAGCTGAGCCAGTAAAACCAGTTGAGCCAGAAAAAACAGCTGAACAACCTAAACCAGCTGAACAAATCGCGCTTAAACGAGTGGGGTTTGAGGTTAATAAAGAAGATAAAACAGTGACGGTCATTGAAAGACAAATACATGATGACAATAACGTGAATCTCGTTAATGTTGAAGGTCAAGAAATTGAAATTATTCCATCAGGGTATTACGAACGTCCTGTCATTGGAACTAATGAGAAAGAAGTACTACAGGCAGATTCTCCTGAATTGCGTTCTATTAGTGGCAAAAACTATAAAAATATTCGTTGGGGGAAATTTACGGAGCCTACTTTAGGTTCTGATTATTATGTTGCATTTGGTGTCAATCCAACAACAGAAATGCCACAATCAGGTACTGCAAATTATATTGGAAATGGTATGCATGTAGAGAAGCGTGCTGAACACTTAGACTCTAACTTATCATTCGTAAAACTAACAGCTAATTTCGCAGATAAAACATTAAATGGAACAATTTCTTTAGCAAACACAGGCTATAAGGATGTTCTTGTATCAAATAGGCTTGCTGGGGGCGCGCTTTCTCCAGAGATACACTTCGATGATGTTTCCTTATCTGCCCAAATTCAAGGCAATAAATTTAGTGGAACAAGCGAGAAAGGTGTTCATGCTGAAGGTGGGTTCTATGGAAAAGATGCTGAAGAAGTCGCTGGAACTTACAAAGGAAAAAGATGCTATGGGTGTCTTTTGGTGCTAGAAAAAAATTAGAAAATTTTCTGTCAATTTTTAAAGCAAGCCTTGAGCTTGCTTTTATTTTTTATACTTGAGATAGCAATAAATATCTAATTTAGATTTATAATAGATAAAATTTTTTTAACAGGAACTCAAAATGGAACTTTCACAACGATATAAACAAGCCGCCAAGGAAGCGCGCTGGGCATTAGGTTTAGCTATTTTTATGTAATTGGATGGTGTGTGTGGCTTATTTTACCCAAAAGACTCGCCTGGACCGATAGGTTTTTCCGTTGTGGTTTGAATTATCCTGTATTTATTTACCCATTTTGTTTGTAGTCATTGGGTATTGGATTGTCAAAATTGTTTTTTTAGATATTCCGCTAGATGTTGAGTCAAAGGAGAATAAATAATGAATTTAGGTATTATTCTCCCCTTAGTCATCTACTTAGTCTTTATCTTTGGTGCAGCATTATTTGCTTATGTAAAACGCAGTAAAGGGGATTTTCTTACTGAGTATTATGTGGGAAATCGCTCTATGACGGGCTTTGTCCTTGCGATGACAACCGCTTCCACTTATGCCAGCGCGAGTTCTTTTGTTGGTGGACCAGGGGCTGCCTATAAATATGGGCTAGGTTGGGTGTTACTCGCTATGATCCAAGTGCCGGCTGTTTGGTTAGCCTTAGGTGCATTAGGTAAAAAATTTGCATTACTTTCTCGTGAAACTAATGCGCTTACCATTAATGATTTATTTCTCTATCGTTATAAAAATAAATATCTCGTCTGGATTTCCAGTCTAGCATTGTTGCTTGCCTTTTTGCTGCCATGGTTGTGCAATTTATTGGTGGCGCAAGATTGCTCGAAACCACGATAGGGATTCCTTATACTCACGCCTTACTTATTTTTGCCTTAACAGTTGGTATTTATACATTTATTGGTGGATTCCGAGCAGTCGTATTAACCGATACGATTCAAGGTACGGTAATGATTTTGGTACAATCGTGCTATTAGTCGGGGTTGTTTACCATCTTGGTGGTGTAGAAAGTGCGGTCAATAAATTAACTGAAATTGATCCGAGTTTAGTGAGCCCTTACGGTCCGAATGAGATGCTTGATTTTCAATTTATGGCATCATTTTTGGATTTTAGTTTGTTTTGGTGTGGTTGGTTTACCGCATACAGCCGTCCGTTGCATGGCTTTCAAAGACAGTAAAGCCTTACATCGAGGTATGCTCATTGGGACGATTGTCCTTTCAGTGATTATGTTAGGGATGCATTTGGCGGGGGCTTTAGGTCGTGCGGTTGTGCCTGATTTAACTGTATCAGATAAAGTCATTCCAACCTTAATGTTGGAAGTGCTTCCGCCAATTGTTGCAGGGAATTTTCTTAGCAGCGCCAATGTCTGCGATTATGTCCACAGTCGATGCACAACTGATTCAATCCTCTTCAATCTTTTGTGAAAGACTTATATCTTGCAAAGCAAACCAGAAGCGGCGAAGAATGAAAAACGAATTAGCCGTATTTCATCAGTCATTACACTGATTTTATCGGCGTTGTTAATTCTCGCAGCACTCAATCCACCTGATATGATTATTTGGTTGAATTTGTTTGCTTTTGGGGGATTAGAAGCCGCATTCCTTTGGGTAATCGTATTAGGCATTTATTGGGATAAAGCAAATGCTGCCGGTGCAATAAGCTCTATGGTGGTGGGATTGAGTAGTTTTGTGTTATTGACTCAATTTGGTATTAAATTATTTGGTTTTAATGCCATTGTACCCGCACTTGTATTTGGTTTGATTGCTTTCATCTTGGGTAACCAATTCGGCGCCAAAAAAACAGTAAAAATGGACCGCACTTTATGATTTACCAGATCCTAGCGTTGTTTATTTGGAGTAGTGCCTTTGTTGCCGCTAAATACACCTTCACAATGATGGATACTATTTTAATGATCCAAGTCCGTTTATTCATGGCAGCAATTATTGTGATGCCTCTCTTTTTTCGTCGTTGGAAAGGCGTGTCTAAACCGATGCGAAAACAGCTTTGGTGGTTAGGTTTTTTTAATTATACTGCAACCTTTTTGCTACAATTTATTGGCTTAAAATATACGAGCGCGGCGAGCGCAACGACCATGATTGGATTAGAGCCATTATGTGTGATTTTTATTGGGCATTTTTTCTTTCAAGATCGTGCGAAATGGTATCACTGGTTGTGTGGCGCTTTTGCCTTTTTAGGTGTGGCCATTTTAATTTTAGGTGGGCATGGCAATGAAGGCTCAAGTCAAATTAGTTTATTGGGTTGCTCCTTAGTAGTGGCAGCAAGTATTGTGTTTGCTTTGTTGCTTACGTTGGACGAAAAAAAGTGGTAGCAACGGTTTCAGCACAAGCTTATACATCCATTTCAATTGTGTTGGCAACTATCACCATGCTGCCCTTTACTTTATTGATGACTGAAAACTGGGATATTCATTTTAACTGGCTTGGTTTCTTCGGTTTGATCTATCTCGGTGTAGCATGTAGTTGGTTTGCGTTTTGGTTGTGGAATAAAGGCTTAAATTCGGTGGATGCAAAAATCTCGGGGATTTTGACCGCACTTGAGCCGATTTTTGGTGTCTTTTTGGCGGTGTTATTGCTTAACGAAGAGGTTTCACTTGTTTCAGCGCTTGGGATTATCATTATTGTGGCTTCAGCCCTAGGCGTAAGTTTATTACCGAAATGGTTTACATAAAGAAATTAATTAAAAAGGAAAAAGAAGATGGCGTGGATTCAAATTCGCTTAAATAGTACAAATGAAAAAGCTGAGAAAATTAGCGATTTTTTAGAAGAAATTGGCTCTGTTTCGGTGACATTTATGGATAGCCAGGATACGCCGATTTTTGAACCACTTCCAGGCGAAACGCGTCTGTGGGGAAATACCGATGTGATTGCATTGTTTGATGCAGAAACCGATATGAATGAGATTGTGAGTTTGCTTAAACAAGCGCATCATTTAGATGAAAATACCGCTTACAAAATCGAGCAAATCGAGGATAAAGACTGGGAACGTGAATGGATGGATAACTTCCACCCAATGCAATTTGGAAAACGTTTATGGATTTGCCCAAGCTGGCGTGAAGTGCCGGATCAAAATGCGGTTAATGTAATGCTTGATCCTGGTTTAGCTTTCGGGACAGGGACCCATCCGACAACCGCACTTTGTTTGGAGTGGTTAGATGGTTTGGATTTAACAGGCAAAACCGTCATCGATTTTGGTTGCGGTTCAGGGATTCTTGCTATTGCCGCCCTTAAATTAGGCGCAAAAAATGCGATTGGTATTGATATCGATCCACAAGCGATTCTTGCCAGTCGTAATAATGCAGAACAGAATGGCGTGGCGGATCGTCTTCAGCTTTTCTTATCAGATGATAAACCTGCAGATTTAAAAGCGGATGTCGTTGTCGCGAATATTCTTGCGGGTCCATTGAAAGAACTTTACCCAATTATTTCTCAATTAGTAAAAGAGGGTGGTAATCTAGGATTATCGGGTATTTTAGAAACACAAGCACAATCGGTATGTGATGCTTATACACAATCCTTTGATTTGAGATCCTGTTGCAGTGAAAGAGGAATGGTGCCGTATTACAGGTAAATTAAAATCGGCTTAATTTCTTTTTGTCAATTAAAAAAAGTGCATTTTTTGAACAAATTTCCCTTTGCAAAAAAAAGAAAAATGCGTAATATAGCACCCCTTGTCGGTGACTGCTGTTGCCTGACTTACTAGAGATTAGGACTTGTAATTGGGGATAACATAAAATGCGAATTGGTTCTTATGAATTAAAAAATCGTATTTTATTGGCGCCCATGGCAGGTATTACGGATCAACCTTTTCGACGTTTATGTGCTCATTACGGCGCGGGATTAACGTTTTCAGAGATGATGTCCACTAATCCACAAGTTTGGCATACAGAGAAATCGAAACTTCGTTTAGCACATAGTGAAGAGCTAGGATTAAATGCGGTGCAAATCGCAGGTTCTGATCCTTTAGAAATGGCCCAAGCTGCAGCAATTAATGTAGCCTATGGCGCTGAAATTATCGACATCAATATGGGCTGTCCCGCAAAGAAAGTAAATCGAAAGCTGGCGGGCTCTGCACTGCTTCAATTTCCCGATTTAGTGGAAAAAATTTTGAAAGAGGTCGTGAATGCTGTTGATGTGCCTGTGACGTTAAAAATTCGCACAGGTTGGGATAAAGCAAACCGAAACTGTGTGCAAATCGGCAAAATTGCAGAACAATCTGGTATTCAAGCTTTAACTATTCATGGGCGGACGAAAGAATGCTTATTTGAAGGGGAAGCGGAATACGACAATATTCGAGCAGTCAAACAATCCATTTCAATTCCAGTCATTGCGAATGGTGACATTGATTCTGCCTCGAAAGCGAAAAAGGTACTTGAGTATACAGGTGCTGATGCAATAATGATCGGTCGTGCCGCACTAGGCAATCCATGGCTTTTTCAAGCCGTCGAGGCTTTAGTTGAACATGATACGATAATTCAAACTCCAAGTTTGCGTGAAAAGTGCGGTCATATTTGCATCATATTCAGGAACTCCATCAGTTCTATGGTGAGCAAAAAGGCTATCGAATAGCCCGCAAACATGTCGCTTGGTATTTACAGGGAATTCAACCCGATTCCGTTTTTAGACAGACTTTTAACGCAATTAATGAACCGAAAGAGCAGTTAATTGTGCTGGAAGATTTTTTAAATTCAATTTTGGATAAAGAAAAATGTTAGAACAACAACGTAGTCCGTCTGAAGCGTTAACCGTTTCAGTTTTAAACTCTCAATCACAAGTAACAAACAAACCATTACGTGATTCAGTAAAACAAGCTTTACGCAATTACTTATCACAATTAGATGGTCAAGATGTGAATGATCTTTACGAATTAGTATTAGCGGAAGTTGAACACCCGATGTTAGATATGATTATGCAATACACCCGCGGTAACCAAACCCGCGCAGCTAATATGCTCGGTATCAACCGTGGTACATTGCGTAAGAAATTGAAAAAATACGGTATGGGCTAATTAAGCTTAGCAAAAAGAAAGGCGAACATTATTGTTCGCCTTTTTATTTATCTATTGAATAGTGAAGCTAATTGGTACGCTTACTGAAGACGCAAATCCCGCAGGTTTTGGACCAACAGGTCTCGCACTTCTCACAGCTTCAAGTGCTGCATTATCTAAGCTTTCATCACCAGAAGATTTAGTGACACGCTCTCCAGACAGAGAACCATCTGCTCCAACACTAAAACTGACGTTAACAATACCTTGTTTACGCATCATTTTAGCACGTGCAGGATATCGCTTATGCCGTTCGATTTCACGTCGAATAGCCGCACGATAGGCATTATGTTCATCTGTATTGGCACCAGAACCACCTTGAATACCATTTGTTCCAGGTTGACCAGTGGTTGTCGCTTTAGAATTTGCCGTAGCCGTTGAATTAATATTCTTATCGCCAATCGGTAAATTCTTCGGCATTTCCACCGCTTTCTCTGCTTTTTACCTCATTTTTTTAGGTTTTTCTTTTGGCTTCTCTTTCGGTTTTGGTTTCGGTTTTTCTATTGGTTTTTCTGGCTTTTTCTCAGGTTCTTTTTTTCTTCTCAGGCTCTGGTTTCTTCGTTGGATCCGCGACGACTTCCTGTTTTTCAGGTTCCGGTTCTGCCTGTTGAGGCTCGGGTTCCGGCTCTGGAGCTGGTTCTTCCACTCTCATTCCTTGAATCATTTCCATTGAAATCGTTGTAGAAATTTCGCCTTCCGCATTACTTGCCGCTTCACTTGGCTTATGCCAATTCCAAAAGCAATGCGCCTACAATGGCACCATGAACCAATAGAAATAACCAAACCTAATAATGATCGTTTTCGCTTGTTGGCTGTTCATTGATTATGTCCTACTCCAACGCCTCCACGTGCAACTCCGCCTAGTGTTGGCGTATTTTTTTGTTCATTTTCTTGCGTTGTTTTGTTTGGTGAACCTTTATCTTTCATCGAAACAATCGCGACATTTTTTAATGTCGTTTTTCGATAACATGTCAGTAATCGTCACAAAATCCTGGAAAGAGGCTTCTGCATCAATTTTTTTAATGTGACTTTTCTGATCTTTATTCCAGCTCGCGATCTCTTTTTCAAGGGCTTCTTGGGAGATCGGTTTATCATTAAAATAAAGTTGTTTATCTGCCGTCACGATTAATAATTTGGCTAATTCATCTGATTTGAATGCGACCGTTGAACTGGCTTTGGGCACATTGACTTGAATTTTTCCTTGAGAAATAAAGGATGCGGTGATCAACACTATCGCTAATAACACCAACATAATGTCGATGAAAGGAATAATGTTGATTTCATCAAATTTTTCACGATTATTCCTTATCTTTTTGAGCGTTTAACACTTTCCATTTTAAGCGGTTAACTTCCACTTTACGACCTAAACCGTTATAGAAAAATCATGGAAGGGATTGCCACCAAAATACCCAAAAGCCGTTGCTTTTTAAGGCAAGAGAGAGATGCATCATGATTGCGCCCGCATCAACATCACCGCCCGCCTGACCAATTTGATAAAAGGTTAATAAGATACCAATTACCGTTCCTAACAAACCCACATAAGGTGCGTTTGCGCCAACAGTTGAAATGATTGTCATATTACGATTTAAATCAATTTCAAGAGCGTGGATATTGGAATATTTAGCGACATTGACACGGCTTAAAAAGATAAAACGTTCAATCACGGTGGCAAAGCATGATTACACTCATAAGAAGTAAAAGCCCGATAATAATGTAATCACTATATTGTTCTAAAAAAACTCAAAAAGTTTTGGCATCTGATAGTCCTTTTATGTGTAATAAAGAATACAAAATGAATTGATAATGAATTTCAATTAGATTGAGAATTCTATCAAATGGAAAATAGAGCGTAAATATAAATTAGAAAAATGGCTATTTTTTGACCGCACTTTGAGGTAAATCATAGAAAGTGCGGTTGTTTTTGAGAGGGATTTAAAGGGATTGCAGGTAATCTAAGACAACCTGATGATGTTCGCCTGTTTTGAATTTATCAAAAAAAACGTGTTGAATTTTTGCCTTGTTCATCAATGAGGAAGCTAATACGGTGAATGCCGTCATAGGTGCGTCCCATAAATTTCTTTTTCGCCCCATACACCCAAATTGCTCGGCAACTTGGTGATCTTCATCGAAAGCAAGGTGAAATTGAGCGACTTTTTCTCAACAAATTGAGCCAGTTTTTTGGCGCATCTGTGCTGATGCCTAAAATAACGACACCTAATTTTTCTAACTCACTTTTTAGCATCACGTAAACCGCAGGCTTGAGTTGTACAGCCCGGCGTTAAGGCTTTTGGATAAAAATACACGAGTACTTTTTCCTTTAAAGTTACCAAGTGAAACAGGTTGGTTGTCTTGATTTGGAAAGGGTGAATTGCGGTGCTAAGTCACCCGCTTGTAATATTTTTCATAAAAATCCTTAAAAATGTAAAAAATGATTTGTAAATTTGGGCTATTTTAGCGATTATAATCAAATATTTTCAAATGTTATTATTGAAATGCAAAATAGATGTAAATGGAGTGCCTTATGACTACACAAAACCCCCTTATTTTTCAGGCAGTATTGTTGCTTTAGTAACCCCGATGGATAACCACGGAAACATTGATTTTTGAAACATTAGAAAAAAACTTATTGAGTTTCATATCAATGCGGGTACAGATGCGATTGTATCTGTGGGGACAACAGGAGAATCCGCCACATTAAGTATTGAAGAAAATGTGAAAGTGATTGAAAAGACGGTTGAGTTAGCAAAAGGGCGTATTCCAATCATTGCTGGCACCGGTGCTAATGCAACGAGTGAAGCCATTGTGATGACAAAATTATTACGTGATAGCGGTGTAGCCGGTTGTTTATCTGTTGTTCCTTACTACAATAAACCAACTCAAGAAGGCATGTTTCAACATTTTAAAGCCATTGCAGAATGTACGGATTTACCACAACTTCTTTATAACGTACCAGGTCGTACCGGTAGTGATATGAAACCTGAAACTGTAGCACGTTTAGCACAAATTGATAATATCGTTGGGATTAAGGAAGCTACTGGAGATGTAGCACGCGTTACTGTAATTAAAGAGCTTGCAGGTAAAGATTTCATTGTGTTAAGTGGTGATGATGCAACAGGACTAGAAGCGATGAAATTAGGCGCAGAGGGAGTTATTTCTGTGACAAATAACCTTGCAGCAAAAGATATGGCTGCAATGTGTCGCTATGCTTTTAGCGGGCGATTTTGCGAAAGCGGAAGAAATTAATGCACGTTTAATGCCTTTACATAAAGATTTATTTATTGAATCAAATCCAATCCCGGTTAAATGGTCGGCATATCGTTTAGGTTTAATTAAGACTCCACATTTACGTTTACCTCTTACTGTGTTAAGTGAAAGCGCGCAAGTAAGAGTAGAAGAAGCATTAAAAATTGCTGGCTTAATTTAATAAATTAAAGGGTTGTTTTTACAGCCCTTTAAACTTTCGACTTTTTATTTGTCAAAAGAGCGGTCATTATTTTAATTATTTTTTATTGAAGGATTTAAGGAATGAAAAAAATCGTACTGAGTTTAGTCGCAGCAGCATTATTATCGGCGTGTTCAAACAGCGTAGAAAAAAATGCAGACGGCTAATGACACTTATCAAAATTCTGATCGTGAAATACCGAGCTTTTCTCCTTTAGCAAGTGGTGGTGTAACATTGCCGCAAGCCGATCCAACTTATGAACTTCCTCAGCTTAATGCGAAAAAAGAACGCGTGGATATTCGTCCGCCTTCAACCCCATTAGCGATTATCAAAAATTCTTTGACACAATTTGATGGCGAACGCGCATTGATTGTTTATACGGATGCGCAAGCCGAGCTTTATAATCTCAAACAAATTGAGCGTTTATTGAAAGAAGAAGGCACAAATTCGACGTTAAATGGTGCGGTATTAATTAGCGATTGGGCGCCAACGGGTCGTGCAGATGATAAAGCCAACACAGAGATTCGTTATAAAATTGAACAAGTTATGGCACAAGATGCGAGTGCGTTAGCGGTTTCTGTGGAGCAAATGCGTCGTGATGGTGTGATTTACACACCAAATCAAGCAGATAAACAACGTTATGCGTCTGATCGTTTAAATCGTTTTGTTGCTGCGCTCACTAACGCTTATAACAAGCAACAACAAGATTTAAATAATGCCTCAGCAGGACCGTTCCAATCAGGTTTAATTACTGATACGAACGGTAGAATGGCATTAGGTATGGATGCAAGCTTTGGGCAAGCATGGCAACGTTTAGGTTCAGCCTTACCGAAATTAGGCTTTAAAGCCACATCTGAATCAGCTGGACGTGGTTATCGCGAATTGAAATATAAGCCATTAGATAAACAAGAGTGGTTACGTTTAGGTGTGAATCCACCTAATCTCGAAAAAGGGGTTTACCAAATGCAAATCTCCGCAGTGGGTAAACAAAGTGCGGTTGTGATCACTGATGAAGATGGCAAGACACTACCAAATGAAGCGGCTCAATCCTTGTATTCAGCATTAAGTGTATTGCTTGCACAATAATATGAGTTGAGAAATAAAAAGTGCGGTTCAATTTGATCTGACCCCAAAAATCTGGACTATTCACATAAGGACTGACGACGATATTGTATCGGACTCAGTCCTTTTAATTTTAGTTGAATCCGTCGATGATTATAGTAATCCAAATAATCCCTCACCGCATTAACTATCTCCTCTCGCGTATTAAATTCTCGGCCATAAAAGCATTCTGTTTTTAATCGTCCAAAGAAACTCTCCATTGCAGCATTATCCAAACAGTTTCCTTTCCTTGACATACTTTGTATGATGCCGTGCTCAGCAAGAATTTGACGATACGCCGCCATCTGATATTGCCAGCCTTGGTCTGAATGTAAAATGCTACCACTTGTTTTATCTAATCGTTTAACCGCCAGCTTTAACATTTTCTCCACTTGCGCCCAGTTTGGGGAATAACTGAAGGTATATGAGATTATCTCGTTGTTAAATAAATCTAATATTGGGGATAAGTAGACTTTATTGCCATCTTTTGCTTTAAACTCGGTCACATCCGTTACCCACTTTTTGATTCGGCTTGGTAGCGGTGAAATGGCGTTCTAGATGATTAGGGTGCGATATGACCAATCGTCCCTCGATACGTCGTCAATTTCTTGCTTTTTCTTACCCGCACTTGAAGTTCAAGCTCTCGCATTAAACGTTGGATTTTTCTTATGATTCACGCTCGGTAAACAGGCGTGAAACCCGTCGGTAACCATAATCGGGATGTTTTGCTTTTAATCTGGATAATCTCAGCTTTAAGCCCTTTATCCTTATCGAGTTTAACCTGGCATCGAGCAAAAACGTACTGCGTGCTAAAGCCTGCAATACCCTAATAGATATTTTTAGGGGATAATAGGCTCTTAACTTTTGGATAACTTCCGCTGCCTGGCTTCTTCCTGAAGTCTGAGCTTTCTCAACTCCTTTAGGGTAAGCAACCTCCGCTTCAGCTGCAAAAATTCTCAGACGTAAGCGGTCTTCTTCTGTTTTTAGGTGGCGGAGGCATTCTGGCATATTTAGGTTTTCATTGGCGGTCGTCCTGATGGTTTATAAGGAATAAGCCCTTTTATGCCACTTTTTCAAAGCGTTTCAACCAGGTTCCGACTAATGCGTCAGAGGGAATATTGTAAAAACGAGCGGTTTTCTCGAATGCTCATTTTTCCTTTTAGGATAGGTTGAAGAACCTGTAATTTAAATTCTGTTGTGTAGTGTTTACCCATAAAAAAATCTGCACCTCAATTGTTGGTTGTTTAGTCCAACTTTTTGGGGTGCAGATCAATTTTCACCGCACTTTTTTTTATTGGTAGAGAAGTTATTCAGCTTTTACGCCTAAGTTACCAATTTTTACACCAAGATTACCGAGAGAAACCGGATCCAGATAATCCCCTAAGAATTTGAATAACTCACTTAATTCTGTAAATGAGCGTTTGATTTTTACTTGATCTTCTACTTTACGCACAAATTCATAACGCACATTTTCGCCTTCAAAAATAAGCCGTGAGCGTGAGATAAATGGTTTCAAAAAAGTGGCTTTGAGCCCTTCTTCACCCGGATCACTGATACGGACATTCCAAGTATTGTTAAATAAAACTTCTGTTTTTGATTGACATATAGACTTCCTCTGTTTGTTATTTTTTTATACTGAAATTGAAACGAAAAACCCGATGATAAAATTTCTGAAATCAAAAACTTTATCATCGGGCTTTTCAAACCAATTGCTCGCATATTTTTGCTTTGCGTTGGTAACTGCCTTTACCTTTACGTTTTTTCTCAACGCGTTGGCGGAATAATTTGTCGTGTAATAGTGCCATC
>BNJV01003307.1_pt1 | contig 47121 bp, 95 predicted proteins | sample 8540591 | NCBI WGS metagenome assembly BNJV01 (sample SAMD00202457, study PRJDB9452) | human saliva metagenome | host: Homo sapiens
ATTTTATGATAATTGTACTGCACTAAAAAATGTAGATTTTGATACGATATTGCAGGACTACAGAGAACATGCGATTCAATACTATACGGTAATTGAAAAACTTGCGGAAATTGAAATCAAGGATGATATTGATGAAGAAATTGATGTTTCGCTGTTGAAACAAATACAAGCAACACCATTATTGTTAGAATCATTCCATACAGAGTTGCGTCATTATCAAGAATTTGGAACTAAGTATATCTTGCATCAGAAAAGAGTATTACTTGGAGATGAGATGGGTCTAGGAAAAACCATTCAAGCAATTGCGGCGATGAATCATTTACATCATAAAGGTCATCGTTATTTTCTTGTAATCTGTCCAGCTGGCATATTACTTAACTGGAAACGTGAGATTGAAAAACTAACAGACATGCAAGCATATATGTTGCATGGAACTGGTTTTAGTAATTTTGAAATCTGGAAGAGTGATGGTGGTATTGCAATCATCAATTATGAAGGATTGGATAAGATCATCCTTGATAAGGATTTCCGCTCGATATGGTTGTTGTGGATGAAGCACACTTTGTTAAAAATAAAGAGGCACAGCGTACACGTAACACAGTACGAATGATCGAACAAGCTGAGTATGCACTCTATATGACCGGTACAGCGATTGAAAATAACGTAGATGAAATGTGTTATCTAATTGAATGTTTGAATCCATCAATCGCAAGTGAAGTGAAAGATATGAAATATCTAGCGAAAGCAGATTTGTTCCGCAAGAAGATTGCACCAGTATATTTACGCCGCAAGCGTGCGGATGTACTTATGGAACTTCCAGAGCTAACGATTCATGACGAATGGTGCATGATGAATGAGAAGGAGATAGTCTCTTACCGCAAAAGCTGTTGAGTCTGGAAATTTTATGGCAATGCGTAGAGTATCATGGGATTCACTCAACTCCACAAAAGCAGAGAATGGTTGAATTATGCTTGCAGGCATTAAGTGAAGGAAGAAAGGTAGTCATATTCTCTTATTTCTTAGAAACGTTATCTTTTGTGACAGATTTACTATTAGGAAAATCTTTGCCAGCTATTAGTGGAAAATTATCGCTAGAGAAACGACAGGAAATTCTACGTCAGTTTGATGAACCTGTTGCACAGGTATTACCAATACAGATTCGTGCTGGAGGAATTGGATTAAACATTCAAACTGCAGAGATTGTAATTCTATGTGAACCACAATTGAAACCATCGGATGAAATGCAAGCCATTTCTCGCATCTATCGTATGGGGCAGGTTAATCATGTGTTTGTATATCGATTATTGTCTGCAGATACAATAGATGAAGTACTGGTAAAAACGCCTTCACGAGAAACAAAATATCTTCAATCAATTTGCGGATGAATCCGAGATATCCGATCAATTAGAGCAGTTGAAAGAAGATGATGTACAAACCCTGATACAAAGCGAAAGAAAAAGATGAATCATTAGAGTAGACAAATAAAACTGATAGTACTATGATAGTTTCCGTAATAAGAACGGTGAACAGGAGGAAACGGGCATGAACAAACAAATGATGAATCAAAATGTGTTGCTGTTGTAATTTAAATGATGTCCGGATGAATGCTGTTTCTGCGTCGGGGCTGCTTTTAATTTACCTTTATTGCAGTGATTCGTAAGCACAATAGTAAATAAATCCGGGCATATGATTGCATGCTCGGATTTTTGTTTTTACCGCTCCATATATTACATGAGAGAAAAGAGGAAAATACTATGTCAAATATCAAAAAAATCAACAACTGAATTAATTGGTCACACACCACTATTAGAATTTACACACTTTGAAAAGGAACTTGGCCTAAAGGCACGTGTTGTAGCGAAGGTTGAATACTTTAACTTAACGGGTTCTGTAAAGGACAGAATTGCGTATCAGATGATTGTAGATGCTGAAGAAGCCGGTTTATTAAAGCCAGGTTCTACAATTATTGAACCTACATCAGGTAATACAGGTATTGGTTTAGCTGCCGTTGGTACAGCGAAGGGTTATCGTGTTATTCTAGTAATGCCAGATACAATGACTGTTGAACGTCGTAAGATGGTTAAGGGCTATGGTGCAGAGGTTGTCTTAACAGAAGGTGCCAAGGGTATGAAGGGTGCAATTGCTAAGGCAGAAGAACTTGCGGCAGGTATTGAGAACTCATTTATTCCACAGCAGTTCGAAAATATGTCAAATCGTAAAGCACATTACTTAACAACAGGACCAGAAATCTGGGAAGATACAGATGGTGAGGTTGATATCTTTATTTCCGCTATCGGAACAGGAGGAACAATCTCTGGTACAGGTAAGTATCTCAAGGAAAAGAATCCAAATGTGAAGGTGATTGGTGTTGAACCAGCAACTAGTGCAGTATTATCAGGTGGTGCACCAGGACCACACAAGATTCAAGGTATCGGTACCGGTTTCATCCCTACAACATTAGATACAGAAATCTATGATGAAGTAATCAAAGTTACAGATGAAGAGGCCTTCACAACAGGTGCTGAAATTGGCAGAAAGGAAGGAATATTAGTTGGTATTTCTTCAGGTTCAGCAGTGCACGCTGCACTTGAAGTAGCGAAGAGAGAAGAGAATGCAGGTAAGCTAATTGTTGTATTATTACCTGACTCAGGAGATCGCTATTTATCAACTGCATTATTCGCAGAATAAAATGGAAAATTACGAAACACTACTCAATGAACTAAATGAAATTGAAGATAAAAGATCTTGCATTAAAAATGCGTATACCAGATCGTACAAATATCATTACGATCTTAAAGCAAGTACAAGCAGTGATTTTTGCCAGATTATTATCATGCAGGCATGTTAAACCAACAACAAGCTCTAAACTATTTATCAGAAGGTCTACAGAAGGAGATTCAGGCGTCTCTACAATTTAAGGGTGCCGATTGTTCCATCTGTGGAAATTTAAGAGATATGTTTTTGGCAGAACTACCAGCGATTAAGCGTTCCGTTTTAACGGACATACAGGCAATCTATGATGGCGATCCAGCAGCTAGAACCAAGTCAGAGGTAGTCATTGCATATCCTGGCTTCTATGCAATCTTTATCTATCGTATTGCGCATGTCTTATATAAGTTAGGCGTTCCATATATTCCTCGTCTTATGGCAGAATATGCTCATGAAAAGACAGGTATTGATATTAACCCTGGTGCAACAATTGGTGATTACTTCTGTATTGACCATGGTACTGGTGTAGTTATTGGTGAAACAGCAGAACTTGGTCACCATGTGAAGCTATATCAAGGTGTTACACTCGGCGCAAAGAGTTTCAAAGTAAATGAGAATGGCGAACTTGTGAAGGGTGGAAAGCGTCATCCAAACATTGGTAATAATGTTGTTATTTATGCCAATGCAACAGTTCTTGGTGGTGATACCGTAATTGGTGATGGTTGTGTTATCGGAGCGAGCGTATGGATTACAAAATCTGTAGAAGCTGGCACAACTGTATATTTTAATCCAAATAAATAGGCATAAGGGGTACTCCAAAGGGAGTACCTTTTTTGTATAATAGGCGTATGAATACACAACTTGCAGAAAAAAATACGGAATGCAGAACAGTTAACATTTTCCGATAAGATAAAAACTTATACGAGATTTAAGTATCCCTGGAATCCTAGCAGTCATTACTGAAACGGTAATGGGATTTATTGATACAGCGATGGTTGGAGCACTGGGTGCATTAGCCTCTGCATCAATTGGACTTGTCATGTCCAGTACTTGGTTGTTTGGAGAACTCATTAATAGCGTAGCGATTGGTTTCTCTGTGCAGGTTGCTCATGCGGTAGGAGCAGGTAAGCTTGAACGTAGCAGAAGAATTTTTAAAGGGTCTATTTTAACTTCATTATGCATTTCATTTCTAATTGCAGGAGTCTGTTAGTGTGGGCTCGAGTTGCACCATCATGGTTACAGGCTCAACCAGAGATATGGAAAGATGCGACGAATTATCTTGGATTATATGCAATCTTCCTTCCAATTCGTCAGTTGAATTATCTTGTGAATAGTATGTTGCAGTGTGCAGGGGATATGAAGACTCCAAGTAAGATGGCTGTGTTGATGTGCATCTTAGATATAATCTTCAATTTCTTTTTAATCTTCCCATCTAGAATGATTTCCATCTTTGGTTTAGAGATATGGGTGTATGGAGCTAATTTAGGTGTATTAGGAGCACAACTTGGCACATCACTTGCAGTTTGTGTTTGTACAGTAATTTCTTTCAAGGTAGCCTTAACAAAATTGAATGAATTACACATCAAGGAAATTCCTGGAAATTGGTTTGCAAGTCAAGATGTATTATCCTCTGCGTGGAAAATAGGAATGCCAAATGCATTAGCACAGAGTGTCTTATGTATGGGACAAATTGCGTCAACAAAGATCATCGCTCCACTTGGAACAGTTGCGATTGCGGCACATTCCTTCGGTAATACAGTAGAGTCAATTTGTTATATGCCTGGATATGGTATCGCAGCAGCAGCTACAACATTAATTGGACAAGCAATTGGTGCTGGTAAGAAAGATCTTGCGAAAGACTTTGCCAATATCATTACACTATTGGGTATGGCTATTATGGGTACCCTAGCGATTATATTATTTTTACATCTCCGATGATATTTGCAATATTAACACCAGATGTAGATGTACAACAACTTGGTGTAAATGTAATTCGTGTTGTCATGCTTTGCAGAGCTGCTGTTTGCGGCATCCATCGTCATTACAGGTGTATTGCGAGGTGCGGGTGATACAGTAATTCCATTTATACTAAATTTATTAAGTTTATGGGGTATTCGTATTACGCTAGCATTCTTCTTATCACCAATCATGGGACTTATGGGTACTTGGCTTGCAATGACGATTGATATTGCGATAAGAGGTGTATTATATTTAATTCGGTTATATAAGACAAATTGGTTAAGTGGAGTTGGAGGTTAGAAGGTATGCAGACAATTATCATTGTATCTGTGGTATCAGTTTTTATTGGTTGCGCTGATTGTATTTTTAGGATGGCCACATAAAATTGATGCGACACGTAAAAAGATTTATTCACCACTCATTTCAAAACGTGTACGTATCTGTGTTATTTCTGATTTACACTCTCAAAGTTTTGGTAAAGATAATGTACGTATTATTCGTATGGTAAATAAACATAAACCTGATTTAATTGTTTTCCCTGGTGATATCTTTTACACCTAGGGAGATAACGAAAGTATGCTTGCGCTCATGCATGCATTAAATGCGTATCCACGAGTATATATCAGTGGAAATCACGATAAGATGTTAAAAGAGAAATTACATGATTATGTAATTATGATGCGTGCAGATGGAGTACAAGTTCTACTTGATGATAGTGAAGTGATGAATATCAATGGCCAATTATTAGAGATTATTGGTCTAACAGATGGTGGCCCCTAAGATGGATAAGACAGTAGAGGAAGTCGACTCTCTCTGTATGACATCATATTATCGAATTCTTTTATCACATCGTCCACATCACGTAGCGTTTTACGAGCAGCTACCGGTTAATTTAATTATCAGCGGCCATGCGCATGGTGGACAATGGGCTATTCCATTCTTAAGACAAGGATTGTATGCACCACAACAGGGTCTATTTCCAAGATATACGCATGGTATTAAGAATCTTGATGGAAGACTATTATACATATCAAGAGGTTTTTGCGACAGGAAATAAGTTCTTTGTTCGCTTATATAATAATCCAGAGTTAGGATTTATTGATCTTTTACCAATCAACGAAAAACGATGAGCGATGGCTCATCGTTTTAGTTTTTCTCTTTCGCAAGAATACTCTTTTTCCAAACGAGAATTTTCTTCGTCTTGGATTTGGTTATGCCAAATGTAACGACGCGTTACACGGCTGCTGAGTAGACAGATAATTTCATATGGGATTGTATTTAATTCTTCTGCCATCTTCTCTAGTGAGATGTGTTCACCAAAGATTTCAACAACTGTTTTAACTGGTACTTCATGTTCTAAGTGAATCATTGATTGATCCATACATACACGTCCTACAATCTCGGCATATTGTCCATCAACATATACTTTTCTGCCTTGATTCGCACGGATGAAGCCATCTGCGTACCCAATTGGCAGGGGTAGCAATAATTTCATCATCTTTAGCAGTATAAGTAGCACCATATCCAACTGTATCACCTGCATGCATATGCTTTACCATAATGATTTCACTTAGAAGAGAAATTGCTGGTTCAAGGGATTTCTCATAAGTGGAAATTCCATACAGTGAAATACCGATACGGCAGGCATTGGATGTATCCTCTTTAAAGAATGCTGTTGCATCACTGTTATCACAATGTACCCAAGGAAAGGAGTAAGAGAAGGACTCTACTGCTTCCTTAAATTTAGAGAACTGTAGGGTTTGTGAGTTCTAAATTACTGTCAGCACAACAGAAGTGTGTGAAGATACCCTCCATATCACATTTTGTGGTCTGGAGTTTATCGAAAGCTAGATGTAATTCGTCAATCGTACGAAAACCAATACGACTCATGCCAGTATCCATCTTTAGATGTACATGCAAACCTTCACAGTTTTTGTTGGATTGCGTGTTCTACCCATTCGTTAGAGTAAGCTGTACAAGAAATACCTTGTTTAATCAAAAACAGGAATATCACTAGCTTCTGTAGCACCAAGTATTAAGAGTTTACCTGAATAACCTTCATTGCGAAGAACGAGAGCTTCATCTAAAGAAGATACAGCAATCATCTCTGCACCTGCTTCCAATACCGCACGGGCAACGTGAACATCACCGCAGCCATACGCATCTGCTTTTTAAAAACAGCAATAATTTTTCTGACAGATATCTTTTAATTTGATCGAGTTGCGTTCAATCTTGTCTAGATTGACTTGCATCCATGTTTTTCTATACATATTACACCTCTATAAAATGACTGATTGCGTATAACCAACATATATTCCAATTAAGCGGAATGCTAAGCTAATTAATGTAAATGGATTCGATGAAGCAAAACTACGAAGATACGATAGGAAGGTGGTTGTAATAACAGGTATATTTCCACTTGTGAATAGGACAGCAACTCCATTGAGTGATATGGCACTTACTAAGTCACCGATAAAAAAATTGCAAGGAAAGTCATAATTGCCCCAACTACCATGAATCTAGTATGAACACCTCTACCAAAATGTTTGATTGTTGTAGCGATGCCATAGCCAACCGCAACAAACATCACAGAGAACTCGATATGTAAAAATGATGTAATAAGTCCATATAAGGTACCTAGTATAATAGCCGCAATCAATCCAGTGATAATTGCCACAATAAAACGCTGATTATTATCTAAATATTTGGCGTTATAGATTTTCATATAGAACCTCCATAAAATATATACTATTGTAGCACATTCATTAAAAATTCTTTATTGTGGGTTTCATATTCATATGAAAGTAAACCTCTATAAATGAGATTCGAAATTCTTTTTGAAAAATTTAAAAAGGAATTAAAAAAAGTGTTGACGATAAAAATCACCATGCTACTATATTAAAGCATTCCACGAAACAGGAATGTAAGGGATAGATGGAGGTTTAGCTCAGTTGGGAGAGCATCTGCCTTACAAGCAGAGGGTCAGCGGTTCGAGCCCGTTAACCTCCACCATTTTTTGCCGACTTAGCTCAATTGGCAGAGCAATTGATTTGTAATCAATAGGTTGTAGGTTCGATTCCTATAGTCGGCACCATTTTATTTGGAGACGTAGCGAAGTGGCTAAACGCGGCAGACTGTAAATCTGCTCCCTCTGGGTTCGGTGGTTCGAAACCACCCGTCTCCACCATTTACTGATTGATGCATCGAGTGATGCTTACGAGTTGGACTTGATTATTGGGGTATAGCCAAGCGGTAAGGCAAGGGACTTTGACTCCCTCATTCGTAAGTTCGAATCTTACTACCCCAGCCATTTAAGATGTCTCGGTAGCTCAGACGGTAGAGCAACTGACTTTTAATCAGTGGGTCGAGGGTTCGAGTCCCTTCCGAGACACCACTTTTTGTAAGATATGCGAGTGTAGTTCAATGGTAGAACGACAGCCTTCCAAGCTGTATACGTGAGTTCGATTCTCATCACTCGCTCCATGACATTCAAAAAGCCCTGTTTTAAGGGCTTTTTCTTTATATGTGGCACCTTTTTGGCACCCCTTTCCGCATGTTTTTGATTGTTTCATTTAAGAATTTGTCAGTATCCTTTAACAAGTGCGTATATGTTTGTAACGTCTGCTCGATGGATGCGTGACCGAGTCGTTTGGATACGGCAACGATATTCACACCACTGTTAATCAGAATTGTAGCGTGACTGTGTCGCAGATCGTGTAGACGTATTTTCTTAACACCAGATAGTTCTATTGCTTTTGTAAATCTTTTTTGTATCTGAGTGATTGGTAGACTGGTTATGCCACCGAAAAGGAAATCACCGTCAACGTCCAATAATGGTTGTAATCTCTCTTGTAGATCATCGTCAATCCATACTTTTCTTGATTGCTTCGTCTTAGTTGGTTTTAAGCCGTTTACGAAGTGTTTTATACTTGCGTGGATATTTAACCAATTACCATCAAAATCGCTCTTCTGCAGTGCCATAATCTCACCACGGCGTGCACCGGTCCAGAACAACGTTTCAAAGAAGAGAGCATAGAGCGGACTATCGACACAGGATAGAAATTGATTGAACTCATCGACAGTCCACACGTTCATTTCCCTGCATTATTTCTTTATCCGTCTTTTTTTAAGGCGTTTTAGGATAATGCTGTTATCAACAACGTTATATACCGTCGAGTAATAGCGAAATACACCCTTAACAAATGAGATAGTGTCATTCTTTATCTTTTGTTCCACATTGGTCGCTATTGGCGAGTTCTGCGCCATGCGACGAGTTGTGCACGTGTGATTGATTTTTATTGGGCGTTTATACAAGTCGGCGAATCTGCGTTCAAATGCAACTTGGTGGCGACGTATTTGCTCTTGTGAGGGCAATGCATACTCTTCCCATTGATGAGCTACTTGTTCAAAAGTTAAATCGCTTGGATCGTTCCCTTGTTGCATTGCCTCAGCTTCATAGATCTTGGCTTCACGCTTTGTCTTGAAACCGCGCTTCTTCTTAGTACGTTGTTTAAGCGTAATAGGGTCGCGATATTTGACCTGTACGAAGTAAGTTTTTTTCTGACTTCATCATATCCGATCATGCGTTGCCTCCTTCCTATGATTTTCTATAGTTATTTTTCAAAGTAATCAGCAAATGCGAGATGTAACACTTCCATTAAGTGCTTTCTTTCTGTAGGTGACATCTTGTAGAGTGCAGCTTCAATTTCTTCTAAATACTTTTCAATTTGTTCCATATAACACTCCTTTCGTGTTAAAATTGTGTACAGTAAAAAGCACTTCGACGTGAGTTTACTGCCATCCGACTGTTGGTAGCAGTCGGTCTTTTTTATGCGTATGCTGGTATGTTCGAATTTAGCTTATCGGTGTTGAAAAAAATCTACACGCATCTGTGCGGCTGAAGCAGTTATTCCAAAATATTCACTAATAATTGTTGTTTCTAATGGAAGGTCTACTTCTTCAATAATGTCAACAAGGGAAAGAATGTTTCGAGCGAAGCAATCAGCACAGCGTTCTTCAAAACGTGATGTTTTTAACATGCCTACATGTCCGAGCATTAAATGTCCGAGTTCATGTGCAATTGTAAATCTTTGACGTTTTTAAGCATTGGTTTAAATCATTGTAATAAATCTGCATGGATCCAGTAGCAACACCTACGATTGAAAAACCATAAGGATGTGTTTTTCTTTGCAGTTGCAAGGTCTACAGGATCTAAAGAGGAGTATTTGATTAGCTTTATTCCTGGAAAATAGTTTGCAAGTTGGGTGATAGGATCAAAGGGGTAAGTGATGTTGGTTCTGTGTCGCACCTGTAGAAGGGTACTATAGACGGCAGCGTAGCAAGAATGAATCATCAAAAGTGCTCCTTGTACATACGCTTTAAGAAGTTCATCATCTCTTCACGCTCTTCTTCTGTCATTTCGTTAGCGGCTCTACCAAATGCGTAGATGTCTTCTTGGACTTCTGGCGCAAAGTTGAAAAATCCACGGATTAGAGTTACCGTCTTCTGATTCTGCAATCTTAACCGTACATGAGTCTGTCGTTTCTTCAGGGTATCCTCCCAACCCATGAGAGCTGCAGGTGTTGTTCTAAGTGCTTTAGCTATAGGTTTTTAAGATGTCGATAGGCATCTTTTCAATAGCCCCTTTTTCATATCTAAAAATTGTAGTTCTGTCTTTGCCGATTGCTTCAGCAAGTTCATCTGCTGAAATTCCAAGTTCTTTGCGTCTTTTCCTTATTCGCATTCCTACTGTTTCCATTTAATATACCTCCATGCCAGTATTATAATCGCAATTTTGCGATAATTTCAAGATAATTTGTGGCAAATTTGCAATTTTCTGATTGACAATGAAAAAAAGGATAGGTTAATCTTTGGTTGTGGCATAAATGCTACTAGAAAGGAAACCTTTTATGAACATCACGAAATTCGAAGATATTCTACGCGAGAAAAAAATTTCTAAGGATGACATAGCGAAGATACTTGGCAAAGATAGAGCCACAATCTATCGACGCTTCGCCAAGAATGGTGAGTCCTTCACAGTATCCGAAGTATCCAAGCTGACATCAGTCCTTAATTTGAGCGCGGATGTGGCAAACACTATTTTTGGAGACTGAGTGGCATAAACGCTACAATGAAAGGAGGATAAATGAACAAGCAAAAAATAAGAATTGAGGACTATGACGGAATCGGAAGAATCTTTATTGATGACGTAGAACTACAAAATGTTGTTGGCTACGAATTAAAAAGATGTGCTTTAGAAACAACACATCTATTGATTCGAATCGTTACAAATGAAAAAGATTTAGATTTGAATTTTTTTCCACTAATAACATTCGCAATGATTTGAGCGGCAATGTTTGAAAAGGAACGAAACAGACACAGAACCCTAATTTGATGGCGGTTTCTTTAGTCTTATTCCAAACAGTATTACTCCGTACGTTGTCTAAGAATTGATGGCCATTCAAGTGATAGAATTGATTACCACTTTCATATGACCACTGAGGGTCGACTGTAGTATTGCCGATAAGGTATCCCGCTTCAATTAACTTTGCACAAGTGTAAGTGACATCACTGCTATTGTAATTAATCTCGATATTTGAACATTCGAGAAACGAAACAAGCTCTAAATTTTTCTTCTAAAAATAGCATAACGTCTCTCACACAATCAGCATTCAATCGCATTATTATTTACCTCCTTTTTCATTTCAATTATAGGAGGCTAGGAAGGAAAAACAAAATGGATAAGAAAGTTTATGAAGATTTGTTGTACGTAGAACTGCCAAACCTAGTTAACAGAATTCTAAAAGAGAAAAGCAAGCCTACTAGCTACAGCACTGCATTCGACAAGGCTGTTTTTAGAAATCAGCAAAGTTGTCAATGCTGAATTCAAAGCTGCAGAAGTTGCATTTAAGATTGTTAGCCAGCAGTAGAAAGGAGTCGCAATGAAAAACAACATCAACACCACAAGAAGTTATAGCTAAAACGTATCTGAACATCACAGATGTACAGATTCTGCTGGGTATGACACGAGAACCAGCAAGAGCTTTTATTCAAGCAAGTTAAGAACATTGAAAAAGAAAAAAACTTGGTGACTATGACGTATGGCCAAACATGATTCAAAAGGACAACTTGCTGAAAGCTCTGCATATCTCTCGAGAGGCACTGCTTAAAGATTTAGAACTACGAGAAACAAACAAAAAAAGCGCTCCATCCGTCGAAAGTAAGGGCGCTTAAGTGACATCGGAAATATGTCACTACCATTTTATCACAGAAAGGTAGAAACAATGAAAAAGAATAAATTTAGCGACAAAGCATTCAAACTAGGGATTTGCATTTTTCTACGGGGCCTTATTTGTAAAGGTTATCACATTTGTTCTAGGTGTAGATCTCATGAGAAAGATGAAATCAATGCAGTTTCATTTCAAGAACAACGGACGTATGGCCAAACGCGATGCATGGCTAAAAGACATTGAGATTGTGCCATATGACGGTCCTGATTTTTAACCGTCAGTACGTCGAAGCTTTAGAGCGAGTTGAGAAAATCAAAAATCTAGATTGGAGTGCAGAAAAAGAATGAAGACAGACAACCAGCGTAGAGAGTTCGAGTTCGCGCTCGAAACATTGCTAAAAGCATGCGATAGCAAAGTCAAATCTGTAAAAGTGAATTGGGATGAAAAAGACACAGAATTTCGCGAGTCTGCAGAGTCCGTAACAATCACATACAACAATGATTACAAAAAAAGAAATAAACATCGCTTATTGTTCATGGAAAGCAATAGCGTTTACAACGATTCATCGTTCATAAAAAGGAGGAAAGAAAAATGAGTGAACCAAACTTATTTGAAGTTGGATATCAAATGCAAAAAGAAGAACAACAAGAATCAATCAAAATCAACAGCCTTGAACTGGAAAACGTTAAACGTGTCAAGGCGGTCAAATTAGAGCCTACAGCAAGCGGTTTAACAGTGGTTGGTGGAAAGAACAACCAAGGAAAACTAGCGTGCTAGATGCTATTACGTGGGCACTAGGAGGTGAGAAGTATAAGCCATCGCAACCTGATCGAGAAGGTTCAATGATTCCACCGAAACTTCACATTGAATTGTCAAACGGAATCATAGTGGAGCGCTCGGGCAAGAATAGCGCATTAAAGGTTTTAGATTCAACAGGCGCAAAGGGTGGTCAAAAACTCTTAGATTCATTTATCAGTACATTTGCTTTGGATCTGCCAAAGTTTATGAATTCAACAACAAAGGATAAAGCTAACACATTATTACAAATAATCGGCGTAGGTGATAAGTTATCGATTTTTGATAAACAGGAAGCTGAACTTTATAACCGTCGCACAGAGATTGGCCGTATTGCTGACCAAAAGAAAAAGTATGCTGACGAGATGATTCAGTGGGATGGCGTTCCTGATGAAATCGTAAGTGCTGCAGAGCTTATCCGACAGCAACAAGAGATTCTTGCGCGCAATGGCCATAATCAAGAATTGCGCAATCAAGTTAAAAAATCTTGAAGCACAGAAAACATTGCTAGAACAACGCATTGCAGAAACTACGAAAGCACTAAACGCAATGCAAGAACAAATGGCAGAACTTGCAAATGATTTAGTTATTGCAAACACAAACGCTAAGGATTTGCAGGATGAATCTACTGCAGAGCTTGAAATGAGTATCGCCAATATTGATTCTACAAATGCTAAGGTTCGCGACAACTTAAATAAACAACGAGCACAGGCTGAAGCAGAGGAGTACAAACTGCAGTATGGCGATTTAACAACACAGCTTGAAAATGTTCGCAAGGCGCGTATGGAGTTATTAAACGGAGTTGAAATGCCACTACAAAATCTATCTGTGGATAATGGTGAGCTAGTTTATAAAGGCCAACGCTGGGACAACATGTCTGGATCAGATCAGTTAAAAGTTGCTACAGCTATTGTCAGAAAAACGAATCCAAAATGCGGTTTCGTTCTCCTGGATAAACTTGAGCAGATGGATATCGATACCATGAACGAATTTGGCCATTGGTTGCAGGAAAACAATCTGCAAGCAATTGCTACAAGAGTTTCTACTGGTGATGAATGCTCAATCTTTATTGAAGATGGATACTCAATCGATAAGTCAGGAAATAAAACTGCAGACAGTGAAATTAAGCCTGCAGGAGCATGGAAGGCAGGTACGTTCTAATGTTTGAAATCAATACAGGAGTAGTAAAAACTCCGTTAAAAGTAATCATCTATGGTACGGAAGGTGTTGGTAAAACAACGCTAGCAAGTAAGTTTCCTAAGCCACTATTCATCGATGCAGAAAATGGTTCTGGAGCACTTAATGTTGCGCGTTATCCATATCCAACTTCTTGGCAAATGTTGATGTCAGAAGTACAAGAATTTCTCAACAATCCGCAAGGGTATAAAACACTAGTTATTGACTCAATCGACTGGGCAGAAGCAAAAGCTATTGAAATGATTTGTGCAGGGATGAAGGTCAATGGTATCGAGGATATTGGGTGGTCAAAAAGGTTATACCTACTTAAATGAAGAAATGGGTAGACTACTCAATCTTCTGACTGAAGTCATCAATCGTGGTGTAAATGTTGTCCTGATTGCACATATGGTCATCAGAACGATTACAAAGCCAGAAGAGACAGGTAGTTATGATCGCTATGAACTAAAGCTAAAACAAGCTAAGAACGGCAATAACTGCCAACTAGTTAAAGAATGGGCTGACTTGATCCTGTTCTGCAATTACCGCGAGTTCTTAGTGGCTGACAAGACTACAGGCAAAAAGAAGGCAACTGGTGGAAAAAGAAAGAATCATGTACACGGAACATGCAGCTACATGGGATGCAAAAATCGCTTCGGACTTCCGGAAGTCCTACCACTAGATTTCGAATCGATTGCACATCTATTCAGTGACAACTATGAGGTTAAGGCAACTGAACAAATTAAAGAGCAACAGCCACAGCACATAGCAACAAACACCGTTACAACAGTGCAACAAACTAAACCTGTAGAACAACCAATTCCTGAAGTGAATAACTGGACAACAAATACAGATACGCATTTATCAATTAATTCTACATGGAAGCCAACGCCATACACTGCTGAAGAAGAAGCTATCATGGCTGAACTACCTAAAGCGTTAACCGACTTAATGAAGTCTAAACAAGTGCATCCATCAGAAATTCAACGTGCAGTATCAATAAAGGGATATTTCACGAAGGATACACCAATCAAGAATTATGATCCTGAATTTATTCAAGGGTGTTTGATTGGAGCATGGCCAGCAGTAATGGAATTGATTCAAACAGATAGAGATTTGCCATTTTAACATAGGAGGAAAAATAAAATGACACAGTATAACAACAATTATCAAAAATCCATATGCGCAAAATGCATATGGCCAACAGGCAGCACCACAACAACAGAGCGGAGAATTAATGGATGGAATGACAGTCTCTGCTGCAGATTTAGGAGACTATGACAAAGGGTACGTTTTACTTCCAGAAGGTACTTATGATTTCACTGTTGTTGACTTAGACGAAACACGTTATCAACCTGGTCCAAAAGAGTTCAGGGAAAATCGGACCATGCAAGCAAGTTATCTTGACATTACGTTTTGAGCGATCCAACAGATGGTAGCGATGTTGATTTAAAACACAATTTATACATGTACAACAATCAAGGTTGCTTTAGGTATGATTGCATCATTCTATGATGCGGTAGGTATGCACAAAAAAGGTGAACCAATCACATTTGATTGGAGAAAAGAAGTTGTGATTGGGAAGCGCGGACGTGCTGAAATTAATCACCGCAAGGGCAGTGATGGCAAGAGCGAATATAACAATATCAAGAAGATGTTACCGCTTGAATCAATGCCTACAGCTGGCAACCCCTACACCTAACGCAGGGAACTGGTCTAACGGTCGCTTCTGATGGAGCTTAGACCGTACCAGGAACAAGCAAGGCAGGCAATCGAAAAGGAATGGGCGAGCGGAGTCAAGAACACTCTGCTCGTTCTTCCTACCGGTTGTGGTAAAACGGTCGTTTTTCTCAAAAGTAATTGAGGATCAAGTTAAAGAAGGCAAGCGAGTACTAGTAATGGCACATCGTGGCGAACTACTTGATCAAGCTGCAGATAAACTCCACAGAATGACAGGACTCACATGTGCTGTAGAAAAAGACAGACCAGTCATGTCTAGGTACATGGAATCGTGTTGTGGTTGGTAGCGTTCAATCACTTATGCGACCCTAGCCGCCTTGCTAAGTTCAATAAAGATTATTTTTGATGCAATTATTGTTGATGAAGCACACCATGCAGTTTCAGACACTTATACACGCGTTCTAGAACACTTTGACCAAGCAAATGTATTAGGTGTCACTGCAACACCAGAACGCTCTGATATGCGCAAATTAGGCAGTCTATTTCAATCATTAGCATATGAGTACTCAATTGTACAGGCAATCAAAGAAGGATACTTATGCAAAATCAAAAGCGCAAACCGTTCCACTCAAAAATTGACATGAACAACGTGTCAGTTACTGCAGGTGATTTTTCAGCAAACGAAATAGGGACTGCACTGGATCCATATCTTGAACAAATCGCTACGGAAATGGAAACAGTTTGCAAGAATAGAAAAACAGTTGTGTTTCTACCACTGATTGCAACTTCACAGAAGTTTAAGAACATTTTGATAAACCACGGATTTAAAAGCTGCAGAAGTGAACGGGAATTCAGATGATCGCGAGCAGATTCTAAAAGACTTTAGCGATAACAAGTACAACGTTATATGCAATTCGATGTTACTTACTGAAGGTTGGGATTGCCCTGATGTAGATTGCATCGTTGTGTTACGTCCAACAAAGGTTAGAAGCCTTTATTGTCAGATGGTAGGAAGAGGAACGAGACTTTCTCCAGGTAAAGAAGATTTGCTCATTCTAGACTTCCCTATGGCTATCTGAGAGACACGAACTTTGCAGACCTGCAGACATCATCTGTACGGATAAAGAAGTGGCCAAAAAGATGACCGAAAAATCTTGCGGAAAGCGGTTGTCGTGAAGACATTGAAGAAGCAGAAAAAGAAGCATCTTCAGATGTACAAGCACAAAGAGAAGAAGCGCTAAAAGCACAGCTCGAAGAGATGAAGACACGCAAGCGGAAACTTGTAGATCCGTTACAGTTTGAAATGAGTATTCAAGCTGAAGACTTGACCGGATATACTCCTTCATTCGGATGGGAAATGGCACCAGTCAGCAAGAAACAAAAAGATGCATTAGAGAAGTTCGGAATCTTTGCTGATGAAATTGAAAATGCAGGTAAAGCAGCTCTTATCATGGATAGATTGCAGAAGCGTCGTGATGCTGGACTATCTACACCTAAAGCAGATTCGTTTCTTAGAAGGACGCGGATTCGCACATGTAGGTACATGGGAATTTACGGATGCAAACAACACGATCGCACGTATTTCAGCAAACAACTGGAGAATACCGTCAGGAGTTAATCCTGCAGAATATACACCAAAAGGGGAATTAGTATATGGAAGATAGATTAGAAGATTTAAGCGCAGCACTTGAATATATAGATCCAAGCTTATTGAACTACCAAGAGTGGTGCAATGTAGGTATGGCTTTGAAGTATGAAGGCGCTTCAGTAGACATGTGGGATAGATGGTCATCACAAGACGGTAGTCGCTATCACGCCGGTGAATGTGAAAAGAAGTGGAATTCATTTATCAATACCGGAATCACAGGAAATACCATTTTTAAGATGGCGAGTGAGAACGGATATATTTCTGCAGACTACCAACCAATCATCAAAGGTGGTGCAAGGGAATTGTTCGATGGTGAAACCGTTGAATTTAATTATCGTGTAATTGATAAAAGCATGATGGATTATGAGAAGCCACCTGAAGTCAAGAATTGGAATCCAGTTGAAGATATCAGAAAGTATTTATCAGTAATCTACGCACCCTAACGATCACGTGGCTTATTGTGTCAAATGTTTCCAAGATCAGGATGGTAAGTATCACCCTGGTCAAAGAAACTACGACAGAACTGCCGGTAGATTGATGGATGAATTGGACCATGCTAACAAGATTGAAGATGTGTTCTATGATTACGACCACGATTGTGGCGCATGGATCAGTTTCAATCCTATGGATGGTGGCGGTTGCAAGATTGACAATATCACAGATTTTAAATACGCACTGGTTGAATCAGACACCCAAAATATCGACATGCAGTACTCGCTTATGACCAAACTAGAATTGCCAATCGCAGCTTTAGTCCATTCAGGAAACAAGAGTATTCATGCAATTGTACGTATCGAAGCATCTAATGAGAAAGAGTATTCAAGACGTGTAGATTACTTATTCAAAGTATGTAAACAAAACGGATTGGATGTAGATACATCAACAAAAATCCAAGCCGATTAAGTAGAATGCCTGGCTTCGAGCGTGGCAACAATCGACAGTATCTAATTGCAACCAACATCGGTAAGGAGTCCTGGAATGACTGGGTAGAATACATCGAATCAATTAACGATGATTTACCCGATCCAGAGAGTCTTGAAGACGATTGGAGTAATCTTCCTGAGTTAGCACCATGCTTAATCAATGACGTGCTCAGACAAGGCCATAAGATGCTTATAGCAGGGCCATCTAAAGCCGGTAAATCATTTGCATTGATTGAGTTAACGATTGCGATTGCAGAGGGCTGTAAAGTGGCTCAATAAGTGGGATTGTGCACAAGGTAAAGTTTTATATATAAATCTTGAATTGGATCGTGCTAGCTGCTTACACAGATTTAAAGATGTGTATGAAAAGTTAGGTATTCAAAGACCAAACCTAAGAAATGTTGAAATTTGGAATCTACGTGGTAATGCAGTTCCGATGGATAAGTTAACGCCTAAGTTAATTAGACGTGCACAGAAAAAGAATTACATTGCTGTTATTATCGATCCGATCTATAAAAGTCATTACTGGCGATGAAAACAGTGCAGAACAAATGGCTAAGTTTACTAATCAGTTTGATAAGGTAGCGAGTGCATTAAACTGTGCTGTTATCTACTGTCACCATCACTCAAAAAGGCTCACAGGGTAGCAAGAAGTCAATGGATAGAGCCAGTGGTTCTGGTGTATTCGCACGCGATCCGGATGCAATGATGATCTCATTCAGATACCTTTTAAATGATGGTGTTACGGAGCAACAGATAAACAAAAGCTGTGTGTGATGAATGGGCAAGAGTCATAAAGCAATACAGCCCAGAATACTACGAAACGATTCCGTACGATGATTTTTATGAGCAGAAAACAGATGGTGGCCATTTGTATGATTCTGTGACAATCAAGAGAAAACTCAATGATAAGCAGATTGAAATCATCACACAACAAGCGGAGTTAAAGGCATCACAAATGACAGCTTGGCGCGTTGATATGACGCTTAGAGAATTCCCTAAGCCGCAGCAAACTGACATATGGTTCAACTATCCGATTCATACAGTCGATACAACAGGAGTGCTTGCGGATATACCACTTGATGAAGAGTTACCTTCATGGCAACGTGCAATGAAAGCAAGAAAAACGCCTGAAGAGAATTCAAATCAACGGTTAAATGAGTTTGGAATTGCGTTTGAAAATCTGTCACAAGAACATGATGAAGTGACTATCGGAATGCTTTGCAGATGAATTAGTAACTACGAAAGCAACTGTTTGGAATCGTTTAAAAGAAGCGAAGCATTTATATCAAACAAAATCACTTGGAAGAGGAAAAGAAACGGTTGTCACAAAAAGAGAACAACCTATCAAAAACACATAAAACTTAATTTTTTACAGGTTGTATATGCATAACCTATAAAAACGTAAAAATAACATGTTTTTGATATCAAAATAACCTGTAAAAACGTATATAAATATAAATTTTATTTTTACAGGTGTGTGACAGGGATGTGTGTGAGTAGGGAAATGCCCCGCTTGATGTGCGGGCATATTCTCAACATCACACGCTCCATCCCTAACGCGCGAGAAAGAAGAGGATGAAAAATGAAATTGAAAATCACACTTGATGATTTAAAAGCAATACTACAACAGTACTATCCGACGATTTCACATAAAACTGCCGGTCGTATCATTCGAGATATAGAAATTCAAAGTGAGATAAATCAGAAGGACGAAAAATAATGATGCAGATATTTCTACAAATGATTCCACCGACTACTACGGCGCAACAAAAAAAGGTCAACTTCAAGACCAAGACCATTTATGCAAATAGCAGCGCAGTCGATGCAAGAAACAAGTACCGCGCTCATCTAGCTGCACACGTCCCTAATAAACCGATTGATGGTCCGATTACATTAAATATCATTTGGGGTTTTCCTGCAGGTAAGCACAAGAACGGTGAGCCGTGTACAAATAAAACCTGATTTAGACAACGCAAACAAAATGCTACAAGATGTAATGCAGGAACTGGGATTCTTTAAAGATGACAAGAACATCGTTCAGTTGAATCTCAGTAAGATTTGGACTTGGCATCCTGGAGTAATGATAGAGCTTAAGAAGGTAGAAGAGGAATAATGAAGAATAAAGAAAAATATAATCTAGCACACTTGCACATAGTAGGACGCGCCGGCACAACTAGACTTGATGGCTATATAACTTATATTGAAATCGAATACGGCGGAAAAAAATCGTAAAAGAGTATGCATGCACTAATGAAGCTGGTATTAAAAATTTCTTGAATGGCTGGAAGAAGATGATGAAGAAGGATGCAAACATACAATTCTTACAGATAAAGAAAAGGCTTATTTATCGGTGGTAATTAAGCCTTTTCAGAGAAAAAAAGTTGAATACGTTTATAAAAATGTTCAGAAATAGACGAAAGAGAATATTTAGAAATTAGTTTGGAAAAATGGAGTTATTTCATTTCCATACTTCGAAAAAGGAACAATGTACAAAGGTATGGAATTGGACGAACCTTACACATTAGAGGAACTAGGGTTATGAATAAATATCAAGAAGCGTTGCTGAACATTCGATATTATTATGCACAATCGCAAAAATATAAAAATTGCAAAAGTATAATGCAATACGACAATTAGAAACCTTACAAGAATTAGTCGATAAGGCTACACCGAAGAAACCAAAAATTGGACAGTAAGGTATAGAGGAATTGAATTTAATTGTCCAGTTTGTAACAGATTATACACTGAGCGTGTTAATTTCTGCTCGAGCTGCGGGCAGGCGATAGATTGGAGAAAACGATGAAACCTGAAATATTAAAAAGCAATTCAATTGCAAAAAGAAATAGATGAATTAGAAGAAATTAGATACTGTGGAATTAGATATCTTGTAAAACACATATTATCTGGGAAATGTGCAGAGTACAGAAGCAGTTGGTTTAGTAGAGAGTATGAAATTCCATCGTTTTTACAGTTCCGAATACGTGGATTAATCTCTGATGAAATCGAAGCAAGAAAAATCATGCTTGCAGATTTGGGGGAAGAATAATGTTTTTAACAGGAGCCGTCTGCTTTATAGCAGGATACTTTCTTTGCTTGGTCGTAGTTGCAGCTGTAAATGTCGCAGGAGATGGAGACAGATGATTCAGTATAAAGAACTTAAAAAGTTAAAAGATCAAGGTCGAGAACTATACGAAAAAATCGAACAAGCATTCATGGAAAGAAGAAATAAACTTTAGGAGGGTTAATGAAATGCCAAGAAATACACTAATGGATTTGAACAACCACCTTTTTGCAGAGCTAGAAAGACTAGGCGATGAGGCTCTAACGCAGGAAGAGCTTGAAAAAGAGATAGCAAGAGCTGATGCAATCACAAAGGTAGGAAGTGTCCTAGTTAACAATGCAAAGACAGCATTAGAGGCAACTAAAACACAGCTTGAATATGGAAGATGCAATAGTGTACAGATTCCAGAGATGTTACTAGAGAACAAGAAACATGAGAAGTAACAGAGTCTTTACTGATGAGCAAGAACAATGGATCTATGACAATGCTAAGGGAATAGGAAAACGTAGAACTAGACAAATAAATTCAATGAACGTTTTGGAGAGCAACGAAAACCACAGCAGATAAAAACTTGGAAAAAGAATCACAATGTTTCTAGTGGCTTAACTGGTTGGTTTGAAAAAGGCAGAATTGACAAACATAAGGGCGATCACAGTTTCAGAATTCCAAACAGCGAGAAGACTAGATTTAAAAAGGGCATTGTCCTAAGAACCATCTTCCAGTAGGGACAACTGTCAAAAACACAGATGGTTACTTCCAAACAAAAGTGGCTGAACCAAATAAGTGGAAGCTAACACACAGACTTATTTGGGAAGAAGCGAATGGTCCTATTCCGAAGGACTACACAGTTACCTTCTTGGATAAGAATAAAGAAAATTTAGATTTAAGTAATCTAGCGTTGCTATCAAGGCGAGCGCAGGCAGTCGCACAGCATCATTATGGGCTGTCAGAAGACCAAGAAATAAGTAAGTCGGTGATTCAGTTAAGCGAGCTACAAGTAAAGCGAAACAGCCTACATAAGCGGCTGAAGGAGGACAACAAATGAACTACGAAGATCCATACAGAGAAGATTTGCAAGTGATCGATCGTGAGCTGACGCAAATCATTACGAATACAAGAAACAACTTGAAGAGGTCAATGAACGCATTGCTGAAATCGATGCACAGCTCACGTCGATTGGTAGTCCCTAGAATCGTTAGTCCCGAAGAAGCAAAAGTACCAAAAGGGCACTAGGATCTACAGCGACATCAACATGCTGGAGTTATTCCAGGAGCAGGACCAACTTATAAAGCAAAAGCAAGACCTACTATACTTGATCAGCAGAGTGCAGGTGAAGCTAAACAAGCTGGATGAAGAAGACATAAAGCTACTTGAGCAGAGGTACAAGTATAAAAAAAGACTCTAAGGGAATTGGCGCAAAATGCCTATAATGGTAAAAAGCACGATGTCTAGAAAACTTGATGATATTTTTGCTAAAACTTTTATAAAACTAAATTTTGGGACATGTCCCATGACTTTTAGGTGTATAATGGGCGAAGGCAAAAACCACAATCAGAAATGCTTGTGGTTTTTTCGTATGCACATTCGAAGCTATCAGCTTAACATTTGAAATCACCCTAAAAACTATTCAATAAGTACTCCTTTTGTGTATATAGCTTTCCGGCTGATAGTTTCCAATGTGTGATGATGTGAAAGGGGCAAGCCTATGAAGAAATTAACAGACAAGCAAAAACGTTTCTGTGAAGAGTATGTGGTCGATCTCAATGCAATACGTGCTTACAAGTTAGTTTATGTTAACTGTAAAAGCGATAGAACAGCATCTGCTAATTCTAGTAGACTGCTAGCAAATGCTAACGTTGCCGCAGTACGTGCGTGAGCTGAAAGAGCAGATTGCACAAGAAGCTAAGGTGACTGCCGCGGATGTGCTTAAAGACCTTATTGAAGTTAAAAACAGATGCATGCAAGCTACGCCTGTGAAGGTGTGGGATTCCGATTCGCATTCGTATGTTGATTCCGATGCAGAATTTACCTTTGATAGCAAGGGCGCTAATACGGCCTTTGAAGTTGATAGGTGAGCATCTAGGCATGTTCCAAAAGAAAGTTGAACTATCAGGTGGACTAGAAACAAAGCAGTCTAAGGTCGATGATGTAATCGAACAATTGAAGGTTGCTGATGAAGAATGAGCGATTTGCGATTAATCTTATCACCTAAGTTCAAAGCATTTCTAAAGTATGATGTAGAACTGGAAGCACTTGAAGGATCAACTGCTGCAGGCAAGACAACCGTTGGGGTCTACAAGTTTATCTTGAAGGTTTGGCAATCCCCTAAGAAGCTTCACATCATCGCAGGTGATGATACAGGTACGGTAGAAAAGAACCTGATTAATAAAGACCTAGGGATTTTAGATGACTTCGGAGACTTGGTGGAGTATCGAGGTAATGGATCCAAAGAGTACAAGATGCCGCACTCGATCGTACACGCCACGACTGGAGACAAGATTGTCTTTATCGTTGGTTATTCCACAAAGAGAAGTGGAAGAATGCATTAGGTGGCCAGTACGGATGCCTGCTTATTGACGAGGTAAACACAGCAAACATGGAATTTGTACGCGAGTCTATTATGCGTGCAGACTATACCATGATGACATTGAACCCTGACGATCCATCACTCCCTGTATACAAGGAATACATCAACCGTTGCTGTCCTATTCAGAAATGGACAAAGGAAACACCACAGGAGATTCTAAATGAGCTAAACGAGCCGGAGCATCCAAACTGGGTACACTGGTTTTTTTAATTTTGATGATAACTATGGATTATCTGCAGAAAAGAAAAACAGACTCATCGAATCGGTGCCTGTTGGTACAAAGCTTTTGGAAAGAATAAAATCAGGGCTTTCGTGGAAGGGCCACAGGGCTTGTTTTTAGCAACTTCGAACGCAAGACGAATGTTATTACGTACGAGCAATTAATCGCTCAATTAGGTGGCAAAGATAAGCTCAGGAAGGCCTTTAAGGTTTTCACGGTAGGTATCGATACAGCTTACTCGCAAAAGTCGCCTGATACGATTGCAATGTTGTTCCAAGGAATAACAGTTGATGGCAAGTTGGTAACACTTGATGAAGAAGTTTACAACAATGCAGATCTGCAAATTCCGATTGCTCCAAGCGACACAGTACAAAGATTAGTTGACTTTGCGGAACGAAATCGAGAGAAGTGGGGATATGCGAAGTACATGTTCTTGGATTCGGCCGATCAAGCGACCATCACAGAATGGCAGAAATATAAACGCTTGAATGGCGAGCATCTACGAGGTGATACCGGCCTACAAGAAAACAAAGATTATCGACCGTATCAACCTGCAGCTGGGATGGATTGCCAAAGGTGATTACCTAGTATTAGACCACTGCAAGAAACATATACACGAGCTGGAAGTGTACAGCTGGAAGGAAAACAAATACGAACCTGAAGATGGCAAATGATCATACGATCAATGCAAATCAGTATGCTTGGTTGCCATTTAGAGAGAAATAGGAATTGGAGGAAAGTAACCAATGGGTATTGGAATGAACATCAAGCAAGCTATTCAATCATGGCTTGAAATAAAGCCTGCTGATCGAGAAGCGGTAACGATTGACGAAGCCTACGATTATGAATTTAATGCGGGTATTAACCGAGTATGGATGCGTGGCCAACCAGCAGAATTATCAGCGCTTTATAAGCAGATAAAGGATAGTGACAATAAGAATGCCACATTCTGGGGAGCAACACCGTCTCACACCGATTCATAAGATTCATACAGGATTGCCAGGATTAACGGTGAGAGTGTTAACGGATATTGTTATTCGTGATTTGAATAAAATCGAAGTCAATAATCGTAATGATGAATGGCAGAAGATTGCAGATGATAATAATTTAAAGAAATTATTCAAGCAAGCAATCAAAGATACTCTGTATGTTGGGGACGGCGCTTTCAAAAATTTCAGTTGATAGCGATGTTTCGGATGAGCCGATCATTGAGTTTTTATCCAGGAGATAAGATTGATTTAATCTACAAGCGTGGAAGATTAGTGGAAATTATTTTTAAAACGGTTAAGATTCAAGAAGGCACAACACGTAAGTACTTACTAAAGGAACGCTACGGGTATGGCTATGTTAAGTATGAGCTATTTCATATCAATGGTTATAGTTTGGACAAGACGGACCTTTATGAGCTAGAAGAAACAAAGGACCTAGTAGATGTGCAGTTCGGTGGGTATAACGAGGAAACAAAAACAAAGGGAAGCTTTTATGATGGCAATCCTTTTTCTATCTTTTGAATCAATCCATGTACAAAGGTCGAGGTGAGTCAATTTTTTGATAAGAAAAAGGACTCATACGACGCTTTGGATGAGGTTGTTTCAATGGGCAGATGCGGTCAGAGCAGGGCGTGCGACAAAGTATATCCCTGATTCATTAGTACCTAAAGGCGCTAATGGAATGGACCTGTTACCAAATGACTTTGATGACCGTTTCATCAAAACAGGTAACGCAATTGGTGAGGATGCAAAACAGCAAATCAGCGTTGTGCAGCCTTCAATTCCAACAGAGAACTATCTGCAGAGCTACATTACTTATTTGGACCTATGCCTACAAGGCTTGATTAGCCCGTCAACATTAGGCATTGATACAAAGAAGTTAGAGAATGCTGAAGCACAGCGAGAAAAAGAGAAAACAACTCTGTATACAAGAAATGCGATCATTGAGGCCTTTACAGAGATGGTTCCTAAGCTAATTACAAGTGTGCTTATGACGAAAGATGGTATGACAAATAAAGGATTGTCACAATTGCTTGACCTTGATGTGAATGTTGATTTCGGTGAGTATGCAAATCCATCGTTTGAGGCTGTTGTCGAAACTGTCACTAAAGCTAAGCAAGGCGGTGTTATGTCGATTAGAACAGCACTTGATGAAATGTATGGCGAATCTAAAGAGGATGCATGGAAAGATGAAGAAGCACAACGTATTGCTGAAGAAAGTGAGTGCAGTACAGTTGCTCGAGCCGAATGTATCTGCAGATATGGATATGCTTAGCTGATGGATTACGATATTGCTGGAAGCGTTTAGACGTATCGAGCTTGAGCTGATTTCGTCTATGAAACGTAACTGGCAAAGGCACAATGAAGAAGAAAATAAATACGGCTTCACCTGGTCTAGATGGCAGGCGGAACAATTAAAGTCTTTGGAGGAATTTAAAAAGAAAAATCCAAAAACTTTTTCTTCGGAATTCAAAGCAATCAATGAACAGTTTCTTGATAGCATTCTTGGCCAAAAGAAACAAACTCTTTGGGGTACACTCCCTGCAAGGTACAGGCTTTTAGTTAAAGCGACAACCGGGCGATCTAGCAAAGGCTGAACATGCTATGCTACGTAAAGCTAACGATGAGTATCGCAAAGTCATTTACAATGCTCAAACATATTTAGCAAGTGGCGCAGGAACACTTGATAAAGCGATTGATATGGCCAGTAATGACTTTCTTACTAGAGGGATTAATTGTGTCGTGTACAAAGGTGGCAGACACGTTAATATGGCAACATACTCAGAGATGTCACTACGTACAACAAATAAGCGAATTGGCATGTATGCAGACGGCGCTAAACGTCAGGAATTAGGTGTGCATACCGTCAAAGTTTCACGGTATGGCATGTGTTCTAAGACATGTCAACCATGGCAGGGACGTGTATATGTTGATGATGTGTATAGCGGTGGAACACCTGAAGAAGCTGAAGAACTTAACTTACCTTTGTTGAGCACGGCTATATCCGGTGGATTATTCCATCCAAATTGCAAGCATCACCTAAGCACTTATTATCCTGGAATGGATAACGATGATGATGGTGCATCCAAGGCATCCAACGTATGAAAATCCACCAGGCACACAAGAGCATCACTACCTACAGCATCGATCCAGCGTGAAAGAAGACTACAGGTCGGTTCTCTAAGTGAAGACAAAATTAAGGAACATGCTGATAAAGAGCAACGCTTAATAGGACTTGATGAGAAGTATATACAACAAGCAGAGCAGTACGATAAAGAACGTTTCATGGCAATACGCGATGGGGAGATGATGGGCGCGAATTTACAAGGTGACTATAAGGATATTCCGGTAGAAGTGCTACAGGGAGTAGATAAAGCTTTGCATAACTTATTAGATAAAGAAATCCCTTCTTTAAAGAACGGGATTAGCGAAATCTTTTTCAAACCCTATGAATCTTAAAAACTTAATGTCAACAAAGAATCTAAATAGTGATTTGAGAAGTGTATTGAATATAAATAGTAACTATTTTTCTAATGCTAAAGCTATTGAAAAATATCGGAACTGAGCTATATGGAACTATCGCCTAAAAAGACATTAGAAGATTATTTGAGACATGAGTTATGCCATGTGTTAGAGGATAAATACAATATTAGGATAAACACAGATAGTATGGGAGTCCCTAATGTTGAAAAAAATCATTAATGACTGTAAGCAACACACATATGCGACTGAGTTATTAGATGAAGCTCTGGAAAAATGCGGATTAAATAAATCGGATGAAATTATTAGTAAATATATTTCAAAATATGCTACATATACCGATAGCGAAGCCGTAGCTGAGGCATTCTCTAGTATAGCTAACAATAAAGTTTGTAATACGATCAAATCTCTGGTAAAATCAAAATGGATAGGAGGTAAAATATGATTCCGAATATTGGTAAATTAATCACTGGAAAAATTGAATTTATTCACAATGATGTAATTGTGAAAAAAAGGGGTCGTACTAACTCCAGAAGAGCAAGAAGAATTCAATTTACTTTAGAGAAGCACTACATTCAGAAGATAGATAATAAGCTTTATCACATCCTAGAGCAGGGTGCTTCATGCATGAAAGGAGAAAGGAAAATGGTGCAAGTTAAGGTCACACAGGATTATTTCGATAGAGAGCAAGATAAATTGATGATTGTTGATGATCAATTTGAATGTTCTCAAGAACGTGTGAGCTTCTACGATGTTCGGAGTAGCAGAAATCAAGTGAAGGTGAAAAAATCATCGAAGAAACAGAAGTCACTGCAGAAGAGTAGTGGCTTTTTCTTATGGCCAATCACGATATGCCTTAAAAACTGTGCGTGTTTGATTTAAGGGAGACACCCAAAAACAGGAGGAACTATGAAAGAAGTATTAAAGTATCCGCTTCACATTCAGTTTTTTTGCTGATGATGGAGCACAACCAAACACAGGAGATGGAAATGATAACAATGGTGCTTCACCCAGCGCAAGGAGCAAATACAAACGTTTCTATCGACTACGACAAGATTGTTGATGTTTTAGATAAGCGTGGATCACAAGCTCAATATGCTGCTCTGAAAGGGTATCTAAAGGAGCAAGGTGTATCTGCTGATGAAATGGATAAGGCAATCAAAGAGTTCAAGGATAAGAAAGAAGCTGACAAGCAATCTAAAAGAAAAAGAACAAGCAGACATGCTTGCAGAAAATCAGCGATTAAAGCTACAGATTCAAAACATTGAAATCGATAAGAAGATTTCAGAACTTGCTGAAGGCGTTAGTGCTGAAAAATTACCTTTCTTAGCAAAACTTATTGATCGTTCCAAGTTGTTAAACGATAAAGGGGAAATTAATGAAGATAGCGTTAAAAGCTGCTATTGAAGAAGTTGTAAAGGCATTCCCTGATTTCAAAGCGCAGGCAGGAACGACACAGGGTTTCACAAAAATCGGAGCAGATGGCTCCAACTCAAAGGCATCACTGGATGATGTCCTGCACAAAAATTTTTGGTGTTAAAAATAGGAGGAATATTAAATGCCAAATACAATCGAATATGCAAAAGAAATATGTACCATTATTAGATCAGGTTTATGCACTCGCATCATTAACAGCCGATCTAGAATCTGATCCAGAACTAGCTAAAGAAGGAGCAAATGCAGAATGAAATCGTTGTTCCTAAGTTAGAGATGGATGGTTTAGGAAAGTATGACCGTAACGAAGGCTATACAAAGGGCAATGTTAAGTTCAAGTATGAAACTGTTAAGTTCAACTATGAGCGTGGTCGTGCATTCAATGTAGACAACATGGATGAAGAAGAAACAATGAATGTAATTGCTCCAAAGATTATGGGAGAATTCACACGTACAAAGGTAGCTCCTGAAGGAGATGCATTTTACTTTTGCCAAGTTAGCAGGTAAGACAGGCGTTTCAGAGTGCAACTGGTGCATTAGCTACTGGGGAAGCTGTGGTTAAGGCGTTACGTACAGCATCTACAAAGATGGATGAAGACCAGGTTCCAACAGAAAGCCGTATCCTTTACATCACGCCTACATTAAAGGGCTTGATTGATGATCTAGACACAACAAAGTCTAAGGCTGTTCTAAACAAGTTCTCAAAGGTTGTAGAAGTTCCACAAGCTCGTTTCTACACAACAATTGATTTACTTGATGGTAAGACAAGCGGCGAAGAAGCTGGTGGTTTCAGAAAGAACACAGCCGGTAAGGAAATCAACTTCATGATTGTTGAAAAGTCCGCAATCTTAAAGTACAACAAGCACGTTGCTCCTAAGATTGTTACACCTGATCAAAACCAAACAGCAGACGGCTATATCTTTGGCTACCGCAAGTATGGTTTGGTAGACGTGTACGAAAACAAGCTTGCTGGTGTATATTGCCACCACGTTGCCTAATAAGAGGTACAGATCATGGCAGAAACAGTAGGAAAAAAATCTTCGTTAAAGAAGTGGATCTAGAAGCGGTTGAACAAGTTGAGCCTATTGAGCCAATTGTTGAACCGGAGATTCAGCCTGAAATCGAAGAAACAGATAAGAAAAGCAACAAGAAATGAGGTGATGTAAATGCAATACGTCGATAAAGCGTATTACAAGGACACCTATAACGGTATTATCTTGACTGAGGGTAATGCTGATAGATATTTAACTATTGCTTCACGGCAAGTTAACACTATCTGTAGAGGAAGAATCGAAGGGATGGGCTTTGATAGCCTGTCCCCTTTTCGTAAGTCTTCTATACAAGAGGTGATATGCCGGCAAGCAGAATTTCTTTATCAAAACGAAAGCATGTTAGAAACATACTTAAGTAGCTATGCAATTAACGGTGTTTCAATACAGTTTGGCCAAGCGTGGAATCTACATGTAGAAGGTGGAATTGCAATGCCTGAAGAACTGTATCAAACACTACTTAGGACAGGTCTTTGCTATAGAGGGTTTGGCTATTATGGGTAGTTGGCCATCATTGGTATTACCGCAGTTCTGCAAGACTCCAATTCACCTGACTTTCCATCAAGAAGGAATCGATGAAGACGGAGCACCAGTCAAAGCTGTAGAGTTGGATGCCTTGTGCAATTATCAAGGCTCTGCAAAGCGCATACGCACCCGATAAAGAGACGTTTGTGCAATTGACGGGTATTTTGCCTATTTAACGGAGATATAGCCCCTAGCGTGCTTGAAATTGGCACAGGCGAGGCGATTATCTTCGGAGAGAAAAAGAACTATCGTTTCTGGGAAGAAAGCACGCAACCCTGATGGTAGCGTGAATTACCGTGAGGTAGATCTTGGGTAAGGTTAGAATCCATTACGGAAACGTTGCTACATTGCGAGATGGATTACGGCAGGGCATTGTACAAGACGGCTGATGCTATCCGTACAGACGTGCGTGATAAGCAAGTGATACCGTTTGACAAAAGGAACCCTGCAGGAAAATACGTTTATTGATGATACACGTAATCCTGATAACGCTTATGTAGTTTCATCCACTCCATACGCTCGTAGGCTTTTATTTTCATCCGGAATACAACTTCCGTACAGAAAATAATGAGCATGCAGGTGGTGAGTGGTTTGAACCGTGGACCTCTAAAGGCAAAATATGCAGGATGGGTAAAAAGACGATTTGAATCGTTTGTAAAGGAGTGTGCAGATGTCTAGTACAATGAGACTTTATGAAATTAGAAACTGGTTGAAAACACTAAATTTATTTGAACATTACTATATCGGTAAGTTAGATCAGAAGCCTGATAAGGCGATAGGTGTTTATCAGTTATCTACTTCTGGCAGTCCAATAATAGCATTAAGCAATAAGTCTTCTTACAACGTTAAACGTGCTTCATTATTGATTCATTGGAACAAGAATGCCAGGGAAACAGATGAAGCATCAAATACGCTTTTTGAAACAATCATGAATGCAAAACATCCAACTATAGGTGATTGGAAAGTGCAGTTTATTAACATGCTAGTTCCGGAACCGCAAGACGTCGGAACGGATGATAAAGGAATCTATGAATCAGTCATAGAAATCGAAATTTATTATGAAAGGAAATAAATAATATGTCTGAAAAATATACAGGTGTATTCCCAGTATTTAACAATGAATTCAAGTTTGATATTGGTACAAAAAGCTACTCCAAAGAAAGTTAATGTAGCTGATTTGGAGTCTTTTCAGTATCATTCTCTAATGGTATTGAAAAACTGGAATCCTATGGATACAAAAGGTTGGCAGCGTGGTCTGATGACTTCCAAGTCTTTGAAGATTGAATTCAAGGGTAAGAGAAACATTGGTGACGAAGGAAATGACTACATCGCTTCTCTTGCTTTCAAGACAGGCAAGGAAGCTACTATTCCATTTGAATGGACAATGGTAAGTGGTGCGAAGTTAGCCTTTAATGCGATTGTGGATGTCACATCTGCTGAAGGTGGAGACTCAACAAATGTTGGAGCATTAGAGTTCACAGTTAACTCTGATGGAAAGCCAACTTATACTCCAGCAGTTTAAAAACATAGAAAGGAATGGGCGGTCGCGACGGCTGCCCTTTTAAATGTATATGGGAAAAATTATCGATATTAGTGCAAAGCTCGTAAATGAGCCTAAGTTCTTACAAGTTGCAGAAGGAAAAACTTATAAAGTTGACGACCGCAAAAATACAGTTCTACAGATGAACGCATTGCTTAATGAGGGTGCAGCTTCAGTAGAAGGAATCGATAAGGCTATTAAGTTAGGTCTTGGAGAAGAGGCTTTTAAAGAAATTGAAGCAATGGAGTTATCTATTACAGCTTATCAATCACTATTCATTGGAATGATGGCTCTTGTTACAGATAAGTCATTTGAAGAAATGGAGCAGACTTTTCGTAACACCACAGCATAGCGATGAGTCTTACTATGACTTGTTTGAGGATTGGGATTTAATCGATAGCTTCAGTTACTCAGCAATACGGAATCCGTTTAAGATATGAGCCTGAAATGCAGTGGGGAGAGTTCTGCACTCTACTTACTGGATTGAATGGTGATACGCCATTAGGGCATGTAGTTGATGTTGGATCCACTACGGATAAGAAACGCATTAAAAACATGTCTGCAAGCGATAAAAGGATACGAGCTGAATGGCAGGCAAGACAGAGTAAGAAACCTATCGATAGCAAGTCCTATATGCAGTCTATAGAGAGCCCTTGAAGAAGCCATGAAGGCATTGGCTTCATAGAAATGAGAGGTGATTAGATGGCAACAGAAGTAGGGTCCGTTGAATTAGGTGTCAAGCTTTAATGACAACCTGAAAAAGATGTAGCGAAAGTTGCTAATAAGGCAGATAGCATCTTAACCGGTAGGTTTAATGCTATTGGTGCTACGATTGGCAAAAGTATTGGCCATTACAGCATTAGCGAGATTTGGATCGCAATGTATTCAATTGGGCTCTGACCTTGCTGAAGTCCAAAAACGTTGTTGACGTTACATTTCCTACAATGTCAAAACGTGTAGATGAATTTGCACGTAACGCAATAACAAGTATCGGCATGTCGCAAAAGGTAGCCAAAAGAGTACATGGGACAACTTGGTTCTATGGCGCAGGCATTTGGTTACGGAGAAGCTGCATCGTATGATATGGCTTCAGCTATAACAACATTAACAGGTGATGTGGCATCATTCTATAACCTATCGAATGATGAGGCATTCACTAAGTTAAAATCTGTATTTACAGGTGAAACAGAATCACTCAAGAGCTTGGGTGTCGTTATGACTCAATCGGCTCTTGATGAATATGCTGGCGAATGGCTTCGGTAAAACAACAGCCAAAATGTCAGAGCAAGAAAAGGTAGCATTACGACTAGCATTCGTACAGAACGCACTTTCTAATGCTGCAGGAGACTTCGAAAGAACATCAGATGGTTGGGCAAATAGTACACGTGTCCTATCACTTCGTTTTGAAGAGCTTAAAGGCGACAATTGGCCAAGGTTTGATAAATGTATTAACTCCAATTATTGGCGTTATAAACGTTATTCTAGGAGGTCTACAGACACTTGCAAATTACTTTTGTTGCTTTACAAGGTTAATCACTGGTGGCAAAAGGCGCGGCAGGAGCTACAGGTGCAATAGCCTCCAATATAGGTAAGGCTGGTGCCGCTGCAGGTGGATTAACGTCTGGACTCGGTAAGGCAGGTAAAGCTGCAGATAAATTAAAAGGATCTCTTGCTGGGTTCGATGATTTAAATGTATTGCATGACTCAGAGGACTCAGGCTCCGGAGACGGAGGGGAGCTGGCGGCGGTGGTGCCGACTTTGGTTCTTTAGGCATTCCGGATGGCTCAATCGACATGAGCAGAGTAGATGAAATCTACGATCGTGTTAGGGTATATTTGATAAAGTTACTGGATTTTTAAAAGACCACAAAGTAATCATCACTTCACTTCTAGGCGGAATGTTTGCAGGATTTGCGACTTTGGAATCATAAAGAATTGGAGTGCTATTAAAGGTGTCTTCACTGGACTTTTAGCACCGCTAAAGGCATTAGCAACAGGGTTTTCTACTTTCTTCACAGGTATAGCTAACGGTGAAGGGGTACTAACATCATTGCAAGCGGTCTTTGGTACAGCAACTGGAACGGCTTTATTCTTCGCTGCGATTGTAGCTGCAGTATCTGCATCGCTTATTTATTTGTATCAGACAAGTAGTGATTTTAGAGCTTTAGTACAGACAGCACCAGATAGCTTGTTAGGCATCCTAAGCAATCTATGGAATAACGTTTGGTTCCTTTAGGCGCATTTCTGCTAGATGTATTCAACACGGTCATCGTACCGATTGCTACCTTCTTAGCGCAGGTATTTGTTAAAGCTGTTGATGTACTATTTAGCGGACTACTATCGCTGTGGAATAACGTACTAGCACCAATAGCCAATTTCTTGGTAACAGTCCTAAGCATTGCCTTAAAAACAATTGTAGATGTTTGGAATGGTTGGAAACCTGCCATTGAAGCAATTGGAGCAGGTGTTGCATGGGTTTTGGAACAATATCTTATCTCCACTAGCGGATTTCATTAAGGGAGCAATGCTAGATGCATTTGCGGTTCTTGGCAAATTCGTTGATGAGTTGTTGAAGAGTGCAACTTCGATGTTCAAAGGCTTTTCTGATTTCTTGATTGGTATCTTCACATTAGATGTTGATAAAGCTATGCAAGGAATCCAGGAAATCCTTCGTACATTCTTAGGGTTCTTGGATAGAGTTTTCGGAACAAATTTCAGCTCATCGTTTAAGTTTATCAACGGAATCGTAATGGCGTTCTTCAGTGGAACACAACAAATTTTCGATGGTATCAAACAGATATTTGGTGGCTTGATTAATTTTATCCAGGAATATTTACAGGAAATGGAAACAAGCTTGGCAGGGTATTGTCGATATCTTTGGTGGTATTTTCAGTACGATTTCAGGTGTGGTAAAAGGACCAATCAATGCGGTAATCGCTATCGTCAATGGTGCAATTAACCGAATCAACGGTGTAGGCTTCACCGTACCGGATTGGGTACCTATTATCGGTGGTAAAGGCTTCCGAGTAGATTTACCTAATATTCCAGCATTGGCTACAGTGGATACGTTGAGCAAATGCTCCACGATTAGCTTTGATTGGTGATAACCGTCACGAAGGTGAAATCGTTTCGCCTGAGAGTAAGATCTATGAACAGACCAAACGTGCGATAGATGATGCACTGATGTCATCACAAGGCGGTAATGGTCAAGAAGTAATTATCCAACTAATGTATGAAATCTTAGAGACACTACAAAATCTAGGAATCGTGATTGACCGAGATAAATTGCTAAAACTAATAGATCAAAGAAATAAACAACTACAGTTAGCAAAGGGAGGTTAAAAGCATGATTGATTATGAATTGATAAAAATTAAAATTGATGGTAAAGATCTCCCTGCGCCGACTAAGTTTGAACCTGAATACGGTGATTTAGACAGTGACAGTTCGTTGCGTGACGTTAAAAAAGGAATCATGCATCGTATGCGTATTCGTTCTCGTGTGTTGAAGATTGCGCTGGCTTATGCCATCGATGACTTAGAAGTGGTTTCAGAAGTAATGAATATGCTAGAACCACCAGAGTTTATGGTCGAAACATTTGATATTAAAACGCTGCGGCGTAAAACGTACAAAAATGTATTGCAGTAAATGTAAATTTAAGCATATCGCTATCGGTGATGGCGTATATAGCCAAGGCTACACCTTTGATTTAACGGAGTGCCAGAATATGAAAGTCTATATTAAAAAGGAACCGCAACGCCTGTTGAAATAACAGACCTAGTTGTATCGTTCAATTCGTCTAACAGCATGCAAGAGGATAGACTTCTGGGCAACACTCCAAGCATGATGTTGGATCTCGATTTAAACAATACAGATGGTGTTCTCAGTGATTGTGCTGGGAACACCTTTTTGATTGATTTAAAAGAAGCTGATAGTACGGAAATTCCGACACAAGAATTTATCGTCCAAGAAGCTCCAGAGAAATATACAAAGAAGTTATCGCTGAACTTGTATGACGTGATGATTAAGTTTAACAAGCCGTACAAGAGCTCGTTAGCGTATGAAAAGGATAAATATCCAACTATCTCTCAACAATTAGATGAGATGTCTAATTTGGCTGGTGTGAGAATTGATAAAACAGGGCTATCAAATACTGTACTGAACAAAAAAACTCAGTGGATAGACACCACAATTATCATGCGTGATTACATTGGGTGGATTGCTGAGTTAAGCGGTACAAATGCACTCATCAACGAGTTGAATACGCTTATTTTCAGAAATCTCTTTGCTACTAATCACGACATAGAATTTACATCGGATTTTGAAAAAACAGATCTGATAACCATCTCACGTGTTGCGTATGATGACGGTGTTAATTTGATTGCTTCAGGAAACGATACAGGAAAGACAATTTACATTGATGCAAACAATTCCTATTGCGATAGCCAAACCTACACAGATGCAATTTTTAGCGAATTATAATGGCCAATCGTTCTATGGTATGTCGGGTTTAAAAACTTTTGGTAAAGATACGATTAAATTAGGGTGATACTGCCACGTATGATGGCAACAAGTGTATCGTACTAAGTATTAAGCGAGAGTATGTAGGTACACAGTCAGTGGTTGAGCTTGACGGAGAGTTGCATTAAAGAATGTCGATTCTGTTGTTACTAAGGTTTCCGATAAAGTAAGAATCAAACGTCTCCAGGTAAAAAGTTGATCGAGACGCTAATAAGCTTGAAATTATTGCAAGAATCTTGAAGATGCTAAAGGCGACGTAGGTAATCTACAAGTTGAGACAAACAAGATTAAATCACAAGTTGAAAACATTTCTGCTGGAACAGTTTCTGCACAAAGCAATACTATCTGCAAACAACATCAGAAGATAAACCATCCAAAACAGATTCAGCCTGGTCTACCACAAAGCCGCCATCAATCGCAGGGCAGCACATGTGGTACATGCTGAATGTATTGGCTAATGGTTCTGAAATTAAACATGATCCATTTGAACTGACGGGCATTAAAGGTGATGCAGGTAGGGGTATTGTTGGTAATCCCAAGTTAACGTATCAAGCGAGTACGAGTTCTGTAGTGCCTCCAACTGGTCAGTGGTTAGAGAATATACCACTGGTCAATGAAGAGCTATACGCTATGGACTAAAAATCACATATACCTACAGTGATAAAAACAACATCGGATATCTATTCTCCGTCAATAGCAGGTAAAGCAGGTAGGGGTATCAAACAGGTGTATCCTGAATACTATTTGTCAACTTCAAGACTGAAGTAACAGGCGGTACATGGAGCGCAACTCAACCCGAGAAGACAAAAAGATGCGTGGATATGGGTACGATACAAAATCATTTTTACAGATGAAAGTATTGGATATTCCGATGCAGTTAGAGATGATGCGCTGAACGGGCTTTTTCGATGTAACAGTCAGCAACAAATCAGCAATCGAGCAATTGAACAATTCCATCAATTTATCTGTTCAGGAAACAACGACGATTAAAAATGACCTGCAAGCAGCGAAGGATAACCTATCCAATCTAGAAACGCAGGCGCAACAGTACACCACTAAAGCAGAACTGCAACTTGTTAAAGATGGGATTGCCGAAACGATTTCGAAACTGTCGATGATAAAACAAAGATTTTAAAGCAGTTTAAGCGCATGGCCGATGGCATGCATATACAAAGAGTGCGGATGGTTCAGTCACTGAAATGGTATTGGATGAAAAAGTCACTGAAACTCATCGCTAACAGTAAAGAAATGGTCAATGTAAATAGTACCGAAACACGAGTGCAATCATTAAAAGCAGAAGGAAATTTTGCAACTGGTGCGCACAAGTTCAAGCGTGACACGTTAAAGGAAATTAGCGGTGAAGTAGTTGTATGTACGAACATTTATTGGATAGGTGGTGAATGAGTATGGTTGCATTAAACAACAACTGGATAGAAGTTGCACGAGTCCATAAGAATGTAAATGGTGGTATGTACAATATCGTCTTATGGGCGCGAGAACCTGACCAATGGATAGACGTCGAAAACAATAAATCATGGATAGAAGTATCTCTCGACACGGAATGGATACAAGGAAATACATACGGTGGTAATTACTTAATAAAATGTACTGGTTGTACACCAATTAGTGGCGGTGCTCCATATCATTTTGAAACATCTAAAAACATATTAAAAGGTGGTTTTTGGGCTGGACATGACGATAATGGAAATTACATTACAAGTTTATCTGCAAGTTTAACTTTCGGAGCATATCCATTGATGGATACATCACTAAGTGGTGATGTATCGTGCAGAAACATTCCAAGAAAGAGCGTTGCTGATAATTATTCTTTAGATAACAATGAAAAATAAGTACGCTATTACATATACGAGAAAAGTAAATGCTTATCGAGAACGCATGCGATATCGAGTATTGTCAACGTTGAACAGATTAAAGTTGTTCAACCATACGAAAGTGGCTCGGTTGTTTCTATGTCAGAAAGTGAATGGGACAGAATTTATGAACTCACCAAAAATCTTGATAAGGGCAGATGTGAAATCGGAATTGTTTTTAGAAACATGGACCGCTGATTTTAAAACTAAGATTGGTGAAAAGTGCTGAATATAAGCAAGAACTGACGATACTGAGATAGCCCAGCGCTAGATAGCATAGTTGTGACAGATGAAGGTATTGCAAAAACATATATTCCTAATGAATATGAATGCATGTCTTTGTTATCTAAGAAACGTGTAAAAGTGGTAGCAAGTGCTAAAAAACATGCAACAATCAAATCAATTACTGTAAGTGTTGGAACTTTTAATAATACAGTCAATACACCAACAGCGGATGTTCTGTTTGATGGCTTTAACAAACGCAAATAGTGAAATAACGTACACGATTACCACTACGGACAGTCGCAACAACGTGACAACTTGGACGCAGAAGGCAAAATATCATCAATACGTTAGACCGTCCATTATCAATTTGAATGTGGCTCGTAACGGTGCAGAAAGTAGCAACGGAGCAATCAGCGCTGATGGTGAATACTGGAAATGGCAAGGTTGGTAATACAACAAACGCAATCAACATCACCATTACAGGTAGTGCTACAGGAAGCACAACGGGCATACTCAATGGTAATAAATGGTCTGCAACAAAAACCGATTGGTGGTGCAAACCCTAATCAAGCGTACACATATACGCTTACTGCTACTGATAAGTTTGGGCAGTCAATTAGTCGAGATATAACACTTGCTATCGAAAAAGCACTCATGCAGCTCGGAAAAACACAAGTTGATGTAAATGGCAACTTTTGTGCAGAAGCATTTTTATTTAAAGAGGAATAACACCTATCAAAGATTGATAGATTTCTTCTATCCTGTCGGTGCGATTCTCATGAACGAGAATAAGGACCACGATCCAAAAACATCATTCTTGGTGGCAAGTGGGAAAAGATAAACGATAGATTCTTGATTGGCGCAAGCAAAAACACGCCTATTAAATCACAAGGTGGTAGTGCTACACATACACATGGTAATAGAGATGGGCGAAACGGTAATCTTGCAGCGGCTATCGGTGCGACAAACAACAACGCAAACGTTATTGGCTACAAAGCGGCCAATGACACAAACTTAGCTGCAGTAGGTAATGCAACGTATGTTGTCGCTGGAAGTGGTACTGGTTTTACAGGTTGGAACCATTTCACCCAAGTCGTAGGCCAAACTGCTGAAGCCAACTCATTACCACCATATTACGCCATAAACATATGGCGTAGAACAGCATAGGAAGTAAGGTGAACAGATGGAAATTAAATTAAAAGATGGCAAGTCATATGATATATCGTCTTATCAAGCAAACAGTTTTTCAATGATTATGCCGTTTAAACAGATTGTCGAGTTTGCAAACTTGATGACGCGAAAACGTATCGAACGCAATCATTTTTGATAAAGACAAAAACGGAATTGTTTAAGTTTGGCACTGTCGAACTCATAAAGTGTAAGAGCGAGACAAGAACGATAACGCAAACTCGAATGTTACATTTGTTTTCAAAGAAGTCCCACAATCAGAGATCGAGTTAGCAGAAGAACGTTCTCGTTTGGAAGCACAACGAAACGTATTCTTGATGGGCATGAACATCGCTGATCCGGAAGAAGTCATTCGATTGTGTGAAGAATTAGAACCGTGGAATGGATATAAATTTCCTTATCGTAAAGGAGAACGTTTCAAACATAACCATAAACCTTACGAATGTTTGATTGATCATACTTCCGATGTTGCAAAAACTCCGGATAAATCGCCAGCATTATATAAAGAGATAACAAAAGAAAACAAACCTAAATATCCAGAATGGACAAAAGGCAATGAATACAATGCAGGCGATATTGTTATACACAAAAGGCATTTTATGGGAATGCACATGGAACAATAACGCAAGAGAACCATCTGAATTAGCACTTGGATGGAAGAAAAATAAATATTGCTATTAAGGCGCTCGAAAGAGTGCCTTTTAGATAGAAAAGAGGATGAATCATGAATGAAGATTTGGCTTTTAACAGCAGAGCAGTTAAAAAGAGTTAAGCAACAATAAAGCGGAAAGAGAGGTATAGAACAATGGGATATTCAGCTTTAACCAATGCAGTAATCATGAGTCCTAATCATTCAGGCTCACGCTACAATTCAATTTCAAAGATTACCATTCATCATATGGCTGGTAATCTTTCAATCGAGACGAGTGGCAACGTCTTTTTAAATCCAAACAGACAAGCATCATCCAACTATGGAATCGGATCGGATGGACGTATTGCATGCTATGTCGACGAAGAAAATCATCCGTGGACATCCGCTAACTGGGAAAACGATGATCGTGCAATCACAATTGAAGTAGCAAATAGTGAGACTGGTGGCGATTGGCCAATCAGTCAAGCAGCGTATGCTTCTTTGATTAGCCTATGTGCAGACATCTGCAATCGTTACGGAATTTATCCATACTATGATGGAACTCCATCCGCAACATTGACAGAGCACTGCATGTTCGTGGCTACAAATTGTCCAGGTCCTACGATTCACGCTATGCAGGTAAATCATGTTATCGAGAATGATATTCGTACGGCTATGGCAGGTGGTGCAGTTACACCACAACCAACACAAGCAGTGAGTGGAGATGTTGAAGACTTAGCACTTAGAGCAATTGCAGGTGAGTTCGGCAATGGTGATGCAAGACGTGCTGCATTAGGCGATATGTATAGTGCAGTACAAGCTAGAATCAACGAAATGTATGGTGGTGTTACAGCTACGATTGACTATTCTATTGATGCTATTGCATATCGTGTTATCGCCGGCGAATTTGGTAACGGTGTAGACCGTATCAATGCATTAGCTGCAGCAGGATATGACAATGTAGCGGTCCAGCAACGTGTCAATGAGATTCTTCAAGGCGGCGATAATACAGCTTCAGCACAGGATGATATGAGTGCTATTGCTGAAGCGGTCTACCGTGGTGACTATGGCAATGGACAGGATAGAATCAATGCTCTACGTGAGGCTGGATACGATCCGGATGCAGTACAGCGCGCAGTAGACCAAATCTACTACGGTCTATAAAACAGGAGGTGTCTAAATGAAGGATGGAATCAATCCTGTTTATCTTAGTCTGCTAGTATCTCTTATCGGTCTAGTTGTAACAATTTGGAGTGTTAATGCAACAATTCATAGGGTAACAAAAGACCAGGCTAAAGAACTGGCTGAAGAGTTAGGGAAGATGAATGCGAATATCGCATACGTCAAAGAAGGAATCACAGATTTAAAAGCAACCACCAGAGATGTGAGCAATCGCGTCATGTCTCTGGAAAATCGTTTAGCGCAGACGGAAACATCTGTAATATTTCTAAGCGATCGAATCAAACAAAATTGAAGAAAGAAGGGAAAGGTAATTAAAATGAAAGACAAAAATTATTGGCTAAAATGGGGAAAGGCAGCAGCAAGAAGAGCATTAAAAACAGCTGCGCAAACATTCGTCGCAACGATTGGAACAACTGCAACAATCGGTGCAGTTGACTGGAAACTTGTTTGTTCAACATCAGCATTAGCGGCTATTTTATCTATCGGAATGTCTTTTTGCAGGTCTACCAGAAGTGGATCCCTAATAAGACTGCCGAAGAAGACTCTAAAATAATTTCAACTATATAAAACGCCAGTTTATATCATTGAAAAATTAAAAACGGATTTCAATTATGAAAGCCTACTCTCATTGTGAGGGTAGGCTTTTTGTGGTATTATCGCATAAAGGAGATTATCTAAATGAAAGTACTAGTATATGCATCAAAGAAAGCGATAGGGTTACTTCATGCTTCTGACGTAAAGGAAAACTACGATGTGATACGATATAACGAATATACGCCGTTTTGCAGATATTCCTTTAAAAGCGAAAAAGAGATTCGTACGAAAACATATATGCTTATGGAAAAACGAATCAGAGGAATATGATGATTTTAGATTGTTTTGATGAAATTGAAATTTTTTTGATTTTATGGCACCCAGTTTGGCACCATTCTATTATAAATACATAAAAATCATAAACACAGACAGTCATAAATCGCTAAAAATAGATAAAAAATAACATTTGTCATTAACCATTATATATATGTCATTGATTCTCATCACTCGCTCCATTAACTTATTAGTCCGAAGTCAGGGGCTTTTTATATCTTTTTACCTTTTTGCGTAAAAAAATCTATATATTTTAGTATTTTTATTGTTTTTTTGACAAAGAGTTTTTGCTCTTTTACTATATTTTTATGGCGTAGTTCTTGGTATAATATATACAGATGCAATAGTTTGCATAGTTTCAATTGGGGAAACAGGAGAAAAATAGAATGAAGAAATTAAGTGTATTATTGTTAGCGTTAGCAGTTACATTTGGATCGCTGGTTGCACAAGAAAAACATTATCTGACATTGTTAATGAAAACAATGGAGGTACAGAAAACAATGGGGGTACAGAAAACAATACAACAACAGGAACAGACGATAGTTACCATGAATATGAAGTTGGAGATACAGTTCAAACAATGTTCTTGACTTTCACGGTTGAAGATTATTTATCTTCAACAGATATTAATGGGATTAAACCAGAAGCTGGAAAAACAATTTGTTGGTGTTAAGGTAAAATGTCGAAAATACATTTAATAAGGATATTACAATGTTCTCATCAGACCTTATTATCGAATGGGAACCAACAAGTGCTGATGACAAAGGTGCAGAAGGACCTCATTCTTATTATGATAAGGAAGCCATTTTTCAATGAAGAGTTTGAAAAAGGAATATACATTGGCTCCTGGAGAATCTAAAGAAGGTGTTCTACTATTTGAAATTCCTGAAGGTATAACAAAGGTAGCAATTACAACACAGGATATTTATACAGACAAACAAGGCAATGAACATAAGGGTGATGTGTATATTGTACATTGATTTATCTAAACAATAAAATTAATAAGACTGAGTTATCCGCTGAGATAGCTCAGTTTTTATGTTAGAGTTTATTTAATAATAAACTTTTCGATATACTATATATTAATAAGGGAGAAAACACATGAGAAATTTCGTACAAGGTGATATCATCAACATTTTAAAAAGAGACAGTTGAAAAAGATGGATTTGAATATCTATACGAATATATTGGAGAGGCCATACACTCTGAAACACGTGAGAAGATGGTTGTATACCGAGCTTTTATATGGAGATAAGGGATTATATGTTAGACCCTATGAGATGTTCATGGGGAAGTAGATCGCGAAAAGTACCCAGAAATACGACAAAAAATACCGTTTTGAAAAGATTTGATTATAGTGTAATTTTCAAATAAAATAAAAATTCACAAATAAAATTGATAATTTTTATTATTTTTATTTGTACTAATTGGTAATGAATAAAAATAAATAATAAATAAAAATGACAATTGTATAAAATTAAATAGTTTGAAAAGTGTCTATCTATAGCCACTTTTTACATTTTATAGTTTCCGAACAACGTAAAAATTAAAGATGGAGATATCAAATTCTTAAGATTTTTATAAAGAGGATATGCGTTGACGGTCAATTTGCATGGTGATATTATTTTTTCATCGGAAACGCGAAAGCGCTTTCCACAGTTTCAAAGCCAAATAATTCAGGGGAGGAAAGAAAACTTTTATGAAGAAATTATTTGCGGTTATGACTTCTGCAGTTTTAGCACTATCACTTGTTGGTTGTGGTCCCTAAGACAAGCAGCACAGGCGGAAGCTCTAGCACAGAATCAACAGTTTCAAACGCTGATAAGCCATTAGTATGGTACAACCGTCAGCCATCTAACAGCACAACAGGTGAGTTAGATAAAAGAAGCATTAAACTTCAACAAGGACACTTACTATGTAGGTTTCGATGCTAACCAGGGTGCAGAATTACAGGGTAAGATGGTTGCTGATTACATCGCAGCTCACAAGGATATCATCGACCGTAACGGTGATGGTGTTATCGGTTATGTATTAGCTATCGGTGACGTTGGACACAACGACTCTATCAGCTCGTACAAGAGGTGTTCGTAAGGCTTTAGGTACAGCTGTTGAAAAGGATGGCACAATCGATGCTACTCCAGCAGGAACAAACACAGATGGTTCCGCTACAGTTGTTAAGGATGGTAAGGTTGGCGACTTCAAGGTTCGCGAACTTGCTTCTCAGGAAATGAAGAACTCTGCAGGTGCTACATGGGATGCTGCTACTGCAGGTAATGCTATCGGTACATGGTCAGCTTCATTCGGTGATGAAATTGACTTAGTTATTTCTAATAACGATGGTATGGGTATGTCAATGTTCACAGCATGGGCTAAGGATAAGAAGGTTGCTACATTCGGTTACGATGCTAACAGTGATGCAGTAGCTGCTATCGCTGAAGGTTACGGCGGAACAATTTCTCAGCACGCTGACGTTCAGGCTTACTTAACATTAAGAGTATTACGTAACGCTTTAGATGGTGTTGATATCAAGACAGGTATCGCTACAGCTGACGAAGCTGGAAACGTTCTTAAAGAAGGCGTTGACTACGTATACAACGAAGCAGATCGTTCATTCTATGCATTGAACCTTGCTGTTACAGCTGATAACTACAAGGACTTCATGGATGCAACTAAGACATTTGAACCAGTATCTAAGGAAGTTAAGAGCGACACTAAGAAGGTTTGGTTGAACATTTATAATGCTTCCGATAACTTCTTAAGCTCAACATACCAGCCATTACTTGAAAAGTATGATGATTTACTACACTTGGATGTTGAATACATCGGTGGTGATGGTCAGACAGAATCTAATATCACAAACCGTTTAGGAAACCCAAGTCAATATGATGCGTATGCTATTAACATGGTTAAGACAGACAACGCTACATCATATACTTCACTCTTAAAAGTAATTCAGTAAGATTTTCTAAGAGGCTAGCAGGTAGGCTTTTTGAAAACCTGGTAGCCTCTTTCTAAGTAGTTTGTAGTTAACCATACTGCTTATGATTTTTAGTTAAACAGGGGTAAATCAATTATGTCAGAAAGAAATGACAATTTAATCTTGTCGATAAAGGGCATGTCGAAATCATTCGGCAGAAACAGAGTACTTGATCACATCAATTTAGATGTGAAACCCGGCTCAATTATGGGTCTCATGGGTGAAAATGGTGCCGGCAAATCCACTATGATGAAGTGTTTGTTCGGTACATATCAAAAAGATGAAGGAAGTATCTTCCTAGATGGAAAAGAAGTAAGTTTTACTGGACCAAAGGATGCGCTTGAAAATGGTATTGCGATGGTTCACCAAGAACTTAATCAGTGCTTAGAGCGTAGTGTTATTGATAACCTATTCTTAGGACGTTATCCAGTAAATTCTTTAGGTATTGTTGATGAAGGAAGAATGAAGAAGGAAGCTTCTGAGTTATTCCGTAGCTTAGGTATTACAGTCAATTTGACACAGCCTATGCGTACGATGTCCGTATCGCACGTCAGATGTGCGAAATTGCAAAGGCTATTTCTTATCATTCAAAGATTATCGTTTTGGATGAACCTACATCATCATTAACTGAACCAGAAGTTAAGAAATTATTCCAGATGATGCGTAAACTACGTAGTCAGGGTATTTCCATTATCTATATTTCTCATAAGATGGATGAAATTTTTGATATATGTGATCAGGTGTCTGTATTGCGTGATGGTAAGATGATCATGACAAAAGATGTTACCGACACAAATATGAATGACTTGATTGCGGCCATGGTTGGACGTTCTCTTGATAACCGTTTCCCACCGGTTGATAACACACCAGGTGAAACGATTCTTTCTGTCAAAGATCTTTCTACGAAGTTTGCTCCTTACCTCGATGACGTTAGTTTCGATGTTAAGGAAGGCGAAATCTTTGGCTTGTATGGTCTAGTAGGTGCTGGACGTACAGAGTTAATGGAAACAATCTTTGGTGTTCGTACTAGAGCAGCAGGTCGTGTTTATTACAATGGCAAGCTCATGAACTTCGATAGTGCAAAAGAAGCCATGGACAATGGATTTGCTATGATTACCGAAGAAAGAAAGGCAAACGGTTTATTCTTAAAGAGTGACTTAACTTTCAATACTTGTATTGCAAATATGGATCACTATAAGAATGGTATCGTTGTGTCTGATGAGAAGATGAAGAAGGCAACTGTGAAAGAAATTGCCTTAATGCATACAAAGTGCATGGGACCAGATGATGCGATTACATCACTATCTGGTGGTAACCAACAGAAGATCATCTTCGGTAAGTGGTTAGAAAGAAATCCAAAGGTATTTATGATGGATGAGCCAACTCGTGGTATCGACGTTGGTGCAAAATACGAGATCTATGACTTAATTATCAAGATGGCGAAGATGGGTAAGACAATTATTGTATGTTCATCTGAAATGCCAGAGATTCTCAGTATCACAAATCGAATCGGTGTTATGTCCAATGGACGTCTTGCCGGAATCGTTAATACAAAAGAGACAAATCAGGAAGAACTCCTGAGACTCAGCGCAATGTATTTGTAATCGGAGGGGTTAGACATGAGTCAAAATAACGAAAAATTAGGGGCAGAGAT
>BNJV01000144.1_pt1 | contig 47089 bp, 61 predicted proteins | sample 8540591 | NCBI WGS metagenome assembly BNJV01 (sample SAMD00202457, study PRJDB9452) | human saliva metagenome | host: Homo sapiens
AGGCCCGCAAATCATTCCGCAAAAGGTTTGAAGTTTCCGCGCATGACGAAAGTCGTTTCCCGAATGGTTTGGTGTTTCCGTGTATGCCGAATTGATTTGTTCTACTTTTCAGATTGATAATTTTACTCGTGTGTTTTGTATTGCTTGACGTGTAATAGTTTATTTTTCTATTAATTTTAGTTCCACATTCGCTTAAAAATACGCATAATTGAAACTTTTTGTTGAAATACTTACAAAAAGACATGGATTAATTTTTGATATTATTTACAAAAACAGTATCTTAGAGGTCGAAAATATCACGTAAAACGAGAAACCTTCGAATACATGAAATTTAAGATTATTTTTCGAGTAGACTCGCAGTCTGGTGTGTTGTTTGCCAATCAACTATCAGTATGAACACTCTGCGGTTATATATAAGATATTGTCGAATGCTGATAAAAGCTTATTCGGCGTGGTTGCATGATAATGGCTTTCAGCTTAATAATGGAAAGCATTTTCAAGTTGTTTTGCTATTCGCGTTTTTCAATTTGAGAAATATCGTATTATGCGAGATGTTCAGTGTATTAATATAATAGGAGATAGGATTGAATGGTATGTCAGTTTTTCTGCCAGAGAAGAGCACGGCAGAGTTTGTGCATGGCTTGTTTGCCAATCAGCATGTGGTGATTGGGAAATAGGGCGTATCGGGTAGCTATGGATGTGGTTGGCGTTGAAGCTTTGTCTTCTGTGACGTTAGAAGAAACGATGACTTTTCGTGTAAATTCTTCTATCTGTATTCGGGAGAAGAGAGATAATGGGGTGCAATATCTTTCTCCTTTAGACAAGCATTATGAGGAGGGTTTGTTGAAGGGGCTCCTTGCACGTTATGAATCGTTTTATGGTCATCCTTTTTACGGGAGATGTTTCTTCATTTTGAGTTTTGAGTTGCTGACTCATAAGCCAAAAGTCTGTTCTTATTACAATCAAGGCTGATACTCCCGAGCAAACTCGCGTTCGTGGGTTCCGCTATGATTTCCGCTTGAAGGCTCCGATAGAATTGATGAAGATAGCCTATGAGGGAGGTTTGAGTGAATTGTGTTCTCAAGGTTTTGGATTTATAGAAATAAAATAGTATACAATGAAAGAAACGTATAGAAATGTGGATTATAAGTCTCTTTTTGAGATGACAGGAGATCCTTTTGTTGGATGCAGGAGGTTTTTGCCTTTAGAAGAATTTGCTTCTCATTTTTCCAGATTTAGATATATTAGAGTTGATCGTTAAAGCAACAAATATCTATGTTGATAGGTGGGATGCGAAAAATTGATTCATTCTTTTTAAATTGAAAAATTACTCAGCATGCATTTAAGACTGAACAAAAAGAAGAAAAGAAGAAACAGGAAAAATATTTTTCGTGGACTATTGAGTGGAGTTGGAGGAAAAAGGGAGTATGTCGCTTGACGGGCAAAAATGTCTTGTTTTTCCTGCAGGTAGGGATAATATGAGTATTAGGAGGGTCTCGAACTTTTTATTAATTTCCATCATAATTTTGAAGAAGGATTGTTCTTTTTCTAAAGAGGTTTTTGATAAAATGTTTCTTTTTACCATTGACTTGTGAACAAGTACAAGGAAAAATAGCTTTAATAAGTAGTAATACTCCGGAAATTGCCCGTTTCTACTCTAAAAAATCTGCAAAGAAAATTTATCAGCGGTTGCACATAATACTCCACCTCCATAACAAAAAGCAAAGGCAAATAATCCGAGTACCACTTTATTTAGATATGCTGATTATGTAATTATGGATTCAGCCAATATATTTGATGAAAAACAAAGAAATTTGGTAATGTACCATTTTACAAATTTTGGAGCTTCACCCAGTTTGTCTATCTATAATTTACCTTTTCCAAACCTTGCAATTTTATAGTTTAATGCAAAAAGTTCAGTATAAGGATTTCTGGCATAATTTTTGTGCGACACTATTACTATAAAAAGGTGTAAAATATAATAAGGATATTGATTGTTATGAAGTACAGAATAAGAAGCAGAAGGCGATAGTTGCCCCAGAAGAATACCAGTATTGGGGTAATGTTATTTATGATTATTTGTTAAATAATAAATCTATTATTCCTTACTTGTTATCTTTTAGTAGAACGGATTTAGTAAAATTTTAAAAATAGTTAGAATATACACAATTAAAATAAGACATATGAAAAAAGAAACCATTGATAAAATTGAGCAAATAGCAGATTTTATCGTAGCATGCAATGATAATCAGAGAATAGAAAAAGGCTATTCAAAAGTTAGATGGCGTTACAAATTCTTATTTACTGAGACGTTTTTGTTTTGAAAAAGACATTATAGCAAAGAACTACGAAGAAGGAAATGAAGATGCAATAGTCACAGTAAAATGAGTATGCAGACTATTTATTCCCTGATTTAGATTCCTGGAAGGAAATGCGCGATGTTTTATTGATAGTAAATTTATGAACGATTGCATCAGATGCATCAGGATATGAATAACGATAATGAAGTTTCTAATAATTAAAATATAAAAGATATGGAAAGAAATTTAAATGTTCAAGGATTTGTATTGTTAGATGTGGATGCTGTAGCCTTAAATAATGCAGGAAAAGATACAACTTCTAATTTTTGATAATGCAGTAAAGACAAAATCTATTTACAAGGATGGGCAAAATTATGTGTATGTCTCAGGTCAAAGCTCATGGCGATATTGGTGGAGAAACTCTACAATATGTACATGGTTGGACGCTTTCTCCAGTAACGAGAGACAAGTCTATTGCACTTTACTAATGCTAATCCTGTTGACTATCCAGATGATGATGTGTTTGGTTATATGCAGTGCTGCATCAGAAACAAATGAAGATGAAAAGGAAAGAAGAAAACAAAAAGAATATAACAGTTACAAGGGTTTTCTCCATTGAAGAATTCTGCTTTGATATCTGTAGCAGCGACACGTCCAGCTATGAACTGGTCGAGTATGTCACGTCAAGAGGGGATGCCGTTCCTTTTGTAAAGCAAGAATATAGCGCAGTTATGAAAGGAATGTTCTCTTTGGATATAAATGCAATTTCAACTTTTTCAGATTATAATCGTAGCGGTTATAGGAATCTATCAGATGATTTAAAGGAAAAAGCTATTGAGAATGGTGCTGTAGAAATAGATGATTTGTTTGGGGAAAGGGAAACTTTTTGCGTCTACCCTCAGCATGTGAGAAAGGAGCGTATAGCAGATACTATTGCAGCATTGAAAAATATCAGTGGTGGTGCTATGCAGACAAGTAACATGGGAGATGTTACCCCGAAACTAATTATTTTGGTTACATCGAGTACAGGTAATCATCCGTTCTCACACATAGTGAAGAATGTTGGTGAACGAAATGAACGAGTTGTTTTTGAATATAGAAGGTTTGAGACAAGTTTTAACAGATTACAAAAGACACTTTTGTAGGAAACCCCTATATTGGTAGACGTAGTGGCTTTTTCGATGAGTATGATGAGGATTTTAAAGCGTTAGTCTCTGATTTTAATGATATTGTGGTCTCATCAATCTGTAAATATTGCTGTTGATGAATATATAAAAAGAAGTTAAGACACAAATAGAATAATGAAGGTTTTCCGTATTAAAAATATCGGCATGGACTGCAGAGTTTTAGATATCCTAATATAATATCAGGTTATCAGCCAACTTTAGAAGTACCCCTTTAAGTACCATATTAGGACTTATGAATGCTTGTGCAGGGGCGCTATCTTAATCATGCAGATATGGAGATTGGATATTATTTTAGTTATCGGTCAATATCTAATGATTTGGAAACTATTTATCAAATGGAATATGATAAAAGGTACCGCCAAAAACAGGTAAAAATCGAATGTTATAAATAGACAATTCCTATTCGATAATACTTTATATATATATATCATAGATAAAAACTTTGTAGAATATTTCCAGACTCCCTGTTTTTCAGATTCTTCTTGGTAGAAGTTGCGACTTGGCAAACCATAGAAGATATTGTTATTTGTGATTTGAAAGAGGTCAATAATGCGAGTAAAATAAAAGGGCAGATAGTTCCTTTTAATAGTAATTTTCTACCTGGTACAATACAAGCTTTGCCAAAGTATTTTACGAATACTATTCCTCGTGAGAATGTTGGTACGGAAGCTTACTCTGTTATTGGATGTAATAGTGATGATTTTTCAACAAATCTTAGTGCATTGCGGGATAGTATCAATGGGGAAGATGTTGATATTTATATGCATCATTTAAGGTTAGGAAAAGAAAAAGTAAAAATGGAACGTTCAATCCTTCTTGCAAAAATCAAATCCAAAAGATATCTCTGAATGAACACATTGATGACTGCCTTTCTATTTGTAGGCAGTTGTCAATGGTTATACCCTAATATTCCCTGTTGAAAACAAAACTTTTTGGAATATTGTTAGAAAGAGCCTTATAATGCATGATACAGGTAAAGGACATGTTGAGTTTCAAAAAGTACTTTTGGGTAAGGCATCTTTTGTGGTATCATCAGCGACATGAGTTGTTTTTCATTTATTTTATTCATAATTCTAATTTATCAGAATCAGAAAAAGAATTTAGTGTCATTTGGTGTATTAGGGCATCATAAGTCGTTGTGTGATCTTTTTGATTTTGTCAATCGTAATTATTATAATGATGAAGATTGGGATGAAGAAGGTTTGTTGTATGCTGATGAATGTAATAAATTATGTTATGAAGAAATAAGGAAAATATTAAATAGATATGAACTGAACCTTATTACAAAAATGTTCCTTGTTTTAAAGAGTATACTTCGATTAGCTAAGAATAAAAAAATGTCGAAGAAAAAGCTAATATAGAAAATATATTATTTGTTGGTGCAATAAAACAGTGCGATCATATGGCTTCTGCAGGTATAAAATACTTGTACCAGTTGGAGATGGCAGATTTTGACTTCTTATATAAATACCCTTTCTTTACCCATCAGTTACGGAGATGCGAAGGCCCCATATAGTGTTATCCTTAATGCACCTACGGGGGCGGGAAAGACGGAAGCTGCTCTTGCTTGGCTGAAAAACCAATTAGAACATCGAGGGCAAGGAAGAGTTTACTATATACTACCTTATACAGCTTCCATAAATGCAATGTATGAGCGTTTGAATTTCTGTATAGGTCATTCTTCAAGAAAAGTTGGATTACTACATGGAAATCTAATGCAGTATTTGAATCTGCAAATGGAAAATAATTCTATAGATACTATCGAACTTCAAAAAGCAAGTAGAAGACTTTAAGTCTATGGTAATGCCTTTGAAGATAGTTACGCCATTTCAATTACTAAAGTATCTTTTTGGAATTAAAGGTTTTGAAAAAGGTATCTTTGAATGGAGTGGAGGTTATTTTTATCATTGACGAAATACATGCTTATGAGGCCAAGGTTTTTTTGCTCAGATAATAGTGCTATTATCATTTGCTGTTCAGTATTTGAAGGTCAGAGTACATATAATGACAGCAACTTTTGCCAACTTTTATGAGATGCAAAAATAGTATCTGTTATAGGTCCTTATCAAGAAATCATTGCGGATAAGCAACTTTATCTCTCATTTAGACGACATCGTCTATTTTTGCTTGGATGGTTTGTTGATAGATTATTTAGATAATATACAAGTGGATATCAATCAAGGTAAGAAAGTTCTTGTTGTATGTAATACTGTCGATGAGTCTCAAATGGTTTATAAATATCTGCATGCTTCAAAAAGTTCTACTTCGATGGACGCTTTTGTGCGGAAGATAGATTTAAGAATGAAGTGAAATTGAAAGAAGATGATGTGTCACTTTTGGTTGGTACACAAGCTATAGAAATAAGCCTGGATGTAGATTTTGATCTTATTTATACAGCTCCAGCACCTCTTGATGCTCTTTTACAGCGTTTTGGGAGGGTTAATAGAAAACGAGAAAAAGGAATTTGTCCTTGCTATGTATTCAAGGAAAGAAATGATGCAGATAAATATATCTATAAAAATGCGGGAGTGATAGAAAGGACATTGGATGTCTTGAAACAAATAGAGGCAAGATGAAGGTGGTATAATCCAAGAGAATAAATTACAAACATTGATAGATGTTGTTTATCCTTGTTGGTCAGAAGAAGAACAAGAAGATTTTTGATGACGAAAATTTTGTTTGAAGATTATGTGAAGAAAGACTTACATCCATTGGAATATTCTGCAGAAAGAGAGGAAGAATTTTATAAACAATTTGATGATAAGAAAGTTATTCCTGCTGCATTGGTACCAGAATATCAAAATAGAATAGCTAATCTTCAATTTGTCAAAAGCCGAAGGACTATTAGTGTCTATTAGTAAACGTGGGTTTACTAATATGCTACGTGAAGGAAATATTGAACAGAAAACATTTGTATATTCAAAAGAATGGGGATAAACAGATTATAAGTATAAAACAATTTGTAATCAATAGTAAATATGATGAAAAGCTTTGGTTTAGTATTTTCAGATACAAGAAAACAAATAAAGGGAGATATTTTTCTATGATTATTACCGGAACTCATTTTAATTATTATCAGCTTTATAGGCGAAAGTTATGGCTGTTTGCTAATGGCATAAATATGGAACATAATTCGGACTTGGTGTATGAAGGCAAACTGATACATGAAAGATAGTTATCCACAGCGCTCGATGAAGTATGAAGAAGTTGCGATAGATGGCATAAAAAGTAGATTACTATGATGCTCGGAATAAAAGTTATTCATGAGATTAAAAAGTCGAATAAGGTTGCTAAGGCGCATGAATGGCAGCTGAAATACTATATGTATGTTTTTCGAACAGCATGGTATTAATGGGGTGAAAGGAGTATTGGAATATCCTGAGCTTAGAAAGACATCGAGAGTAGTATTGACAGATGTGGATCGCGAAAATATTGCTTTAATTCAGCAAGACATCTGTAAGATTATAGAACAGGATTTATGCCCGCCTATAGTGAAGAAAAGGTCTATGTACGAATTGTAGCTATTTTGAGTTCTGTTTTACAAATGAAATGGAGGAAGATTTATGAAAAAGGAGTTTCTATTTGTTTAATCCAGGATTGATGGAACGTAAAGACAATACTTTGAAGTTTACGCCTATTAGCATAGATGAACAAGGAAATGAAACGAAGCAATCTTCTCGTTTTATTCCGATAGAAGATGTTGCTGAATTGTATGTTTTTGGTAGTTTGAAAGCGAATAGTTCTCTATATAATTTTCCTGGGACAACGCGATATTCCTGTTCATTTCTTCGATTATTATGAGAATTATACAGGGAGTTTCATGCCTCGTGCAGGGCTGCTTTCAGGAAAGGCTTTGTTGGCACAAGCAAAAACATATCAAAGTTCGAAAAAACGGGTAGAGCTGGCAAGAAAGTTTATTCAGGGTGCGGCATGGAATATGGTGATGAATTTGAACTATTATAATAGAAGAGGAAAGAACTTGAAGGGCAGATTGCCGAAATGAAAGAATTTGCTACAAACTCTTTCTGAAGCGAAAACAGTTGAAGAAGTGATGGGAATAGAAGGAAATATTCGTAGAATCTATTATTTTGCTTTTGATATCATACTTGATGATTTCAAGTTTGGCAGTCGCACGAAGCAACCTCCAGAGAATGAAGTGAATGCTTTAGTTTCTTTTGGTAACATGATGTGCTATACAGAAACATTGTGTGCAATTCATCAAACGCAACTGAACCCTACGATTAGTTTTCTACATAAGCCGGGAGAACGCCGTTATTCTCTATGCTTGGATATATCTGAAATCTTCAAGCCTATTATCGTTGATCGCGTTATATTCAAAGTACTCAATAAACGTGCGCTTCAAAAGAATCATTTTGATTGGAAGTTGAATAGTTGTCTGCTAAATGATAAAGGAAAAAGATTTTTGTTTCAGCAATGGAGGAACGTTATAATGAAACATTCCGTCATCGTTCCCTGGGGCGTAATGTGAGTTATCGTCATCTGATAAAACTTGAGTGTTATAAGCTCTTGAAAGATATACTCGGGATAGAAGAATATAAACCCTTTAAGATGTATTGGTAATTGTATGTATGTTATTTTGATTTATGATGTGGCAGAGAAGCGAGTTGGTAAAATGCTGAAATTATGTCGACAATATCTTTGTTGGATACAGAATTCGGTGTTTGAAGGTGAACTATCAGAAGTTAAACTTCGAGAGTTACAGAATAAAAATACATAGCTTAATAGATAAAAAGAAGATAGTGTGATAATATTCTCCAATAAAATGAGTTATCACATGAGTAAGGATATTCTTGGTAGGGAGAGAATGACAACAGATAACTTTCTATAAAGTTGTCGATGTCTAAAAATAAGATTTATTTTCATTTCCTCATAGATACTAAAAATTGCTCTTTGACTTATTGAAATACCCAGTAGAAAAGGAAAATGTCGGTGCTCTACTAAAAATATATCATTAGGTATCGACAATTTTTCCAATGAATTTTGTTATCTTTTGTATCGCTGAAAACATCTGTGTTTATCAGCCCTTTCTTTTAAAAGGAGTAGGTTATAATTGAACCTTAGTGGAATTGAAATAGCATGGAGACGCTGAATTAATTGTTTTTGTGTTGTTATAATTGAACCCTAGTGAATTGAAATTTTTGTTCAACCAAGACAGGGGCAACACAAGGCATGTTATAATTGAACCTTAGTGGAATTGAAATTTTGCTAACTTACAAATCAACATCGGTTATACTGAACCTTAGTGGAATTGAAATAATCCCGATAGCAACACGGGCGCTGGTTATAATTGAACCTTAGTGGAACTAGAAATCTGTCGAAGTCGCTGACGTTATTAATCAGCTATGTTACGGTTATAATTGAACCTTAGTGGAATTGAAATATAGTTGGTTGAAGGTCTTTTTCATGTTGATTCTCTCAGTTATAATTGAACCTTAGTGGAATTGAAATTTTGTTACACACGTTAAGCAAATGCAGCACTATCCACAGTTATAATTGAACCTTAGTGGAATTGAAATCTGGAACGAAAAAATAATCCTCACGTGCAAACTGAAAGGTGTTATAATTGAACCTTAGTGGAATTGAAATCCGAAAAAGTTTATGGTTAGGCAACCTCGTTATCATGTTATAATTGAACCTTAGTGGAATTGAAATGAGAATGGACTTGGCCTTTATGTTTTTGCGCAGTGCAGTTAGTAATTGAACCTTAGTGGAATTGAAAGTTCTCTGCCCCTGCAACCTCATCGAGCAGCGACAGTTATAAATTGAACCTTAGTGGAATTGAAATATAGCTGGGCCTTTTAGAAGCCAAACAGAATGTGCGGGGGTATAATTGAACCTTAGTGGAATTGAAATTGGGAATAGGAACAGTAGCAGGGAGTTGCAGGTGGCGGGTTATAATTGAACCTTAGTGGAATTGAAATGATTCTACTTTAGTCTAAAATACTCCTCATAAGTTATAATTGAACCTTAGTGGAATTGAAATAAATAAACGACATTTGAATTAGAGATAAATAGCGGTTATAATTGAACCTCAGTGAATTGAAATTCATTGATATAAACAAAGAGGTTGAAATACTTCCTTTGTTATAATTGAACCTTAGTGGAATTGAAATTTGCTGGTAGCTACGAGCAAAACATGGCGATGTTTTGTTATAATTGAACCTTAGTGGAATTGAAATGATATGTTCGGGTGTCTGACATGAGAGAACCATCCATCGTTATAATTGAACCTTAGTGGAATTGAAAATTGACTGATACATCGCTCGCGCACTCTCAGCTGAATCTGCGAAGTTATAATTGAACCTTAGTAGAATTGAAATGAATAGAAAGATACGGCGATATGACGCAACTATCAGCAGAGTTATAATTGAACCTTAGTGGAATTGAAATGTAAGTATATCGATACGTTATACGGCGAGATCGATCTGCACGTGTCGTTATAATTGAACCTTAGTGGAATTGAAATTTGTTTAGACTAGGCATTTCTGAGCTTGATCCAACTGTTATAATTGAACCTTAGTGGAATTGAAATCATTCAGTACTTATCATAGCTTCGCAGCTCGTTATAATTGAACCTTAGTGGAATTGAAATATATAACTGCCTTGTAGTCCGATAGTTATAGAACTAGTTATAATTGAACCTTTAGTGGAATTGAAATATAAGTCCATAAAGCTGGCAGTTTAAATACCATCCAGTTTGTTATAATTGAACCTTAGTGGAATTGAAAACTAAGATAGAATCAGTCTGGCAACCCTTATACAGATCGACCTGTTATAATTGAACTCAGTGGAATTGAAATTGAAGATGAGTTAAGACCGCATTCTAGAAAGCGCCGGTTATAATTGAACCTTAGTGGAATTGAAATTGTGACGCGGTTAAGACCTCGTGAATTGCTGAAAGCGCTGCGGTTGATAATTGGAACCTTAGTGGAATTGAAATTGATTCGCATCAAGTGATTAGTTGTTATACATCCCCTGATTAACAGTCAGGGGCGTTCTGTTGATAACAACGAATCATGTGCCCACTCATTCTCAACCACCTGATGAATCGTTGTATGCTGTTTAAAAAGCGAAATACAGCAATGACGGCCATCGTGAAAATCAAGTTTCCCTATACCAAAGCATCTTTGATGCCCCCAATCCACTTTATACAGCCTTTATAAACTGGGGCAATATCGGATGATGCATGTGCCAATCTATGCTCATGGGTTTATCATCGCGCGATGAAATATAATCTCACTAAGCCGAAACAATAGAAGGACAGGTGTTATTGAAGCCGTCAGTTTTATCTGCTCTGACAAAAATGCAGAAACTTTTTCTTGTTAATAGCCTGTTCCACATAGCGCTTTCCACGCCCTTCATGCGTATCCGTATTCTTTGATTTCCAATGAAATTGACGTTCGCTGACTACGTAATCATCATACATTGTCGATACCGAAAAGTCTTTATCTGACGTGTTTAGCGTCACAAAGAGTAATTCGGTGTTGCGCCCTCAATATTAAACACCCCTGAAACACTGCCTTGCATACGCTTCTCTGCTGTCTGCCGACCGAAAAATAGTGAATATCTCTTCACGCGTATAACAGCTATATTGTCTCTAAGGCCTGTGGCAAATCCTCGCCAATGGGGAAGGTTTTTGATATCAATATTCGAAAGCAAATATGCAGTGAGTTCTTGACCTCATCGACAAACGGCGTATATTTCTTGAAGTTTCTCAAAGCTTCTTCGATGCTTCTCACACCCCGTTTTACTGATTTTATCGAGGTAAAGCGTATAATAAAAACATCGTTCCAAAGACTCTTTCTCGTTCGTCATCAAATCGTATTTCATCAGCATTGGTCAATAGATGTTGAATAAAATGCAAATAAGCTCACACTGTTATTATGCACCAAATTGCAATACCTTTTTCATAACGACCGGTGTTTTCATCTCTCTATACGTGCAAAGTCCTGCTTCTGCCTTTTAGTTTTGTCCAACAATAATTATTTTTATAGATGATGCGCACATCTTGTCCGTTGTTCTCTATAAACTCTTTTTATCGCCGGAATATGGTCATAACTACGAAAGTTCTTGAATGAGGCGACGCGGTTATACACGCTGCTGCCTTGATGTTTTCTAAAACATATTGTTGCGCCTTCTCTTCCATATGAATAGAACAACCATGTGGAAGCAGCGTGAATCCGTCTTTCACTTGATCAACAACGTCTTGTCTTTGCGCACCATGAGGGTGCTGCGAAAACGACTTGTAAAGTCATAATTTTTGTTGAGTTGTGCCACAAAGTCGAAAAACCGTGAGTAACAGTTTACCTGGATAAAGACGTCAAAACCACGCCCCAATTGCTGTAGGAAAATCGTCAACGATTCAGTGGGACGGAGGAACAACACGACATCAACCTCGGGAATATCCACGCCTTCATTGAATATGCTCTACCACGAAAAGATAGTTTATTTTGCCTTTCGCTAACTCGCGGTTTAATTCGCTCTCGCTCACTATCTCGATCAGAAGTTAGATAGTCGGCATTCAAACCAGAAGCTATTAAACTGCTCGGTTATATACGCGCATGCTCTTTTGAAGCACAAAAGCCCAACGCCTTACATTTAGTTTCATCTGGAAGATAGTAGTGGAGTTTATTGATAATCAGTCCCACACGTTCCTGATTACATAATTTTTCGGTTAATTTCGTTGCAATATATTTATTTCCTGCATCAAATCTTCGGCTCTTAAATCGGTATTATCACTGATACATAGATACTGAAATGAGTGAGTAAGCCTTCGTCAAGAGCCATAGGAAGCCGAATTTCAGCACTAATCTGGTTGCCAAAGTCTGGGGGTGGGGTGAACTGACTATCACCTACATCTTCCTTAACCATATTTCTATCCTTCTTCCTATCACTTTTGTCGATTAAAAATTTGTTGAATAAGATAAAAACTGTAACTTTTGCGATATTGTTAACTTAATCTTTTGACATAATGACGGATGAACAACACAATCATGATGTGTGCTGAAATGGCTCAGCTATTGCATGAAGACCTCCCTACCTTAGTTAGTATTTTATGACTGACAACATAGAAAAACGTGGCTTTGATGTTGTTGCATTCGCATTATATAGTGTATGAGAAAAACGGTTTTTGCATGAAGTGTAAAAGTTGCAGTTTTGACTTTTAATGGTGTTATGCTGTGGTTCTGTTCAGAGCCATACAAATAAGGTATATACATCTCGTCCCTGCGGATTTGGTTTGATTCTCCCTGTAGTCTGAAAGGAAAGTGCCGTGGTATGGGGGTAATCCCATGGCATGGAAGGATGGAAAAAGCCTGAAATGGCCGGCAATTCGCCGAAAAAACGCTGATCAAGAGTGGAGTCGGCTTTCGCTTCCCATTGGTAATGGCAGCGTGGGGCCAATATTTTTGGTTCGATTTCGGCTGAACGCATCACGTTAAACGAAAAGAGTTTGTGGCGCGGAGGCCCCGGAGTGAGTCATGATGCAAGCTATTATTGGAATGTAAATGATAATAATGTTTTTCCAGTAAATATAGATGATGATCATTATGCAAGCTATTATTGGAATGTAAAATAAGCATAGTGTCTCGGTGTTGAAAGACATTCAGGCAGCCTTTTTGGCTGGCGACAAGGCCAAAAGCCGATAGCCCTTACGCGCAAAAACTTCAATGGTTGGGCCTCTTATGAGCAAAGGGATGAGAAGCCTTTCCGCTTTTGGCAATTTCACCACGATGGGCGAGTTGTTCATCGAAACAGGGCTAACGGAAGAGGGCATCAGCCACTATCGCCGCGAACTTTCTTTAGATTCGGCGCGCACCTTGGTGCAGTTCAATCAAAATGGGGTGTGCTATCAGCGCACAGCCTTTGTCTCTTATCCCGATAATGTCTTGGTGTTGAGGTTCAAAAGCCAATGCCAAAGACAAACAAAACCTTAACTTTTCTTATGCTCCCAACCCCTGTTTCTACAGGACAAATGCAGGCTGATGGCGCCAATGGTTTAGTCTATCGAGGTGCTTTTAGACGATAATGGCATGCAATATGTCGTGCGTATTCAGGCCGTGACAAAAGGCGGAAGTGTGACAAACGAGCATGATACGCTGAAAATACGCCATGCCGATGAGGGTGATGTTTCTTATCACGGCAGACACCGATTACCGCATTAACTTCAATCCAGATTTTACGAATCCTAAGACCTATGTTGGCGTTCAACCCGAGGTAACGACTCAAACGTGGATGCAACAAGCTGAAAAAGAAAGACTATAATCAGCTTTTTCTCACGCCATTATCGTGACTATTCGGCACTCTTTTCAGCGTGTGAAACTGCGCCTGAATCCATCTAACCGTGCCGCTGACGACAAACCCACTGCACAACGTTTAGAGGCCTCATCGCAACGGCACTACCGACAATGCGTTGGAAGAACTCTATTATCAATTTGGCCGATATCTGCTCATTGCCAGTTCGCGTCCAGGCACTTTGCCTGCCAATCTGCAAGGACTCTGGCACAACAATGTCGATGGACCATGGCATGTGGACTATCATAACAACATCAATTTGCAATGAACTACTGGCCCGTTCATACCACTCATTTGGATGAATGTGCCCTGCCGCTGATTGATTTTTGTACGCTCTTTGGTGAAGCCCGGTGCCGAAACAGCCAAAGCCTACTATGGGGCGAGAGGCTGGACAACATCGGTTTCGAGCAACATCTTTGGCTTTACAGCCCCTCTTTCGAGTGAAGATATGTCGTGGAATCTATGCCCTATGGGTGGTCCTTGGCTTGCAACACACTTGTGGGAGTACTATGATTTCACACGCGATAAACAGCTGTTGCGCTCTACACTCTATGACCTCATAAAGCAAAGTGCCAACTTTGCCGTTGACTATCTGTGGCGAAAACCCGATGGAACCTATACCGCTGCACCCTCAACTTCGCCCGAACATGGGCCTATTGATGAGGGAGTGACCTTTGTTCACGCTGTGATTCGCGAGATATTACTTGATGCTATCGCCGCAAGTAAAGTGCTTGGGGTAGACGTTGAGGCTCGAAAAGCAGTGGCAACAGGTGCTCAATCATCTTGCGCCTTACCGCATAGGACGCTATGGACAGCTGCAAGAGTGGTCGGAAGATATCGATGATCCAAACGACCATCACCGCCATGTCAACCACCTCTTTGGCTTGCATCCCGGCCACACGATTACGCCATCGGCAACTCCCGACTTAGCAAAGGCATCGCGAGTGGTGCTTGAACATCGTGGAGATGGAGCCACAGGATGGAGCATGGGATGGAAGATTAACCAGTGGGCACGCCTGCAAGACGGCAATCATGCTTATCTGTTGGTGCGCAATCTGTTGAAAAACGGAACCTTAAATAACCTTTGGGATACTCATCCTCCTTTCCAAATTGATGGCAACTTTGGCGGAACAGCCGGCATCACCGAAATGCTTTTGCAGAGTCATGCAGGCTTCATTCAGTTTTTACCTGCCTTGCCTGACAGCTGGAAACAAGGCGAAGTGAGCGGTCTCAGGGCACGCGGTGGCTTCGAAGTGAGCCTGAAGTGGAACGAGGGAACACTGCAATCAGCCACAATCAAAGTCGTTGGCTGGTGAGCCATGTAAACTCAACTATCGCGGTAATTCCATTCATTTTGCCACGCAAAAAGGCAGAAATTACGAGGTGAAATGGGTCAAAGGACGGCTTGAAATGCGTCAAATCGCGAGCCGTTCTCATTAAGCCAGGCGGATGGAATCAGGCAAAGCGAATTCCAAAAAGACAACAATTAATTAACATGTATATATCCCTAACTATTAATAACAAAAATAAATGTCTATGAAGAATGAATAAAACTATTATCTAATCATGTATGACCCAGTATATAATTTTTGAGTCAGAGTAACCTAATAATAACTAAAATCTAAGTAAATGACGTATTTAAGACGTAACAAAAGTAAGACTTTGTTTGCCCTTGGCGCTGCTGAGTGCAAAATCTAAGTCCATGTAATGCAGCGACTGCTTTGCCTGTTACTATTGCACAACAGCAAAGTGAATGTAAGGGCGCTGTACTTGATGTGAATAGCGATCCCATTATTGGTGCTTCAGTCACAGCTACAGTTAATGGCCAGAAAAAGGGCGCAATCACCGATTTGAATGGTTATTTCACCATTCCAGGAGTAAAAGCCTGGCACGAACTTAACCATCTCTTATATCGGTTATAAAACGCAACATGCCGTTTGGAATGGTAAGGAATTAAACATTAGTTTGGCTGAAGACGCGGGGACATTAGACGATGTTGTCGTTGTCGGTTATGGCAGTCAGAAGAAGGTTAACCCTAACCGGCGCAGTGTCAGTAGTTAATTCTAAGAGTCTACAGTCACGTGCCGTTACGAGTGTAGCACAGGCATTACAGGGTGCCGTTCCAGGCTTAAACTTCAACGTAAGCAATTCCGGTGGTGCGCTGAATGGCAAACTTAGCATGAACATTCGTGGTGCAGGAACAATTGGTGCAGGGTTCAAACGCAGCGCCACTTGTGCTCATTGATGGTTCAGAAGGCGATTTTGTATTCAATTTCTCCGAATGATATTGAGAACATTTCTGTATTGAAAGATGCTTCATCAAGTGCTATCTATGGTTCTCGTGCAGCGTTTGGTGTAATCTTAGTTACTACGAAGAGTGGCCACGATGGGCGTGTAAACGTTAATTATAATGGTAATGTTCGCTTCTCAACGGCAACGCAAGTACCTGAAATGCCGAACTCTTATGACTTCGCACGCTACTGGAATGACGCCGCAGCGAATAACGGAGAAGCAGCTCCTTTCGATAATGATATGTTGGAAAGGATTAAGAACAATATCAATGGTACCCTCGAAACCAGGTGAAGAAGTGCCTCACCGTTTGGCGCGGTTACGCTGCCAACGAACCATGGGGAATGTATACCAGTTCGTGGGCTAATACTGATTGGTTCAAGGAAATGTATCGAAAGGGTGTTCCATCTCAAGAACATAATGTTTCAGTGAGTGGCGGTTCGAAGAATGTGAACTACTATCTTAGTGGCGCATTACTTGATCAGCATGGTTTTGATTCGCCACGGAAAAGATGTCATGAGACGTTATAATTTCTCTTCAAAGGTGTCTGCAAAGCTGACCAATTGGATTACTGTAACTTACAATACGAAGTGGAGTCGCGAGAATTATAGCCGTCCTTCTTATATGACGGGCTTGTTCTTCCACAACATTGCACGTCGATGGCCGACCAATCCTGTATATGATCCACACGGTCATTACGTTCATGGCAATGAGATTTTACAGATGGAAAGCGGTGGTCTTGATAGGACTTCAACAGACAAACTCTATCAACAGCTGGCCTTAGAGCTAACTCCTTTGAAGGGTTTGAAGATTCGTTTGGAAGGCAACTACAATACAACCGACTATCATAATCACCGGGATGTATTGCCAATTTATTACTATGATCCCAATAATATGCCTGTAGCGGCAGCATGGAGTGGCGATTATGCACCTGGTAAATCGGATGTAGGTGAGTCGATGAGTAAGAATAATTACTTCAATGGTCGATTCTATTCAGAATATGCTTTCACGCTAAACGACAAGCATGACTTTAAGGTTCTTGGCGGTTTAGATATGGAATCAAATATCTATACCTATCTGAGCGCAGCACGAGCTGACTTGATTACACCTTTAGTTCCGACGCTAAACAACGCAACAAATAAGAATGTTCGTCCTGGGTTTAGTAACACTCAGTGGGCTACTGTGGGTTGTTTTCGGTCGTATCAACTATGCTTATGATAACCGCTATTTGGCTGAGTTCTCATCCGTCGCGATGGTTCTTCTCGCTTCATTGGAAACAAACGATGGGGTGTTTTCCCATCTTTTCTCAGCAGGTTGGAACATTGCTAATGAAGAGTTCTTTAAGCCTTTGACGGACGTTGTGCAGGTATTGAAGTTGCGTGTGGCTCATGGGGTTCTTTAGGAAACACTAACATTCAAGCACTCTATCCATGGTTCTTACGTCAGCCAGTATCGGCAGCTGCCTCAGGTTGGCTTATCAATGGAGAGCGTCAAACAATAGCAAGTGTACCGGGATTGGTTTCTCCTAATCTTACTTGGGAACGTGTTCAATCTTGGGATCTCGGTGTAGACTTCGGCGCATTCAATAATCGTTTGCAAGGAAGTTTCGACTATTTCGTTCGCTCAACGAAAGATATGGTGGGCCCAGCTCCAGCAAAACCATCTGTATTAGGGTGCTACTCAGCCCGCTGAAAACAATAGCGATATGCGCTCAAATGGTTGGGAATTGGAACTCAGATGGCGCGATCAGATTGGCCAAGTGAGCTATGGTGCGAAATTGGTGATGTCAGATGACTACCAAACTATTACGCGTTATTACAACCCCTAACCGTCTACTCATCGTGGTATGAAGGCCAACGTATGGGTAATATATGGGGATATGAGGTTGAAGGACTTGCACAAAGCGACCAACAAATGAACGAATGGTTGGCTAATAACAAACCCTCTTGGGGTTCAAACTGGGCTAGCTGGTGACGTAATGTATAAGGACCTCAATGGTGATAAGAAAGTAAACAATGGCAATGGAACCTATGATGACACGGGAGACTTACGCAAAAATAGGTAACTCTATGCCTCGTTATCGCTTCGGTATCACTTTAGATGCAGCATGGAAAGGCTTTTGATTTCTTGATTTTCATGCAGGGAGTACTCAGAGAGACTTCTGGGATGCATCGCCATATAGCGTTGGTGCTAACACGGGTCTATGGCAAAAGTGCTGCCTTTAAGGAACATTTGAACTACTGGCGCCCTGAAACTGACACGAACTTTGGACCGAATACGAAGGGTTTCTACCCACGTCCTTTGTTCGGAAGTGGTTCTAAGAACTTCCAAACCAACGACCGTTATCTACAGAATGCGGCTTATATGAGAATCAAGAATATCCAGTTAGGTTACACGCTTCCTGCGGCTTTAGTTCGCAAAGTTGGTGTAAACAGAGTGCGTGTTTACTTCTCTGCTGAGAATCTTTGCACCTTTACAAAGATGAATAAGATTTTCGATCCAGAAGCAACAGGCGGTGATTGGGGACCAGGTAAACTCTACCCACTACAGCGTACGATATCTTTTTGGTTTTAAATCTAAACTTCTAAAACAACGTATATGAAAAAGATTATAAAGAATATATTCGGCATTAGTCTGACTCTTTTTCAGTGCGGCTTCGTTGCTTGTTTCATGTAACGACTTCTTAGATCGCCCGCCACTTGATCAGATTTCGCCTGAAAACTATTATACAACTGCCGATCAACTCGGCACATTTACATGGAATTATTATGGTTCTATCTTCCCAAATAACATTGGATGGTGGGCAGGTGTTGCCACATTTGATAACGGAACAGATAACCAAGCAGCTGTAAATGGTAACCGAGCAATGTTCTTACCCGACCAATGGCTTGTGCCTGTATCGGGTGGAATAGGTTTTAATACGATACGAGATGTAAATAAGTTCATCAATGAAACAGAGGCAAAGATTGCCGAAGGGGAAAGTTTCGGGCAACAAAGCTCTTATTGATCAATACATGGGTGAGGCCTATTTCATCCGCGCTATGATTTATTTCAGCAAAGCTTCGCGCCTATGGTGACTTCCCAATTGTACTCGATGAACTCAATGTTGACAAAGACTTGGTTGCTGCAAGCAAGCGACAGCCACGCAACCTAGTGGCACGTCAGATCCCTAACAGATATGGATAAAGCCATTAGCAAGTTGCAGGTTGCGCCAAATAATAAGTTGCGTATCAACCAGTATGCGAGCCTTAGCATACAAGTCTCGCATAGCGCTCTGACGAGGCAACCTTTGAGAAATATCACCGCGGTACAGGCCGAGTGCCTGGTGATGCGAATTGGCCTGGAAAAGAATAAAGAGTGGAACAAGAACTTCACTATTAATCAAGGTGACGAAGTTAACTTCTTCCTTGATCAGGCGATGGACGCAGCTAAGCGCGTATGTACAGCCGTTCCTTTGTCTACAACGAATAGTCATGTGATGAATCCTGCTTCTGTTGGCCAGTATAATGGATGGAATCCTTATTATGATATGTTTGCAAAGGCAGACCTTTCAAAGGTTCCTGAAGTGCTGTTGTGGCGTCAGTTCAATACTGATTTAGGTGTGACTCACCTCACTTCTAACAAACTTCGCACAGGTTCTGCTACGGGTTGGACACGTGGTTTGGTTGAATCGTTCTTGATGAAGAACGGACTTCCCATCTACGATAGTGGCTCTGGATATCATGGCGACGCTACCATTGATGCAACAAAAGAGGACCGTGACGAGCGCTTGCAACTCTTTGTATTTGGTGAATCAGATGTTTTGGCTATCGATCAGGCAAGTATTGACTTGGCAAACCGCGACAAACCTGCTGCTCAACACGTGAATAAGGTGAAGTTTAATATAGGTAACATCATCACAAGTGAGCAGGAAACAAAGGACATTACGGGCTATCGTCAGCGCAAATTCTATAACTATGACCCTGCTATGCAGCTTGGACAGAGCTTCTCAGATATATCTGGTCAGATCCTCATCCGTGTGGAAGAAGCTATGCTTAACTATATAGAAGCAAGCTATTTACGCACTGGTAGTCTCGACGCTACAGCCACACAATACTGGACTTCATTGCGTAATCGTGCTGGAATCACAGCCCCAATACAAACGACTATCAATGCAACTGATATGAGTTATGAGGCAAATGTGAACCGCCCTTCTTATGATTGGGGCGCCTTTTCAGCAGGAACTGCAGTAGACAAGACCCTCTATTGCATCCGTCGTGAGCGTCGTTGTGAGTTGGCAGGTGAAGGTTTCCGCGACGATGATCTTATCCGTTGGGCAGCTTTAGACCAAGTACGTAACTATCAGATTGAGGGTGCTAACTTCTGGGATCAAATGCGCAATAATCCTGTTTTCGTGAAAAATGGGGTGAGTACAATTGTTGCTGATGGTTCAGATAAAGCCACAATGTCGGCTCAAAGCCTATCAAAGTATATCCATCCTACCAGATTAACAGCAAGTATAACCTGTATAATGGATACACTTTCTATCAGGCACACTATCTTTCTCCATTCTCTATTGAAGAGATGATATTGTGTTCTCCTGATGGTACGGCTGCAAACAGCAATCTGTATCAGAATCTTTACTGGCCGACAACAGCTAACTCGGCTGCTGAACGATAGGATAAGTATCCTGTTATTCATTAGATAATCTCATTCAAGGGGTGTGCATTGCGTTGCAGTGTGCACCCCTTTTCTGTGTTAGACGCAGCAAGTGGGTATGTCACAAAGGTTATTTTGAAGTTGTTGCACAAAGTAATGAGGCATTGATAATTATCACAATGCGTATTAACACAAAGCTATTTGCTTGTTTGATAGGATAGGGATATGGGAGACAAAAATAGGATGCGAAGCGCCATTCCGACGAAATGAAATGACGACAAAATCATTTTTTTCGTCAAAGGAATATGGACTACCCATAAAATCATCTATGCCAAATCATGCAACGATTTGCATCATTTCATGCAGTAACTGCTATCATTTTATGCGGTCGTTTGTGCCATTTCTCCCTCCGCTTTTTAGTGAAGACAAAGTGGTGCATAGAAGATAATAGGTGCTGTTTTTATAGATACCTACGGCGTTGAAACGTGTATCTCGTAATATGATTCACTTTTTTTCGCGCCAAAATTTATGGCGGATTACGCAGAAAGCGCAATACCCTATGGCGTTGTTCCCCACACAACAAACGCTAACCCAGGGTAGCCTGCACTATCGTTTGGCAACCCTGAGCTATCAACACAACGCTTACAGCGTTGAGAAATGCGTGTTGATTTATTATTTGTGGCATGATTCAGTGGAATATCATTGACAACATATTATAATAGTTACATTAATATAACCCAATAAATTGTTTGTTAATCACCGATGCTGTTGGTGTTATGCCAATATACCGATGAATGTATTTGGCATTGCGAATATTACAACGACGCAACGCCGTAGGTTTTATGGCAGCGTTTCCATGAATGAATCCGCCATTGCGAATGTTACAACGATGCAACGCTGTTGGTGTTATGCCAATATCCCCATGAATATATTTTTGCAATATAAATGCCCTCATGGTGCAAACGCCGTAGGTGTTGTTCTTTGATAGCCCAGGGTTGGCGAGGAACGAGCCTACCCTGGGTTGGCGATCGCAAGGGGATTCAACGCCATAGGTGTAGAGCTTTTTCTGTGAAGGCACGCTTACAATGAAACATTTCATGGCGGATTAATCAAAAAGCGCAACACCTACGGTGTTGTTCCCCACACAACAAACGCTAACCCAGGGTAGCCTGCACTATCGTTTGGCAAACCCTGGGCTATCAAAAACGCAACACCTACGGCGTTGATGGTTCATTTTATAATACAATTGGTGCCAATATCCTAATAAATAAATGGCAAAATGTGCTAATATTCTGATGGATACATGCATCATTGCAGAATGTTACAACGATGCAACGCCGTAAGTTTTATGCCAATATTTCCATGAATGAATCCGCCATTGCGAATGTTATAATGATGCAACGCCGTGGAATTTATGTCAATATTTCCATGAATGTGTTGGCGATATAAATGCGCTCATCGTGCAACGCCGTAGGTGTTGTTCTTTGATAGCCCAGGGTTGGCGAGGAACGAGCCCTCCGCAAAGGGCATTCGCAAGGAGATTCAACGCCGTAGGTGCTGAGCTTTCTGAGAAAAGCATGGTTACAGACGATGTTATTAATAATGGATTATGCAAAGAAACCGCAACACCTATGGCGTTGTTCCCCACACAACAAACGCTAACCCAGGGTAGCCTGCACTATCGTTTGGCAACCCTGGGCTATCAAAATACAACAACTACAGCGTTGGGAAATGCGTCTTGATTTATATTGTGTGGCATGATTCTGTGGAATACAGTGCACTATATTATAATAGCTTCGATTGTCTAGCCGATAAATTGTCTGTTAATCACACGATGCTGTTAGCGTATGGTCCAATGAATGAGTTTTTGCAATATAAATACCCTCATGATGCAACGCCGTGGGTGTTGCGCTATCGCTAGCAAACCCCAGGGTTGATCGAGGGACACAGACACCTAACGGCGTTGCAAAACGTTCATATTTTCACATCGGTGTTCGAGCTTTTGGGCTGCGTTATGGAGATTCATAGCGGATTACGCTTAGAAAAGCGCAACACCTATGGCGTTGTTCCACACACACCATACGCTAACCCAGGGTAGCCTGCACTATCGTTTGGCAACCCTGGGCTATCAAAAGCGTAACACTTACGGCGTTGTTCCATTCTGTATGCGATTGGTTTCATAAATAATGGTGTTGCAAAAATATGTTATCTTTTCTTGAAAATCAGGTGCTTGGGGATTTTAACCCACTTGCGATTTACAGCAATTTTTCAGCGTACTGCCGCCGTCTTGCTGCAATTCGAAGGTGCCGTCAGGGTAATCTTTTCAGTGTGGCTTCAAGGTCTTCGCTGCCATAGTCGTTGGTGATGGCGAGCTTAGCTGTCGTGGAATCTTTGAGTTCTACATTGGTAAAGAGCCACTTACGCACATCTCTTTTTGCCCCAAAATAGCCCGGAAGGTCTCCAAAAATCTCTTGTCCTGGCACCTTAATCGTGTTATGATAGAAATCCATTTCTATGTAAACTTGATATTCATCGTTATATAAATATCCCTTGAAAACATTGTCTTTCTGTGCGTGTAGTGTTAAAACAGCAAAGAAAAGCGCATAAAACGAGTAATACTTTCTTTATCATTTATCTTTCAGTTTTAGTTACAAAGATATATTGTTTCATCAAAGAAAAACGGCATGATTATTAAAAAAATATAGGTGGTAAAACTTGTTTTTTTAGAATTTTATATTATCTTTGCGACACATTATTAGTCTTTGTAATGGGTAAGAAGATGAGTATTCCCGATTATATTTTTGAATCAAGTTGGGAGGTATGTAATAAGGTAGGCGGTATCTATACCGTGCTATCTACACGAGCAAAAACTTTGCAAGACGAGATGAAGGACCATATAATATTCATTGGTCCCGATTGTTGGAAGGAGAGTTCCAGTCCTTATTTCATAGAAGATGAAAGCTTATTCTCGGCATGGCGACTGAAAGCGCAGGCTGAAGAAGGGCTAAAGATGAAAATAGGTCGGTGGGATGTTCCCGGAAAACCCTATTGCAGTGTTGGTAGATTTCCAGCCTTTTTATGCTGAAAAAGACCAGATTTATGGTCAACTTTGGGCAGATTTCAAGGTTGATAGCCTTCATGCATATGGTGATTACGATGAAGCCAACATGTTTTCTTATGCAGCTGCAAAGGTTGTTGAAAGCTTTTATCATTATTATCTTAGTCGGGATGCGCGTGTTATCTATCATGGTAATGAATGGATGACGTGTCTTGGCTTTGTTGTATATCAAGAAACAGGTTCCTGAAATCGCTACAATCTTCACGACACATGCCACGAGTATTGGTCGAAGTATAGCCGGAAATAACAAGCCTTTTCTATGAATATCTGTGGGCTTATAATGGTGATCAGATGGCCGCGGAACTCAATATGCAAAGCAAACACTCAATAGAGAAACAGACAGCACATTTTGTTGACTGCTTCACTACCGTGAGTGATATCACTGCTTTTGGAGTGTAAAGAGTTGTTGGATAAGCCAGTAGATTTCGTACTTCCTAATGGATTTGAAAATGATTTCGTTCCCAAAGGGGTCGACTTTTTACCGCCAAACGCAAGCAGGCACGCAAGAGATTACTTCGTGTGGCGAATGCACTGACGGGCGATTGCTTTGATGATGACACGCTGATTGTATCGACCAGTGGACGCTATGAGTTTAGAAATAAAGGCATAGATGTGTTTATTGAGGCGATAAATCGATTGCGTTTCTCCGAGAAACTCAATAAAAAAAGGTCGTTGCTTTCATTGAAGTGCCGGGCTGGGTAGGTGGTCCTCGTGAAGACTTGCAAGCCCGTTTGCGTCATGAAGAGACTTTCGACAGTCCGCTATCTCATCCTGTTTACACGCATTGGCTACACAATCAGGACAATGATTGCGTGTTAGGAATGATGAATTCGCTTGGAATGAACAATGAAAAAGATAGTCGTGTGAAGCTGATTTTCGTGCCGTGTTACCTCACTGGGAATGATGGCATCTTCGATTTATCCTATTATGATATCGTGTTGGGTAACGATTTGTGCGTTTATCCGTCTTATTATGAGCCGTGGGGCTATACTCCTTTGGAGGCCGTTGCTTTCAAAGTGCCTTGCATCACCACCGATTTGGCAGGGTTTGGACTATGGGCCAATCAGGTGAAAGGCAGTGATAGTGAGATTGAAGATGGTGTGAAAGTTGTTCATCGCACGGATTATAATTATGCCGATGTGGCCGAATCAATTAAGACAACGATAGAAACCTTTGCCTCATTCTCGGCAAACGAGGTGAAGACTTGCCGTGCAAATGCCGAGAAACTCTCTCGAAAAGCTTTGTGGAGTAAGTTCATTGGCTACTATCATGAGGCCTATAATGCTGCCCTTAACAAGGCGAAGCAAAGAAAAACAAATAGTTATTGAGATTAATATAAATTGAGATTTATGAAAATTAAAAGCTGATTACGTTAACACTCCTCAATGGAAGGAGTTGACAGTCAAATCTCGTCTGCCAGAACAATTGAAGTGTCTTGACGAACTGGCACATAATCTTTGGTGGGCATGGGATTATGAAGCACGAGATCTTTTCAAGAGCCTTGACGAGGGCTTTATATGAAGAAGTGCAACACAATCCAGTCGTTTTACTTGAGCGTTTAAGCTATGAACGCAAAAGAAGCCATAGTAAAAGACAAGTCACTCATGAAGAAAGTGAAAGACGTTTATGCCAAGTTCCGCGCTTATATGGATGTAGAAGCCAAAACAAGGAGCGTGCATCGGTGGCATACTTCTGTATGGAATTCGGTATAACTCAAGTGCTAAAAGATCTATTCCGGAGGTCTCGGCATCCTCGCAGGAGACTATCTTAAGGAGGCATCTGATAGTAATGTTGACATGTGTGGCGTGGGATTCCTCTATCGTTACGGCTATTTCACACAGAGCTTGAGCATGGATGGTCAGCAGATTGCTAAGTATGAAGCTCAGAATTTCAATTCACTGCCAATCGAACGCGTATTGGATGAGAATGGAAATCCACTCGTTATAGATGTTCCTTACACCAATTATATGGTGCATGCATACGTTTGGCGTGCTAACGTTGGACGATAAGTCTCCTATCTTTTTGGATACCGACAACGACTTGAACTCTGAATTTGACAAGCCTATCACCCACAGCTTGTATGGTGGTGACTGGGAAAACCGACTCAAACAAGAGATACTTCTCGGTATTGGTGGTATCTTAACATTGAAGCGTTTGGGTATAAAGAAAGATATTTATCATTGCAACGAGGGCACGCTGCACTCTGTAATCTGCAACGTTTGTGTGATTATGTTGAGAGCGGACTAACATTTAATCAGGCAATGGAACTCGTTCGTGCCTCTTCTCTCATACAGTTCATACGCCAGTTCCTGCTGGACACGACTACTTTGACGAGGCTCTCTTCGGCAAATATATGGGTGGTTATCCCGCAAGATTAGGCATTTCATGGGATGAACTCATTGGAATGGGCCGACAAAATCCCGATGATCATAACGAACGTTTCTGTATGAGGTACCTTCGCATGCAATACATGTCAGGACGTGAACGGCGTTAGTAAGCTTCATGGTTGGGTAAGCCAGAAGATGTTCTCTCCATTGTGGAAGGGCTACTTCCCAGAGGAAAATCATGTTGGTTACGTAACAAATGGTGTGCACTTCCCTACATGGGCGGCTACCGAATGGCGTAAAATCTATGATAAGTACTTTGACAAGAACTTCATGAACGACCAGAGTAATGAAGAGATTTGGCACGCTATCAACAATGTTCCCGATGAAGAGGTTTGGTCAACTCGTATGGCTTTGAAGCAAAAGTTAGTTGATTATATCCGTGAGAAGTTCACCGAGAACTGGCTTCGCAACCAGGGTGACCCTGCACGCGTAGTCTCTTTGTTGCAGCGTATCAACCCCAATGCGTTGATGATTGGCTTCTGTCGTCGTTTCGCTACATACAAACGAGCTCACCTTCTCTTTACAGATATTGACCGTTTGGCTAAGATTGTCAACGACCCAGAGCATCCTGTCTTGTTCTTCTTCTCTGGTAAGGCCCATCCTGCAGACGGAGCAGGCCAAGGTTTGATTAAGAAGATCTACGAAATCAGTCAACGTCCGGAGTTCTTAGGTAAGATTATCTTCCTCGAAGACTACGACATGCAACTCGCTCGCCGTTTAGTTTCTGGCGTAGATATGGATGAACACACCAACTCGCCCGCTTGAAGCTTCTGGAACATCAGGAGAGAAGGCGAAATGAATGGTGTTGTCAACCTCTCCGTACTTGATGGATGGTGGGTTGAGGGGTTATCGTGAGGGCGCAGGTTGGGCACTTCCCGAGAAACGTGCTTACGAAAACCAGGCTTATCAGGACCAACTCGGCGCCGCAACTATCTATGGTTTGTTGAGAACGACATCATACCAATGTATTATAACCGTAATAAGAAGGGCTATAGTGCCGATTGGGTGAAGGTCATTAAGAACTCTATTTCTACCATCGCACCTCATTACACGATGAAACGTCAGTTGGATGACTACTTCGATCGATTCTATAATCGTGAAGCTTTGCGTTTCAAAGCTCCAAGAGAATGATTATCGTCTTGCAAAGGACATCGCTTTGTGGAAAGAAACCGTTGCAGAGCGCTGGGATGAGATTCATGTTGTCAGCAAAAGATACGTCATTGTTGGACACAGGGAGGCGAGACTGGAAAAGAAATATACGATGCAATATGTCATCGATGAACAAGGACTTGACGACGCTGTTGGCTTGGAACTTGTGAGCCTAAAAGAGCAATACTTCAACGGATGACCACGAAGTTTATAGCGTTCGTCCATTCAAAGTGAAGGGTCACGAAGGCAATCTCTATACGTTTGAAGCTGTAATCGAGCCCGATGTTGCAGGCGCGTTTAGAAGTTGTGTGCGTATGTATCCGAAGAATGTCAACCTTCCTCACCGCCAGGACTTCTGCTATGTGAAGTGGCTTGACTAATAGATGATGATTTAATTCAAATAAATTCTAAAGAAACTGACCTTGCGTCGGTTTCCTTTTTATGTTCTCGGTCGTGAAATGATGGGAATGAGTCGATGTTTCAAGTCATTTCGTCCCACGTTTTCAGTCACTTTGCGTGGTGATTTGACGTGAATGAGAAAAATGGTTGTTCGAAAAATATTCACGAAATTAAATTTATTTAACGCGATATTGTGGCTTTGAAAAAGAAAATAAAGTTAATTTCGCAGTATCAACCTTAGAGATTCTAAATACTTAGTTTGTTATTAAGTTGACCAACACTTGCATACTATGTGAATTTTCTTGTTGCTTGTAATCTATCTGTTAAAAATACATAATGGGATTTATGAGATGTAATCTTTTATTAGGCACAATGTTGTGTTTCTCTTTGATGGGGCATGCGCAGTCAAAAAAACTACGCTGAGTGCTGAAGTGTTTGGTTATCAACGTGACATGGTTTACTTTGATTGCGTGCAGTCACCCTTTATTGCTGCCGAGTTTCATACAAACCCGGGAGAGGAACATCACTATTCGTTTGAGACCTCACAGCTGCAATGTATGTTAATCAATGGGCAGACTAATGTTCTGCTTATGCCTGGAGACAGCGTGCATGTGGTTGTGAAAATATGACGAAGCGCGTTTCTTCAGTTGCTTTTAGCGGTACGGAGAAGGCCGTAGAAGCTAATCGTTTGCTGAGAAAGATTGCTGATTTGCGTCGCCAAATGCGCTATAAGAGCCAGTTGTTGGCCTGTGCCGTTGTCGATATAAAAGCCCAAACAACGCATTGACGACTCGCGTGTTTTGCTTACGAAAGTACAGGAATTGGTGAAAAGAAAACAATAAAAAGCTTCAGCCAACAGCAGCAGAATATCTCCTTGCTGAAACCGAAGCAGCTGCCTATACCTCGTTCATGGGTATCCACAGATGTATGCTGACATGCGAAAGACCCCCATTTCAGACCAAGAAATAGGGTGATTATTGGAAGCTGATGGACGGCGTTTCGCTGCGCAAAGGGCCTGGAGCTATGCGCTGCCCTGAATATATTAGTTTCTTGATGCGCTATTGTTTTTATGAAAATGAGAAGCAGGCGGTGAAACAAGGAAAGAAATATGAGGCACCACAAACATTGGAAACCATGTTCCAAACCCTAGCCTCTTATTATAAAGGTGTGCAGCGTGACGCCGTGCTTTACCAGTTATTGGTGAACTTTATCCGTAATGGAAAGGAACTTGAACGTTAAACCTCTCTTGAATGCGTACAAATCTAAATACAATATTGATAAAACCAACATTGAAACGCTTGAAAAACTGTTGCAATGAACAATCTCTCATGTGCTGAATAAGTTATTTTTCGGTAGTTAATCTAATAGTCATTAAAGTCCATAAACACGTTAATTTTTTTATGGAGAAGCTAAAGTTTAGTATTCTATCCCCTAATGCATGGCTCGCCTTGCTGTGCTTCCTTTTCTTGTGTCAACTTCCACTTCTTGCGCAAAGGTCAGCCGAAGACGAGTGGAAGGACACGCCCGTCACGTTGCGAATCAGTAATGAACCCTCTCGAGGTTGTCATTGAAAAGGCTGTGAAACAAGCCGAGCAACGTTAGAATTCAAGATGTTACGCTGGTAGGGATAACAAATCCCACGTCGTTAAACGTGAAAGATCTCTCGTTGGATAAGGTGTTGGGTCGCCTTATCGGTGATCAGAACGTATGGATAAGGTATGAAAAGCGGTCGGCATGTAGTCATTTTCACCCCAGCGCAACACTGTTCCCTGCAAAGAATATGTATGCTGTTGAGGTGTTGTTACTGATGCAAAGACGAGGTGAAGCACTTATCGGCGCAACGGTAGTTGTTACAGATGGCACCGCAAGTGGTGGCATCAATGGTTGTGTTACCGATGTAAATGGAAAGTTTTTCTTTGCAGGTTCCGCCAAGAGCTTCTATCAAAGTAACCTATATGGGCTATGAAACCTACTCTATACAGATAACACGTAAGTCGGTGAGACCTAAAGATAAAAGCTTAAAGAAGACGGGCAAACCATCGAGCGAAGTTGTTGTAACTGGTTTGAGCAAACGCAAGAAATCGAGCTTTACAGGCAATTATGTTTCGGTGAAAGGAGCCGATTTACGCAAGCTCAATCCTACCAATATTCTCAAGAGTTTGCAGTTCTATGACCCGAGTTTCAAGGTGTTAGAGAGCAACACTCAAGGCTCTGACCCCCAATACTCAGCCTGAATTTCTTATTCGAGGTGACCAGAATCTTGGCACAACTTCATCGCTTAACAGCATGGATTTGTTGTTGGATAATGTGTCAAGTCGCCCAAATACTCCCTTGTTTTGTACTCGATGGCTTTTATCGTTTCGATGAGCCGTGTGTTGCAACTCGACCCAGAACTCATTGAAAATGTAACGATATTGAAAGATGCAGCGGCTACAGCCATCTATGGTTCTCGTGCATCTAATGGCGTGGTTGTCATCGAAACGAAGGTCGCTCCCGATGGAGTGCTCTCCGTAAACTATAATGGTGGCCTCACGGTTCCAAGTGCCCGACTTGACCGATTACAAAGCTGATGAATGCCAAAGAGAAACTACAGATGGAGTGGGATGCGGAGTTTATGACCCCACTTCAGCGCAAAAGTATGAACGTTTACAATCGTTTGTTGCGCAATGTCTTGGCAGGTGTCGACACATATTGGCTTAGTAAGCCGCTACGTACAGCCATTGCACATCGTCATACGCTTACCGCTGCAGGGTGGAACTGAGGTGTTCCGTTACAGCTTGAGCGTCAATGCAAACCTCTACACCGGGTGTGATGAAAGGGCTCAAGTCAAGGTTTGAAGAGTTTGAACTTCAGCATGTCTTACCGCAAAGAGGAACTCTCCGTAGGGGCAAACATTAATCTTGCCGGCAGCAATGGATACAATTCACCTTATGGTTCGTTCTCCGAGTACACGCGTGTCAACCCATATTATCGTCCAACGAATGACTATGGAAGTATCTTCGCCAGTTAGATAACCACACAGGTTCAGGCAGTGTACCTATCAGTAACCCCTTGTATAATGCACATGTTGGTATAAAAGACTTCTCATCTAACACCAATATATCGGCTGGATTGAACTTAGAATATCGAGTTGTGGAAGAACCTTCGCATGACAGGTAACTTCTCCTTTCGTACGTGGAATGGCACGCACGGAACGATTCTTGCCAGCTGATCATACCTCGTTCTTAACCGAGTTAGACCCCACTTTGCGTGGAAGTTACTCGAAAAAAACACAGGTGATATGCGGTCGTGGTCAAGCAATATAGGCTTCGATTGGAATGGAACTTTCAAGAAACATCTGTTGAGTGTCTTCGGCAACTGGACCGTTTCAGAAGATAAAAGCAATTATGTTAACCTCTTTGCTGTAGGCTATCCAGACAATCATATGGATGATTTCATCTTTGGAAATAAAGCTTACTACGACGCCAAGTGGTTCTGAAGCAATCTCCCGTTCAATGGGATTCATCACGCAGTTGTCTTATAGTTACGACAATAAATACTCGGTAGACTTCAATGTCAGCAGTGAAATCACATCACGTTATGCCGACCATCATCTCACTCCTTTCTGGAGTTTAGGTGCCCGTTGGAATGCACATCGCGAGAAATGGCTGGCAGGTCGCATCTCAAACTTAGTCTTCCGAGCTACTTATGGCATAACAGGCTCGCAGAATTCCAGCCAGCTGATGCCATCGAATATATACACTTTCAGTCGTACAATGCGTCCTACACCTCGTTCTCTACGCTGGGTGCTGTGCTGTCTCGCCTGAATAATCCAGATATTAAATGGACAAAAGACCGACAATTTAGGCCTTGGTGTTGATGTCGGTGTATGGAAAAACCGAGTTAATTTGTCGTTCAACTATTACAATAATATTAGTCGTCAGCTGCTAACTCATTACGATTTAGCTCCTTCAACGGGCTTCGAGTCGCAGTATATTAACGCTGGAGAACTACAAAACAAGGGTTTCGATGCAACGTTAGTGTTATTGCTTTTGCAGAACATTCGAAAGCAATTCTATTGGACAGTGGCTGTAGGCATGAACCATAATCGCAATAAGATTCGCAAGATCTCAGACTACTTACGCAAGATGAACGAGGAACAATTGAAGTCAAAGTCGGCACCTTTGCCCATCTATCAAGAGGGAAAGTCTACTACAACGTATTATGCTGTGCGCTCTTTGGGTATAGATCCGATGACGGGTAGAGAGGTATTCTTGACCAAAGACGGGGAAAAAGACCTTCGTTTGGAACCCTGCTGATAAGGTTCCTGTTGGCGAAACTACACCGAAAGTCAATGGAACCATTAGCTCATCTGTTAACTGGCGCGACTTCTCTTGTACGTTAGGATTCATCTTTAAGTGGGGAGGCATCGTGTATAATCAAACATTAGTCGACAAGATTGAAAAACAGTAATATCGCTTATAACTTAGATCGTCGCGCAGCTTTTGACCGTTGGCACAAGCCAATGGATATCGCAAAATACAAGAGAATCGATGTAAATGGCTCGGAAACTCCTGCTTCTGACCGCTTCATTATGAAAGATAATGAACTCAAACTGGCCAGTATCAACTTAGGTTATCGCTTCAAACAGACGCAATATAAATTGTTACGTCGCCTGAGTATTGATGTCTTTACGCTTAATTTCACTACAAACGACCTGTTAAGGCTCTCTACTGTGAAGATGGAACGTGGTCTTTCTTATCCTTTCTCACGTTCTTATACGATGTCGTTCTCTATCATCTTTCATAAATTCAACGCTATGAAAAGACTAAAGTCTCCAATATATCTTTCGCCATGTGCGCTCGTGTTGCCGCAGGTCTCATAGGATGTTGTCTGCTCACGGCATGTTCTGATTGGTTTGATGTCGCACCAAAAACCGACCTAACCGCCGAAAAACTCTATTCCACGGAATCGGGATTTGAAAGTGCTTTTGACAGGAATCTATCTGTCGATGGTTACCACTGAGGCCTACGGAGGTAACATGTCATTTGGCCTTCTCGACCAGTTGGCACAAGAATATGACTATCTTCCTGATGGAGCGTAGACCAAACAGCCATCTATAACTATGCTACGACGACCTCAGCAGGCTTTGCCGCAAGCGAAGTTAGCCCAATCGTGGCTTAAACTCTATAATGTGATTTCCAATTGCAATAACTTTTGAGAGTGGCTTGATAGCAAAAGGAGATCAGGTTATCCGTAATGAGAACACGCGAAATAGCTATCGTGCCGAGGCGCTTGCTATCCGGGCATATTGTCATTTCGATTTATTGCGCGCCTGGGGACCATGGAAATATGGCATCGATGCAGCCACGGCGTCGACTAAGTCAATCCCTTATCGCGTGGAAACCAATAAGGAAAAGATGCCGTTATTACCCGCAAAAGACGTCATTGAGAAGGTGTTGAAGGACCTAACGCAGGCAAAAAGAACTGCTCGCAGCCGAGAAAACACTCCGTCTTGAGGATAGCAACAGGCGGTTCCGCTTTTTAACTATCACGCGGTGAATGCCTTGTTGGCACGCGTCTATTGCTATGTAGGCGGCGCCCACTGCCATCGCTTGCGCACAGGATGTGATTGATCATTGCGGACTTCTTTTGAGTTCATCCAATCAAGACGACCCCATCTTGTTCTCAGAGTGCTTGAGTTGCCCTGAACATGTACCACATGCAGAGACTACTTCGCGTCAGTGGGCCGACGGAGATAAGTTCTCTACGCAGTATTTTTATACGCCAAGAACGCTTCGATAAAGTATTTCGAGGTGTCGGGATCTACGCGTGAAGACATGCGCACAAAGAGCGCTGCATTCTATGAACACACATCAACGAAGACGGCAATCTCACGAAAATATAACACGAATTCCATGAGGCAGTGCCTCTAATCAGGCTTCCGGAGATGTATTTCATTCTTTGTGAGATGACAAACGATATGACGGCATCGGCTAAATACCTGAATCTCGTGCGCAACAAACGTGGATATTCCAAGTCGGTTAATGTCTCTTATACAGAATGCCGAAGGACGTTTGACCGCGTTGAACAAGGAGTTCCGCAAGGAGTTTTATGCCGAAGGACAATATTGGTTCTTCTTAAAACGCCACGGAATCATCCCAACTTCCTTATGCACAGAATGTGGAGTTGTCGAAAGAACGCTTTGTATTCCCATTGCCTGATGCCGAAAAAGAGTATGGCTGGACAGCCGCTTCTGAACAATAATGCAGGCACATCGAAGTTTCAATTCATTCAAAATGACAAGCATCATGATAAAACTCAATATCAACTCATCATCGCCCTCTTCTTCGGCAGTCTGCTTTTGCAGTCGTGTTCAGAAGAAGTGGTGAAAACTTATTCGGCAGATGGCGATGGTGTTTATTTCGAATTATGCCAGCGAAGACGCACTAACAGCAACCGTAAACTTTTGGAGATTCCATCCTAACCGAACCGAAAGAAATTGCTGTTCCGTTGCAGTTGAAGGTCATGGGACGGGCATCTGATGAGCCACGCAAGGTGATTTTTGAAGGCGAAGGCCATGGAAGGACGCATGCGAAGCGAAGGTAGTGTTGCCCGAGTAGTGTTCAGTCCTAAGGAAATCACAAAGACAGTGAAGGTTAAACTCCAGCGTCCTACGATGCGAGACTCCGTGTTTGGTGTCGAGGTTTATATCGATATGCGAGGATGCCGGCTCACAGATTGGCGCCGGAATAAAAGGGCTTTCAGTCGTTCAAACTCTATGCAAAAGAAAGCTATACCAAGCCCTGCGCAGTGGGATATCATGTCACTTATCTATCTCGGTCCATGGTCGGCAGACAAGCAAATCATGTTAGTGAAGCTCACGAAAGCAAGATAAATTCTATGCCTCTTGCAGACTATTATGCGTTTGTTCGCTGGAATTTGGCCGCCATAGATAGCTTGAGAACCTATCAAAAGGCGCATCTAGAGGCTGTTGCGATAGATATTCCGTTTACAAACGACAAATACGAGAGAGCCATGGTACTGGACACCGCTCCACGACCGCTATCTTGAACCTATAACAGCAATGCTTTTTGTTGGTCTTTGCAATGCTTTAGACATCACAACGGCTAATGAGCGCGCACAATTGACCGGAGATGAGGCCAAGATGAAAGCCTTGAATAAGAGTGCTGTAGAACAGATGATGACAAAATACAACACCCTATTATTTAGACGGATGGCGCCCGGGATCTTCTTATGAGGATAATTTCTATAGTGCCAATGCTATCGGATGTCGATTACAACGTAGTCAAAACCGCAGGCATGGGATGACGAACAAGGAGGTAAAACCATGATAGAGAAATACTATGGAAGCTATTCTCCCGAGAAATATCGACTGATGATAAAGGTTTGGATGGCTCATCAGGCGAAAACTTTAGCTCAACCAGATGTTCCCTGTTAAGAAAGTGAGGCAATGTGTCATGGGATGAGTCGATAGGAGGGGAAGATGCCATCAGCAATGCACCAACTCTTCCGCGATGCGGTAGCTCACGGCAGCTATTCATTTAGTTTTCCCGTGCGTGCCCTAAGCGGAGTTGAATTTCTCTTCATCGGAAAAATATGATTCCATTCACATGAGTAGTGAGAAATGAAAGCACTCGTTTGGCGTTGCAATCTCAGTCGTTTCATGCAGCGAAATGAATCAAAAAGGCAGCGCAACGAGGCCGATTTCACAACACACATCGAAAAATAACGAAATATATGAACATACGAACGGTTTTATTAATGACAGGTATTGTGGCCTTATCTTCATGTTATGAGGACCAAGGTAACTATAGTTATCGTTTCGATAGCATGAATTCCATCGACACGTTAATCTTCACCCAGGGACTGTCGAGGCGCTATCGGGCAAGTTAATTGAGTTTACTCAGCCACTGACTGCTGCCGAAACCCATAAGAAAAATACAGGTAGAGGTGAAGCAATCCAAGCAAACTGGACTTTGAAAACTTAGACTTTACGTGATTGAAAGGCCATAAGAAGAATGGCAAAACGGTCTATGATACGCTGACCGCGAGGCTACTTGGATGTTGATTTGCCAGTAGGGCGCGACACAAGTTTTACAGTTTTGCTGCGTGTTCATGACCAATCAACGAAGCTTTCGCGTTATGCTAACTTCCAGGTTGCCACTCGTCCCATCTTCAAAAACAGCCTTTTTCTTCCTCCACGGCAGTCAAGGTACTGTGCGTTTAGGTAATGTTGAGGTGGTGGGCATCGACAAAGGTCAGAAGCGACGCCTATAAGTTGGTGCATCCCGATGCAGTTAATCCCTTCACCAAGGCCTATAAGCTGATGTTCCAATATGGTTTGGTTTCTGAAAGGCGTGATTTCGTGAAACGTTATAACCTTATTGCCTTCGAAACCGATGGCAAAGTGAAGACCTACGACCCCTTTGGCTGAAGCCATGCTTTACGAATTATCGCGACTTTGTGGTCCCACAAAAGTGATCAAGGCGCTTTCTTGCCGTCGAAAATCGGTATGGTAGGCGACCTTCTAACCGAGTCAGACTCTATTATATGCTTGGTCGCGATGGCCGATTTATCACAGCTCGCACAATTCCTTCATTCAAATTCCCTGCTACAGCCTCTTCGGTGACGATTATAATGTGACCGCTGCAGCGATAACGGCAGCCGATTTTTGTGTTCTGGGACAGTAGAGGTAATCGCTTCTTGCATGTGAATAAGGAGAGATAGTTATGGCATTTGGGCCGAGCGACAGGCTTATGAGGCGCAACTGAACAACCCTGTTTTAGATGCACATGTAGACTTTTCGTCACTTGCAGCAGGGCTTTCTCCTGTTGGAAAGAAGGGCATTTATGGCTTCATTCAGTTCCGTGAGAACTATAACAAAGCTCAACCTTATTTCATTTTTCAGTGATGCTGCCGGAACAAAGTATTATCTTTTATCAGCCTCACTTCCACAGCAACAGATGAGGACGGAGGCGGTAGTGCCAATAGCAACGAGCCTGCATATACGATTAAGGCAAGCAGTTGACGGGCTTCACCCGTCATCTACTGCCACAATCTGTTACAACACGTGGTTCACAACGAACTATGTGTTCTATGCAGATGGGGCAGATGTGGTGAGTTTGATTTGAATAATGGCGACAAAACCGTGCTTTATAGTGCACCAACAGGCTATACTATCTCTTTGCATGAAGTTTCTGTTCGGATGATAATTTCTTGTATTCTGGCGACTTAGGACGCTATATGGTCATCGGCATGAACCGCGGAACAGAGGGTGGAGTAGCGCAAATCAGTTGAATACCGCCTCGGATATCGATGAAACTTATGCCCCACGATTCTATGACCAGGATGAAAAATTGGTCAGCGATTAGGCAATATCCTCGATGTACAATTCGTGTGTGAGACACTCTTATCAAATACCTATTCGAAAATAAACAATGAAGAAAATTATTGCAATTGCAGGCTTTCTCATCGGCTTCAGCCACGCTTATCGGCGCAGTCAAATGCGTCGTTGGCGGGTACCATTGAAGGCATCTCATCTGGCAAACCCTGCCTCACGGCACGAACTTCTGAAACCCATTGGGACACCCTTTCGGTCGTTCCGTTCTCTACCTCAGGCTTTTCTACGCAGAAAGTGAGCGTGAACGAGCCTGTGCCGGCACGCCTTTCTGTGGTTGGATACGATGGAGGCTTCTCGTTTATCCTTGAACCTGGTGGCACATATCGCGTGCATTTGAAGAATGGAGACGATTGGTCGATTGCGGGAAGTGTGTTTGCAAGATCCGCATGAGTAGCTACGAACAGCACAATCGTCAAACGTTATTGCGCATTGCAAAGATGCAGCAAACGTGCGATAGTTTGCGTCGAAACTCGCGCTATGGCGGTGCAAGTAAGCTCAACGATAGCATTCAACAGCTGAAAGAAGGCATGGAAACGGCGGCGCAAATCCTTTCTTGCTGACAACGATAATCTACTTGCTGCACAGCTGATGTTAATGCTTGTAGAGCAAAAACGACATGGCTTTGACCGAAGCAAAGCGATATATGACGCGCTGGGAGAAGGCGCAAAGCAAAGCCGTAGTGGGCAGATTCTAAAAGAACGCGTGGCAAGACTCACGCGAACGAGTGCCGGAAAACTGGCTCCCGACTTTACTCTTCCGATGCCAGATGGCAAAGCTTTTCACGCTCAGTAAGATGAAAGGGAAGATTAAAATCGTTGATTTCTGGGCGTCTTGGTGTGGGCCTTGTCGTTTGAATAACCCCCATTTTAAGGCAACTTTACACTCAGTTTCATGCACAAGGCTTAGAGATTGTCAACGTCTCTTTAGACGAAAAGCGCGACCGTTGGTTGGCTGCTGTCGAGGAAAGATGGCCTCACTTGGACGCAGGTTTCACTCGTTAAAGGGATGGAAAGACGAGGTAGCGAGACTTCTATAGTGTGTGTCGGCTATCCCCGCAATCTTTATCTTGGATAGCGACAACCATCACTGGCTTCGCCACTGGCGAGGCTTTGCGTGCATTTATAGTCAAACAGTTTGAAAAATAACGTGAAGATGTTGGCTGAAATAGCATCAATTACGATGCTTTTTGCCTGAAAAAGATACCCTTGGAAAGGTGTTGTAACAGGCGAAATACGGCCAACGGCGTCAAGGATGAGAATCAAAAAGGAAAGATATTTTTCAAGCACTAAATCATATAAAACGATGAAAATAAAATTAATATTGTTATTATGTTCAGCCAGTGGGGTGTTTGCGCAGTCCAGTAGTCCTATCTCATTCAGGGAACAATGAGATTGATTCGCTTCGCAACTCACCCCGCACCGTGAAAAAGTCTATTTGAAGCCACGAGAGTGAATGGCGAAGAGGTGGTGGCTGACTCTGCTGTTGTCACAAACAAGGCGTTTTCGTTCCGTGGAAAAGGCACCAAGTTCATGTCACCTTATCACATTTCTGGCTTCGATAACGGCACTATACAGGTGTTTTTGGAGCCCGGAACAATAACAATTCAGCCTTTTGACGCGCGTTATCCTGTTGGAGCACACGTAAAAGGCACGCCATCGAATGATGTTTTTTGATGAATATAAGGAGTTTGGTGAGGCTGGAATACAACGTGCACGCGTGCAGAATGGATAAGGCTTTTGCGGCACTTCCTGGCTGACAAACGTAACGATGAGAAGGCCTTTTCACCCTTATCAGCGCTCTACTTATTACGTGAATAGCCCTCTGACGCATCGTGCCGAAGCAATGAAGTTTGCATCACAACATCTCAACTCACCCGTTGTACTTTATATTATCAAATACGATCTTTTCCGTTTCTTTTCCCCTAAAAGTGTTGGAAGAAACCTTTTATGAAAGCCATGCCAACGGCTATGCGACAGCACCCTATGTACGCAGAGTTGGAGAATCAATTACGGGCAGCAAACTTGGCCGAAGGAAGGCTTGCACCCGATATCGAGGAGCAAACTCCCGAAGGAAAGACGTTGCGTTTGTCGGATTTCCGAGGCAAATATGTGCTTGTTGACTTTTCTGGGCTTCGTGGTGCGGACCATGCCGTCGCGAGTTCCTGTAGTCAAACAAGCTCTTCAAGAGGCTGAAGGCGCAGTGCCATTTGAGGTGTTGAGTTATTCAGGATCTGACAGCAAAAGCCTGAATGGACGGCCTGTATTGCAAAAGAACGGACTATCACAACTCACTGGACGCATATCTCTGTACTGAAAGGTTGGGGTTCTCCTGCAGCGAAACTCTACCATGTTGAGGCTGTGCCTCGTACGGTGTTGATCAGTCCGAGAGGGTTATATCATGGGCTTTGACCTACGTGGTGAGCAGCTCATTAACACCATTCGGAAGCTCAAGAGTGGTGAGTTGAAGCTCAAAATGGCTGGCGCAGCAGAGGGAAATAGTGCTATGTTTGCCGTGAAAGATAACGGAATGCTTTGCTCATGACGCGCAAAGTGCGTCCTACCGAGAGCTTTCTGTGGCCCACGATAAGCAGATTTCAGACGGAATTGCAGCGCTAAAACGCGAAAAAGGCGCCCAATATGTGACATCAGCTGAAGGAAAGCGGCTGTGGAACGCCTTCGCGCGGTAGCTGATATCGACTTGATGACAGCGCAGTTGCAATGGTTGTTAGAGCATAATGATGCGGTGGCATATCCTGTTTTGGTGCAGCGCGACATGTTACCACGCTTTTAACAAGGAGTATGGTCGCTTGTTTGTGAATGCTATGGCGCCTGAAATTCAGTCGTCAAAAGAGGCACGCGACTTGAACAATTGTGTGAAAAGCCATGAGTTTGATGCAGGGAAATGATGTGCCCAATGCAACGTTATATCTTGCTGATGGCACGCAAAAAGCAACTCAATCAGTATGCAGGACAGTATGTGTGATTGACCTTCTGGGATGCACAAAGTATGGGTTGCCGAGAAGAAATGGAACGTTTGCAGACCCTGTATGATGCAGCTCAGCAAGGCAAGAAAAAGCTCACACTCGTCAGTGTGTCTGTAGATAAAGACGAAACGGCATGGAAGAACACGCTGAAAAGCATGGCATTTTAGAACGTCCTAACTGGGTGCAAGCGCGCAATAACGAGGCAGATGCTCACTCAGCGGTAAAAGCTTTTCGGCGTAAATCATGTGCCCACGAACTTCCTCATCACCCCTGATGGCAAACTCATCTCTATGACCTTGCAGGGCGAAGAGTTGGTGGCGCGCGTGAAACAAATCCTCTCTGGCGACCTATATTACCAGGATGAGACGCCAAAGAAGTAATGGCTCAGCGATTGCAATCGTTGGTGTTTGGTAGTGTTGCGGCTTAACCGAATGAACAAATGGTTTGAAATAAAAACTCCATGATAATTTGATTAATACCCCATCTCCGCCCTGACGACCCTAAGCTTGTCAGGGCGGGTGGGGTAGAATCAAAGCGCAGTCTCTCCATCAAAAATATGCCTCGCGCTGAAGTGAAAGTAGTGATTGACTCGCCAAGGCGAGCGCAAATTGCAGCGTAAAATGTGCTGATTTGCACGGCGAAATGACATAGATTGTTTACAGCATTAGGCTGCCGTATCGTGTGGATTCAGCCTGCCCACGTGGTTTACTCAACAGATTTGTTCATCAAAAAGAAATAGAAATACAATCTGAAAACATATACAACCATAGGTAAAACTTTTTATTAAGATTGTAATTTTTGCTCCTTTTTGTGCTCTTATGAACACATTAAGGAGCATTTCTTTTTATTTCCTCCCCCGTTTCCTGTTATATGACGTGCCACCCATGGGGAAATCCACATTAAAATCCCATGCTCTCTCGCATCTTTCCTGTTATACGACCCACTTGCTGCAGCCCAATGTCGTCCCCCCTCTTTATCTTCCACCTTCGTATGTCTATGCAATGACGCCGAAACGGCATAAACCAGGCATGCTACAACGTGTTCACCGCGTTGATTCCCACCTACAAACGAGAATCCCAGCGCTGGCTCGTTGTTTGCCAACGCTGGGATATTAGCAACTAAACTCATGTTTGTTCGTCTATATAAAAACATGTAAAACAAAGACTGAAACTAATGGAACCTTGATAGGAATGCAAAGATAAAAATCACAGCAGAGCTATGACCTGCCGTGATCAATTCAAGTTAAGGTAATTGTAACTAAAAAGCTATATAAAAGTACTTTTGTTTGTGATTTATCTTATCTATGGTCATTAATCATAACGACGATAGCCTTTAGATTTACCATCCTGGGTTTTTGTTTTAGTGATGGACACACGTTTAATTCTGTATTCTGAATTGGGAAATAATAGTGTTTTGGGGCTTCAAACACTCTTTCTTCTTTACAGAACCGTTCCATGCGATACTTCTTTCCATCAATTTCAATCTTGCCATTTGGGTCTTCAACAGGGTGCATTCCATTGATCATGCGTTGGCATTTAGGATATGCTCCATGATGTTGTTTCCAGTAATTTACAGAGCGTTCTGTATTATCATGACCTGAAGCTTTGAATATTTTCTCCTTATCTAATTCCACTTTTTGACGAAGGTTCAAGATACAATCGGCAGTCCCAAGGCCGTTTATTCTCATAGAACAGCTCCACTCTGCGTTCACGTCGGATATATTCTCGCATTAGTTGCTTATTCGTTAAAGTCGAAGGAGGCATCGGATTCATGAAAGAGCGTGCTCGAACCTTATTAATCATATCATAGATTTCCTGATTTGGTCCTGCGGTTTTCATTCACAGCTTCTGCATAGATATAAATAAATTCGGGCAAACGCCATATCGCTGGCGAGTGAATGTCAAAGCCACCAATCTTGTTATAGCCGTCTTTCGTGAACTTTCTAAGATAATAACCCGTTGTAGTTGCATTGTTGGCATTAATCTTATCGGGGCCTTCTGCGGTGTTCATCTGCCGTGGATTGTTGTTGTATCACGGTAAGGGGCACCATGATGAGATAATATCTCTGTAGAAACGAGGGTCGCGATTGACATAAGGATTACTATCATCATAACTCTGCATCGCGTGCTTCCTTGCTGTAAACTGGATAGCCATAGCCGTCGGAGCCATATATTCATACTCATCTACTTGCTCTTGAACCGGTTGTTGGCGTGATCCTCCGCTACGACTTGGTGCATATTGGTCTCCCTGCCACCAGTTATCTTTGTCGAGAGTCACGAAAAAGACGCTCTCATCCTGTATACTTTTCGAAGTCATAGAACATATCCCACAAGCGTCTCATAAAGCAAAGAACCATTTTAAAATTGCGGTTGCCATCGTCTTGAAAGTTATGATTATCGTATTTATCGAATAGCTTATAACGCGGTGCCCCATGACAGTCATGTCGAGAACTCGCTTAGCTGCATCCCTTGCTGCAATCCATCTTTCAGCTATAGCCATATTCTTTCTCAAAGATTCGTTCACCTTGATAGCCAAATTGTGCGGCACCATTATATAAAGGAGTAGCCGCCACCCATCTAACTTTTTGCAATCAATCCTAAACAAGCACCTTTATCAACTCGTCCAAAGTGCTCATCGCTGCGGTTATACATTTCAGCTACCTTCTTATAAGCAGCTCTGCATCAGCCACAATCTTATCAACAACGGCGTGAATACTTTCGCGTTCGAACTCATTGCATCATTTGTTGCGATACTATGGTCTATATAAGGAATCTCACCATATAACATCATGAGACGATAGTGCATATATCCTCTTAAGAAAATAAAGCTCACCGATGCGTCTTTCCAAATCACCTGGGCTCCAAAGGGTTATCAGGTGTTTTATATTTTTCAATGCCTTCAGTGTTAGATTGATGTGACGAATGGCAGAGATACATGCTATTCCAGAACTGTCTATTGCTGCTGGGAAGTCTGAATGGGGCTCCAGTCACCTTGGATTATACCTGTTTCCGATGTTACCTTCTACGTTTGAAGACTCACATTCGTCGGTAATGACCGAGGAGAGAAGTGCTCTAACCACACCAAAGGCCTCATTGCATAACGTGCATTCAGTATGCTGTTGCGACGTTCTTATTCACTTCTTCATATCGACTGTACACTTCTTCTCCGACTTCTTATCATCTTTCTCCTTGTCTAGAAGCTTTCCTGCATGAAGTGAGGCAGAAAAGTATTCCAAATAAAAGGAATAGTTTATATATCTTTTTCATATTCTATCGTGTTTATTTGGGTTCAGAATGTATTTACGCCAAAATTAAATACCTTTTGAATGGGATACGATGTGCCAGTGCTATTGGTTTCAGGATCAACATCAACGTCTCCGAGTTTATCCCAAGTCAATAGATTCTGCCCTTGGATATAGAAGCGAACCTGTTGTAGGGTTTGCAGACCTTAATCAACTGATAGGGGAGGGGTATCCTATCTCTATATTCTTCAAACGAACATAGCTTGCATCATACAAGAAAAGACTGCTATGAACGTTCTTATTAGTTGTTATGTGTGCCTAAATGGAGGGCTGGATATTGCATTTTCAGCTGTTTCGGGCGTCCATCTCTTTAAGTGCATCTGAGCTTAACCTTGCCCATTTTGTCGTTATGGAAATTGGGAAAATCATACACTGCAGCACCATTTAAGAGGATAGAAGAGTTTGTTGCGCCTTGGAAAAAGTATACTAAAGTCAAACCCTTTGTATGAGAAGCCCATCGGAATGCCAAACATTATTTCCGGACAACGAGGATATCCTTCGAGCCGCACGGTCCTTATCATCAATACTATCACCATTCATGTCTTTATAAACCACATCTCCCGAGATTAACTTACCGAATGAGCCTTGTATTCCTGAGGGTGTTTAGGCATCAACTTCGGCTTGATTTGCGCCCAAAGTGGTCGAAAACATGAGAGTTGCTGTTCATGGGTTTGCGTGTTGCCTTTCTCATGTATTCTTTTTCCCAGTCAATCTCCGTTTGTAGTACTCTGATTTTGTTGCGAGCAAAGGTAGTTTGGTTTAATAAAATATCTGAAAGTCGACCGATTTTGTCCTGCCACGTCACTTCAAAAGTCAACACCATAGTTCTTGACTTTTACTTGAATTAATCCATGGGGCAGATGCACCAACCACGCCAGAAGTTCATTCGCTGAATGTCTGCACCTACACTGGGTGTTCAAGTTCGTCAAGATATCAAAATCGTTTCTCTGTAAAACACATCGCAACTAATGCTTAATCGTTGTCTTAAAACAGCGTCATATCGATGCCTAAAGTGGACCTTCTTTGCTTTCTCGAAGTCGAGTGTACTGTGCTCGCCAAACGAGGCTTCGCCGTTTCCGTCTATCCATGAGTTGATAGCTGACCAAAATGATAACCATTGTCACCTCCATGTAAGCCAAGTATGCAAAACGGTGCATCAAGCAGCATATCACTCACCATCACCAAACCATAAGAAGCTCCTTATCTTTCGTAGTCTAACCATGATTGTGTGGCGTGCATAAACTTCTCGTACCGCAATCACAGCCTAAAGAACCCGGAAGGACGTTAGTTATAACGTTTGCCACGGGCAGTTTTCGAGCGTATAGCCGAAGTTGTCCGCCAGATACTTCCTTTGATAATGGTCATGAAGCGTGGCGGTCATTCCTTGCTAGCGAGAATAAGGGTCATTGTTGTAATTGGCGGCTCACTACGTGTTGATGAAACTACTTGCACCGACCTCGTGGATCGTGGCCGAAAGTGCGGTTATATATTCTAATCTCACCTGCGCATAATAGAAGCGAGAGTCTTTGTGGGGTTGTTTCCTGGCTTCATTGTTATGATTTGGTCGATATTATACCTGCTTTCCGCTGCATGCACCTTTTATAAAGGGCACCGTTGGGTCGGCTGCATACATCGGCTCCTGCCACAGGTTCGAAACGTAGCATAACCCGGAGACGCTGTATCCCTCTCATTATAATAGGGATATCTCGAACTATCCAGCTAGACCGCCTTGAAAGTCATAAGAAATCATTCTCAATCTTCAGTCTCCTTTAGTAATGAAGTCTAAGTTAGTGGCCTAACGTCAAAAGCGCCTTCAAAATAAGTGTTCTTTTCGTTCTGATATCCCGTGCGACCCAGTTCTCCGAGAATGTTATAATCGATAAAGTTGCGTACCAAAAGAGCAGCACGCCACTAGTTTTAGTGCAAACATCTTCCGATTTGCTTCTTTCTGTTCCCATTATCCTCCAATGTGCTACTGGCAAATAAGTACTGGGGACTGGCAATCGTTACGATTATGGCCGCCATTAAGTGCTCGGACTTACAGACTGGTCAGTGATTCGTCCTCCCCAAATCAAACCTTGCCCAGAAGTTCTTTGTAATGTAATATCAATGTCTCGAACGGACGTTATATCGGTTCGAATCTACTTTCAGATCCATTCGTCTTTTTCAGAGTTATGTCTGAGATTTGTGCCTTGATTGAAAATAGTTGGCCATAACAAACATCACTTCGTTCATTGCGCTCTCGTATAGATAAAGTGTACTCTTGTTGTGGAGCAGTTTTGAAAGCATAGTCAAAATAATCCCAATCATATCCTATTCCCGCCTGGATGTGCGTCAATAGCCTTTTGAGTAAAGAGATTCCAATCAGGATATTTCATCGCTCAGATAAGCCGTTCATTCGGGCATCATTAATCTCCTTGCTTCGTTATGCAACACCAGCTGTAATCAGCCGATCCTAAACTAGCTCAGGGCTTCACGCCTTATTGAATCCATGCAGTAGCCTCGTTAACACTGCCTTTATCGCTGTTCTGTCCACGCTTGGTAAGTAATGACTACAACGCCATGCGGTCATCGCGAATACTATATTGGGCTGCATGCCGTGACATCTTTAGAATGGTGAATGTCTCAATCTCATCGGCCGAAAGATAAGTCATGTCGCGTTCAATGCCATCAATAATCAGCATGATTTTGTGCATTAAAAGTCGCTTTGCCTCGTATAAACACTGGCAGCTCTGTCTGCTCGGGCTCGCCTCCTGCGTATTGGTTGGCAATTAAGCCCGGCAACAACCTGCAAAGCATTGTTTAGATTAGCCGTTGGACTTTGGGCCAAGTCTTTTGTCGTTATTGTTGCAACAGCTCAGCCATCGTTTCTTTGCGTTGTTTGATGTGACCAACGGCAACCACTCTTCCAAAGCCTTTGCATCTTCAGTCAATTCAATTGTAAGTGTAGAGCGTCCGCTCAATTTTACTTCTACAGGTTGATAGCCAATAAACGAAACAACAAGCGTAGCATCGGCAGGGACTGAAATCGTGAAGTCGCCATGGGCATCTGTCACTGCGCCTGTTGAGAGTCCTTTTACTGCAATGGATGCCCCAATCAACTCTTCTTTGTTCTGTTGATCTACAACTTTCCTTTTACAATAAGCTGTTCTTGATTTCGTTTGACTCAACTTGGTTAGTTGGCTTGCCTGAACCCCAAAGTAGGTGATGCAAGTGCCGAAACGACTGCAACCCCAATGCTTAAGCGGTAATCTGAATGGAGATTTGTTTTCGTTAATGGATATTAATTACACAAGATTTAACTTTTTCTTTTCATTATATAAGATAAGGTGAAGTTATGTTGTCTCCTTCTCTGTGGATAGCAGAGGAAAGGAAAGCTGCTATTCATAATAAATCTTTAAGATTCACGATTTGAAATACAAGGTTGTGTTGGCTTCTCTCAATACGCTATGAGCTACGCCAAGCTCTGAGGCCAGTTGGATTTCATTGGGAATCGAATCTCAATTTTATAGCCATGTTCGATGAAATAAGATATAATTTCTATTTCAACTTTATACAAGATTCAATGAATTTGAGATTGAAAATCCTTCGTATTTTCATTTATCATATTTGTCCGATTAA
>BNJV01002613.1_pt1 | contig 46931 bp, 64 predicted proteins | sample 8540591 | NCBI WGS metagenome assembly BNJV01 (sample SAMD00202457, study PRJDB9452) | human saliva metagenome | host: Homo sapiens
TCAGTTACGTATTGCTAATATTTGGCTTAATTACTTATATTATTTCTTTAGTAAGAAAGATCTTTCAGGAGAAGATTTACTTCTGCATTATTATTTGCCTACGGTTTTAACTTTGTTTTGCATATTTTCTACAACCCGTATGAGAGTTTTCTCATGTCATATTATAACTTAATTATTGCAATTCTTCTATCTTCACGCATTTGGACGAAAGACTAAAAATTTTAAATATACTGAGAGAGATTTCTTTAGTACAGAGTCCAAGTTATGGCTGATATATTTTTACAAACCATGGGGATCATTAAATATCCGCAAGTAGTTACACAAATTTGGTTTTAAGATACGAAATACATTTAGGTCTAATTATAATTAACTTAATAATCTTTAGCTCAATCGTGACACAGAAACGCCATCTAAAGATAGTAGCTGGAGTGGCGATTATTATAGTAGGTGTTTTTAGTTGGTTCTGTTTTACGCAAAACTTAAATCATCGAGAGATTAAGAATGTCGAGGCGCTGGATCGAGCTGGTATTGACTATAAGCCATTTTTAAAATGATTTTAGCAAAAATATGGCAAACGAGTTGGCGGAATATCTATATGGGAGTTAGATGTACCACTGCGAGCGCAAATGTACTTTATCCAAAAACATGAGATTAGCCATAAAAAGAACTCAGACTTCCTAAGCTTTGGTATGGGTGATCGCAGGAAGATGGTTACAGAAAGGGCAAATTGATTGATTCCTCACACAAAACAGGTGATTCGTACTTTGATCTTATGCTACGAGATGATTATTCCAAATATGTATACCGTGCTTCTACTTGATGAGGCTGGTAATATTACAAGAATCTATGAGGACGAGACTGGGGTATATTGAGAAAGGACGGGCAAAAGTCTGGGAGATTGAACACTTTAACCAATGGGAGATGACCGCCTGTAATAACCGAGAGACCAAACTGGTTGAGAATTTAACGAACGAGACAATTACAACAAGCAAGAAAAGATTCATTTACCAGATTTTAATGAGTCACCGGTGGGGCGAGTACTTAAGGTATTGCATCAGGAGATTTTGATAAACATTAATCGCGGAAGACCAAACACAACACTACTTGCCAAAACGAACGAAGCGGGGCCATATCGTGAAGGAATGATGGCGGCCATGGTTCCTGAAAAGACTGGAAATACCTGGATATTTGAATGGATAAACAGGTTAATAATATTTATGACTGCCGAAATAGATTAGAAAAAATGAGACAAAGTGTAGAGTCAGCGGATAATCCTTAACAACTGCTCTATCTTATTGGCGCAGTGGCGAATCATCGACAAGATTTGGTGAATAAAATTAAGGCGTAGTTAAGCAGAAGACTGTTGACGGAGAATTCATTGGACTAGTGGATGGGAGCGAGATGGATACTATCCAACCGCAATTGCTAATTAATGGCGCAAGGAAAATAAGATTGATCTTGCATGGAATTTGATCTAGATAAGGCCGATAAACACCTCGGCTAACTTGCGGTTGAACGGATATAAGGAGGTTGGGTTACGGTAACATTGTATCCAGTACGTCCAGCAAAAGAATGGGCGAGCGTACATCAAGAGTCGACATTACGGATTGACGACAATCCTTGATGAATCATATCCACTAACTGACGGTGAATTAACTGGAAGAAGAGGCAGATGAGCAAAACTAATTAATGAACATTATAGTCATATTAAGGGCCAAAATCAAGTATTTGGCATGCTTCAGAAATGTTCTTAATGCTAGAAAATAGAGAGTAGTGTGACGTTAAAACGAAGATGAGAGGCTAAGGCTTTTTTAAAAAGATTGGATAAATCTTTACTTACTTTGATCTATTTATTTTGGCCGTGCCAATCGCGATGTGAGTTATGGTTCTGTTCAAAAATATATCTCAATTCCCTTCGTATTTTGACTATCATTTATGGATTCTGGTATTAGAAAAATATCAACATAAATCGCTGGATGGATACGAAAGAATTTTCATGTCAAAATAATATCCATTACTTGTGTTTTAGTACTGGGTCTTAATATTATCTCTGAGCTGGGGGATTGATGTTTCAGAACTGACTATCATAGCCGCAACGCTGTCTTAAAGATATGGTGGATCATCGGTGGCGTGTAAAATATCAGTTCGAAGCAGAATCACCCGGAAGCTTAGATTTTATCGGATCAGAACAAGGATTATTATCTTGTTACTTGGCATGGTTTCTACCAGTTGCCGCAATAGGTAAAAGTAAGTAAGAGCTCAATATGGCTTCAATATTTTCATTCTTCTGCTGCTTTGGCGTTCTAGCGGTGATATGCATAATCTTTCGCTATTTTGATCGAGCAAGTCTAGAAAGATATTATTAGATACTACGATGATAACTGGAGAGATTTTCTTGCGTACTTCTTTGATCAGTTACTAATTGCGGAGTTTTGAGGTTTCCAAATCGATGATCGACTATCTTGATACTCTACCACAGATGTTTTCCTTTCACGGATTTTCACGCATTGGTTTTGGATCTTTCATCAAGCGATTCCAATTTCTGGATAGTACGATGTTATTCATAGATCAATAAGGATATTAGATTATCTCGAGTCTTTGTATTTCGCTAGCGGTAGCCTTTGCGCCGCTACGACACGGTGGATTCGGATTAATCTTGTTGAGAGAACTTACCAATAAAATTAAACATAGTAGCTTTACGCAAGCATTAAAAGAGGCTCTGTGTCTCAGAAAATATTGTGCTTAATCTGAGGTACTAGTGCCAATATTACTGCTTTCTGTTTCAGACAGAATTCGAGTACAGTGGGTTTGATGTCTCGAGAACATATATCGTACCACTAAAGGAATATCTGTATCCTATATAGTTTATTTGATGAAGTTTTCATTTTCTTTTCGTCATGACAAAAGAAGAATAAAAGTGTGGTTTTATTCTCAATAATACTCCTGACCATACTACCAAGTTATTTTATCAGGAGGTGCTGATTTTGGGAATCGCACGACTCTTCCTATAATGATTCTATTATTCATTGAGACAGTTGAAACATCTATGTTGACAACAGGAGTCGTAACATGTAGAATTTGGTTTGTAAACTCTTCATATTAATCCTCATCGTTACCAACAAATCTAGCTGAAATAAATCGATCCTTAATCTATACTTACAAAAGAGATTCAGTGCGACATGCAGATTTGAGAGTGACGGATACGGGACACTGGCCAACTTTTGAACATAATGAATCAAAGATGTTTATCAAGAATTTTATTACAAAATATTCACTAGATCAAAATTTCTTTACAAGATATATACTAAAATAAGAAGGGAGACATCATGAAGAAGCATGACAAATTGTTTGAGATATGCACGAATGTGGGATATTGTGGTCGGTCTAGTCGTTGATGTTTTTATCTCAATAGTCCTCTTTGCCTCAAAGCTACATATTTCAGTGATTAACTGGGCGTCACTAATTATGTACCATGCTTGTTTACTTACCGATTGGTAAACAATAATAGAATTTACATCGAGAAGGCAATTAGCGTTTTACTATTTTTTCATAGTATTTATTTAGCTCACGACTTTTGTCGCTAGTAAGATTTATGATTCATCCTACGACGGTAATAGCTACCATAAGGGAGCAATTGGAATGATGGCGCATGGTTGGAATCCAGTATATGAGACGGCAGAAGATTATAGCGATAATACATTCCATATTCGCGGAGCAAAGATCTTTACCTGGATTGATCATTATCAAAATTTGAGTTGGGATTTTTGGAGCTACGGTCTATCGAGTTTTTGGCAATATCGAAACGGCTAAAAGTTTAAACTTTCTGCTGATTGGCGGTGTCTTTATTTTATCCTAATGAATTATTTTAGAAGATTTAGGTTCAAAAAATAATCAAAAGCATAATATTAGCATTTGTTACAGTTTTTCGCCAGTAGTCTTGTCCCAGTTCTTTAGTTTTTATATTGATGGAAACCTTGCAGTTGCTTTCTATTCTATATCGCAACAATAAGCTTAATTATCTTTGAACTGATCAAACAAAAGACTTTCAGGTGACCTTATATTCCCCTTCTTCTTTCAGTATTTGTGTAGCCAATTCTAAAAGTTAACCGGTATTCTATTAATTGCAGCAGGTATCTACCACTGGCCAGTCTACTCTGACTGTTCTTTTGTAAAAAGAAGATTGAAGCTGCTGATTACTGGAAATTATTGGAACAACTATAGCTTTCAACTTTTATTTTGCAATTTTGGTGATTGGAAGTACTAGTTATGTAAAAACACTACTACTATGCATAATCCGTTCTATCCACTACTAGGTGATAATCGTTCGGATATTATCACAACTATGCAGCCGGCTCGAATTAATGGGAAAAATCAGCTCGAAAAAGTTATTAATATCAATTTTCTTAGAAGTGATAATGTGCAGCTATATTCATGGAAAGCATTAGAATATAAATTGCCATTAACTTGGAATACTGAAGAAATTAATAGTCTAAATATTACAGATACTAGAAGTTGGTGGCTTTTGGAATCTTCTATAGCTTTATCTTCATTATTAGTAGTAACTAACGATTGTAATATACTTAGTAAAAAGCATGCTCGATAGAAGATGGAGACTGGCTCTGATGGTGCATTAAAAAAGAATACTTGTGGGGCTGTATTTTAGCTAGTATCTTAATTTATTTAGTACTCCCTACCGAAAAACTGGTGGGCCAGATATGCGCAAATATATTTATTAACTACCAATAGCATTAGCAATAATTTTTGGTAAAATGAATCGATCAAGAATAATTTAATAAAAAGCAACTTTAGCAGTTTTTATAACTGTGATATTCTTTGAATCAACTACCATTTATTTATTTTAGGGCAATTACACCTGAAGGAAATAGGATCGTAAAGACTGAATTAATGGAGGCAAAAGGATTATATTGAAAGAAATCCAGAAGCTAAGGTGATCATTAATAATCACTACATGGGGGTATTCTATAACCTGCTAGATCGTGGATTGTCAGGGCGGATGGAAGCAATTTTGAGTTCTTGAAAACGCGAGATTGATCGTGAAGCGAAAAGAAAAACATCCTCACGTCTTCTTCTGGGAGAGTATGAGTTAAAAGAAGCCTAGTAGGGCTTCTGCTTAGTGCATGAATAATATATTATAGTATAGGATTTTTAGTCCCCAAGGAGTGAGTTGATTTTTATTCACGAGGAAGGCTTTCCTAGCAAGCTCTTTTAATGGAGTATCGCTTTTACTATCTGAGTAAAACTCATCAATAGAGGTACTTTGATATTCTTTTTGAAGCGCCTTACTTTTCTTCGCCGCGACAATTTTTCGCCAGTAGATCTTCCCTGTCGTCCATTTTGGTTCCCATTAGACTAACTGAAGACGATCGGTCATTTCTTTGAGAATCAAATTCAGGTAGCGAGATAATGAGGTCATGTCTCTTTTTCTGCTCCTGATACCATTGTTTAATTTTACACTGATGCTGATCCCACGAAGAAGATCTAAAGAAACGGATGAGACTTTAAAAAGACTAGAGCTGTTTGAATTCTTTTCGACTAATAACTTTTGATTTAAATAGTATGGCTGCGAAAATTTGGTATGGTAGGTAAGCTACAAGAAGTGGCTGCTTTTTACTGTAATCTTCCAAAAATCTAGAGGATGCGTCGCCATCATATATTGTCTTTCATCAAAATCATAAACATTCATACTAGAGCCTAATGATCACCATTAAATAACCAACAAAAATGAGTCCCATGATGAGCTAGATGTTTATTTTCATAATCACATCAGCTGGATCACCATATTTATCTTTTTCGGCAGTATAGATATAGGAAATCATGAGGATAATTAGTAACGGACACTGATTAGGTAGAGGTCACGATGTCCAACATTGGCATTAATACCCTATTCAGTATAAAAACAATAATTAGCATAAGGAACATGTTCATGATTGACTTGAGAATCCCGCATTGTATTTTTAGAACTGCGCGGTTTGAGTTTACCGGTTTTAGTAATTTCATTATAGCGTTTTGAGATACCCAGGTAAAAGGCACCGACATGACTACGAGGTAAAGTAAAGCGGAGATGGCAATATTGGTCAAACTACTACCAAGGAAAAGACGAACAGAAAACCCTGAAGCGAGATGAGTTACATCAATAATTGGACGTTTTTGAGACCAAGGAATAGAGGAGGTTAAGGATAAAATAGCCTACAATCAAGGCGCAATGAGACCCAGGAAAACTGAAAGGCAAGCTGAGATAGTGATAGCAAAGGCAAGAAGAACAGCCAAAAGTGATCCAAGCTCTTCTTAGTTACTAGCGCCACTGGCTAGTGGCCCTATTTTTCTTAACTGGATGCAAGCGATCTTTTTCAATATCTTTATAGTCATTAATAATATAAATTGAGGAAGCGACTAGGCAAAAACAAAGAATCCGGCCATACTGCTTCGAAAATCCTGAGAGTGAGATGACGAGTCCAAAAATGATGGAAGAAAAATTAGAAGATTTTTCAATGGAATGTTTTGGACGAAGAAGCTTTGATGATACTTTTAATTTTTGCATACAATTCCTACTTTGCGGCTAAAGATTTGATAAAATATTTTCCGCAAGAATTTCAGAGACATCAATAAAATCAACCTTTAGTTAACTCCGGTTTAATTGTAAGAGTATTCGTAATAATATTATATCGATATCTTCTTTATTGAGGTTTTCATAAGCTACCACTAAAAAGACTGGGTGGTAGCCATCACACTAACATGATTGGCGCCTTTTTCCTTCAGAGCGGCTGCAGCGTGGCAGATAGTGCTGCGGTATCAATCATGTCATCATAATGATGATATTTTTATCTTTTGGATCACCAATAATGTTCATGACTTTTACTTTTATTTTACATAACGATTTTTCATCAATGATAATAACATCATTACAGTGTACAAGGTCGGCAATCTTGCGAGCGCGTTTGACGCCACCAGCATCTGGTGAGGCGATGGCAAAAGAATCTCTTTTATAATTCTTCTCAATATATGCAGCAAATTGTTTTTCTAGAGTAATGTTTTCGATGGTCATATCAAAGAAAGCCTTGGGTCTGGGCGGGAGTGTAGATCTATTGTAATAACATGATTGATTGCTACAGAATGTAGTATGTCGGCAATTACCTTGGAGCTGATTGGGGTATTCAGTTCAGCCATCGATCCTGGCGTGCATAACCAAAATAAGGGAATGACAAGATTTATACTTTTTGGCAAAACCACGCCTTGCAGCATCAGCAAGGAGAAGAACTGGAAAGAGATGCTGATCAATTGGAGGGTTGGTGGACTGAATAATAAAACATCCTTTCACCTCTAATGTCGTCAAGAATTTGGACATGAGCTTCACCGTCACTAAAAGTATCAGAGGTGCGGTTAGCTAATTTAAGACCAAGGTTGTCTGCAATTTTTCGCGAGAGAATCTGGTCGGTTCCGGACATAAAATACAGTTTTTAAAGCAAGATTTATCTACCTTCATCATATACCTTTTATTATAGCACGCTGAGAGATTCGCGTGGTGAGTATCTCTAATTAATGAATTAGAAAAGAGACTTTTCTAGGCTCCAGATTTGAGCTTTTATTAGTCTTGGACCATTTATCCCAAATTTGAATCTGTGTTCCATAGCAGGCATGAGCACCATTAACATCAAGTCTTTTGTCTCATCGCAAGTGGTATGGAAGAAGCCACCTCAACTAGTTCTATCTTGCCAAATCTTGAGAACAGTTGTTATTTCTTCTGATAGTAAGAAGATCTGGTTCATTGTTTGAAACATGAATAGTATTAAAGCTAGAAGCTTACCAGACAGGGCGCTCTTGATCTGGTATTTATTACTACCTAGGTGTTTAATATTCAGATTTGAGCTTTTATTTTCTTTTGGACCATTGAGAATAGAGCTGAATTTTTGGCATAGGTCTGCTGGACTAGAGAAAGACATCAAGGTAGAAGTTTGGATTGAGGGTGGTTTTGATATAATAGCTACTCGTCTTCGATGAGAGGGTTTGATAGGAGTGGAAGTGGAGCAGATGTAGGAGTTGTAGGATAGTAGTAGCTTCATTTGCTGATGTGATTTTCTCCAGGCTCAGATTTGAGCTTTATTAGTCTTGGACCATTTATCCCAAATTTGAATCTGTGTTCCATAGTAGGCATAAGCACCATTAACATCAAGAGCTTTTGTTTCATCGCAAGTGGTATGGAAGAAGAAGCCACCCTCAACTTGTTCTGCTTGCCAAATTTGAGAACAGTTGTTATTTCCTTCTGATAGTAAGAAGATTGGTTCATTGTTTGAAACATGGTTAGTATTAAAGCTTAGAAGCTTACCAGACAGGGCGCTCTTGATTTGGTATTTATTACTACCTAGGTGTTTAATATTCCAGATTTGAGCTTTATTTTCTTTGGACCATTGAGAATAGAGCTGAATTTTTGGCATAGTCTGCTGGACTAGAGAAAGCGACATCAAGGTAGAAGTTTGGATTGAGGGTGGTTTTGATATAATAGCTACCGTCTTCGATGAGGGGTTTGAAAGGAGTGGAAGTAATCAACAACTTGTCTGAGCTGCCATTTTTCAGACTGCTTAGTCGGACTGCTTGATAGATTAATTTCTACTGGAGTAGCATAAGTAACAGAATCACCTCGGACGCGAAGAGTTCGATTTTACGTCAGCACGATGAATAGAAGATATACTGATTTTGATCTTTTAGTAATCTTTCCAACGACTCGAACAATCGTCAAGGTTTTCTGTGGTTAGTTTTGATTTGTGGTTGATTTAAGACATCATCAAAATCTATAAGAAAGATTTTTGTTAGATAATACGCTCTTAATAGTATAAATATTGTTGCCAAGATGAGTGAAATTGCCACTGCTGTGCAAGATCTCTTTAGACCATTGGGAATACATTTGAGCTAAAGGCGTTTTTCATTCTTGCTAGCATATTGGACATCAATGTAGAATTTTTGATTAAGATTGGTGGAGATATAGTATTTGCCATCCTGAATAATCCCCTGTTTATTTGAAGAAGCGTCAGGCTTTGCAATTGGTTTAAATTTAACGACTTGTTTTGAAACAGTAGGATCACCAAACCAACGTCCAAAAAGCATATAAAATTACGATTACCATAGGCGCTACAATAGGGAGAGTACCTGGATAATTTTTAAGAGCATCAGCATTAGGTTGATATGGAGTATAACGATATAGGCCGAGGTAGCTAGGTTTTCAATATACCTTTGAACCACCACAGGCAAAGTTTGATTGTAATGATAAAGTTTTTCACCGACAGGATAGTTAGTATAACCACCATCTAGGACGTCACGAAAGAGTCTGGCGGCATTGCGAACTTGATTTCGAAAAACCATAATATTTTGAATCACAGGCAGCTGTATCTGGACAACCAAAACCAGTGGCACTACGGTACTGAATATGATTTGGCCAGGTGTCAGTGACGAGACTTTGCTCTTTTTCGATGAGAGTAATTAAAAACTTGTGGTTAATTTGAAAACTCGGACTTGCCTCAAAAATAAACCTGAGCGGCAGTTTGTTTTTTTCACCATTGTATTCAAAGTGTCTCTTCGAGAGACAGACAAATTTACCATTTTCAATATGATATGATAGCCTGGAAAATTTGCGGCCCTCTGAATATTACGATCATTGCATGGGTTTTGAAGTGAGGAATTCCTGAATCTGAGCCTCTCAGTCATAGTGCCGACATTTGACATTGTATAGTCAGAAATAATATTGCCGGCATTAAATTTTTGAGATATCATATGCCTTAGATTCTTTTAAATTTTTGGTTGAAGAAAGCTAAGAGTAGAAACTGATAGACAAAAATAACGCTAGAATATTTCTTGAAGTTCCTATACTAGAATAAAAAGCTAGATTAATTCTTTCTTCTTTTAGAGTATCTTGCGGAATAATGCAGTACGAGATCTTTTTCATTAATTTACAATTAGTCCTTCTATTAAGCCAGTTTTTGATTTGCATTTACTTCTGATTTTTAAAGTTTAGGTTACTAGAGGGAGGTTTAGAGTGGAATATCAAACCTACAACTACCAGAAGATGGATTAGACACCACATTGACAGTTTCGAATAGACTGAATTTCCTGACGAAAATACCGTAAGTTTGCAAGTACCGGGAAGCTTTAAAAATTGATTGATATTAACACGAATACGATATTTATTACCAGCTCGGAATACGTAACAGTGCCAGTTAATTTTATCTAGTTGATTAACGTCCTGACCTTCGTATTGTTCTGGGGTTTTTGGGAGTACGACCAGCTTCAGCATCTTCCTCGATACCATCTTCTGTAGGAATTGGCTGATTTGAGACTTCATCTGGAAGCTTGGTCAAGTTTTCTGATGTATCTGTTGTTTCCGGAGAATGATTAGTGTTTCTACCAAAATCAACTATCTTAAAAATCTTAAGAAGGATAATAGTGGCACAACCGCAAGGATAAAAACTAAGATAACAAAATCGGGTTTTGCTTTTTCTGGTGCCTTTTTGTGGTTTGTTTTTACTATTTAGATGATCCCTTTTATGTTTATATTTTAACACAAAAAGAATGGATTTTTAACATGAATAGCATAGTATAGGAGTTTATTTTTAGATCTAGTTTGAATTTTGACTTATATAATTAAGAAATTTTTGAAATATCTCACTCAGCAGTGTGTATAATTGAGATAATTAAGCCTCCAAAGAAAACAAGAATGGTAGTTAAGACGATAAAAACGATAAGGCTTTAGAAGTGCTATAGGTTTGCAGCCAGGCAAAAGAAACTAGTTAAGATTAGGTAATTATAAGGTGCATCGTGAATTAGATAAATGCCCAAGGTATGCTCTGAGCCTTTGTTAATATATTAATCGGAAGATTTTTCTTAGTCACATTTGTTTTGATAAAGATCATGAAAAAGACTAACACTCATCGTAAAAGTGTAACGATAGAGTTTGGAGGCCACATATAGTACATGGAGATTTTTGGCATGAATGGGGAGGAGAGATATTTGAAGATGAAGATAAAGACCACTATAAGAATGAGTGAGAAAAATGAAGCTTTAACGAAACGATTCACGATCCTTTTTAAAAAGCAATCAAGTTCTTGGTATTTGGAGATATATGAACCGAGAAAATAGAGAAAAATTAGCCAGATAAAGCGACTGTATATAACCCCACTTTCGGTACTATTAACGGCGAGACCAGAGATAGTAGGAATTACAGAAAGAAGAAAGAAAGAAGCGCCGAGAAGTTTTCGATGCTCTTTTGATTGAGACTACCAATAAAAAGATTCAGGTATGGTGAAAGTAGTAGGATGGCAATGTAGAAGTAATATACCAATAATAGCCTAGACTGACTGGAAAGAAGGTACTGAGAGTCGGAATATATCCACCTTTATGATAATGCAGAGGATGATATTTAAGATGAAAATAAAACCAAATATCATAGATTAGATGAATAATTTTCGTTTTCTTCGAGCTGTGACTTTTATAGAGGAAGAAGCCAGTAATTAACATAAATAGATTAACACCAATTTCACCAAAGTGTAGGAGATGCCACGATAATTTTTATTAAAACCACTTAAATTTTCAAAAATAAGACCTTTATAACAAATCATGAAAAATAATGATCATGATAATTGTACAATTCGCAAAAGATCGAGAGAATTTCTCTTTTCTATCTTATTTACCTCCCTAATAACCCTATTATATCTAATTATCTGTTTTTAAGGGATTTTTCTAGAAAGTTAGATCTTAAAGAGACCATTATGCTTTTCTAGTCGTAGATTTTACACTGGAATGCCTTTGGCTTTTGATCCTCAACTAAGATTTTTGATTTCCTGATCATAGGCAGTTTTCTTCGCGCTTTGATAATTGCTGCTTTACTTGGTCTGATATTTTTACTGTTGAGTTTTGGAGAGGCCGAATTCCTTAGACCAAGAATCTAGCTCAGAGAGTGCAGCTAGTTGGTCATATGAATAGTTAAAGAAATCAATGTAATTGCGATTATCCTTTGATTCGGAATAGAGGCGGTCAAGAATTTCTGACGGTACTACGCAAAGCTCATCTAAATTGATTCTGACGATTCTCCTGAGTTGCTTTTTAGTAACTTGGACAAGAGAGTCATATAGTCAGATATTAGCTTAGAATTAGCGAATTTATAACCACCTTCTGGAGTAGGGATGGCATAGAGATTATGGCGGTAAAATATCGGTCAAAGAAACCTGATTGTTTTTGATTACGATAGGATTGCATACAGACGACTACAACCTGATCAACGATATCAATAGCAGTCTTGGAGGATTCTGGAACGGTATGATTTTGATAAAACTTGAGGAGCGCTTCTGTGAAGTTCTTAGCTTTTAACTTCTTTGATTCTCTCTGCTTGTAAATTAAGTTAGTGGAACACTTGCAGTTGTAAAATAATCTTTAGCTTCCCAGATTTTTAGACGGTCTGGGATGGCGGAGAAGATTTCACCCCATTCAGAGAAACTGCGACCAATTCTTTCCAGCTAGATCGGTTGGTTCAGATTGGTCGATAGTACAGGACGAAGTGCCGAGGCCACACTGGCTTGGCTGCGGTGTCATCGTTGCACGTGCCAAAGACCCAGAGGGCGAGCAGTGATTGATCGCAATAATAAGAGACCAGACCGTGATAAAGACGATCAAAATAGAGGACTTCAATAAGAGCACTGGCAGGTTTTAAGAGTTTAGATTTTTACAACTAGACGTTTTATGAGAGTATTTTTAACATCATCTTTAAAGTTGGTGTCACATTACTTTTGCAGACGAACCTTCTTAAAACACAGTGCCAGGCTTTTTGAATACTGCTCCAATATCCAAGTGTTTATTAAAATACTAAGAAAGCCAACGAGAGAGAGATGAGACATAGAATAATAAAAGCAGCAACACAGACCATTAGTTAAATTTCCTTAAAATTGTGATGATTTATTGATATCCGATTCAGTAGTTTGATAACCAAGCGAGACTCGAACAAGTGGCGGGAGATGCATTTTATGATCTAAGTAATAGTGTGCACACAGAAATAACCGGAGCGAACCATGATGTTTTGATCACTGAGGGCCCTTACGAGAAGATGACTATCTATTCCCTCTACATAAAAATGAGAAGGTGGTAGATTTTTCTTGATTGAGACAATGAATTTAGGTTGAGACTTTAAAAATCAAATAGTTTAGTTTCACAAGATTCTAGACGTTCTTAGCGGAAGCTGGCAGCTTCTCAAGCCAAGAAACTGCAGTACCGGAGAGCGATGACATCTCGCCCCAGGCCTGGAGTCCGGCCTCAAAAGCGGTGTGGATTTTATCATCATGTTCAGCGGAAAGAAGATAAGAATTCTTTTCCACATCATCGACCATTCCTCCGCCGAGAAAAGTGAGGTTGAGTTTTTCTAATAAGGTCTTTCGCACGACCATGACACCAAGTGAGGCACCATACATTTTATGGGCGGAAAACAAATTGCACTCAGCTTCAGTCTCCTGGAGGAGCTGATAATTATGAGCCATCGCCTGTGCGGCATCGAGGATACTAATTCCCTCGTCTCTGATGCACATAAGTGATAATATCTTTTGAGATTTTTAGCGTGCGCCCATCGATATTACTCATAACATTTATGACAACCAGTGAGTTGTCAGGATTTCAGAAATCGGAAGCGAGCCATCGGCTTTCTCTGAAAGTACAAGACGTTCTAGCTTAGGCGGGTAGCAGCGGACTGAGTAGCAAGAAACACTGAGTTATGTTCAATATCGGAAGTAACTATGGTTTTAATACCTGTAGCTTTAAAATCAAATTGAGAAAGAAGAAGGTTAATACCATACGTAGTATTAAGTGTGAAGCTAACAAAATAATCTCGCTTCTTGAGTTTGAGAAGTTTTAGAACCTGGTCGCGAGTCTGCTCAACTTTTTGATCAGTAACTCTTTCCCCATTGATATTTTGTACACGCTCGCCACAAGAGTTATGTTTTGATAATACTCAACTAAACTATCAATGACTGGTTGCGGACGGAGTGATTGGCAGGCACCATCAAAATATACATCTTAGGCTTAAGATATTCAAATCCAGACGTACGCTCAGAATTACTAACTGGTTTGATTGGGTTGTAGCACTGTGATAGGTTATACCATCGACCTCCTTATTTATGAGATTATTTTATCACAAAATAGATGTGAAAGAGTTTTCCACATCTCCACATTGCTATTATTATAATTTGATATTTTAATATTAACGCTTTTGTTCGGTTTTGAGTTATCAACAGAAAGTTGATTTTTCCACAAGCATTTTTAAGCTTGGAAATAATGTATTTTATTTGTTCGGTTTTAATAAAATCCAGAAAAATTTGGTGTTCGGTTTTTATGATTGATGGTTTTTATTGTTCGGATTAACAGAGATGGGTGATGTTTTATGACTCTAAATCAAGGCCAAGAATTTCAGCTGCCGCATCAAGATATCGTGATCAGAATCCGAAGATACTGCAAGCGCTGTTTGAAAAGCGCGGTAGTTTCTGGAAAAAGTGAGATCGACGATTTCTAGAGCGAGCGGAACCAGCGTTGCGTTTCAAAAACCAGCTGGACTAGATTGTCGATATGCTCAGCCACAGAGGCGACGGAACGTAAACCGAGTCCTGCCGCAATTTCACGATAGGATGGCGAGTATCTCATGATTATTCTGAAAAGTCTTCCAGAAAATCCATTAATCGCTTTTTGCTTTTTTGTCAATTTCAGTGCCATATTTGTTATAATTATATAGTAGATGGAGATTTTGTGGCAAAAATGAGCACCTCGTATAGTGATGGACTAATATCACCCTCGAGGAATAAAAAGAGTAGCGCGAACAGTGCGACCTAAGGCTAGCCTATGAGATTGGTGAGGATCAGGCCACAAAACAACACTTAGAACGCAACGTATACTTAGGCCGAGAGATTACGTAAAGAAAAATTGCGTAACTGAAATATTTTCACTCTGCTCAAAGCGATGACCCATTGGTTGGACAGGCTGAGATCCGACGAAAGCAATCAGTAGGATCTGTAACACAAGAACAATCAGCGAGATGAGCGCAATGCCCGAGATGGAAGCTTTTAATAAATACGCCAGCTCAGCTAAACCAGAACTCACTGAAACTAGTAAACCAGTTACAATTACTTCAAGAATTCGTCGTGAAATAGGCGATTTTAGCAAACGAGATCACGATGATTTTGTGGAGCCAGTGCAGGCGTTTGACCAACACGCCAAGATAATTTTGACGAAGATTTTGACAACAAAAAATGAACTGGGTGATGCACGTTTTGATGATGAAAACTTAATGGATTTATCATCTGATGAACTATTTAATAATAGAGGGGCGTAAGAACCAAGATTCAGATGATGATAAAAACCGAAGAAGAAGGGCTTCATTAGACGTCATCCAAAAATTAACTATTTTCTTAATCTTATTACTCTGTGGTGGGACTGCACTATATTTATATGGTGACCAATTAGTTGCAAAGGTGACTGGTGGAAAATCAAATTTGGTTGATCTCGTAAAAGACTGTAGTAACAGATAACACCACTAAAGTCCGATAAGCAAGGCCGCACTAATATTGCAATTTTTGGGACCTCTGGATATGACATGGCTCGGAAGTGAGGGCAAATATGTGCATGATGGTGCACAATTAACCGATTCCCTGATGGTAATGTCGATCGATCGAAAGCAAAGAATGCAGTAACGATGAGCTTACCACGCGACCTTAAAGTGGGCGCGAGGCTTGCTACACTGGTAAATAACGAAGTTTATGTTTGCGCGAGTAATAATGGTAAAAATGAAGAGGCGGGAGCGCAGGCGGTAATGAAACCCTATGGTGAAATTTCTGGCCTTGAAAATGCACTATTATATTCATAAACTGGGGGTCGTTAGTGCAGATTGTGAATGCACTAGGCGGGATCACTGTAACGGTTGATGAAGATATTAACGATTATTATTACACAAAAGTAGTGATGAAAGCTGGTGTGCCAACACATCTGGACGGTGAAAAGCACTAGGACTTGCCCGTGCCAGACACGGTTCAGCAAGCGGTGATTTTACACGCGGAGAAAAATCAACAAAAGGTGCTTGTGCGATTAAAAACCGCATTGCCGAAAAAAGGCATGGATATCCCTGCTATGATTAATTTAGTAAAATGTCCTGGGGGATAACCTAAAAACTAATGTAAATATTGATGAAATTAAAACGGCGGCAAAAGTAATGTCCGACTTTAATCCCTGCTAATATTGCGTCGGTGCCATTAATTAACACGCCTGAGGGTAATTTAGTTAAAAATGCAAGTCTTTCCAGTTGGTGGGGTTGATATTTCATTTGTGATTCCAAGTGCCGGAGTACAAAACTATACAAAAATTCAACAATTCGAGAGTAAGATTGCTGACTCATAGTGATTCCCCAGCCACTTTCACGCATCCTCGCCTTAAATGGTACCGATGAGGGTGGTATAGCGGCAAATGAAAAGATTGAACTCGAAAAAGCTGGTTTTAGAGTCACCGGAACCGGTAATGCGCCAAAGGAGAATATCCGGACAAGGTTTCGCTCTATATGATAGGTTCTAAGGAAGAGACGAAGAAGAAGTTGGAAACCTACTATGGATTAACTGCGAAACCAGCTAGTGAACTACCAAAGGGTATTGATACAAAAATTATGACTTTGTGGTAATTATTGGAAAGCCTGAAACAAAGAGTAGTTAAAAAATAAGACCTTTATGCGGGGTCTTATTTTTATGAAAATATATTAAAGTGGTTTTTAGCAATGATTAAATGCCTTGCACGACCTTCACCCTCGGAATGAGTGGTGATATCGGAATAATCTTCAGCTAATTTATGAACAACACGGCGGTCCACTGCATTGAGTTCCAAAGTCATTGGTTCCCCAGTCTCGCGGACTTTCTGAATCCAACCTTCAGCCTTCTGCTCAATACGCTCCGCTCGCTGACGTTTGTAATCTGCCACATCAACATTAACGCGAGTTACTCAGAATTATGGGCGACGAGTGCCATAGAAACGACGTGCTGGAGGGCGCGTAGATTATCCGCATTCTTGCCAATTAGAAGTGAATTTAAGCTAGTGCTTGGTACGCTCAGTTGAATAACATCATCGTCGATAGTGGACCAAACAGCTACATTATACCGAAAAACGACAAAAGATCCTCAAGATATTTTTGTTGCAAAAACGAATCGATTCATCCCGATTCATAAAACTCCTATTCTCCTAGCCGTTATCTGGCTGGGTTGAGGTTGAGGATGATTTTTGTTTTATAGAAGAGTCGTTAGAAGATTTTTGGCATCCTTGGCAGAAATACGAGTAATACGGGTGCCGGTTTTCTTATTCTCAATTACCTCAGCCTCTTTAATATCAGAGGTCTTCTTTTTAGTTCCCGAAGAATAGCGCGATCCGTGTTATCGTCGAGTTTTTCATCTACCTGATTGAAAAACAATTTTTTTGCTGCAGAATGGTGACTAAATTAGAGAGAAGATAATCCACAACAAGGGCGCCAGGAAGATTGATCGTAATCATCAGCATCATGACTGGCATCATAAAACTCATCTGACCAGAAACCATATTATTGAGGTCGGCCTGATCCATATCCTTGCCAGCTTTTGCATCCTCAACCATTTTCTTCCAGGTATTCTTAGCACTCTTCTTTGGCATCTGCATTTTTGACATATAGTACTGAGTAAATGCGGAGCCTAGAGCAAATAGAAGAATAATTAATGAACTTAGAGAAGTTAGGCTCAGCGCGAACGGAGAGATCTGACTTTTCCAAAAAGTTGAGGTTTTAAAAATCGTAGGTTCGTTCTGAGGTGTTTTCAAGATAGGTGTTTTGCAGTTAATAATCTCATCAATGCGGGTCATTTCGGAAACTACAGGGTAAGCGCGCTTAGAAACGTTATCCTTGACGGTCGGGGTGACCATAATACGAATTGAAAAGAAGAGCGCAAAAGAAGATTGGAAGTTGGATAAAAAGAGTCCAGATTGAGGTGAGTGGCTTTGACATTATTGCGCTTATAGAGATCCATCATTTGGATAGTCTCAAGCTGTTTATTACCATTGCAGCGTTTGCGAATCTCGGTAAGTTCAGGTTGAATTTTTACGCATCAACTTCATCTGAACAAATTGTTTTGACGAGTGGCCAGGTGAAGAAATTTGACGATCAAAGTGAAGACGATCATCGCTACACCAAAATCACCAATGTAATTATAGATTACTAAGAGGATATTAATAATCGGGTTGACAATTAGAAAAATCAATTAACTCAAACATTTGATTAATTATAACATAGATAAAGGTAAAAACTATTCTGTTTTTGGCTTTTTCAAGAAGATCGGAAACCATGGCGCGAATTTGATTAAAATCCATCTTAGTGAAATCCTTAGAATAGATCACAAAAATACAGTCAAGCTTCAGATTAGGATTAAAACTCGAGACGGATAGCTTGCAAACACGTCTTCTGATTTGATTGCGTCCAACTGCGGTCTTAAGAACTTTTTGAGACTACCACTGCATAACGCTGCCTCATCCTTTTGTTTGGCGCAAAAACCAAGGAGACTTTCGAGTGCGGAATAGTCTTCCTTTTTGATAAGTATATTTAACGCCACCACGAGAATGGAAACGATATTTACTAGATAACATCTTATTAATTTTATCACCTCTGTGGAGTTTTTGTGAGGGTGTTGTTGAAGAAGATAAGATTCTTTTTCGCTTTTAAAAATATTTTTGGTTTAAGAAAAATATTATTTTTTAGCCTTTTATTAATTTAGTTTTATTATTTTAGTTTAGAGAAGCCTCTTCGGTTTGGAGAAAATCTTCTGGACTATCAGCCTTAATATGTTCCGATTCGTCATCAAGACTTGGCCTGGCGAAAGTTGCGGGAACGAAGTTCACGATAGAGCGCGCTTTTTGCGAGAACTTCCTTATTTTTTTACCCTTTTGCAAACAATTTTACCTTCACTTAGAACAATTATTTTTATCGGCAATTTTCATAATTTCTGGCTTATGGGTGATAATAATTATAGTGTGATCATCTTTAAGATCTTCGAGAATTTTTGATAATTTCTTTTTGAAGTCTCAGGATCCACATTACTAGTTACTTCATCAAAAGGAGAATTTCCGCCTGGCTCAGAAGTGCACGGGACGATCGCAAGTTTCTGTAATTCCCCATCGGTAAAAATCCCATGTTCTTCATTTAAGACTGTATTTAAAACCACGAGGAAGACTGGCAATTTTTCAAATAAGCCAACTCGACGACAAGCTTCAATCTGACGTTTTTGATTACGATCAACTACGCTTAAGTTATCCCTGATACTCATCTCGAAAAATAATAGGACGCTGAAAAACCCCAGAAACATTGGTGGTGTAAACTTTTTCGTGTAGTCAAAAATCGAACGACCATCAATCAGGATTTTACCCTGATTTTATAGAGTAGAGGCGATATAAGAGATTAATAATAGTAGTCTTTTTCCAGAGCCAGTTTTCCGACAATGGCAGTGATTTCATTCGGTTTTTGCTTCAAATGAAATATTTTTAAGAATTTCATCGACCACTAATACTAAAAGAAACATTTTTCAAACAAAAACATCACCATTAATATAGTCATTATTGAGGTTGCCAAAGCTATTTTTAGTATAGCTTGTATAGTTCAGGATGGATTTGATGCGCTGGATACGGATACTAAAAGTAGTGAGATTTAACAATTCTTCAAGAGTTTTATCAGTGTTCGTAACGACCATTTCAAAATAGCTAATCAAAAAGCACAAGTTTATCAATAGTGATTTGATATTAAAAACAAGTGCGGCGAGAACAATATAGAGCGTAATTTTTCCAACCTGAATAATCATCGGAATTTTACAGTAACGCGAAGTGAGATAAAGATAGCGTTTATCATATTGAACATCATAACTACTACGATTGGAGCTGATTTTACGATTTAAAATTGGCATCAAATTAAGGGTTTTAATCTGTTTTAAATTATTTAAGATTTGGTTTAGGACATCTAAAATACGGTCTTGATATTTTCGGACACCATCAAAATGTTTTTGCAACGTTTTTTTAGAATTTTTGAGACATTAAATAGATATGAGGAGGTCAATAATTAGAGCGATAAGGGCGATAAAAATGTTATAACTAGCAAAAATTAAAAAGATAATCAAAAGCTGGATGATACCCGTAAGAGCAATCGCGGCAGGAGTTAACAGTTTGAATTAAATATGAGACATCCTCTTTACAGGTGTCGGTACGCACCACGAGAAATTTTCTCGGTGATTGAAATATTACTAATGATATGATCGAAAAAAGTTTTTGCTGAACAGTGCCATAATAATAATGCGAAAGTGTGACATAGATATAATACTCCAACCAAGAATCGTATATTCAATAATATAAAACAAGAGAAAGAGGATCACATAAAACCAGATGGCGTGAAAGTTGGAACCTTGAGTAATGACGGCAAATAATACCAGCAGTGGCAATTGGTGGTAGAAGGCTAACGAGGTTATAAAAGCATAAAACTCAAAAAGAGTTCAAAAACTTCAAAGCGTTTTTTGGGGGCAATCTCAAAAACTGTTTGAACTGTTTCAAGAAAAATGTCGCATGTGTTTCTATTATATAGCATAACCATTTAAGAATAAATGCTGGAAAAATGTGGTATAAAAATACCGCAAGTGCGGTATTTTCTTTTTAGTAAGTTAAACGGGCACGTCCTTTAATGCGACGGCGTTTTTTAACACTTTTTGGCCATTTTTAGTAGCATTACGCTTCATGAAACCGTGTTCCTGTTTGCGCTGACGCTTATGTGGCTGATATGTACGCTTTGGCATATGTTTCCTTTATTTCACATAGGATTATATTCATAATCCCTGTATTTGTAAACTGTGTTTAATTATACCGTAGTTTTCCACTTTTTTCAAGAAGTTTTTCCACACAAGGCTCTCTATATGATTCAAAGTTGTGATAACTCACCCCTTACATGAATTTCATATATTAGAGCATAAAATAAGATAAAAAATAAACCTGTGGAAAAGTATGAAGATTTGTTATAATAGAGGTAATTAAAGGTTATAGAGAAAAAGCTGAGGTAGCGGCGGTGTTTGACGTGTGGAATAATGTGCTAGCAGAACTTGAAACTAAGATTTCTCAGGAAAATTATGCAACTTTTTGCTCAGACACATACTTCGTTGATTAGTACGATGATGGAATAATAAAGATTGGTGTACAAAATATCTTTATGCAGGCCAATATTCGAAAAATTTGATTCTCATATTCGTGCCGCATTAGAATCAAATAAAATCGAAGTAAAAATACCAGCTATGTAGTAATAAGTAATACTACTAAGGTATCACGTGAGGTGAGTCTTGATGAGTTGCAAAAGTCGAGTAAGTACGGTAGAAAAATTACAGTACCTGCAAGTAGCTTTAATCCCACACTTCGACCGGATTAAATAATAAATTCACGATGGATAATTTTCGTGGTGGGAACAAAATAATGAATTAGCGGTGGCGGTTAGCTAAAAAACATTATCGATAATCCTGGGGACAAATATAATCCGTTTTTCCTATATGGTGGGCCAGGTCTTGGTAAAAACACATCTTGTGGAAGCAATTGGAAATGAACTACTAAAGAAAATCCAAAATTAAAAATTCTCTATACACCGATCAATCATTTTTACACTGATTTTATTAATGCAGTGTAAAGGAGATATGGAGAATTTCCATAAAAGTTTCAAAAACTTGATGTTTTAATTATTGATGATTTTCAGTTTATTGTTGGTAAGGAAAAAGAGCCAGGAAGAATTCTTCAATATCTTTAATGATATGCATCAGGCAAATAAACAAGTGATTATTACGAGTGATAGGTTGCCAAGCCAGATTAAGACTGTGGATGAACGTCTTGCTTCAAGATTAACGATGACTGGTGCGTTTGATCTACAATATCCAACATTTGAAGATAGGTGTGCAATTTTACACGCGAAGGCAGAATTTGATGGTGTGGAAATTGAAAATAAAGCAATTGAACATATTGAGAAATGTAGAGACTAATATCACGTGATCTTCAGAGTCTTTATGGAAAAATTGTAGCACTTTCTGAATTAAAGGGCGTTTCCCCGCTCAGTATTATTCAGGAAGGCCTAGCATCTACCCTGCCAAGTAGTGGAGTGAGAGGGCGTAATTTAACTAGTAAAACAGTGGTGAATAAGGTGGCTGATTATTTTAATATTATGCCTGAAGAACTTTTGTGGAAGAAGTCGAGTTTCTAAAACATAAAGACGGCAAGACAGATTGCGATGTTTATTATGTCAAGGATTTCATAAATGAGTACGCCAAAAATTGCCCTTGAAGTAGAGTTAAAGATCATACTACAGTAATGCACGGAATTAAAATTGAAACAGATATGAAGATGAATTTTACATTGAGAGACCAAATTGGTGAAATTCGGGAGCAGTTGAGTGAATAATGTGGAAAAGTTGTGGAAGACTTTGCGAATAAGTAGGTGAAAAAGTCGAGGAAAACTATGTGGAAAGTCACAAATCATAATATATACGCAAAAGGTGTTGAAAAGTCAGGTTTTTCCACTAAGTTTTCCAAAGTTATCCAGAGTGGTTTTACACAATAAAAAGAGTGGATTCTTCCCTATAAAAGAAAGTTATACACAAAATCCACATAGTCTATTACTACTACAATTAATTATTTAATAAAGGAGAGATATGGAAATAAATGTTGAACAAGGAAAACTAGCGAAGGCATTAGGAGTGGTTAGTCGAGTAGCGGCAGGGAGTAGAACGACCCTACCTATCTTGAATAATGTTCTTATAAAAGCATTAGATGGAAAAAGTAAAACTGGTAACAACAAACCTTGATATGGCGATTGTGAGTTATTTAGGGGGTTGCTAATTCGAAAGATGGAGAGATTACGGTACCAGCGAGACTTTTAGCAGATTTTGTTAGTAACTTACCCTAAAGGTGAGATAAAGCTAACTACAAGTGATTCAAAATTAACTGTGGCTTCTGGTAAATATAAATCTTCCTTTAATGGAGCGCCAGCTGAGGATTTTTCCAGAGTTGCCTGATATTAATGATGCAGAAGCGGTGATTTATCGAATGAGTATTGAAGCTTTTAAGACTGGGATCAATGAGTAAAAATCGCCTGTTCATCCGATACGACTAGGCCGTCATTAACAGGGGTGTATTTTTAATACTTTTGAGGGTGTTTATATATTGCTGCAACCGATGGGTATCTGTCTGGCTGAGCGAATGTTTATTGAAAAAGGTAGAAAGTGATGTGAAGGCAATTGTGCCGGCGGGATGTCTGACTGATGTTCTAGGTGCGATGTCGGATAACATGAATGAGATTGAGATTGTGTTTGATAATTCGCAGGTGCGCTTTAGGCTTGGTGAAATTGAAATTACTGAAATTAATTGATGGATCCTTCCCTGATTATCGACGTTTAATCCCAGAAACTATTGGTTCAAATATTAAGATGTCAAAAAGTGAGCTGCTTCGTATTGTAAAATTAGCCGCTCTATTTTTCACGTGGTGTCGGCGGATCAATTATTTGTGAGGCAAAGAGTGAGACTCAAACTTTTGCGGTTTCTTCGGTAGCTAATGAGTTTGGTGAAAATGCATCTGAGCTCGAGACTGAGGTGGTGAACGATGGAAAGGTGATTTTAAATTCACGCTATTTAGTTGACGTAATTAATGTGATTGAAGAGGATAATTTGTCATTTGGTATTTCAGGGAAAATTAGCGCCGGTGGTGATTAGAAATGAAAAATCAAATAATTATACGCATATTATTATGCCTCTAAAAAGCTAGAATGATTATTGAAAGTATAAAAATTAGTTAATTTTTCGTAGTCATGATGAGTTTTTGTTACATTGTAAAAAGAAGACTAGTTTAATTGTTGGGGAAAAATGGTTCCGGAAAAACTTCGGTATTAGAGGCGATTTATGAAGCGTTGCGTGGAAAAATCTTTTTCGAGCGACGGATGAGGAGATTTTAGAAGAGGCTCTGAGTTTTATCGAGTTGAATTGAAATTTACAAATGGGCTTTTCAACCGTGGTGTTATTTGATGGGCAGAAAAACAATTTTTAGTAGAATATAAAAGAACCGCTAGATTACCAAAAATATCGATACCCAGTGGTATTGTTTTTACCGGATGATTTACATTTGGCGACAAGCCCAACAAAAAGAAGGGCTTATTTTGACTCGAGTAATTGCAGAATTTGATGAGGGGTATAGTAGTTCCCTCTCAAAATAATGAGAAGACACTAAAAGCAACGTAATGATTTATTGAAAAATATAAAAAAATAATGATAAATGTGGTGATTTGGATTTTTTGCGGTAAGAAAGAAAAAGCCAGAGTCGAAGTTATATAGAAACGAGTGATTTTTCTCTTGGAATATCTTGTTAGCTAAGTATGGCTTGGAGATTCGAAAGAAACGTCAGGAATATTTGGATAAATTAAATATGGTTTTTAACCAAGTTTATCATTCAATTGCGGAAAACAATGATCAGGTGTTTTTGAAATTAGATTTATTTGGAGGTGAAGTCTCAGAGGCAGAGTATTTTTAATCGATTGGAAAGAGAATTTTGAGCGAGATCTGATTTTTGGGTCATACTGGGTTCGAAATTCATCGTGATGATTTTTTGTGTTTTTATTTAATGAGAAGGAAGCAGATGGGACGGCGAGCCGAGGTGAGCTTCGATCGATGATTTTTAGCGATGAAGTTTTATTGAAGCAGACTTTAATTTTTCAAGAAACTGGAAAAACCAGTGGTGTTACTTGGATGATGTGTTCTCAGAATTGGACAATACTAGACAAAAATGTTTGGTGAGGAATTTTAAGGATAACCAGGTGATTATTACTTCAGTGGAAGAAGTATAGCAAAAATTATATTTTTAGTAAGTGGGTGAGTTTATTTATTAATGATTTTATCCGTATTAATCTTTAATTCTTCGAGTTACCCATTTTAGTAGCGCAGATTGATCTTCAACATTGTTTTTACACAAAAATATAATTATTTGATTGCATATTTTTTAAGATTGTATAAGAAAATCTGGTTTATATCCTTCACTTATAACTTTTGTGGTAATTTCATATTTTCTACCATCGATATATATTGATATTTAGTTTGTATGTAATAAAAAATCTGTGGCATAGAGGCTATCGTTTGTTGATAACTGAGATATACTATTTTCGTTGAAGGTTAATTCATAGTAGTTATCACCCATACCATTACTATTATTTTTTTGTGGGGAGCTGTTGATTTTTCTTGTTCTGTAAGAAGATTGGATTCTAGGCAAGTAAGAATACTATCAGAAACCGACGCGCCGAAAAAGCTAGTTATAACTTGCCTATTATTATAACCGAGAGTGTCTTGATATATCTCGTCTCCAGGCCCATGGTCGTGGTCATGTTCGTGTTCTAGACGATGAAGAATAAAAAGGTATTGAAAAAGAATTATAAATATAACCGATACTGCTGTGATAATCAGTAATTGTTTGCCGCGTTTGGTTTTTAAAGTCTACTTTTATCATATATTATTTCTCTGGAACACTTTCCCATAATTTATTAAAGATATCGTAAATTGTTGTTGGAGCGCCTGGTGCACTTTTTGTACCTACTGAAAAATGAACGTGACTTTGGGTTCCAATAGCATGGTGGGGCAGCTGATTTCACCACTCTACGTCACCAACATTAAAATGATCACCTGGTTTTCTATTATTCTCAAATACCATATGTCCAATCCAGAATAATGTACCTGTCATCAGCTAAAAATTGTACTGAAAGCACATTTATTTTTCCAGCCATTTGTTGCTCTTCCATACGTATTGTAGGTTTTGAATTTACCGTTTGTAATTGCGAGGATTTTCTACACCAGTTGAATAGTAATACCAATCTGGATAGCCTAAGCCTGGAAAATCTTTTGAGGTATATTCATGTCCATCAACCATTTTTTTGCGAATACCCATATCGAGTGCGGCATAATCGTGATGACAGGCCCCGTTTTTATAGTTTTTACATGGTAGAGGTGATAATTCGCTTTGTCCTGCGCCTTTGTTTCCAGGTTGAAGAAAGTTAGCTTTTGTTGCGCCTTGGATTGGGAAAGTATAGCCATCAACAACCACTGGATTAAAGGTAGTACTATTATTACCATCAGCAGTTAGGATTAGAAGTTGAACCGCCACTATCTACTGTGTTATTAATAGCTTGTTGAATTGTTTAAGCGAATAAGGTAGCCCTTTCTGTATTTGGCGTAGTATTATCTAATAATAAGTTTGTTTTTATTATTAATTACTGAACTCAATCTACGATTGTGACATTTTTATTATTTATAGTAGCTGAGTTGAATAAATTATTGTTTTTAATTTAAAAATCGCTATTTTCTGTAGGGTCTTTTTGAATAATTTGTGACAAAGACTATTTTTACGGTCTTTTACCTGCAATATCGATAACTTTCTTAATGTCGTCCGACGTAATGGTACCACGATCATATGTGCCAAGGGCGAATACTATTGTTTTACCAAGTGTATTATTGTCAGATAATTCTTTTTAGGATATCAATGCCAGATTTGTTATCGACCGAAGATTGGCTAAAAATGCTTGTTTAGTTGAGCGTTGATAGTTGCTTTTGGTAATACTTTTTGAATTGCTGACGTGGAAAGGTGTGTGATGGTGTCTCCTATTATTGTTACGTCGAGTTCCATCGCTTTGACCACCTAGATTTACCTTTATATTTACTAAGATAATCTTCCCAAAGACACACCTGAGGCTACTTTATATATCTTAGCTGTCATACTGGATCCGTAAGGAGCGGGTTATTATCTGATGATTTTGCTACATCATGAAAAACATCAACATTGTAATTGTCTTTACGTATGCCAGCACCAGTATCGGCGACGATGAAATATTTACCATGCGCATAGGCTCCCTCTTTTGTCATATCTGGAGTAGTTTCTATGTAAAATAATGTCACCAATCCTAAGTCAGGATCTTTTTGGAGAAATAGCTACTTGACCATCTGCAAGTTTACCACCATTGATGGTGCCTGCATTTTTACCAGCATAGCCATTATTTTCAGAGGCCCCACCTCCATAAAAAGTTATTGATGAATGATTATTTAAGAGTGTTCCGTGATTGCCTGAGGTTGGAGTTGAGTTATTTGTGTAGTTGGTATTAGTGGTTACATTGATTTACCGTTAGTCATGAAGGATTCGTTAGAATATTCATTGTAAATTTTTCTAGCCGTTTTTAGTCGTTCGTTATATTGTGCTTGACCTGGAGCACAGTTACTACATCTCCACTTTTTGCAGACCAAGCGCCAGCCATCTCTTCAACGGTAGTGGCTTTCTGGACAGCTTTTATACGATTATAGAAACCCTGTATATGTTGGATCATGTAAAATTCAACCCTGTAGTGAAGATTTTATCAAATACTGCTTCACCTGCATCTCGTATAAAATCATCACCAGAATATGAATATCCCTTTGCGTAGGTGTCAGGCTCATTGAAATATTTTTGCAAGTGACGGATCTTTTTCCAACAACGTAATTATACATTAATGTGCGCCAATCAAATGAGAATTGGATAATACCTAATCCATATGCTTTACGTTGGTTTCTTGATAGGTCAAAAATGTCCATCAACTTGTTCTACACCTGAGGCTTTCCAATATTTTCCTTTTGAAACATTTTCATGGGTAACTGGATTGAGTTGACTACTTTCATGGAGGATATTTCCAATAATACCTGCGGTTTGTTCTTTTGAATAACCAATCGATCTAAAAAGCGCTCCAAGCTTTTTCATATGCATTACTGCCAGACATATTAACTTTGCCAGTATAAGAAGATATTGAAAAAGCCATCACTTGATGAACAAGTATTGTTGGTGCCGTTTGAATTATAAAAAGAATATCTGATTGGATATATGTTTCTGCTTTGCCTGGTGGGAGAGATTTAATGCGCTAAAAATTATCTAGGCTTGAGAAAAGTTGATTAGAGAGACTTGTAGTAGTAGGATTTTTAGCTTGAGGGTTGTTTTTCATCTGTGACTTCAGAGGCGTAAACCTTTATGGAGCTAGTAATAATTAGTGTTGAAATTAATAAACAAAATAAGATAAAAGACTATTTTTTAAATAGCTGTTGGACCTTCTTCATGATTATATTTTATCATAACGGGAATATTTTTAGTGGCTGAAGTTTTTAAAAATATTGAATGAAAAAGTAACTTGAATGTAAGTGTTATTTTTAACAACTAGTAACCTCAATGTCGTAGTTGTTAGGATTAAGTTTGTTGTCGGTTAGATATTTATAGGCAGCGGTTTTGAGTTCTTCGATTTGTTGATCGGAGCAAGTAAAGAGGGTAATCTTTAATTTTACCTTGGTGGTTTGAGGTTGCTTTTCGGCAGCAATAGAGAAGCCGGCCTGATAGCTGGAATATGGTGTGACTTTAAAGACTGGATCGCTATCGGTGTAGTTTTTACGTTCTAAGTCGGCTTTTAAAATCAGCAATGTGTTGCACGCGAGATTCATCTTCTGGGTGTGATTTATAATAATCCTGATGTTCAGAATCTGGTTCAAGGGCTTCATAAAGATAAGTAACTTGATTATTTTTCAATTCGAGATCACGAGTGATTTCTTGAAAAATTAGCATTGGAAATTTTTATTGTATAGTTCCCTGGTTTTAGTTTTATTTTGGCATCACCTTGATAAGTTTTTCCATCAATCATGAAAGAAGCGGAGGTTGGGGCGAGATAATAATCCAAGGTTGCAGTCTTGTCGGAGTTAGTAATCCAATTAATAAAGGCAGCATGATTATGATAAGAACCAAAATTAGAAAAACCCATAATAATGGAAAGAAGAGATTTTTGACGTATTTTTTTGTTTTGTGTATTTTTGGTATTTTGGTTTTGTGATAGTATTTTTGTAATCATGTTTAGCCTTTTTATTTTTAGGTATTAGATATTAGTGTTTCCAATATAGCGATATGCTTTGAAAGTATGAGAGTTATCATAAAAAGGTAGTAGTTCGCCAGTGCGTGAGCCGTGAGAAGCGGAGGCGATTTTACCAACACCGTTTTGCTCAACATAGATTTCGATATGTCCAGAACTGAGACGAATATCACCAGGTTTGAGAGAGCTTTGTCGGTTTTTCAACCTCAACGAATTTACCGAGTTTTTGACATAGTTTGAAGTTGGACCACCATTGCTGACACCAGCAAACGAAGTTTTTTGTCTATGCCGAAAAACGAATAACTGTTGCAACGAAGGCATCGCAGCTAGCACCCATCATAGACCAGCGATCACCAAGTCGATTAATACCAGTTTCAATGAGTGCGTTACGATAATTATCGTTTGGGGTAATGCCGTGACCAGTATTTGCCCAAGCAAGATTAAGGGCGGTTTGATTAATACTGAGATTACCGCCTCCACTTCCGGAGCAGTTGCTGATACCATTTGAGCCGCCGAGAGCAGAAAAGATAAGGAAGGCACCTGGAATTAGGTTAGCGGAGGTTGGATGTCCGTGGTCGGTTTTTATCATGAGCCAGTTGGAATTTTTCTCGAATCACGCTTACTGTCGGCAAGATTCAACATATGGTGAACCTTCACCGCGGGCAGCTTCTTGTTCGGTATAACCAAGAGTGCGTGCCTGTAGAAATGTAGGAGCGAGCGGTGCCATTATAGCGAAAAAGGAGGGTTTTGATTCCATCGTCAGTTTTTAAGTTTAGGCCGGCGCCGTAATTATTTTTGTAAGAGCTCGCCATAATGTCAGTTTGCCTTTTGAAATTCAGCTTCAGAAACTTCACCAAAAATTAGTGAAGGCGTTACTATTGTGGCCACCACCAGTGTAAGAATAGAGCTGATAAATACCTTGACCATTGGTTGGGTTGTGCGACGAAGGCTGGTTTCGCGATAGTGAAGAGTGGCGATGAGCTGCCATGGGAAAACCATATCTTGCGGCAGATTTTTTTCATAAACTGGGCGGTTGGCGTTAATCTTATCGAGGTCAGATTTGCTGATAATTTCGGAACCATCATAGAGCTTGCCAATGGTGCCGGAAAGATTTGAGGTAACACAGTTTTCGGCATCTCGATCATAATAATAAATACCGTTAATATCGAAGATATCCCATTCAGATTCTTTTGAGTGCAAAAACCTTAGCTGGTTGGATGGAGAGAAGGAAGGCGAAAAATAGGAGAAGGGCTTTTTGGGGCTAGTCTTTTTGATGTCAGAGGTCTGTAATTCCACTTTTTAGTAATTAGGTTTTTCATACTAGGTAACTCCTATTTCTTGAAATAGTTTTTAAAACAGCATAGGAAGATTGAGTAAGATTTTGGTAGACGAAGTGGTGATTCGAGTCTGAGTTTTTGAGTTAATACGGAAGAGATTTTTGCTAATGAACCTAAAGAATCTTTAGTGGTTGGAGTTTCTTTTTGAGACTATTGAGGGTGAATTCTGGTTTTTCTGCTTTTGGTGGTTGATAATTCGCGAGATAATTAGCATAGTCGAAGAAAGCAATTACGGTTTCAGCTTGATTTTTAGTAATGCCAGAAATACGGGCTAGAATACCGGAACGAGAGGTGTCAATTGGGTTTTTGCATAGTATGCTTCTTTATAGGCGGTGATTGGGTTTCGATCATTCCCTTCTGAGTCAACAACGCTAGCGCATTTGATTTGAGTGCAGATACGAGTTTGCTCGGTGTAATGTTGAAGATATTTAAGTTCTTGCCAGTGTGGATTTTTGGCTACCCATAACGCAATAGGCGCCGGAGGCTCAGCCTTGGGTTTCTGGTGACATATCGAAAACCGCATTATAGAGCTCAACAGCTTCCGAGATGATCGGAATACTGTTTGCGAAACCGAGATTAGTATTCATAGCATTGGCAATATTGGCATCAAAGTGACCGAATGGTGAGTCACGCTCGTCACAGAACATGGTTTTTATGGGCGAGAAGAGAGTTTGGAATAACCTCATCAAAACCTTCGGCATTTTTACGGATATTTTGGTTAACGACGCGTTGATATTCAGGATCAGTGGAGCTTGAGTTTTTCGGTGGTGACGTCAGTGGCAATCACTTCTCCGCCATACATATCTACAGGCGGCACCAATACTGGCAAGAGCTTCGCAATCTTCGTCATTACCAAAGATTTTTTTGGTAATCGGTACCGGCGAGTTCGGTGTCAGTGGTGAATCCTTCAGAACCATCTGCGGCAAGGACGGATTGTCCAGCGTGACCAAGAATGGAGCTGAAGGAGTTTTTGGAAACTTTACTTAGATTTGAGAGGCTGGAGAAAAGAGTGGCGGAGTTAGTTATACGGCTGAAGCGGCTCTAGGATGGAACCGAGGAAGGTGTTTTGGGCTGGAAGCGTCAAAAGCGCTTTTAGACTTGCGATCAAGCTCTGCTTCCCTGTTTGCAGCGATGAAGGTCTCTTGATGATAGGCGGTGGCAGCTTCTTTAGAAGCGAGGCTTTGTCCGGAGGTTGAACGGCCGACTTTTTATTAACTCAAAGGCAGCACCTTGAACATATTTTTCACCAGCTGGTTTACCAACGAGGTTTTTACCGGATTTTTCGAAGAGAACTTTTTGAATATATGGGAGGAGAATGGAAAGCATACCAGCAATAGTACTGGCGAGAGCGACATTTACAACGGTAGTCTTTAGAGAGTAACGGCAGTTTTGATAAGACCGCCACCAAAGGCGAGGGTGGCTAGACTAATAGCGGCACCAATAGCACGAATACCACCACAGGCGCGGGCGCGAGCGGTGGTGAGACCTAGAGCAAAACCAGTGGCAAGAAAAGCAGAGTTGATGGAGAAGTTTTTGGTGTAATTTAGGTTAACTTTTTCACCAGCTAGGACATTACCAAATCCTTCGGCTTGAATAGGAGCACTCAGTGACGGTTTTCTTTTCACCAGTGGAGACATCGGTATATTCAGTAGTGGCTGGAGTGTTGAGAAAATTAAGGACGAGTTGGCGGCTGCTTCGTTGCCATAGCCGGCTTTTTAGTTTTACTGATATTTTCTGATTACTCATGAAGAAATGCATGGCTTGGTAAATCTCGTTGGCGGCAATAGCAACTGAGATAAGGTTGGCAACTTTGAGTGCGGTACAAGTAAGACCACCAGCTTCGGCGACGCGCCCAGCGGTACTAATAAGTAATTATTGGCTTTAACATCTGGAGTGTCACCTTCGATATTACTACTATCGATATCTTCGCCAGTTTTGGAGATTTTTGTAGTTTTATTCCCTCTTTCGTCAGTATCTTCAGTTTCCGTGGTGGTATTGATACTAGAATTGGTTTTGTCGCCAAAAACTCCTTCTTCGGTGGTTTGATAATTTTTAGTATCGGTTTCATGATTGCCAGTGTTTTTATAGGCGGAAAAAAGAGATTTCTGGTGATGCCAATTTTGGCGAGACTCATAGTGGCTGGTTTATCGAAGAAATTGGAGGCACGAGCGCGCTTAGCGCGGGTAAAAGCTTCCTGAAAGGCAATATTTTTGGCATAAAAATTGCGGAAATTTTCGGAGGTAATAGTGGCGCCGTCATAGACTAAATGATAGCTGGAGCCGGCGTCAACTACTTCGATCCCGTTGGTCTTCAAGCGGTTTTCAAAATATTTTGGAAAGGCACCTTGTTTCTTGGCGAGAAGTTCTTCGGTAATTCGAAGAGTGTTTTCGGAATAGGAACCAAACATGGTATCAGTGGCCCCGTGATGAGGATTTCGATTTGATTACCTAGGTTGCTGACGGAAAAAGAGGAAAAGAATAACGGCCAGGAAGGCACCAAAAAGCAAGTGCAGAGCGGAGAGTATTTTTGATTTTTGGCGGTACTGAGCTTTGATAAGCCAAGATTTTTGGTGGATTTTTATATTGTGACGATTAAGGCTTCCGGTATAGAGAGGTTGGTTTTCGAGAGTATCGGCGGAAGGTTTGCGATCTGAATCTGTAAGGGTATCAAGAGAGCCTGCTCAGCATTTTGTAAAGATTCCTTAGCGATCTGGGAACGAAAAAGTTCCGTCTCAGAATTTTTACTGGACGGCAAAAATTAGGAGTTATGGAATCCTTGCCGTAATAGACCTTTGCATAGTTATATTATATAAGAAAAAGGTATTTTTGCTATTTTGTTTAACGATTATAGCGAACCGGATTGGTGGTAATGAGGTTAGTTTCTGTTTCAGAGGCAACAATTTGAACATGAACGTGAGATTGACCAGCGAAAGAAGAGACCTTGCCCAACTGGGAGACTGGAGAGAAGTTGACGCTCGGCATTGGTGAGCTTTGAAAACATCAGATAAAGACATCAGACAGCGGCACTGGATTGTTTTAGAAGTAGCTGCATGGACGAGTTCATGACGATGGCATGACCCATTTTGTTGCTCATGAAAGTCTTCGACGTCCTGAGTGATAGTGGTGAGACCGAGGTAATATTTACGAGCACGCTTGGCGAGGGAGAAGAGGAAGTTGGCGGAGTCATCATACTTTCATAAGTTGCCAGGCCTCATCAACAATAAGAATACGGCGTTTTTTTGTTTGGCTGAACAATGTTCCAAATATGGTTCAAGACAATATACATTGCGACTGGGCGAAGTTCATCTTCGAGGTCGCGGATATTAAAGACAACCATTTGGTTATTAATATCGATATTGGATTGCTGAGAGAAAATACCTGCAAAAGTTCCGGTGGCATATTTACGAAGACGTTGGGCGAGTTGAGGGACCAGAGCCACCCATGTGAGCGAGAGTGTCGTAGAGATTAATAATCGTTGGCGGGTGGACTGATGTGTGAGAGGGTCTGAAGTAATACCGGCACGAGCATAGGTGTCGATGAGAGCTTGGTCGAGAGTCAGCTTCTTCGTTGGGAGAAAGAGCGGCAACGGTTTTGGCCACCAGGACCTGATTGGGTACCACCGAGCATGAGTCGGAAAAGACCATGGAGGGTGACAAGATTAGCGCGGAGCGCGTCAGAGGCATCCTCAGAATCAATCACTTTTGGTAGATCAAATGGATTAATGCGAACATCGGAGTTGAGAGAGAGACGAACATATGATCCACCAACGGCATCACAGAGTTTTTGATACTCGTTTTCAGGGTCGATGATGATAATTTCAGTTCCCATCATCATGGAGCGGATAGCCTCAAAGCTTAACTGCAAAAAGATTTACCAGCACCGGATTTAGCGAAGACGACGAGATTAGCATTTTCTCAGGGTGAAACGATCGAAAGATAACGAGGCCATTGTTATGGAGATTAACGCCATAAAGAATGCCTTTTTCTTGGGTAAGGTCAGCAGAAGTGAATGGGAAGGAAGTGGAAATGGCGCTAGTGTTCATGTTGCGGCGAATCATTAACTGATCAGTAGCCATTGGCATGGTGGAGTTCATTCCCTGCTCTTGCTGAGAAGTGGCAACTTTAGAAAAGATCATGGCAGAGCCAAAATAGTTTTCAATTTTATGCTGCACGAAATTTAGTTCATCAAGTGAGTCAGCCCAAAGAGTAACATATAAGCCGAAACGGAAGAATTTTTCACGACCAAGCTGAAGGTCATCACGGAGCTCCTCGGCATCCTGGATGGCGTGCTCGGTTTCAGGATTACGAATACGACCTTTTTCAGCATTCAGGAAATATCAGCTTCAAGCTGAGTGACTTTACGGCGAAGGTTTTTCATAATCACAGTAGTGTCGACCGGATAAATATACATGGAAATATCAAGAACTTCGTCCATATTAATCAGTGGACTGAGCCAGCCAGTACTGATGGTGCGAGGATAACCGTAAATATAGAGTGTGCGGCCATATTTGGTGCCGAGACGGAAAATGGTCGGACTGGATTTCGATGGAGGATGGCGAAATGAGGTCACGAGCGTGAGTGATACCCTGTTCAAAACGCGCGCTGAATTTCGGCGTCTTCCATTGATTGTGCTTGAGCTGCAAGTTCGGCAGCGGTGAGTTTCTTTTTGCCATATTTCTTCCTTAATTTAGTGGTTTTGTCTCTGGTTTTTCACCTTTTTAGTATAAATAGTGCCCATTTTATTAAAATCAATAAACGGTTCCCTCACGGCGGTGTCTGGGTTATTGAAGTTATAGAAGAGCTCGGCGAGTTCTTTGGTATTGAGGCGGACGGAGTGAATGCCAATACTAAAGAGGCCGCCGATGACAGCTTGAACGCGGTTGTTTGATTTCAGTGACTGCTTTGTCATAGGTATTGCGATCAATCCTGGTGATTTCAGAGGTTTTTGTGACGAAGAGAAGATTGAAGATGTTTTTGACTTTGCGTACTGGCTTTTTCTGAGTTCTGGGGATGAATAATATGGAACGACAACAAAGAAGGATTTATCCATAATATTGGCCTCTTGGGAAACTTGATCGATGAAGTTAATATAATCGTCCATTAAAAACACCGAGGAGCATGTTGTCATTATTACGACGAATATCAGCAAGACGTTCGAGGTATGGAGCGATGTCGATGCGCTGAGAACGGACAAGGATTTGGATTGGGAATTCGAGAGAGTTGAGGACGCCTTTATAACCATATTCGATACCGTCACGTTCAGGCTCGGACATCAGGTCGTAGTTGATGGATTTACAGGCGACGACAGCGCGGAAGGAGCCATCTTTCATAATAATTAAGCCATCACGGAGTTCGGAGATGAGGAGGGTGGACTGGGTGGAAGAAGGGATTATCCTGAACCACGTTGGCAGTACTATCGGATTATGGTGCGAGTGGAATATTATTGTGCGGATAGCCAGAAGCGGGGATGTTGGAAATTCTGAGCTTGAGCCTGCGGCACTTGAGGCGCTGACTGGAAATTAGGGCTGAGCTTGATTTTTGGGGTTGTTGTGGATTCATATGCTTCCTTTTAAAAATTATTATGAGGCTGGTGGGGTGAAGATGCCGGTAAAATTGTCTGAACTGGCTGGTGGAGTTGGTGAGTTGGTGGAGTTGGTGGAGTAAATTGCAGGCTGGTATGGTTGCTGGAATTGGTAAGGTGATGGCGGTTGCTGAAGTGGGATTGGAATTGTGGTTGAGGTTGGAGCAAATTGAGGCTGGCTAAAGTGCGGTTGAGTAAATTGAGGTTGGATTTGTGAGGGTTGAGTGAAAGGCTTGAGGTTGGATTTGTGAGGGTTGGAGTGAAGGCTTGAGGTTGCGGAGGTTGAGTTGTTTGAGTTGTTTGGGCTGATTGAGCTGTTTGGGGCCGATTGAGTGAGACGATTAAGCTTGTTTACTAATAGTGTCGATAGTGAAATCTTGATTGTTGGCAAGATTTTTGAAGTCCTTGATTAACTTGAGAGGCGGAAGTTTTGATTAATAAAACCATTAACATGTGTGGCTGAGCAGTAAATTGGGTTTGGAGTGTTGTTTTGTGTAAAAAGTTGGCGGAAGATTTTGGTCGGCATTAGAGATAGCGGCCTCATGTTCGAAATCAAGGCGGCATGACGATTTTGTTGTTCTTTAGCGATCATTTGATTGATGTTTTGATTACTGTCCTGATCTAAGATGTCAACGATGTTGTTGTTTTCTGCGATGAAATCTTCATTAAAATTACTATGCCGCGAATTGCACTAGCCCTCAGAGTCAACGAGATTGGAAAGAAATGAGAGGCGGGTGGAAGCTTCTTCCTCGGTAATGTTTCTGGCGCGAGGTTTCTCGACGATTTTAGGGGCAGTGATTTTGATAGTAGTTTTCCTTTTGCCCAGGAGTCCAGCGACGAGTGTTTGGTTTGAGATAGAAGCTGGCAATGGATGCTAGATAAACTTCCATTGGCTGATCTTTTTATAGGTAGAGCAAGAATTAAGAAAAAGAAGGTGAATGGGATCGGGATAATGTATGAGAAGTGGAAAAATTTGAAAAAGGCCAAAAATAATAGCAATACTGCTGCAGAAATGAGAAGATAGATAAACTGTCGAAAGGTAAAAAGAGGCCAAGGAAGTTTATCTTCCGCCTCAACGTCTTGAGGGACCTTGTATGTTGCCATACAGAATTATTTTACCATAAACGTGGTGGAAAAATATAAAAATACACCCACGGTGTGCGGGTGTATTTTGTAGGCAGATTTTGTATTAAGCAGTCTTCTAGCTGCACTCGGTCTTTTTCGTTCTCAATAATTTGCGTCTCTTAGATTCTTTAACGTCGTGTTCAAGAATTTCAGCAAGACCATTCTTCATATTATCGAAGAGGTTGGTGTTTGGACGGCCAAGCTTATCGATAACACCATTGTCTCTGAAGATCTCATTGATTTCCTCTATGTGCTTTAGCTAGTGCTGAATTGTAGGCTTCTTCTTTTCTTTCTTTACTTTTTAGGAGGAAGACCAACTAAATCCATCTGGTTTTAGCTTATAATTCTGGCTACAAGACGGTTGAGAATACCATTTAGGACATCGGTTTTCATGGCAGCAGCATTACTGGCGGTAAGTCCACCAAGATATAATTTCGTTTTTAGCAACTGCACTATATTTTATGATAGGCACTCATTAGGGTCTTGAATTTGGCTGGCGATTTCTCAATGTTTTCCTGGTTTAATTTCTTAGTGACGTCTTTACGGTTAAGACCAGTAAGGAAGCTTTGTCATATTGACGATTTGTTCGCTACCAGACTGGAAGTTTGCGAAATGCGGAAATAAGGGCTGGGCGGATTGCGTCAAAATTTCCTCGCTCTGTGTGGATCAACATTACTATAGCTATCCATCATCATCATAGAGCACATCGGTTGCAGTACGATCGAGTTTTATCAAAAGCGGGTACCTTTGAGACCGGTGGCGATGTTGATTTTTGTTTCGTGATCTGGATCACCTTCAACTTTACCGGTAAAGTATTGCTGCATAGTAACTTCCTTAGTATGGCGTTTCGCCGTTAGTATAGGCCCAGGTTTCCATATTAATAAATTTACCAAGACGACCGAGGGTAGGATCGGCATCCTTCATTTGCATAAGGTTGAGAGCGAGGACGTTGGCGGCATCGGTACCTAACTCGAGATTACCAGAATCCATATAAGTCTTAAGTTCAGAGGCGATTTTGTCATAGTCACCACGGCGTGAAAGGACGTTGTTTCCAGCGATGATACCATCGATGTTGTTGTGTTTGATCATTTGTTTATAAACATTGAAGGCGCTCGAGGGTGACCATCTTATCCATGTAGGTGGTAAGTTTACCGACATTGGCGCGGCGCTCAGATCTCATAGGCGTCAACAGCATCAGCGGCGACCATTTGAAGAGCAATAAAGCGATCGGATTCTTGTTCTTTAGTGAGTGTGCCGTCGTTGACTTTCCAGGCGTCCGTACCGGCACCGGCGACCACATATTTTTGTCGTCTTCTTTATTGACATATTGTTGCTTCTGTCGATCTCGGCGGCCTTGCGAACAACCTCAGAATAGTAGCGATTGGCGTTGTGATCGTTACGACGTTTGGAGGATTCGGCGGTTTTTAATTCAAGGAAGTTTTCGGTCTGGTTGTTGGCAGGGTCTCGAGATATTTATTTTTAACCTTATTATCTGCAATGTAATCACTCATGTTGCCAAGAGCATCTTTCGGTTTTGGTGTGGTTAGCTGAGGCAGCAAGTTTTGCTACACGATTTTGGTATGTATAGCGCATAACTTTGTTATCTGGATCTACTGTTGAGTTTTCTTTTTCAATACCATCTTTATCTATGCCAGAGTGAACGTTCGGCGTAAATGGCTTTGCCATATTTATCACGATAGAGAATGTGGCGCCACGACGCTTTGCGTCAAGCTCTTCTTGGCGATATGCGTTGAGGGTATCTTCACTGAGTTTTGTTTTCATCGTCTTTACTGGAATTTATAATTTGCGGCCCCGGCAGCAAGAGCACCACCCCAGTACCATGGGGAGAAGATTGAGAGAACGCTGACGTTTCTGGCATTTTCGATAGCTTTCTGACGATTAGCTTCCTGGATTGGAGAAAGAGCCTTGGTGGCGCGGCCAGAAAGGTTGTTGCCGAGTGAATTGAGTACGTTAGAAATACCACCGAGAGCGGAACCTGACAGCTTCATTAAGCCGGCGGCGAGTAGAAGTGGAAGAACCTGGACGGCGGCCCCGACCAGTAGTCCAAATGGGTGGTGGCGGAAGTGATAAGAACCATACTAGCGAGTTTGGAAACACCGAAGAGCATACTAAACATTGGGTAGAAGAAAAGCATCTGGCTGAAGGTTTTCCATTTTTGGAAGTGTTTTTCAGTGTTTGGAAGGATGTAAAGAACGAAGGCGATAGGTGAGATGGAGACAAGAAAAATAACGAGCTTGACGCAAACCAAGAACGAGGAGGCCAACAATAACAGATAATACCACTGATACTGAGTGGGATGAGGGCGAGAAGAAGGCCGAGTGGGCCACCTGGAAAGGTGAAGCTAAGTGCGAGGCCAAGACCACCCAGCGGCAACAGTGTTGAATAGTGAATAAAAACCAGTGGCGGTTTTGGAGCCGTCGACTGTACCGGAACTAATGGCGGATTCAGCGATGCCAGCGAGAAGGTCTTTTGAGGCCGTTGCCGTGGATATTACTGATGTCGACTGCGATCGCGCAAAATAGAAAACCAAAGTTGACAACCATGGCGGTAACGATGATGGAGTGGGAGGATTTTTGATGCCGTAATCATTAATGCCATAGCCGGTGATTTGGGGAATAGATACTGACGAGAAGGGAAGATGATGAAGCAAATATTGGCGATATTGCGCATATAGGACCAGACTTGGTAGATTGGGGAGTCGCCTTTCATCTCTAGTGGTTTAACATCAAGAAGACCTTGAATGAAAAGGCCATAGAGAGCATCGATACTCTTAGCGAGACGGACGGTGGTCGGACAAATTAACCAACCAATGGCGCCGATTTGAGAGGGCACAGGTGGCTGGTTCCCGATTTTCAGACTTGTTACCCTCGGCGGAATTTTCAGTGTTTCCGGTATTATCGGTTTGATTAGCTGGCGGGGTCTGAGAATTATTGGAATTTTTCAGTTCCCTGGTTTTCGTGTTATTTTTCGGTTTGAGTGTTTTGAGAATTACTATTGGCGTTATTTTCAGTGTTATTTTCTGTATTATTTTCAGTATTCTGATTGTTGTCGCAGATTCGGAAGTATTTGGGGTAGGATCGGCAAAAACAGAAGGTGTATTTACGAAAGTTTGCGCAAATAAAAAGGCGCTGGAAAAATCAACCCAGCGAGCATAGTGAAACTTTTAAATCTTGTGTTGACCTTTCTTCATACTAGATATAAAGCTTTTAATTACCTACATACTTTATACACACATAAGCGCATAGTCAATGAGCGTATTAAGGGGATGAGTGTGAAACAATATCCACTATTATTATATACAGTTTTAAGTTAATAATGCTATAATCAAAATATGAAAAGGCGTATCAAGGTTTATTGGTACTAGGTTTAGCATCAAGTTTTAGTTTAGTGTGTTTATGAGTCAGAGGTGGCGAGTGAGCCAGTCTCGGCGGCGGTGATTGAGGAAGAACCCGGATGATTCATGCGAACTCAATGCTAGGACTTCGTCCTTGGTATAAGGGTTTGGCAACCAGAGAGGGTGGTGATTGTCGGATTGGAACGATCGGCGACGGTGAATGGGGATGACTGAATATTGCTGGATTTTGTTTGGGTGATTGTGTTGAACTTAGTGTTTGATGCAGCGCTCATGTCAAGTATGGTAGCGACTGGATTTATTATTTGGGTGGATATAAATATATTATGTCTGGAAGGTGAACCTGGAAAAAGTGATGGAAGGTAAAAGAATTATCACTGGCGCGGTGATAGGTCGATCTTAACGATTTTCGACTTCAGTAATTTCGAGATACATTAGTGAAAAGTAATTGGAGGCGTAGCAAAATAATGAACGTTCTTGAATTTGTAAAAACTCAGGTGGAAGAATTTTTGGTGACGATTTTGATATTACAGAGTTAATACCTTAAATAATGCTTTAAAACAATATTCCAAATAAGGATAATGCCAATAATTATGATTTGATGGTGTTATTTAACTGGGTTTACTCTATGGCGGCACTAATTGCGGTTGGTTTATCGTTTATGGCGCGATTTTTATGCGATTTCGGAAGGCGACCCGGCAAGAGTCAATAAAGGCGATCAAGACGATTGCTGATGCTGTAATTGGATTAGTGATAGTAGGATTAGCTGGGCATTAACGACGTTTGTGGTGAATTCGATATCTTAAAGAGGAGAAATATGGAGAATTTTGTTGATATTAGCTGGAGCGTTAATGGCGGAACACTTGGTACTAGTGGCTATTCACAGGCTACTGCGACTGAGGGTGATACCTAGCTGCAAAAGCTGCTGCGAGATGACTAATGCGGACGAAGAAGACTTTGCAGGCTGCCGGTTTGTGTTGATGTCTGGAAATAAGAGTATTGCGAGTCCGATCACGACGATTATTAATATTGGGATTGCTGTGGTGGGAATTATCAGTGTGGGGGCGATTGTGATGTTGCTGGTCAAAGGTTGGTGGTATCTTCTGGTGATTCGGCAAAGATTGTGAATGCAAAAAGAATGATCATGACTGGCGGTGATTGCGCTAGTGATTGCGTGGGCTGGCGTATGCAATCGTGCAGTTCGTGATTGCTTCGGTTGGTATCTAGGATCCTAAAGGGTGACCCTGATTTTAACAGATGCTTATGATATAATGAGGAAAATAATATTAAAGGAAAAATATGAAGATTTCTAACAAAAATCAAAACATTAGCCGCTGGTGGTCTTGGTGTAGTTGCTATGGGGCTCCAGGCTTTACCTGTTGCCGCAGTCAGGAAAATTCGCTGTCCAAATGGGGAGGTTTCAAGTACTGGTGACCTCTCAGGTTGTACAGGTATCTCCAAAAGTAATAATAGTCTTAACGACAATATACTGATGACTACTCTTAATCAGATTATTAACGTGATTATCGGTGTGATTGGTTTTATTGCTGTTATCGTAATCATCCTTGGTGGTGTACAATATACCACTTCTGCTGGTGATTCTGGTAAGGTAAAGACTGCTAGAAATACTATCATGTATGGTGATTATAGGTCTTATAATTGCACTTTGCCTACTCTATCGTTAACTTCTGTACTAACAAATCTTTTTAAGTAAAAATATTGAGTATTGAGCGAGGTAAAGATGAAGAACAGTGTATTTAAAAAGGCGTAATGATGACAGCAGCTTTGATGGCAGTTATTTCGCTACTGGAAATGTGAATGCAGAAAATACAGGGAAGTAACTGTCCTGAGGATCACTTCGTCAGACCTATTCGAAAGTCTATTTCTGAATGTAATATTGCTGAGGAGCATGGGTTCGAAGAATTTAATGAAACCATTAATACGATCATTAGCGTAGTGCTTGGTGTGTATTTGGTATTCTTGCAGTGGCTTATATTATTTATGGTGGTTTTAACACCACGCTACAGCGATCACTACTAAGATTAAGGTGCAGGAGACAATTATGTATGGTGTAATTGGTCTTGTGGTCGCACTTCTTACTGCTTTGCAATCGTGAACTTCGTACTTACCTCAGTATTTAGTGGATCTGCATGCAAATGGCGAGCTACTAGCTAATAATTCTTAAAATACTGATTGAAATCAAAAATAGGCCCTATGGAGGTCTATTTTTGATCAGATTTAGAGCGGATATGCTTGTCTAATTTAAGTAAATGAACTAGGGATAAAGGTATCGAAATAGTTTTAGAAATGTGAGGGATACTTGGGGTTTATGGACTTGATGAATTACGTTTCCCGAAGACTGATGTAGGACAGGTTGAAAGAAGTATTTGTATGGATGAGGAGGCATGGATATTGATTGGGTTCTAGTGTGATGCTATCCCCGCAGGGCGTGCAGTATTTCAGTTTAGTTCTCTGTTCTCAGCAGTTTAAGTAGCCTTAGATTACTGAATAGGAATCTTGGTTGGAAATTCAGTTTTCTCTTTTTCAAAGGAGATTGTGAGAACTGCATCTTTTAACTCGGCTTTGACACTGCCTTCATCTTCGCGGACCGGAACTGGAGTGCGATGGTGCGAAAAATTCCAATAACATTCCTGGATGTGTCCAACGAGTGGTTTTTGTTCATCTTCGCCACCGCTAAGAATGCCGGAGATGGTTAAGATGTTGTTCTGAGATGGTGACATCGAGGTCATTTTAAAATGCCTGCGGTGCGAGCCTTCTAACTAATCTGAGTTTATCGGCAGTTTCATATACATCAGCTACTAATTGACCTGGAAAAATCTTCCGGTTCGTCCACGCCTCTGGATCTTCTTCTGATGGAGACTAGTAGAAGTTTGAACAGGACTTTGCTCATCTTCTTCTTGGCTATCTATTGTCCAGAAATACAGCGCGAGTTCGTCTTCCATAAGCATGTCATCGCCAAATATTTTGTACGAGCCATTACTAAGATATTCACTCCACATTTAACTATTGTATGGTTGATTATAGAGTGGTTATGTTAAAAATCAAGAAAAAGTGTGTTTTAGATGTAAAAACACAATAATTAATGTATTGCTTGAAGTGGTTTCGCCAAACAGATGTCAGAGATGTGGGCTTCGGGGTGAGAGTTTCATGGGCGTGTATATCTTGGGGACAAATCCTGGATATGTGATTTCTGGGATTGATGGATTTTCACGGGTGATTGTGGGGGAGTAGAAGAAGGGCTATTATCTAGATTGTTGAAGCAATATTAAATATCAGGGGCGGAGAGACTTGGCACGCGCGCTTGCTTGGAAGGCGTGGGAATTGCTCAAAATGATTTGGGAAACTGGTGAGGGTAGGAGAGGTGGTTATAGTTCCTTGCCGACGATTCGGCGACATATTAGAGCGGGGTTTGATCATATGCTATGGTTGGCGCGTGAGCTTTGTCGGATGGGTGAAAACTTGAAGCTGGAGCCGATGACTTGAGAGATTAAACAAGACGGTGACAGGTTGGGAAGAGTGCTAAAGTGAGGTGTGAGCAAGCAAAGCAGAGCATATGGGGTGAAGAAGGAGGTAAAGTTGAGGAGACGTTCGATTATGTGCTGTTTGACGATGCTATGGACGACGGGGTCGAGTATGCGGGCGGCGGCGGAAGTGATGCGAAATGCTGGGGCGTGCAAAAATATCAGCATTAGTTCTGATGATGATGATTATATCGAGAGTTACAGTAGTTTTGTGATGCTGATGATTAGTTGTTTTGGGACGCCAACAACAGAGTTGAGAACGAAGTGAACGATAGCATATGCGAGAAGGGAGATGATGAGACCGATGATGGCATAGAGGATGGTGTTTTTGGCATCGACCTTTTGTGCTGTCACCGCCGAAAGGATGTGCAGACCGCCGTAAACTGCAGCATAATAACGAAATAAGACCAACAACTAAGAGAATGGTATTGGTAGAGCGGCTGAAAACGCCGTTGTCGCCAATCAATTCAGCGGGCATACCGTCAGCGCGGGGCCGCCTCGGCACCTTCCTGTACGAGGAGAGTGCGGGAAGCTAGGACACGACTGGTGGAAAGGCATAAAAGTGCGCCAAGTCCGGTTGAGGTTTGGGTTAAAGTTTTGGTGATCTGTTTCATATAAACTATCGAGATCTCGCAGATTAGCTTAAATTATGTCTCTATTATACCATAAATATTATAAAGAAAAATACCTCCTCAGGAGATATCTCTAAACATATTTCAACTATCTATATTCCTGGGCTATACCTAGAAAAGAAAATGGATTATTTGGCGGAGAGTGGGAGATTCGAACTCGCTGCAGGTCTCTCACACTAGCAGATTTAGCAAACCGCCTGTCAGCCACTTGGGTACTCTCCTTCCTTCTATCTTAACATACTTCAGGCATGTTTCTTGAATGATTTTAAAAGAAATATTTGATGTGTTATAATTTAAAAAGCTAATGAATATTGAGGTGTAAAAAGTGAAAGACAATACAGTAGATGCAATGGGAAGCCGAGGAATATGTGTCACTGAAAAGAATATGGGGTGGTATTTTGGGTTGATTTTAGCGGGTGTGAGTTTTTTCACTGAACTTTCAATCAGGTTTTGAGTGAGTGGTTCTTTTACGGCACTGGTGGTGGTTTCCGTGATTGCGATTATTACCTATTCGGTGCGCCCTCTCGCAAGATTCAGTATGTTCTGTCTGAAAAGGTTTAACTGAGGGAGCAGAATGTACCGCTTTGAAGAATATATAGGCTTTTGGGAGTTTGCGGATGATGTGCATTTTGCAATTGTTCTGATGCCAAAGAAACGTTTTTCACCTGCAGTGACGGTTTATTTCCCTGAGAATAAAGGTGAAAAATCGTGAATATGTTTGGTAAGAGGTTGCCAATGGAGGATTGAAGCTGATACTACTGAGTAAAATTGTGAAAAATTGCGATTTTAGAGGAAAATTGATAAAAACAAAAAATGTTTATGATAAAATTTGGGAAAGTATAGTATATAGAGGAAAAGGTAGGGTATATGGATCCAAAACGAGTGGCGCGCCAATGATGGATGCAACGATAGCGACCGATTCAAACGCAGATTTTAACATTAATATTCAAGACCAGTTGGTGTGCTCAGCTCCTCCGATTCCAGACTTTTTGGCGAATGACCTAATGCTGCCTGGGATGAATCGGACGTGATGGCTGACCTAACTAATTCAGGTCCAACTCCGATTACTGGTGCACCTACTGAGACCGAGGTACCGGTACCTGCTGCCTTGAGAATGCCGCTCCCTGCTGCTATGAAACGATGCCTGAGGTGACGCCAGAGGCTGTGGCGACTGAAGAGCGGTTGCACAAGTTCGAATAATAATGAAACCGCTGGAAATGAAGGTGCGAATATACAGTTTGAAGAAGTTAAGAAGCAGATGTTACAGGATCTATACCCGTTAATGGATAAGATTAAGATGCAGCCAGAGCCGAAATTTGGGTTTATAAACAAATGATTAGTCAACTGGCTCAAAGGATATGATTACTTCAGCCTACGAGGCGGTTAAGGGTATATCGGCGATGAGGCTGAACGAGGCGAAGACACTTCTCTTCCTGGTTGAAAAGGCAGATAGCTAATATTATCAAAAAGAACCCTGCGGGTTCTTTTTGTTAGTTTCGTGGGGTTCTGATTTGGCAATATCTGATCTTTTAGGATATTGGGCTAGTTTAGATGATATTAATTTTGACTAGGATGTGATGATACTACCTTTGTCTAGAGTGTGAGCCAGTTTATTGAACTGGCCGACTTTTCTAGTAGTTTTAGTACATACCACCCATGCCGGCACCGGCGGCAGCAGAATTGTCTGCTTTTTCTGGAAGCTCAACAATGAGCGCGCCCATGGTAATAGCGGTTGCGGCGATACTGATGGCATTTTGGACAGCTTCACGAGTGACGCGAGGCTGGGATCGATGACACCGGCTTTTTGAGGTCTTGGAGGCCTTTTTCCAGGCTCCATAACGTTACATTCCCTGGCCTGGTTTGGCGTTTTTCAACGCAAGAGGCCTGCATTGAGTCCGGCGTTTTCGGATGTGAAAGAAGTGGGCCTTTGAAGACGTTCTTGATGATCTTGGTGCCTGCATCTTCGCCAGTGAGTTGATTGGCGAGATTGACGAGAGTGACACCACCACCGGTGACGATACCTTCATCTAGAGCAGCTTTTGTGGCAGCAACTGCGTCATCAACACGATACTTCTTTTCATCAATTTCGGTTTCAGTGGCGCCACCTACCTTGATGACAGCAACTTTTCCGGAAAGGGCGGCAGCACGTTTTCGTATTGTTCCGGTCATAATCAGAGGTAGCAAGATTAGCCTGAGACTTGATGAGCTCAATACGGGCCTTGACTGTCTTTATGGTCGCCAGCGCCGCTGATAATGTGATGGAGTTATCTTTGTGGTGGCAATAATCTTCGCTGGCAGAGCCGAGGCTGGAAATTCTTTCTGGCGTCTTCAAGTTTCATACCTTTACTGCCAATACATTAAC
>BNJV01001336.1_pt1 | contig 46922 bp, 50 predicted proteins | sample 8540591 | NCBI WGS metagenome assembly BNJV01 (sample SAMD00202457, study PRJDB9452) | human saliva metagenome | host: Homo sapiens
ATTGTCGATAACGAGGCCGGGGCTCGGCTGCGCGGGATTGCGTGGCTGGCCCCGGGCCTCGTCGTATGCCCGGGGCTGCCCCTGGGGTGTGTGAGGGGTCTCAGCTAAGGCTGCCCTTGGCAACGGGGCGCTAGACTTAGTGTGGTGGCGCACACGCGCGCGGTCACGAAGAAGGAGAAATCGGTTGGCACCGCTCAACGTCGCCGTTATTGGCGCTGGTCCCGCTGGCATTTACGCGTCGGATATCCTGTCCAAGTCGGGGCTCGAGGTGAATATCGACCTGTTTGAGCGTCTTCCCGCGCCTTACGGTCTCGTGCGCTACGGCGTCGCGCCGGATCACCCGCGTATCAAGCAGATCATCGTCGCGCTGTACAAGATCCTTCAGCGTGGCGACATCCGTCTGCTCGGCAACGTTGAGGTGGGCCGCGACGTGACGATCGACGACCTGCGCGACCACTATGACGCGATCATCATCGCGACGGGCGCGGACCGTGATCACCCGCTGGACATCCCGGGCGTGGATCTGCCCGAGTCCTACGGTGCGGCCGACTTCGTCTCCTGGTACGACGGCAACCCGGATTACCCGCGTACGTGGCCGCTGAAGGCCCGCGAGGTCGCGGTCCTGGGCGTCGGCAACGTGGCCCTGGACGTCTCCCGAGTGCTGGCCAAGCACGCGGAGGACATGCTCAAGACCGAGGTGCCGGCCAACGTGGCCGAGGCCCTGGCTGAGAACCCGATCACCGACGTGCACGTGTTTGGTCGCCGCGGTCCCGCGCAGGTGAAGTTCACGCCGCTGGAGCTGCGCGAGCTGGGCAAGGTGCCTGACGTTGACGTCATCGTCTCGGAAGAGGACTTCGACTTCGACGAGGGGTCGGAGGAGGCGCTGCGTGCGTCGAACCAGCAGCGTCAGGTCGTCAAGACCCTGACGAGCTACGCGATGGCGGATCCGGAGGAGCACACGGCCTCGCGTCGCATCCACATCCACCTGTTCCAGGCCCCGGTCGAGATCGTCGCGGACGAGAACGGCCACGTGAAGGCCCTTCGCACCGAGCGCACGGCGCTCAACGGCGATGGAAGCGTGTCGGGCACGGGCGTCATCACGACCTGGCCCGTGCAGGCGGTGTACCGCGCGGTGGGCTACTACTCCTCGCCGATCCCGGGTCTGCCCTTCGACAAGCGCGCCGGCGTCGTGCCGAACGTGGAGGGTCGCGTCATCGAGGGCGAGACCACGAAGGACGAGTCCGCCCCCGTCATCCCGGGTGTGTATGCGACCGGGTGGATCAAGCGCGGCCCCGTCGGCCTCATCGGTTCGACGAAGTCGGACGCCCAGCAGACGATCTCCCACCTCGTGGAGGACGCGGGCGCGGGCCGTCTGCACGCGAACACCGCCGAGGTGGGCCACGAGGCCATGGTGGCGCTTCTGGAGTCCCGTGGGGTCGAGTTCACGACCTGGGAGGGCTGGGAGCTCCTGGATGCGTACGAGCAGGCGCTGGGTGAGGCGTACGGCGAGCTTCCGGGCGGCCGTGGCACGCGCGAGCGCGTCAAGGTTGTCTCGCGTCGCGCCATGACGGATATTTCGCGCGGCGCGCAGGTGGATCCCAAGACGGTGGACCACATCGGTGAGATGGGCGAGATGGGTGTGCCCACCGCCCCCTGAGCGCTTTCGACGACTACACGGGTCCGGGGCGCCGTCACTGACGCGTCCCTGAGCTGGACGAGGCCGTGGCCGGGTTTTCCCGGTCGCGGCCTCGCTGCATGGGGAGCGAGGTTGTGGCGAGCCGCGCTGCGTCCGGTACCTGCTGGTCGGGTGGCTTTCTTCCCATCGGAGCTTCGGCTGGTTCTCAGGAGCTTCTCAGGTAACCCCCATAGGATCGCGCATATGGTGCACCGCAACTATCACAACGGTCTGAAGACGACCCTCCTGCTGGGGAGTATGTGGGCTCTGCTGCTCGCCATCGGCGCGCTCATTGCCTCGGGCACGGGGTCGGATGGTGTGGATTGTTGCGTTTCGCCGCGCATTGGGCTGGCTCAGACGGCGTTCTCGTATTGGAATTCGGCGACGATTGCGTTGCGGTCGATGGGCGCGTACCAGGGTGAGCGAGTCGGAGCAGCCCGCAGCTCTACGCGATTGTCCGGGAGCTGGCGGATCGTGCCCAGCAGCCGATGCCGACGATCTGGGTCGCACCCACGCTGACGCCGAACGCGTTTGCGACGGGCCGTAATCCGAACAACGCGGCGGTGTGCTGCACGGAGGGTATCCTGGCGATTCTCAATGAGCGTGAGCTGCGTGGGGTGCTCGGGCATGAGCTCATGCACGTGTACAACCGCGACATTCTGACGACTTCCGTCGCGGCGGCCATGGGTGGCGTGATTACGACCATTGCGCAGACGCTGCATGTTCTTTGGCGGCGGGAATCGTCGGGAGAGCGGGGGAATGGGTGTCGTCGGGCCTCCTCGCGATGAGCCTGCTGGCCCCTGATTGCATCGATGCTCATTCAGTTTTTCGCTGTCGCGCACGCGTGAATTCGACGCGGACGAGGACGGTGCGATGCTGACGCAGGATCCGCTGGCTCTGGCCTCAGCCTTGCGCAAGCTGGAGATGGCGACGGATCGGCGCCCGATGGAGGACACTCCACGGACGCGTAACGTGGCCGCGATGATGATTGCGAATCCGTTCCGTGGGGCAGTCTCTCACGCGTATGTTTTCCACGCACCCGCCGATGGATGCAGCGAATTGCGCGCCTGGAGAAGATTGCGGGCTACTGAGGGCATGAGCGAGGGGCGGGCGGCCGGTTTCGACCGGCCGCCCGCCCTCTGCTCTCAGCGATCAGCGGTAGTTCGCGAACTGGAGTGCGACGTCCAGCTCCTCGCCCTTGGGGCCCTTGAGGAGGGCGATGACGGCCTGCAGGTCGTCACGGGACTTGGAGGAAACGCGAAGTTCATCACCCTGGATCTGTGCCTTGACGCCCTTGGGGCCTTCCTCGCGGATGAGCTTGGAGATCTTCTTCGCGGTGTCCTGCGGGATGCCTTCCTTGAGGGGGCAGGCAAGCTTGAAGAGCTTGCCCGAGGCCTTGGGCTCGCGGTCCTTGTAGTCGAGAACCTTCAGGGACAGGCCGCGGCGGATCAGCTTGGACTGTAGGACGTCGAGGATTGCCATGACGCGGGAAGCGGAGTTTGCTTCCATCGCGATCGTGTCGCCGCTGAGGGTGATGGCGGCGTCGACGCCGCGGAAGTCGTAGCGGTTGGCGATCTCCTTGGCGGTCTGGTTGACGGCGTTGTCGACCTCCTGGCGGTCGAGCTTGGAGACAACGTCGAAGGAGGAGTCTGCCATGGGTGCACCTTTCGTTGGAATTCCGCCAATCTTCGTTCCGATTGGCGCTCGGGCATCATTTTAATGCTATTCTTTCACGGCACCGCGAGAGCGGCGCACGGCAGGTTACCAAAGCGGCCAAATGGATCTGACTGTAAATCAGACGCTTCGTGCTTCGGGGGTTCGAATCCCTCACCCTGCCACCACTCGCTGGTTCCAGTGAGTAACGCCTGTGATGTCATTCTCAGGCTCCGGGATTGCTTCGGCGCTCGGAGATGCGATAGGCTTTCCGGCGTTGCCCCGATAGCTCAGTAGGCAGAGCGTCTCCATGGTAAGGAGAAGGTCAAGGGTTCGATTCCCTTTCGGGGCTCCGGTTGCGGAGTTATCCGCTACCGGCGGCGGGTAGCTCAGCTGGTCAGAGCGCACGACTCATAATCGTGAGGTCGCGGGTTCGAGCCCCGCCCCCGCTACCAACTCTTTTCATCCGACAGGTCGCACGAGCGACGAAACTAAGCGAGGGAAACAACCGTGGCAAGCAAGTCCCAGGACGTTCGCCCCAAGATCACTCTGGCCTGCTCGGAGTGCAAGGAGCGCAACTACATCACCAAGAAGAACCGTCGTAACACGCCGGATCGTCTCGAGCTGGCGAAAGTACTGCCCGCGCTGCCACAAGTCGACGGCGCACCGCGAGACCCGCTGACGGCTTCCGTCTCAGAGCCCCGAGGAACACAGGTTCCCCGGGGTTCTTTGTATCGTGTGCGTGCGCCTCGGTTAGGGTTATAGGACTCTACGTGTTGTTGGTAGGGTGACTTTTTCGGCACCGACGGCGCGGCCACCGCACGCAACGAGGGGCAGGGACCCTTCGAGTTCCGCCTCCGTCGTATCCGAGGAGGACATGGGGAGCGTCGGGACGCCTGCGAGCCCGTCAGGCCCTCTTTTGTTTCTGTGAACGCATCCTGCGCACGCGGGCCCTTTAATCCGCACGTTGGGCCTCGATGGGCCTCGCACGTTAACCCGATAGGTGCGCTGGGCAGGCTGCCCACCATGCCACCAATAGGGTTTAGCTGCGCATCGAAGGGTTCATGCTGTCAGCAGAGGGCCCGGCTGCCAGCACGGCAACCACGACAGACACCACTGCGCCCAAAACGCAGACCACCTCGCCCACAACACCCCGGTTTTCACCATCACCGAGGTGGTCTGCACTTTGGGCACCACACCACCTCAAACCGTGATCTCACCGCCCAAACGGGAAATGGCGTCATTAGAATCCGACACGCCGGCGACACGCCGATAGCCAGCCTCTAATGCTGCAAAACCCCCACCGCCACCGGCGTGGAGGGCACGAGGGACTGCAGGGCCGGGCGCGGCACCGAGAAATCGGAAGGCCGGGCTGCAGGGCACGCGGGCCGCGGTGCCCGTGGGCGGGGCCTGGTTGACAACGAGCCGACGCGCCGAGCGAAGCTCGCGGCGCGGACGGCTGCAGCGGGCAGGCTGACACCACTGCCAGCCAAATTTCGCATGCAATTCCCCGCAGCACGAATCAACACAAGCTCAAAAACAGCAGAATATCAACGATCAGAACCCAAACCCCGACATGCGCTCACGGGAATTGCATGCGAAATTGCTGGTTGACAGCCATAGCTGGGCATCAGGGCGATGCACCGAACCACACGTCAGCACACTGAGCAGCCCGGCCGCACACCCAGCCCTCCGGCGCCCAAACAACCCGCGGGTCCACAAGCAACAGCCAGCGCCACACAGCAACACGTAGTGTCCTATAAACCCCTCTGTTATCCTGGGACACATGACTGACTCTGTTGATGTCTCGCTGTATCGTCGCCCCGAAGGGCGCGGGCGAGGCGCGCATCCCCGGCCTCGTGACGCTCGGGGATGAGCGCACCATCCTGTTCTTTGACGAGCGGCCGGCCCCGGCCTCGGGCACGGGATCTGACTTCAACGGGCTCACGATGGCCTCGGATCTACCGAATCCGAACCGCATCCTGTGGATGGAACGCGAGGGGTCGGGACGGTGGAGTGAGTCGCACCCGCTTCCCGCCGGCGGCCCGCCCGTCTCTTCGGATGCGTGTGTCGGCGTGGACGGCGACGGGCTCATGCATCTGGCGTTCGCGTCGACGGATGGGCGCGTGGGCTACATGGACTCGCGTGCGGATGGCGAGCGACTGCGCGCCTGGTGGGCGTGGGGGAGTGGCCCAGATGACCTCGCCTATGTGGACATGACGGACGAGCTCTATGAGCTCACGGGCGCCGACGCGCTGTTTGCGACGTCTGGCGGCACGGTCGCGCTTGACGGGGTCGTGGCTCTGCCCTACGTCGTGCGCGTGGGGGATGAGACGCACGTGCGCGTCGCGTACGCCCGCGCGGGTCGCCTCGTCGGTGCGGCGGACCCGCTTGTTGGTGACGGGGGAGTGCTCCTCGACGAGACGACGCTCGGCGTGTGGGACGGTCGCCTCGTCGCGAACTGCCGTATCCAGGGCTTTTGAAGGGCGAGGGCTCGGGCGCCCGCTGCCTCGCGTGGGGCGATGGGTGCACCTGGGAGGGCGCGTGCCTCTGGGAGCTGGAGGACCCCGGCTGCAACGCGCGCATGATCGGGGATCTGTTCGTGCATCCCGGACGCCGCGACGCCCGTGCGGGTGGCGAGATCCTGCGCCTCACCCCGCCGTGGGAGGGTGAAGTGCGCGCCGAGGTGGTCTCCTCCTTGGGCGATGGCACGTTCGGATACAGCGATGTGACCTTCGTCGGGGACGAGGCTGTGGTGGTCTTTGAGCGCGACCGCGGCCTGTGGGAGGCTGTGATTCGTCGCTAAGTGGATACAGAAAACCCGGTGCGTGTGCCCCCACAACGCTCCGGGTTTTTCTGTGCGCTCTAGCGACCTTCGATGATCGCGAGGAGTGGGGCGTAGTGCGCCTCGACGGCGGCGGTGTATGCCTCGAGGTCGCCGGCCTCGCAGGCTCGCAGGATAGCTGCGTGGGCCTCGGCGGTGTCTTCCATTTCCTGGCGCGACGCTGCGGCCAGCTGAGGAGTGACGCTCTGGTGAACCAGCCACATGGCGGCCACGAGCTGATGCATGAGCTCGTTCTCGATGTAGGCGAGGAGGCCGGAGTGGAACGCGATGTCCTGCTCGAGGTAGGTCGAGCCTGAGTGCGCGTATTCGGTCATCGCCTCGACGAGTTCCCACAGGTGCGGGTTCGATGTGCCCTTCATGGCCCGGGTGAGCGGGACAGCGATCCCGAGGTCGAGGGCCCGGCGCGTGTCGATAATCGCATGCAGGGACTGTGCGCCGTTGATCTCGTCGAGGGCGGCGCGCAGGACGAGGGTTTCGACGAGCGGCTGCATCGACATCTCACCGACGTAGGACCCTGAACCCTGGCGAACTGTCACGATGTCCAGCGCTTGGAGGCGTCGGAGAGCTTCACGCACGGACGAGCGCGAAACGCCAAGGTCGGCGCATAGTGCCGATTCTGTTGGGAGGCGGTCACCCGGATGTAATCCATGTCGCAAAATATAGGACTTGATTGCATCCATCGTTACCGAGGATCTTGAGTCAATCTGTGTCGGTACGGGTCGGTTATGGCTGGTTCCTGGGGGCGATTGTGGTGATATCGCTTGCGCTAATTTGTCAGACAACATAGAATCAGTATAGCGAGCGGAACAACAGAACCGCACGTCCCAATTCTCGAAGATGAGGAGCGAGAACATGCGAATGCGCAAACACTTCGCAACCGGCGCTGCACTGACCGCAGCTGCCGCAATGATCCTGACCGCGTGCGGCGGCGGATCGTCCACCAGCACCACGTCGACCGGCGGCGGCTCGAAGGCCTCCGAAGGACCGAAGGGTACGATCACCGCCGGTGTCGCCTACGAGACCACCGATTACGGCCCGATCACCACCTCGGCTCTCGGCATGGGTGCGAACTGGCAGGTCCTCGAGGGCCTGTACCGTTTCAACATGGCCGACTACTCGGTCAGCCCCGCGCTGGCCGCCGGTGACCCGGAGAAGATCTCCGACACCGAGTACGAGGTCAAGCTGCGCGACGGTGCGAAGTTCTCCGACGGTACCCCCGTGACCGCCGCCGACTTCGTCGCTTCCTACGAGCGCGCCACCTCCGAGAAGTCGATCTACCGTCAGTTCTTCACCTTCGTCGACTCCGTCGAAGCCAAGGACGATAACACCATCACGCTCAAGCTCAAGCACCCCTTCGCTTCCCTGAAGGAGCGCTTCGTCAATGTTCGCGTTGTCCCCGCCTCGATGGACGAAGACTCTCTCAAGGCGAAGCCGATCGGCACCGGCCCCTACAAGTACGAGAACATCACGGCGACCGAGATCACCGCTGTTCCCAACGAGAACTACACCGGCAACGAGCCCGCGAAGGTCGCCACCCTCAAGTGGCAGTCCCTCAAGGATGACTCCGCCCGCCTCGCCGCCGCCATCGGCGGCACGGTCGACATCATGGAAGCCGTTCCCGCCTCCGCGCAGGATCAGCTCAAGGGCGCTGGCTGGAACGTTGAGTCCAAGCCCGGCTACGGCAACCCCTTCCTGATGTTCAACACGCAGAAGGCCCCCTTCGACAAGCCCGAGGTTCGCCGCGCGATCCTCAAGTCCATCGACAAGCAGAAGCTGATCAGCTCCTCGCTCGAGGGCCAGGCCGTCGAGGCGACCTCCTTCCTGCCCGAGGCGAACCCCGCCTACAAGAAGCCTTCGACCGATCTGTCCTACGACAAGGATGCCGCCACCAAGCTCCTGAGCGATGCTGGCGTCTCCGGCCTCGAGGTCAACCTGGTGTCGACGGACCACCCGTGGGTCCTCTCCCTGGTTCCCCAGATCAAGTCCGACCTGGAGGCCCTGGGCCTGAAGGTCAACCACACCCAGATGGCTTCGTCTGACCTCTACGCCAACGTGACCGACGTTGACAACCCCACCTACGACATCGTCCTGGCCCCCGGCGACCCCTCGGTCTTCGGCACCGACCCCGGCATCATCATCTCCTGGTGGAACGGCGACAACGTCTGGACCAAGAAGCGTGACGGCTGGCAGGCCTCGGACCCCGAGTCCTTCAACAAGCTGCAGTCCATCATGGACGAGGCCGTTCAGCTCGACGGTGACGCCGCCAAGGCCAAGTGGGGCGAGGCTCAGGACCTGCTCGCCGAGAAGACCGTGGTCTTCCCGCTCGTGTTCCGGAACATGATCACCGGCTCCAACCCCCAGAAGGTGGAAGGATTCCAGGCGATCTCCTCCACCGGCCTGCAGCTGCTGGGTGTGAGCGCTAAGTAAGTCCCCTGAGGGACCACAAGAGAGGAGGGGTGGAGCCCCGCCCTGAGGCAGACGCCACAGTCGGGCGCCACCCCTCCTTTCTTATTGCCAAAATCCGTTGAAAATGGAGGTCTAGCAGTGAATAACCTTCTGCGACTCATCGGACGACGTTTGGTGGCTCTGCCGATCATGGTGGTCGGCGTGTCCTTCCTCGTCTTCTTCATCATGTCGTTGTCTCCGATTGACCCCGCCTACTCGGCACTGGGTGAGACCGCGACCCCCGAAGCTCTCGAAGAGTACCGTGTGCAGCACGGTCTCAACGACCCCTTCTTCGTTCAGTACGGTCACTACCTGTGGAACATGCTCCACGGTGACCTCGGCACCTACGGCGTTGGCACGTCCAACCACGTGACCGATCTGGTTGCTCAGGCTCTTCCGATCACCCTGCAGCTCACCTTCCTCGGCCTGTTCTTCGCCGTCATCATCGCTTTCCCCTCGGTGTTCTCGCCGCTCTGTACCGCGACCGCTGGCCCGACCAGGTCATCCGCGTGTTCTCGGTCATCGGCATTGGCACCCCGTCTTTCTGGCTGGCAGCGCTGCTGGTCCTGGGATTTGTTCAGAAGCTTCCGGTCTCCGGCCCGCTGCCCGCGTTCAGCGAGGATCCGAGCGGCTGGTTCCTGCGAATGCTCCTTCCGGCTATCGCCCTGGCGGTTCCCGTCATCGGTCAGATGACGCGAGTCGTGCGTACCTCAATGGTTGAGGAACTGGATCGCGATTACGTCCGCACCGCGGTCGGCGCCGGTATCCCCAAGCGCATCGTCGTGGCCCGCAACGTGCTGCGTAACGCGCTCATCACGCCCGTGACCGTCCTCGGCCTGCGCATCGGCTACCTGATGGGTGGTGCGGTCGTCATCGAAATTATCTTCTCCATCGATGGAATGGGTAAGGCGGTCCTGCTCAAGGGCATCCAGGAAAACTGGGTCACCCTGGTGCAGGGTGGCGCGCTCGTCGTCGCGATCGCGTTCATCGTCGTCAACATCATCGTTGACATGCTCTACCTGCTCATCAATCCGCGTATTAGGTCGGTGTGAGGCATGAATCAGAAAGAAAAGCTCGGCAAGGTCACCGCGAAGGGCGCACGTTTCTCGCGCATCGGTGCGATGTCCACCGGATCGAAGATTGCGATGGGCCTCCTTGCCCTCATCGTCCTCGTCTCGATCCTGGCGCCCCAGGTTTCTCCCTACGGTCCCGATGACATCTTCGACAAGTGGAGCGCCCCGTCCGGCGAGCACCTGTTCGGAACCGACCACGTCGGCCGTGACATCTTCGCTCGCGTCCTGTACGGCGGACGTTTCTCGCTGATGATCGGTCTGTGCTCGACCCTGATCGCCCTCTTCTTCGGCGCGATCATCGGCTCGATCGCAGCGGTCGTGCGCAAGTCCTTCTCCGAAGCGATCATGCGCGTCATGGACATCGTGATGGCGGTGCCCGGTATCGCCATGGCGGCTGTCTCCGTCCTGGTCTTCGGGCGCACGCTGTCCAAGTCCGGCAACACCTTCGGCCTGGTCATCGTTATCATCTGCTCGATCGCCTTCGTCTACATCCCGCAGCTGTCGCGCATCGTTCGCGCGAACGTCATGGCCGCCTACGGTGAGGACTACGTCCGCGCGGTGATCGTCTCCGGCGCCCGCGCTCCGTGGATCCTCACCAAGCACGTCATGCGCAACACGGCCGCCCCGGTGCTCGTGTTCGCGACCGTCCTCGTCGCCGACGCGATCATCCTCGAGGCCTCCCTGACCTTCATCGGTTCGGGCCTCCAGGCGACCACCGTAGCCACGTGGGGCAACGTCCTGTCCGAGGCTCGTCGAACCTGTCGGTTCTGCTGGGCAAGTGGTGGACCGCGTTCTTCCCGGGCCTGTTCATCATGATCACGGTCCTGTGCCTCAACATTCTGTCTGAGGGCATCACCGACGCCATGGTGGCGGCTCCCGCGTCTGCGGCGGTCGCTCAGGTCGACAAGGATACCGACCGCGAGGCCGACAAGCTCCTCCTCGACCCGCGCCGCGCCTACGCCGAGCAGGCCGAGTCCCTGCAGGCCCGCCTCGACGACCTTGAGTCCGTCGAAGGCAAGCGCACCGACCGCTTCGAGGCGCACCTGGAGAAGACCCCGCTGCTCGAGGTCAACGACCTGTGCATCAAGTTCGAGCGTCACGGCGACGTCAACGTCGTCGACCACGTGTCCTTCAAGGTCCGCCCCGGCGAGACCATGGGCCTCGTGGGCGAGTCCGGCTGCGGCAAGTCGATCACGGCCCTGACCATCATGGGCCTCATCGACCCCAAGGCGCAGATCACGGGCGAAATCCTCTACCAGGGTGAGAACCTGCTCGAGAAGTCGGCCGAGGAGCGCCGCGCGCTGCTCGGTCACGAGATGGCCATGATCTACCAGGACGCCCTGTCGTCCCTGAACCCCGCCATGCTGATCAAGGCTCAGATGAAGCAGCTCACCAGCCGCGGTGGTACCCGCAGCGCCGAGGAGCTCCTCGAGCTCGTGGGCCTGGATCCCAAGCGCACCCTCGAGTCCTACCCGCACGAGCTCTCGGGCGGCCAGCGTCAGCGTGTTCTCATCGCCATGGCCCTGACCCGCGACCCGAAGCTCATCATCGCGGACGAGCCGACCACCGCCCTGGACGTGACCGTCCAGAAGCAGGTCATCGCACTGCTCAACGAGCTGCGCGAGAAGCTCGGCTTCGCCATGATCTTCGTGTCCCACGACCTGGCGCTCGTCGCCGAGGTGGCACACCACATCACCGTCATGTACGCAGGCCAGGTCATCGAGCAGGCCCCCACCAAGGAACTGCTCACGCACCCGACCCACGAGTACACGCGCGGCCTGCTGGGCGCCGTCCTCTCGATCGAGTCCGGCTCCGGCCGACTCCACCAGGTCCCCGGCACGGTGCCCTCGCCTCGAGACTTCCCCGTGGGCGACCGCTTCGCACCGCGGTCCTCGCACCCCGATTACGGACTGGACATCCGCCCGGTCCTCACCGAGGTCGGTCCCGAGCACGTGTACGCGGCTCTGCCGCCCCGCGACGAGGCTGATGGCTTCGCGCAGGAAATGAACGGTCAGGAGGAAACGCGATGAGCGACAACACCCCGATCATCGAACTGAAGGACGTCGAGGTGACCTTCACCTCGCGTACCGGCTCCCTGTTCAAGCCCAACAAGGTCTACGCGGTGCGTGGCGTCAACATGCGCATCGAGCGCGGACAGACGCTCGGCATCGTCGGCGAGTCCGGCTGTGGCAAGTCCACGACCGCGAACGTCATGTGTGGCCTGCAGATGCCGACCGCCGGCCAGGTGTTCTTCAACGGCAAGGAGGTCACGAAGCGTAGCGCCGCCACCCGCCGGGAGATCGGTCGCGTCGTCTCCGTGGTCTTCCAGGACCCCGCGACGGCCCTGAACCCCCGTATGCACGTCCAGGATCAGCTCGCTGACCCGCTGCGCGTGCACGGCATCGGCGACGAGGCCTCGCGAGCCAAGCGCGTGCGCGAACTGATCTCGCTCGTTGGCCTTCCCTCGAGCGCGCTCGACGCGCTTCCCGGACAGCTCTCGGGTGGCCAGCGCCAGCGCGTGGCCATCGCCCGAGCCCTGTCCATCGGCCCGGATGCGATCATCGCAGACGAGCCCACCTCCGCACTCGACGTGTCGGTGCGAGCACAGATCCTGAACCTGCTCACGGACCTCAAGAAGGAACTGGGCCTGGCGATGGTCTTCATCTCGCACGACATCCAGACCGTGCGTTACGTGTCTGACCGGATCGCCGTGATGAACGGCGGCAAGGTCGTCGAAGAAGGGCCGGCCGCACAGCTGCTCGTCCGACCCGGAGGACCCCCTACACCCGCAAGCTCCTGGGCGCCGCGCCCTCGCTCTTGCATCCCAACCTCGAAGGAGAGAAGTAATTATGTCTTCGAACATCCGCGGCGTCGTGCCGCCCCTGGCCATTCCGCTCAAGGACGGCGAGCTCGACGTCCCCTCGCTCGAGCGTCACATCAACCGCCTGATCGAGGCCGGCCTCGACGGCCTGTTCGTGTCAGGCTCCACCGGTGAGGTCGCCTTCTCGACCGCCGAGCGTCGCGCCCAGATCCAGCGCGAAGCCGTGCGCATCGTCGACGGCCGCATCCCGCTCCTGGTCGGCGTCATCGACACCGAGACCGAGCGCGTCATCGAGAACATCAAGGCCGTGGAAGAGATCGGTGGCGCCACCGGCGTCGTCGCGACCGCCCCGTTCTACGCCCTCGGCGGCGAGACCGAGGTTGAGCGCCACTTCCGCCTCCTCAAGGAGAACACCAGCCTCGAGCTGTGGGCCTACGACATCCCCTGTGCGTGCACACGAAGCTGTCGCCCGACCTGCTCATGCGCCTGGGCCGCGACGGTATCATCGACGGCGTCAAGGACTCCTCCGGCGACGACGTCGCGTTCCGCTGGCTGTGCCTGGCGAACGAGGCCGCCGGCCACCCGATGCAGCTGCTCACCGGCCACGAGGTCGTTGTTGACGGCGCCTACATGTCCGGCGCGGACGGCTCCGTTCCCGGCCTGGCCAACGTGGACCCCGAGGGCTACGTGCGCCAGTGGCAGGCCTATGAGCGTCGCGACTGGGAGGCCGTGCGCACCGAGCAGGACCGCCTCGCGGAGCTCATGCGCATCGTCCAGGTGAAGGGCGTGCAGGGCTTCGGTGCGGGCGTCGGCGCCTTCAAGGCCGCCCTGCACCTGCTCGGCGTCTTCGATTCGCCTGAGATGCCGCGCCCGGTTGCCGCCATCGAGGGCGACAACATGGAGCATGTCGCGTCCGTGCTGCGCGCGGTCGACCTGCTCTCCTGATACGTCGACGAGGCCGGGGTAGTTCCGTTCCGCATATTGCGCGCCTTCGGGCGCGCGCCCCGGCCTCGTCGATTTTCTTATACCCCTGACTTTTCGTAAGGATCCTCATGACTACGCTCCTTGCCCTCGACATCGGTGGCACCAAGGTCGGGTGGGGCATCGTCGAGGCCGGTGACACCTACGAGGTCACCCAGCGTGGATCGATCCCCACCGACGCGATGCGCGGCGGAGTGGACGTGGCTGCTCGCATCTGCGACCTCGCTTCGTCCCTGGTCGCTTCTCACCCGCAGGTCGCGGGTGTCGCGGTCGCCAGCGCCGGCGTCGTCGACCCGTCGACCGGCGATATCATCTCCGCCACGGGCACGATGCCCGGTTGGGGAGGCACACCCCTGGGCGCTCTGCTTCAGGAGGCAACCGGCCTGAAGGTGTGCGTCCTCAACGACGTGCACGCGCACGGCCTGGGCGAGGCCACGCTCGGCGCCGGCCAGCCCTACCGCACCGTCCTGTCGATCGCCGTCGGCACCGGCATCGGTGGTGCCCTCGTCGAAGACCACCAGGTCTCCTTCGGGTCGCGCGGCATCGCCGGACACGTGGGCCACATCCACCACCACTTCGCCCCCGACATGACGTGCTCGTGCGGACGCAAGGGCCACATCGAGTCCTTCTGCTCCGGCTCGGGCATCACGGCCTGGTACGACTCGCTGCGCAGCGACTCCGACCCCGAGGTCGACGGTGGGCGCGCCCTGCAGGAGCTTGCCGAATCCGGCAACGCCCTGGCTGCCGCTTGCTTCTCCCGCTCCGCGTTCGCGCTCGGTGAGGCCACGGCCTCGTTGGTCAACTGCGTGGACCCGGCCGTCGTCATCCTGTCCGGGTCCATGACCCGCTCCGGGGACATCTGGTGGGACGCCCTGCGCGAAGGCTTCGCGGCCTCCGCGATGACGCCCGTCGCCGACACCCCCATCCTCGTTGGTTCCCTCGGTGGCGACGCGCCGCTGCTCGGAGCCGTTTCCTTCTTCCTGCACGCATAGGAGTTCACCATGCACCCGCTCATTGCAAACCTGAAGGGCAAGCTCATCGTCTCCGTCCAGGCGTACCCGGGCGAGCCCATGCGCCACCCCGAGACGATGGCGCAGATCGCCCGCGCCGCCGAGATCGGTGGCGCCGCTGCCATCCGCTGCCAGGGCCTGTCCGACATTTCCGCGATCAAGGGCCGCGTCGACGTGCCCGTGATCGGCCTGTGGAAGGAAGGCCACGAGGGCGTGTACATCACCCCCTCGCTGCGCCACGCCCGCGCCTGCGTCATGGCCGGCTCCGACATCGTCGCCCTGGACGCGACGGGTCGCCCGCGCCTCGACGGCCTGAGCTTTGCCGAGACCGTTGCGGCCCTGCGCGAGGACGGCACCCTCGTCATGGCTGACTGCGGTTCCTTCGAGGACGCCCAGCGCGCCGTCGACGCCGGCGTGGACATCGTGTCCACGACCCTGGCGGGCTACACGGGCGACCGCGTGAAGACCGACGGCCCCGACCTGGAGCTGCTGCGCGAGGTCGTCGCCGCGTTCCCGGACGTCCCCGTGATCTGCGAGGGCCGCGTCCACACGCCCGAGCAGGCCGCCGCCGCCATGGAGGCGGGCGCCTTCGCCGTCATCGTCGGCACCGCCATCACGCACCCCACGTCGATCACGACGTGGTTCAAGGCAGCCGTGGAAGGCTGATCCTGTCGCTGTTGCGACAGTGCGCGGGCGGGTGACCAACACCCGCCCGCGCACTTCGTTTTTCTCCCGGGAATGCGCGTATATTACCCAGCATGTCTGTCCCGTACTCTCGCGCTCACGCCGCCCTTCGCGCTACCGGCATCGTCTACGTGTGCCTCGGTTTTGGCACATCCGCGTGGCTCTCGCGCCTGCCCGACGTGCGCGATGACCTCGGGCTGACTCCTGCGACGATCGGCACGATGCTGCTCATCGCCTCCCTCGGCTCTCTGCTCACCCTGCCGACCTCCGGCCCGATCGTCACCAAGATCGGCGCGCGGGCCTCGGGCCGCATCGGCGTGCTCATCTGGGCTCTCGGCATTGTCTGCGCGGGGGTGGGGGCGCTCAACGTGTCGATCCCGCTGGCTACTCTTGGCCTCGTGCTCCTGGCCGCCGGTAACGGCCTGTGGGGCGCGACCATGAACATCGAGGCCGGCCTCGTGCAAGCCGCCGTGCGCCGCACCGTCGTTCCTATCATCCAGGCGATGTACGCGGTCGGCATGCTCGGTGGCGCCCTCCTCGGCGCGCTCGCCTCCCCAGATGGGCCTGCCCCTCGGCGCCCACCTCTTCGGCCTGGCCGCGCTCGAGCTTCTCGCCTGCGGCACTGCCGTCGGCTTCTACCCTGACGAAGGAAGAGGTCGCGGCCCTCGCGCCCGCTCAGGACAAGGGCGACGGGGGAGAGGCCTCGTCGAACAAGGCGAAGGGCCTCACGCGCGTCGCCTGGCGCGAGAAGCAGACCGTGCTCATCGCCCCTCATGGTCATGAGCGCGGGCCTCGCGGAGGGCGCGGCGAACGACTGGCTCAACCTGTCCATGGTCGACGGCTACGGATACTCGACGGCAGCGGCCTCCGCTGCTTTCGCGTTCTTCCTGCTCATGATGACGGTCGTGCGTTTCGCGTCCCCGCGTCTCGAGGCCTGCCTGGGATCGCCCATGCTGCTGCGGATCACCTTCTCCGGCGCGGTCGTCGGCCTGCTGCTCGTGGCCTTCGCGCCGCACCACCTGTTCGCGGTCGCGGGCATCGCGCTGTGGGGCATCGGGTCGGCCCTTGGCTTCCCGCTGGGCATTTCGGCGCTGTCCGTCGACCCCGTGATGACGCCCGCGCGCGTCTCGGTGCTGTCGACCGTGAACTACGGCGCGGCCCTCATCGGCCCGCCGCTCCTCGGCCTTATCGCCGACCACATCGGCTACCACCGTGCGCTGGCCTTCGTGGCCCTGCCGGTCCTCCTCGCGATTGTGCTCGCCGGGCAGGTGCCCGACCGCCGCGGGACGAAGCGCACGGACCTCGCCTTCGGCGACTAGGCTTAGGGGCATGACGACCCTTGCTGATCTGACGACCCTGCGCGTGGGCGGGCCCATCGCCGAGCACGTGCGTGTTTCTACGACCGACGCCCTCGTGGATGCCGTCGCCGCGGCCGACGCCGCTGGCAGCCCGCTCCTCGTCGTCGGCGGAGGGTCGAACCTCCTGGCGTCAGACGCCCCTTTGAGGGTACGGTCGTCGACGTGCAGCCTTTCGATGAGGTCGCATCCATCATCCACGAGGACCCTGCCGGCTCGGTCGTCGTGCGCGCCTGCGCGGGCACGGTCTGGGACGCTTTCGTCTCCTGGACGTTGTCTGAGGGGCTCTTCGGCCTCGAGGCGCTCTCCGGCATCCCCGGGACCGTCGGCGCCTCCCCGGTGCAGAACGTGGGCGCCTACGGCCACGAGGTCTCCGAGACCATCGAGAGCGTCGAGGCCTACGACCGCCTGACGGGAATCGTCGTGCGCCTGCTGCCCACCGACCTCGGTTTCGCCTACCGCTCCTCGGCGATCAAGCGCAGCGTCGGCGAGCCCGGCCTGGGCGACCGCCCCTGGGGGCCGACCGGCCGCTGGGTGGTCCTGTCCGTGGACTTCCGCCTCGAGCGCTCGCCCCTGAGCGCCCCCGTCATGTACGCCGAGCTGGCGCGACGCCTCGGCGTCGAGGTCGGGGAGCGCGCCGACGCGTCCCTGGTCCGCTCCACTGTCCTGGATCTGCGCAGCGGCAAGGGCATGGTCCTGGATGCGGAGGATCACGACACGTGGAGTGCCGGTTCCTTCTTCACGAACCCGATCCTGCCCGAGGCCGTGGCCGCCTCCCTGCCCGAGGACGCGCCTCGCTTTAGCGCGGGGGAGGGCCTCGTCAAGACGAGCGCCGCCTGGCTCATCGATCACGCGGGCTGTGGCAAGGGCTTCCACCTGCCCGAGGCCGGGGACCCGCCGCGCGCGTCCCTGTCCACCAAGCACGTGCTGGCCCTGACGAACCGCGGCGGCGCGACGGGTGCCGACATCGAGGCCCTGGCCCGCGCCGTGCGTGAGCGTGTCTTAGAGGCATTTGGTGTGACGCTGGTGCCCGAGCCGGTCACGGTCGGCATCGCCTGGTAGCGGGTGCGCCTGAGGGACGCTTTGCCCGTAGGTAGTTGGGGAACGGTCGGTTCCGGCATCAGCCGTATCTGCGCTTTCGAGTCGCCGCTACATGGATAGGTTGTCGCGATGCGGATAGGTTATGCGCATCCGGATAGGTTAATAACCTATCCATATCTTCATAACCTATCCGCGTGTTCATTACCTATCCGCGTGAGGCTGCGGCGCGCAGGCGCGCGATCATGTCGGGCACGTTGCGGGTGACGGCCGTCCACAGGAGCTGGTCGTCCATGCTCTGGTACCCCGAGTGCGCCGCGATGTTGCGGGTCGTGCGCAGGGCGCGCTTCTCAGAGGAAGTCAGGCCATCCATGTAGGGTGTGTACTCTTCGCGTTCCAGGAAAGCGGCCAACCGTATGATCACCATGCAAGCGGAGTCATACTCCGGGCAATCGGCGCTGAAGGCCTCGACGGGGACAGCGGCAACTCGCTTGACACGGTGGGCGATGATGTCGAGTTCGTGCAGGAAGTTCTCAGCGTCGAAACTGGGCGCGTGTCTGCGTGCCACTCGCGGCCGAGGGGTGAAGGGAGCAGGGTCACTCATAGTGCCACGGCCTCGTCAACGGCAGCTCGCAGTGCTTCGGGCACGTGTGTATCCGCGTGAACCTCCGTCGGGAAGCCGGTGAGTTCGCTCGTGAACGAGGCGATGTCCGCCAACTCGAACAGTGATAGCTCGCGGGTGGGCGTGCCGATCAGGTCAATGTCTGACTCGAATCCGTCCGTGCCCCGGGCGACCGAGCCGAAGACGCGGAGGGCGCCGAGGCCTCGTTCCTGGGCGTAGCCGCTGATCGAGGACGCGTAGCGGGCGAGCGGTACGGAGGGGCGGTAGTCGGCGGCGCGGAGGATGCGTTCGAGCAGGTCAGCGGATACCGCGCGCCTGCCGGACTCGATCTGCGCGAGGGTCGACTGGCTCATCCCGGTCATCCCCGCCAGCTCGGCCTGTGTGAGGGATGCGTCCTGACGTGCAGCGCGCACGAGGGACGGCGCGTCGTCACGATGAAACCGGCTCATGCCTCCATGATAGTGCACGCGTGCACTATTGGTTCGCGAAGCGGTCGTCGTGTGTAGGCCCAGGTGCGAGGCCGGGGACCCGCCGTGCGCGAGCGCGTCTTCGATGCGTTCGGGGTGACCGTGGTGCCCGAGCCGGTCACGGTCAGCATCGCCTGGTAGCGGGTTTCCCGATCATCGCCGGTTGGGCTTTCAAGCTCATCGGATGGGTAGTGGTGTTCATGTGGGTACTGTCAGCTACCGACTGTGTTCGCTGCTTTCTGAGTTGCCGCTGTGGGCGCACCCCGCACAAACACTACGCCGCAGGCTCAGCCGCCAGCCACGCGTCGATGTCGGCCTTCCAGGCCGCCTTGCGTGAGGGAGAGGCCAGCGACGCGTCGATGGAAGACCGCGCCAGGTCGGCCAGAGCCTGGTCGGACAGGCCGAACACGTCGCGGGCGACCTCGTACTGGGCGACCAGGCGCGAGCGGAACAGCAGCGGGTCGTCCGCAGCCAGCGCGACGGTAGCCCCCGCCGAGAGCAGCGTCGGCAGCGGCACCTGCGAGAAAGTCCGTGTAGACGCCCAGGTGCACGTTCGACGTTGGGCACACCTCCAGGGCGATGCCCGCATCCACGACGGCCTTCAGCAGATCCGGGTCCTCGCTGGTGCGCACCCCGTGCCCGAGGCGGGCGGGAGCCAAAGCGGACACGACCTCGCGCACGGAGGACGGGCCCAGGAGCTCGCCGCCGTGCGGAACACCTACGAGCCCGGCGCGGCGCGCGATGCGGAACGCGGGGGCAAACGACGCCGTGGAGCCCGACGCGCTCGTCGTTGGACAGGCCGAAAACCCACGACGTCGCCGGGGCCATCCCCAGCAAACGACGCGGCCAGGCGCGCGAGCGTGCGTGCGTCCAACGGGTGCTTCATGCGCGACGCCGCGACGATCACCCCGATGTCGACGCCGGTATCGCGCGAGGCTAGGCGGGCCTCGTCGATGATGATCTCCAGGGCCGGGGTGATCCCCCCGACGTAGGGCGCGTAGGACGTGGGGTCGGCCTGGATCTCCATGCGCACCGAGCCTTCGGCGGCGTCGTCCTCGGCGGCCTCGCGGATGAGGCGGCGCATCGCGGCCTCGGAACGTACGAGGTGGCGCGCGGAGTCGTAGGCGCGCTGGAAACGGAACCACCCGCGCCCGTCGGCCGGCATGGAGGCCGCGTCGATGTGCAGCAGATGAGGAGGCAGTCGCACGCCCTGTGCGCGCGCCATCTCGACCATGGTCGTGGGCCGCATGGCCCCCGTGAAGTGCAGGTGCAGGTGAGCCTTGGGGAGGGTTGCGAGGTCACGCCTGCCCGGTGGGGTGGGGCGCGGAGCCGTCAGGTTAGGGACAGCGGGCGCTTCCACGGCCTAGTGCTCCCCGAGCCAGATGACGATGTCGCGGATCAGGCCGGGGCCCTCGGGCTCGTTGAGGAGCTCGTGGTAGGCGCCGTCGATGATGCGCAGGTGGATGTCGGCGTCCGGGTGCGCCGCGCGTGCCCCGCGCACGAGATCGCGCGAACCGCGCAGGTCCGCCATCAGGTCGTTCGACCCGTGCATGACGAGGGTCGGGGTGCGCAGGCGTGCGGCGCGCGCAATGACCTCGTCGCCCTGGATGATCATCGTCGCGCCCGTCAGGATCGGCACGCCGCCCTTGTAGGTGAGCGGATCCGCGTCGAAGTCGCGCTGAACCTTGGGGTCGCGCGACAGGGGAGAGACCTCCATGTCGGACGCGCCCTTCGCCACGACGAGGCCGGGGCGCAGCCGCGCGATCGGCAGGAGCCTGCGTGCCTGGGACGGGGAGACGTGGGGGAGTGGGCGCAGCGCGGGCGCGGAGAGCACCGTGCCGCGCAGCCGCGTCGGGTCCAGGATTGTGGAGGCGGCCGCGATGATGCCGCCCATCGAGTGTCCGAACAGGAACAGGTCCGGCGTGCGCGCGTGTGCGAGGGTCGCCCGGCGCGCGTCACCGAAGTCGCGGATCAGCGCGCCCACGTCCACGCGGGCGCGGGGACCCTCAGAGGTCCCGTGGCCCGCGTGGTCGTAGTAGGCGACGTCGTAACCGGCACGGGTGAGCGCGGAGCGCAGGTGGGCGTAGCGCCCGCTGTGTTCCGCGTACCCGTGGGCGAGGAGGACCGTCCCGAGGGGGCCTCCTGCGCTGTCCGTTCGAACGAGACGTGCATCAGGCGAAGAGCTCCTGCACGCGGGTGATGCCCTCGACGAGGTCGTCGTCGGCCAGAGCGTACGAGAAGCGCAGGAAGCCGGAGGGGCCGAAGGCCTCGCCCGGAACCGCCGCGACCTCGACCTCGTCGAGAATCAGGTCGGCGAGCTCGCCCGACGTGTTGGCCACGCGGCCTCGGATCTCGCGACCCAGCAGGCGCTCGACGGAGGGGTAGACGTAGAACGCGCCCTTGGGGGTGGGAACGTCGAAACCGTCAATCTGGCGCAGCATGTCGACGATGAGGCGGCGGCGACGGTCGAAGGCGACGCGCATCTCGTCCACGGCCTCCAGGGACCCGGACACGGCGGCGCGCGCGGCCTCCTGGGCGACATTGTTGACGTTGGAGGTCAGGTGAGACTGGAAGGACAGCGCGGCCTTGATGACGTCGGAGGGGCCGATCATCCAGCCCACTCGCCAGCCGGTCATCGCGTAGGTCTTTGCCACGCCGTTGAGGATCACGGCCTGGTCGGCCAGCTCGGGCACCAGCTTGACGATGTGCGCGGTCTGCGCGTCCTCGTACAGCAGGTGCTCGTAGATCTCATCCGAGATGACCCAGATGCCGTGCTCGAGGGCCCACTGGCCGATCGCGGTCAGCTCCTCGGGCGTGTAGACGCTGCCCGTCGGGTTGGACGGCGAGCACATGAGGAGGACCTTCGTGCGCTCGGTGCGCGCGGCCTCGAGCTGCTCGACGGTCACCTTGTAGTCCTGGTCGGCGCCCGCGAACACCTCGACGGGGGTCGCGCCGGCGAGCTTGACGACCTCGGGGTACGTGGTCCAGTACGGGGTCGGCAGGATCGCCTCGTCGCCGGGGCCCAGCAGCGCGGCGAACGCCTGGAAGACGGCCTGCTTGCCGCCGTTGGTCACGACGATGTCGGCGGGGGAGACCTCGTAGCCGGAGTCGCGCAGGGTCTTTTCTGCGATGGCCTCGCGCAGCGCGGGCAGGCCGGCGGCGGGCGTGTAGCGGTGCATCGCGGGGTTGCGCGCGGCCTTGACGGCGGCCTCGACAATGTAGTCGGGCGTGGCGAAGTCGGGTTCGCCGGCGCCGAATCCGATCACCGGGCGGCTGGCGGCCTTGAGAGCCTTTGGCCTTCGCGTCCACGGCCAGGGTCGCGGACGGGGTGATGGCGTTGAAACGATCAGAGACACGGGTGCGAGGAGTATTGGTCACCCCTCCATGGTCCCACGTTGCGCGCGCGTGAGGCGGAGAGCGCACACGATGCGTGCGTGGGCTACCTCTCATTTGCGAGGTCGGGGCTGGTATCACGCGGCATGCGACCCGCCGACGCCCATCTCGGTTGGACAAAGCGCCGCATTATCCACTAATGTTCGTCAGGCAGGTTTTTCCTGCGTAGGGCAGTGGCGCAATTGGTAGCGCACCGGTCTCCAAAACCGGCGGTTGTGGGTTCGAGTCCCGCCTGCCCTGCGGATTAGGCTGATTATTTTCGTAGGAGGATTCCCATGGCCGATCGTGTTGCCTCGGATGCTGAATCCTCGCGCCGAGATCGCACTAAGAACGAAGCTACCCGCAAGCGTAGCGCCGCCACCAAGGAGCAGACGAAGCGTCCTGGATTCTTCGGTGGCATCTGGCTCTTCTTCAAGCAAGTCATTGACGAAATGAAGAAGGTCACCTACCCCACGGGATCCGAGACCTGGACCTACTTCCTCGTCGTCGTTGTGTTTGTCGCCGCAATCATGCTTTTCGCTGGCCTACTCGACTTCGGATTCGGTAAACTGAGCGCATTGATCTTCGGCTGAGACCGACGAACCCGCCCGCAGGACACTGCAGGCGGGTTTCTTCTACGGTCCGGCCCCACTCGCAGGAGGGAAATGTCGTGAGCGACGAACAGTACACCGAGGACCAGGTCCTCGAGGCCGCCCAGGAAACCGTTGAGCAGGAGACCGTCGAGGCTCCGGCTCGAGGATGCTGTTGAGGAGGTGACCGAGGAGGTCGCCACCGAGGACGCGTCCGAGGAAGAGGCCCCGGCCTCGGTCGAAGAGGAAGCGATCGCCAAGCTGCGCCGCAAGCTCTACATGTCCCCCGGCGACTGGTACGTCATCCACACCTACTCCGGCCACGAGCGCAAGGTGAAGGCTAACCTCGAGCAGCGCATCACCACGCAGAACATGGAAGACTACATCTTCGCCGTCGAGGTTCCGGATGAGTATGTCATGGAGTATCGCGGCAACGCGAAGAAGCGCGTGCGCCACGTGCGCATCCCCGGCTACGCGATCGTCTGCATGGACTTCAACGAGGCCTCGTACCGTGTCGTCAAGGAAACCCCCGCCGTCACCGGCTTCGTGGGCGACCAGCACAACCCCGTGCCGCTCTCGATCGACGAGGTCGTCATGCTCCTGACGCCCAACGTCCTCGAGGAGGCTGCCGAGGCTGCCAAGGATCAGCCCGCCCCCGTCCAGGCCGTTCAGACTCAGTTCGAGGTCGGTGAGATCGTCACCGTCACCGACGGACCTTTCGAGACCATGTCGGCCACGATCTCCGAGATCATGCCCGAGGCTCAGAAGCTCAAGGTCCTCGTCACCATCTTCGAGCGCGAGACGCCGCTCGAGCTCGGCTTCGACCAGGTAGAGAAGCTCGAGCAGTGACATCACGCACCCGGACTTGGGATCAAGCCCGGAATCGCGTTATGATTCACTTTTTGTGTGCGTAGGGCGCACTATGCCCACTGAAACCCAGTGAGCTGACGCCAAACGCTCCGCCCTGACCGGCACCCGTCGGCCAGAACTTCAGAAGAAAGACCCGCATTCATGGCACCGAAGAAGAAGGTCACCGGCCTGATCAAGCTTCAGATCGCAGCCGGCGCCGCTACCCCCGCACCGCCCGTCGGCCCCGCTCTGGGCCAGCACGGCGTGAACATTGTTGAGTTCACCAAGGCTTACAACGCGGCCACCGAGTCGCAGCGTGGAAACATCATCCCCGTTGAGATCACCGTCTACGAGGATCGTTCCTTCACGTTCGTCCTCAAGACGCCGCCCGCCGCTGAGCTCATCAAGAAGGCTGCTGGCATCCAGAAGGGTTCCGGCACCCCCAACACCGTCAAGGTTGGTTCGATCACGATGGATCAGGCTCGCGAAATCGGCCAGTCCAAGATGGCTGACCTCAACGCCAACGATGTCGAGGCTGCTGCCAAGATCATCGCCGGCACCGCCCGCTCTATGGGCATCAACGTCGAGGGCTGACCTCAACCAACCCCCCGTGGTAGGGCAGGCGCTGCCCGACACCCACGACTGCAAGGAGAAGAAGCAGAATGACCAAGCGCTCCAAGAGCTACCGCGCAGCGGCCGAGAAGGTCCACGCGGACGTGCTGTACACCCCCTTCGAGGCCATGAAGCTGGCCAAGGAGACCACCGTCACCAAGTTCGACTCGACCGTTGAGGTCGTCTTCCGACTGGGTGTCGACCCCCGCCAGGCGGACCAGATGGTCCGTGGCACCGTTTCCCTGCCGCACGGCACCGGCAAGACCGCCCGGGTCTTGGTCTTCGCCGTTGGTCCGCGCGCTCAGGAAGCGATCGACGCAGGCGCCGACGAGGTCGGCGGCGACGAGCTCATCGAGAAGGTTGCCAAGGGCTACACCGACTTCGATGTCGCCGTTGCTACCCCCGACCTCATGGGCAAGGTTGGCCGCCTCGGCCGCGTCCTCGGCCCCCGTGGCCTCATGCCGAACCCCAAGACGGGCACCGTGACCATGGACGTCGCGAAGGCCGTCAAGGAGATCAAGGGTGGTCGCATCGAGTTCCGCGTCGATAAGCACGCCAACCTGGCGTTCATCGTCGGCAAGGCCTCCTTCACCGCCGAGCAGCTGACTGAGAACTACGCCGCCGTCCTGGACGAGGTGCTGCGTCTCAAGCCGACCTCCTCGAAGGGCCGCTACCTGCTCAAGGGCGCCGTCGCCACAACGATGGGCCCCGGCATCCCGCTGGATGTCACCAAGGTCAAGGACCTCATCGAGAAGTGAGCGTCGCTCGCTGATCAAGCATTCGGTCCCCGCGCAGTGCTGCTGCGCGGGGACTCTCTTTTGTGTGAAGATCTGCTTCCGGGAAGCTTAGTGACGCACCGATGCGGTAAGGGACATAGGTCACATGTTATAGCTTGGTGTGTAGGGTAGCCTTAGTTCACTTCTGCAAACCCTATATTCTTGAAGGACTATACAATGTCTCAGGTTGAGGGTCTGGGTGTCACGAAGGCGCGCTCAGTCGTCACGATTGGCGCGTTCACCGCCGTCTACTTCGTTCTCATGTGGTGCTCGGGAATGCTGGGCTTCTTCGGGCCGGCGTTCATGTTCGTCGGCGGCGTGGTGAGCCTCCTGCTCAACGGTTCGGTCGTCATGCTCATGCTCGTGCGCTCGCGCATGTTCGGGACACTCACGATCATGGGGGTGTCGTCGGCCTCCTCATGGTTCTCACCGGTCACGCTTGGGTCACCCTACCGGTTGCCGTCGTTGTCGGTTTCCTGGCAGATTTCATCGCGCGGAGCGGCGGCTACGTATCGGCGCCCCGTAACATCGCGGCGTACGTGGTGTTCTCACTGTGGGGAATCGCCCCCTATCCCCGATCTTCTTCGCCCCTCGACCCCTACTTCGCCCACGTTGCCGCGTCGATGGGGCAGGACTACGCCGACGCTATGCGCGCACTGTTCAGCCCAGCCGTGATCCTTGGGTGGAGCGTCATCATGTCCATCATCGCGTGTGGCGGAGGCCTCATCGGTCGCTTCCTTCTGCGCAAGCACTTCGCGAAGCTGGCGTTGCCTGAGATCTCTCCCGCTCAGACAGCCCCAGGCACCAAGGCGAGCAGGCTGGATCCACGCACGAAGCTCCTTGCCCTCCTCGTGCTCAACGCGATCGTCATGCGCACGGGTCCGGCGACGACGCTCCTCGCAGTCCAGGCGCTGACCGTCCTCGCCCTCGCCTGGGAGGTCTCCGTAAGGTCCGCAGCGAGAACGGGGCTCGGGTGTCTTGCCTGTAACGCCCTCGGGCTGGGGGCTCCCCTACCTCGTGGCCTGGGTGCAGGCGGCGGGCTGGCCTCGGGGTGCTGTTCTTATAATCGGCACATCCGGCACGATCTTCTACTGGTTTGCTCGCTTTGTTGCGGGATTCGGCCTCGCGCTCTACGTGTACCGCACGATGCAGATCGGCCAGATGAAAGCGGCACTGCGATCCGTGCATCTGCCGGGCATCTTCGTCGACGCCCTCGCGGTCGCTTTCCGCGTGATCCCCACGGTCAGCGCCGAGGCCGTCGCCATCCGCGAGGCGATGTCCATGCGTGGCGTTGACCTGGGGCTGCGCGGCGTGGCGCGCCACCCGCTCGTCATCGCCGAGCGTTTCCTGGTTCCCCTCCTATCCTCCGTCGCCCGAGTCGCCGACGACCTGGCGGCCTCAAGTGTGGTTCGAGGCCTCGGAAGTACGACGCGACCCACCTCCCTGGTGGTGCTGCGCGCCACGCGCTGGGATGCGCTCGCCCTGGCGTGCGTAGCCACCGTTCTGCTGCTTGAAGTGTTCTGCGACCTGGGGGTTCTACCGTGATCGATGTCGACGGCCTGTCCTTCTCCCTACGTCAACGCGCTGACGGGCGAGCGGGTCGACGCGCTCGATGGCGTCGACCTGAAGGCCCGGCCGGGGACCTTGACCCTGGTGTGTGGAGCGTCCGGCTGCGGAAAGTCGACGCTTATGCGCGCGCTGACCGGCCTCATTCCGCAGATGACGCCGGGGGACCTGTCGGGGACGGTGCGGATCGATGGACGGGAGCTCGCCGAGGTCCCCCTTACGGAGGTTGGACACCTGTGCTCGTCGGTCTTCCAGAACCCGCGCACCCAGTTTTTTTCTGCGACACGGTCGCCGAGGAGCTGGCCTTCTGCGGCGAAAAACTACGGGAGGGACCGAGCCGTCCTACGCGAACAGAGCGACCGGGCGGCCGCACTCATGGGGATCACGCACCTCATGGACCGCAAGCTCTCCTCCCTGTCGGGTGGGCAGCTCCAGAAGGTCGCGCTCGCCTGCGCGCTCGCCTCCGGCGCGCCGGTACTCCTGGCCGACGAGCCGGCCTCGAACCTGGATCCCGCTGCGATCGCCGACGTGCGACGGGCGCTGGGCGTCCTCAAGGAGCAGGGCCTGACGGTCGTCGTCGTTGAGCACCGCCTCCACTTCCTGCGCGGCCTCGCCGATCGGGTGCTCCTCATGGAAGGGGGAGCGGTGAAGCGGTGCTGGAGCGGCGAGGACTTCTACTCGATGGGCGAGGAGAAACGCCGTTCGCTCGGCCTGAGAACCCTCGTCGATCCCGGAGCGCCCGAGGCCTGGGTGACCTCGCGGCGCGGCGAGGCAGGGGAGGACAGCACGCGCGTCGAAGATGCGCGACTGTCGTGCCGAAATCTGTGCTTCTCCTACGGCGACAAAACCGTGTTTGAGGGGCTTGACGCAGACTTTCCCGCCGGGCAGATCACCTGCATTGCGGGTGTGAACGGCGCCGGAAAGACGACCCTCGTGCGTGCGTTGTGCGGGCTTGCGGCGCCGAGCGGGGAACCATCAGCCTGGACGGCCGCCCCGCCTCTCGCAGGCAGCGTCGGGCGGCCTGCGCCCCTCGTCATGCAGGACACTGGACGCCAGCTCTTCTCCGACACTCTTGCCGGAGAACTCACGATCGGCGCCTCCGACGCCACCGGGGAAGCCGGAGAGCAACTCCTGGCCGACTTCGACCTCGCACACCTGGGGGACCGCCACCCGCTGAGCCTGTCGGGAGGACAAAAACAACGCCTCGTCATCGCAGCCGCTCGCGCAACGCGTCGCCCTGTCGTCATCCTCGACGAACCCACATCGGGCGTCGACGCACGGCACCTCGACTCAATCACATCCACCCTGCGACGCATCGCGGACGAAGGAGCAGCAGTCATCGTCGTGACACACGACGGCGAGTTCGCCGCGGCGTGCGCCGACAGGCTCATCACACTGACGCCGCACAGCGTGGCGCATTCCGGCGAAGGAGACCACTGATGACCGACACAGCCGAGTGCGACGCCCACATGGCCTCGTCGCCACGCGAGGCGCATGCAGACGATCTGCGCGCAGCACAACGAGCGGGGCAGCGCGCCTTCAAGGAACTCACCGCTCCCATCCGTGGATCCATGACTCTTGCACGCGTTCTTGGCGTGCTCTATGGTGTGCTTGCGGTCGCCCCCTACGTGATCCTCGTCCATCTGGGACAGGTGCTCCTTGACGCTGCCCAATCAGGGACCTCCCCCGACGAAGGAGAGGTCATGGGACTGCTCATGTGGCTGACCGGCGCGTTCGGTGCGCGCTACGGCATCTACGCCGTCGCCCTCACCGTCACTCACTTCGCGGACGTGCGATTCGGCCACATCGTGCGCACGCGCATGGTGAGCGTTCTCGCTGGGGCGCCGCTGGCGTGGTTCACCTCCACCAACTCCGGCGCGGTGCGCAAAGCCATCCAGGACGACACCCACGACGTGCACACGGTCATCGCGCACGCCCCCGTCGAATCCGCCGCCGCTGTCAGTGCGCCCCTGTCCCTGCTCATCTACTCCTTCGTCATCGACTGGCGGCTCGGCCTACTGTCCGTAGCAACCCTGCCCTTCTACGCCCTTATCAATGCGTGGATGATGCGGGGAATGGGGCAGAAGACCGTGCAAATGGACCGACACCTCGCCCGCGTCTCAGCGACCATGGTCGAGTTTGTCTCCGGAATCAGTGTCGTCAAAGCCTTCGGGACCGTCGGGCGATCCCACGAGCGTTTCACCCGTGCTGCCGAAGAGTTCTCCGTCTTCTACGTCGACTGGTGTGGCCCTTTGCTGAAAGGATCCGCACTCGGCCAGGCGACGGTGTCCCCCTCAATGATCCTTCTCATCTCGACGGCGGGAGGCGCGGGTCTGGCGGCCACGGGCGTCGTCAGTCCCGTCCAGGTCATTACCTGCGCGCTCATCGCTCTCGTCATCCCGGCTGCTATTGAAGTCCTCGGTGTGACGGCGTGGACCTACCAGATTGCTGGAGCCGCCGCACTGCGCATCGTCGACCTTCTGTCCGTTCCTCCTCTGCCCGCCCAGGGCACCGAGGAGCCGTCGGGAGCGGATATCGATATCCGAGGGGTGTCCTTCTCCTACGGCGCGACTGTGGCCCTCGACGACGTGAGTCTGACGATCCCCGAAGGGACGGTGACCGCGCTTGTGGGTCCATCCGGCTCTGGTAAGTCAACGCTCGCGACGCTGGTCGCACGCTTTGCGGATCCGGATCGCGGTAGCGTGCGCATCGGAGGCGTTGACGTGCGCGACATCGCTCCCGAAGTCCTCTACCGTCACGTCTCCTTTGTGCTCCAGGACCCGCAGCTCCTCAATATCTCCGTACGCGACAACATCGCGCTCGGTGTACCCGGCGCCAGCGATGAGGCGATCTGGGAGGCCGCCGCAGCCGCCCGCATCGACGACTACCTGCGCGGCCTGCCTCACGGACTGGATGCAGTGATCGGAGGACGCTCATCCCTCGGGAGGGGAGGCCCAGCGAATCGCAATCGCGCGTGCCCTTCTCGTCGATGCTCCGATCCTCGTCCTCGACGAGGCGACGGCATTCACCGACCCGGAGTCCGAGGCCGACATCCAGGCGGCGCTGACTCGCCTCGTCCAAGGAAAAACGGTTCTCGTCATCGCCCACAGGGCCGCGTCCATCGCCGGTGTCGACCAGATCGCGATCCTCGATGTAGGAAAAGTCATCGCGGCCGGAACCCCGCAGCGCCTCGCCGACCACCCGTACATGCGGCGCATGCATGAGCCCGCGAAAGGAAACTGACATGTTGGGCCTGATCCTTCGCCTGCGCGAACCCCTTTCCGAGAAAGGGCGCGCAGCGTTCGTCCACGCAACTATCCTGTCCTGCGTCGCCGGTGTCGTTCGAGGCCTCTCCCTCGTCGCCTTCATCCCGGCTGCGATTGCTCTCACCGGCGGTGGGCCGGCCTGGGGAATGCCCCTGGGCTTCTGGCTCGTCGTGCTGGCGCTGTGCGCCGTGGTCTCATTTGTTGTCGAGTACCTGCTGTCCATGCGTTCTTACTCGGTGTCCTTCGACTTCCTGTCCAACATGCATCGTGCAATCGGAGACAAGGTGGCGTCCCTGCCCCTCGGCTCCTTCCGTGCCGATACGGCCGGCAAGACCTCGCGTCTCGTGTCGCGCGAGCTCATGGTTTTGGGCGAGATCTTCGCCCACATGTACTCACCCCTCATCGCCGCGGTCGTCACCTCGCTCACGATGCTTGTCGGTATCGCCGTCTTTTCACCGGCTCTCGGGCTGGTGTGCGTCCTCGCGATTCCCGTCATCGCCGGGGGAGTGTGGGTGGGCCGCGCGTGCCTGAAGTCGGGCGCCGCGTTGAAAGAACCTCCCGCTCGCGAGCTGTCTCACCGCATCGTCGAATATGCGACCAAGCAGGGGGCGCTGCGGGCGTGCGGGCGGTCCTCCTCCTACGAGCCCCTCCGGCGCAGCGAAGAAGCGTACGGGGTGGCCGCACGTCGTTCACTCATGATGGAAACGCTGGGCCAGATTGTCAACGGAATGGCCGCGCAGACAGTTGTGGTGTCTTTGATCTGCGCGATCGGTCTCCTCGCGGTTGGCGGGCGCGTCAGCCCCGTGGAGGCAGTGGTTGCGATCGGCCTGTTTCTGCGCTTCATGCAGATTCTCGTCGACATCGGAGCGCACGCCTCCGCGTTCGAAACTCGTCGTCCGGTTCTCGACCTCAGTCACGAAATCCTCTCCGCCCCCGAACTGCCCGCACCTGGCGATGACGCGATGCGAGAGGAGGTCGACGCGTCGCTTCGTGGGACCGTGGCGCTTGAGGGCGTGTCGTTCTCCTACGAGGACGACCAGCCGGTGCTGCAAGACATCTCCTGTTGCGTCAAGCCCATGACGATGACCGCGATCGTGGGCCCCTCAGGCTGTGGCAAGACCACCATCGCGCGCCTTGTCGCACGATTCTATGACGTTGACCGGGGAGTCGTCACCGTTAGTGGGCGGGACGTGCGCGACTGGGATACCGGTGAGCTGATGGCACAGCTGTCCCTCGTCTTCCAAGACGTTTACCTCTTTGACGACACCCTCGAAGCTAACGTCCGAGTCGGCCGCCCCCACGCGAGCGCCTCGGAGATGGAGGACGCGGCCCGACTGAGCGGTGTTGATGAGATCGTTGCTCGCCTTCCCCTCGGCTGGGATACCCCTGTCGGCGAGGCCGGCCGTGCTCTGTCCGGAGGGGAACGCCAGCGCGTCTCCATCGCCCGTGCGCTCTTGAAGGCGGCGCCCATTGTCCTGTTCGATGAGGCCACGAGCGCCCTCGATCCCGATAACGAATCTCGCGTCACCGACGCCATGGCAGCACTGAGGCGCGATGCGACGCTGATCGTGATCGCACATAAGCTCGACACCATCACCGCAGCCGACCAAATCGTGGTCCTCGACCATGATGGGCGCGTCGCGCAAATCGGCACCCACGAGGAGCTCTATGCGCAATCCGGCGGCCAGTACCGGGCCTTCTGGGAAGCCCGATCCCGCGCAGCCGGCTGGCGTCTCGTGCAGTCCCGGTAGCTCAACGAGGCACGCGCGTTCCCTGGGCGGACTCGGGGCTAGGGGCCGTCACTACGAGGCAGTACCCTGAGCCGAGCGTCAGCGCACAGGCACATCGGCCTCGTGCGACGACCGGACCGCCAGTGCGCGCCCGAACAGACGAACGAGTCCGGCCTCGTCTGTGATGCTCGCCCCGTTGCTTGCAAGCCCTAGCTGGGCCTGTTAAGCTGATCCTCGCCGAAGACCGTTGGTGTCCACACTAGTGGAGGAAGATCCAACGCAGGTGAGTGAGCAGCCCTGTGCTGCAATCGAGCGTATGCCCGACACGATCCTGCGTGTCGGGTTTTTTTCTTACCTACGGTCACGTATCTGGAAGGAGGACCATGGCGAAGTCCGACAAGGTGGCAGCAGTTGCCGAGCTCGTGGAGCGTTTCCGCGCAGCCGACGCTGTCCTGCTGACCGAGTACCGCGGCCTGACCGTCGGCCAGCTCAAGCAGCTGCGTCGCGGCCTGGGCGAGAACGCGACCTACGCCGTGGCAAAGAACACGCTGGCGCGCCTGGCGGCCAAGGAGGTCGGTCTCGACTTCCTGGCTGAGGACCTCAAGGGTCCCACGGCCATCGCTTTCGTCTCCGGCGAGCCCGTTGAGGCCGCCAAGACCCTGCGTGATTTTGCTAAGGACAACCCCGCCCTCGTGCTGAAGTCCGGCGCGATGGACGGCGCTCAGCTGAGCGCCGAGGCTGTCAAGAAGCTTGCCGATCTCGAGTCCCGCGAGGTCCTGCTGGCCAAGGCCGCAGGCGTCCTCAAGGCCAAGATTGGTCAGGCGGCGTTCGCATTCAACGCTCTGCCCGTCAAGGCAGTGCGCACCATCGATGCTCTGCGCGAAAAGCAGGGCGAGGCGGCCTGACGAGACAGGCCATGTTCCACGCCGCCACCCCGGCTGCGTGAAACTACCCAACAATCTGCACTCGTGCAGGCCAATTAGGAAGGATGCCACTCATGGCTAAGCTCTCCAATGACGAGCTCATCGCAGCTTTCAAGGAAATGACCCTCATCGAGCTCTCCGACTTCGTGAAGCTCTTCGAGGAGACCTTCGACGTTGAGGCCGCTGCCCCCGCAGCCGTCGCCGTTGCCGCCCCCGCCGGTGACGCCCCCGCCGAGGAAGAGAGGACGAGTTCGAGGTCGTCCTCGAGTCCGCCGGTGACAAGAAGATCGCCGTCGTCAAGGTCGTCAAGAACCTGGCCGGCCTGGGCCTGAAGGAAGCCAAGGACCTGGTTGACTCCGCGCCCTCCACCATCTTCCCCGCCGCGAAGAAGGAAGACGCCGAGAAGGCCAAGGCTGAGATCGAAGAGGCCGGCGGCAAGGTCACCCTTAAGTGACGTTCCCCGTCTGAATCGTTCAGACTTTCACCCCTCGGTGGGTGAGCAAGCCCCGTCCCGCATCCGCGGGGCGGGGCTTAGTGCTTGCGGGCATGTGCCCGACTTGACCATGACGCGACGTGAGGCTTCAGAATCATTTCCATGAGCGACGAGAACACTTTCTACACCGTCGGCGAGGTTGCCGAGCGATTCTCCCTTGACGGTGCGAACGCTGCATCACTGGGAGGCCCGAGGCCTCCTCGCTCCCGCCGAGCGAAGCTGGTCGAACTACCGGCTCTACTCAGCCGAGGATTGTGCCCGCGTCCAAAGGATCATCATCTACCGGGCGACTGGGATGAGACTGACGGACATCAAGGCTCTTCTCGATTCTGGTGAGTCGGGGATCTCCCACCTGAAGCGGCAACGAGAAAGGCTCATCGCTCACCGTCAAGAGACGGACATGATGATCGAAGCACTCGACATACTTCTGGAGGATGCAATGAACGACAACGCACTGACCGTCGAACAGATCGGGGAGATTCTGGGGGACGCCGACTTTGCGGCCCACCAGGCGCGAGCCGAGGAATGCTACGGCGAGACCGACGACTGGAAAGAGTGGCACCGCCGCACCGCCTCGTGGCAGGCGGGCGACTGGCAGGCGAGCACCGAGCGAATCCGCAGGATCGAATCGGACATGATCGATGCCATTCGCGCACGCGTGGCCACCGGCAGCGACAGGGGCCGCCGAGCTCGTTGATGCACACCGGGACGCGCTGAGCGAGTACTTCCCCGTGAGCCCAGCGAAGCACTACCTCATTTCTCGTGCCTACCTGTGCGATGAAAGCTTCCGCTCCCACTACGACTCTCAGCAGGAGGGCTTTGCTCAGTGGCTCGCGGACGCAATCGAGCACGTCGCAGTTGCGCGCGGCGTCGATACGGACGACCCGCAGTGGCGTTGATGTGGAGTTTCCCGCTCTGAGAGCGCCGGACCCGCAGCTTCGAGTGAGGGCTGCGGGTCCGGCGCTTCGACTATCCGCACAAGCCTGAGCGGCACGGGGAAGTGCGTGCCTCCTAGGGGCGCAGCCGCAGCCGTCCTCCCGCGTGATGCGCAGCATAGCTGGAGGGTCGTATCTGGCTTGCCAGTTCTGAATAGTCTCTGCTACTATCTTCTCTTGTCGCAATCCTGCGTAGCTCAACGGCAGAGCATCCGACTGTTAATCGGACGGTTACTGGTTCGAATCCAGTCGCAGGGCAGATGCCCCGAGTTCTCATGAACTCGGGGCATTTTGTTGATCGGGGAGGACTGAATCATGCAGGCGATCGCTGATCACGCCTACCACATTCTGATCATCGCCTTTGTTGCTACCACGATCGTCCAGGCGGTCGTCAAGATCATGAGTAAGCCCCGCAAAAGAAGCGCGGACCCGTCGTCCCCAGGGAGAGCGCAGTCGATCGTGAGAAGCGCATGCGAGAGCGATACGCGGCTTTCGGGGAGCGTTGGCGGGAGTGGCTGGATCAACCGCGGAGGAGAGGTGACGCTGACCGTCTCGTGACGGCCGCGAGCATCTGGGGCAGCCCGGAACAGGGAGCTTCCTTTCCCCGGCGCTTCCATGACAGTCAGCTCGGCAAGGTCACGGTCGATAAGCGCAGCTACCTGGCGATGCTGGACGCCCCCGTCGACGCTGTCCAACCGAGGCGTGAGCTGGCCCCGACGTCATGGGCGAAGGTGCGTCTCGATGTGTCGGCGCTCCACTCCAAGGCCGCGCAGAAGCCCCGTCTCATGCGCGTGTGGCTCAGTAGGGATCGTGCGCTCGTGGAGCTGCATCGCACGCGTGTCGTCAAGGTTGACGAGATTCTCCCCAGTGAGGTCGTCGGCTTTGTCCGAGGCTTCACACGCCTCGGCCCACGCACCGGCAAAGTGGATGGTCTGCGTTGGCTGCCCGCCGAGACAATGGAGTTGGGAGCCAAGCCCCTGTGGAAGACCTTCCGCGCGATGCGCGACATCTCCTGCGTGGCTCCCGAGGGGTCGACCGTTGCCGATGCCTTGAATGCTGTGGACTTCCATGCCTTTGCCTTCGTCGCCTTCCGTGCCGAGAGCGCGTGGAAGGAGCCCTGTGCCCACTTACGTGTTCTGGATTGTTCCGGCGTGACCTACCAGGTGGGTGATGCATTCTCGCAGGAGTCCTCCGATGAGCGGTGGGCGGCCCCTGGGGACGATGCGGCGCCCTCGATGGGTGCGGATGGTGGGGAGGGTGCTCGGGCTTCTCGACGAGGCCGTGGCCGCCCGAGCAGGCGCCGTAGCCTGAGAAGAAGGCGTAGTGTGGCGGAGGAAGCGGTTGCATCCGCCAGTGACGACCAGAAGGTTGGGAAGTCGCAGTCCGTCGAGTCGCCCGACCGCGAACCCGAGCCGCTGGGTGACACGGACCTCGCCGTGGTGCCGATCGGTCCTCGCGAGGTGCTGTGGGCCGTGGAGAAGATGGTCGAGCTGTGACTGTTCACTGCTGTGTGTAGATGAGGAGGTGCGAACGGTGGGGGAAGAACTTGTTGAGGCTGTCCTGCGGGTCGTGGAGGAGATCCCCGAGGGGGCGTGTGGCTACGTACGGCATGATCGCCCGTGCGGTTGGTACTGGTCCGCGCGTCGTCGGGCGGATTATGCACGACTGGGGCGGTGGCGTCCCGTGGTGGCGTGTCGTGAGCGTTCACGGAACTTTTCCAACAACTGTGCGGGGTGAGGGATTTTCCGAGTGGGAACGAGAGGGGATCCCTCACGATCCAACACGCGGAAAAGTGTTGATCAAAGAGTGTGTGGTGGAGCAGGACTGGCTCAACGCTGTCGCGCGCCCCATCATTGAAAACGTGCAGAATAATGCGGAATTGTCAGACTGAACCCCCTCGAGATTCGATTACGATTTGGTTACGCGTGAGTGAATTTAGCTCGCGCAGATCACTGTGATGCTCTACTCTTAAGGAGACGCCGAAGAGGGCGATTCCTCGGAACAGTGACCGTTAGCGTTAACGAAGCCGGGGGAGCAAACTCCAGAAACAGAGAAGTTACTGGTACCCAAGGGGTGAGAAGTGACGAACTTACTAGAGCTAAAGGGGATCTCAAAGACGTTCCCCGGTGTGAAGGCGCTGTCCGACGTGGACCTCGACCTTCGACCCGGTGAAGTCTTGGGTCTCTGCGGTGAGAACGGGGCGGGCAAGTCCACGCTCATGAAGGTGCTCACCGGTATCCACAAGTCCGACCCGGGCGGCGAGATCTGGCTGCAGGGAGAGAAGGTCGACATTCAGTCGCCGGAGCACGCGCGTGACCTCGGCCTGTCGATCATCCACCAGGAACTCAACATCGTTCCTGACCTGACCGTCGCCCAGAACCTGTACATCGGTCGACCCGGCACGTCCAAGTTTGGATACGTCGACGACCGGAAGATGGTTCGTGATGCGCGCGAGCTGTTCGAGCGCCTCAACATGGACATCGATCCCACCGCCCACTGCCGTGACCTGCCGGTCGCGCGTCTGCAGATGGTGGAGATTGCGCGCGCGCTGTCCTTCGACTCGAAGATCCTGGTCATGGATGAGCCCACGGCTCCTCTGACCACGACCGAGACCGAGTCCCTGTTCGAGCTGGTGCGCGACTTCGTGTGCCCGACGACTGGCCTGATCTTCATCACGCACCGTATGCCCGAGCTCACCGAGCTCACCAACCGCATCTCGGTCCTGCGCGATGGCAAGTACATCGGCACGGTGGACACAGCCTCGACCCCCATGAGCGAGGTCGTCAAGATGATGGTCGGTCGCGAGGTCCCCGCGGACGCGCGCCCCACCACCAAGCCGCTCTCCGACGAGGCCGTGCTGCGCGTCGAGAACCTCTCGACCGTCAAGGCCGTCCACGACGTGTCTTTCGAGGTCAAGAAGGGCGAGATCTTCGGATTTGCGGGCCTGGTCGGCGCCGGCCGCACCGAGGTCGCGCGCGCCCTGTTCGGAGCTGACCCCCACACCGCGGGCGACATCTACGTCCACGGAAAGAAGGTCTCGATCAAGAGCGCGACCGACGCCGTGAAGAACGGCATCGGCTACCTGTCCGAGGACCGCAAGCAGTTCGGTTTGCTCCTGGACAAGGACCTGTCGTTTAACACGGGCATGGCTGCCATGGATCACTTCACGAAGGGGTCCGTCGTTGCCGTCAAGAAGCTGCGCGAGGTCGCTCAGGACTACGTGAAGAAGCTGCGTACACGCACCCCCACCGTCGACGTCGAGGTCCGTAGCCTCTCGGGCGGTAACCAGCAGAAGGTCGTTGTGGCCAAGTGGCTGGAGCGCGATACCGACATCCTGATCTTCGACGAGCCGACGCGCGGCATCGACGTGGGCGCGAAGGACGAGATCTACACGCTGCTTGAGGACCTGGCGAAGCAGGGCAAAGCCATCATCGTGATCTCCTCGGAGCTACCCGAGGTCCTGCGTCTGGCGAACCGCATCGCCGTCATGGCCCACGGCCGCATCATTGGCACCCTCGACAACGAGGAAGCCACCCAAGAAAACATCATGGAACTGGCCACCGTCGGCCAGGAAGAAGCGAACGGAGTACACGCGTGAGCACCGCCGCCGTCGATAACAAGGGTCTGGAGGCGCCGTCGCCTTTCAAGACCTTCATGAAGAACAACATGCAGCTGCTGCTCGTGACGCTGGCGCTGCTGGTCGTTCTGGCATTCTTTAGCTTTGCAGTGCCCAACTTCGCGTTCGTGAATCGTGAGGTGTACCTGGGCATCGTCCTGCAGTCCGCCTACATCGGCGTCATGGCCCTGGGCGCAACCTTCGTCATCGCTACTTCCGGCATCGACCTCTCCGTCGGTACCGGCCTGAGCCTCGTGGCCGTTATGGCCGGTGTTTTCCTGGCGGGTGACAAGATGAACCTGCCGCTCGGTGCGGGCCTGGTCCTCACCCTCCTCGTCGGCATGGCGATTGGCCTGGTCAACGGCCTGAACATTTCGATCCTGGGCCTGCCGCCCTTCATCGCAACGCTCGCGATGATGATGGTTGCCCGAGGCCTCGCCCTGATCATCTCGGACAAGGCGTCGATCTCGATCGCGAACCCGGGCTACAAGTACATCGCCTCCGGCATGCTCATCCCGTACGTCGCCAACGCCGTCCTCATCTTTGTCCTCCTCACGATCCTGGCGACCTTCCTCATGAACAAGACGCTGCTGGGCCGCTACGCCCTCGCGATTGGCTCCAACGAGGAGGCCACGCGCCTCTCGGGCGTCAACGTGCGCCTGTGGAAGATCATCATCTACGTCGTTGCGGGTGCCTTCATGGCCATCGGCGCCGTCCTCTACTCTGCCCGTGGTGGCCTCGTCCAGCCCGCCGAGGGCGTGGGCATGGAGCTGAACGTCATCGCCGCGGCCGTCATCGGCGGTACCTCCCTGTCGGGTGGCCGTGCCTCGATCCCCGGCGCTCTGGTCGGCGCGATCCTCATGGAGACCCTCAAGAAGGGCCTCACCATGATGGGTATCGCCGCCGAATGGCAGTTCGTCGTCACCGGTATTGTCCTGCTCCTGGCGGTCGTCATCGACAACCTGCGTCGCATCCGCGAAAACGCGGCCTGATTCTTCATCCATCCCAATTACACCCGTGAACCAATGCCGGTTCACCCTCCAGATAGGCGGGATCCTCCCGCCTCCCACGAAAGGAAAACCAATGCGCCCCATCGGACGTATCTTCGCCGCCGCCGCCGTCGGTTCCATGGCCCTGGGCCTGGCTGCCTGCACGACTTCGACGGACTCCTCCGCTTCCTCGGACGCCAAGCCCAGCGAGAGCTCCGGCTCCGCCAAGGTTGACACCTCCGGCGACATGCAGGACTGGGAGAAGGCCGCTGTCAAGGGTGATGGCACCAAGACCATCTACCTCGTCTCCAAGGGCTTCCAGCACCGCTTCTGGCAGGCCGTGAAGGAAGGTGCCGAGCAGGCCGGTGACGAGCTGGGCTACAAGGTCAACTTCGTCGGCCCGCAGGACGAGACCAAGGTGACCGAGCAGACCGATCAGCTCAAGTCCGCGCTGGACTCCGGCCCGGCTGCCATCGGCTTCGCCGCCCCTCGACTCCAAGGCTGCCGCTGACCTGCTGTCGGAGATCGATGGAAAGGGCATCCCGGTCGTCGCCTTCGACTCCGGTGTTGAGTCCGACATCCCCGTCACCACCGTCCAGACGGACAACAAGGCCGCCGCCGCTGAGGCCGCCAAGCACATGATCGAGCTGCTCAAGGGCAAGAAGGGCTCGGTCGGCATGGTCTGCCACGACTCGACCTCCACCACGGGCAAGCAGCGCTGCGAGGGCTTCAAGGAGTACTTCAAGGCCAACGCTCCCGCCGACCTGAAGCTCCTCGACGAGCAGATCGCCGGTGAGGTCACCAGGCCGCCGACACCTCGCTGTCCATCATCCAGGCCAACTCCGACATCGTCGGCATGTACGGCTCCAACGAGGCCGCGGCTTCGGGCATCGTCCAGGGTGTTGCTGAGTCTGGCAAGGAGCTCTCCGTCGTCGGCTTCGACTCGGGCAAGACCCAGATCGACGCCATCAAGGCCGGAACCGAGGCTGGCGCCGTGACCCAGTCGCCCGTCAAGATCGGCTACTACACGGTCAAGGCTGCCGTCGCCGCCCTCAACGGCGCTGAGCTGCCCGAGGTCATCGACTCCGGCTTCGCTTGGTACGACAAGACCAACATCGACAACGCCGAGATCAAGGCGAACCTGTACGAGTGAGTCGCTAGTTGAATCGGGCACGAGGCCGGGGCCGGGGAAGTGACAAACTGAACCGGTGGCCCGCCGCGGGTCCCGCTCCACGAGGGTGGGGAAGGGCCCGCGGACCCGGCATCTTCCATTCGAAGGATCCGAGGGGGCGAGGGCCCCCGCGCTCCGACATCGACGTCTTCAAGAGGGATGAAGGATAAATGACAAACCACCCCCGCATCGGAATCCGACCCACCATTGACGGCCGCCGAAAGGGCGTTCGTGAGTCGCTCGAAGAGCAGACCATGAACATGGCGAAGTCCGTCGCCGAGCTTTTTACCTCCAGCCTGCGCTACCCGGACGGCAGCCCCGTCGAGGTCGTCATCGCTGACACCACGATCGGCCGCGTCCACGAGGCCCAGGCCTGCGCCGCCAAGTTCCGCGCGAACAACGTCGGCCTGACCCTGACGGTCACCCCCTGCTGGTGCTATGGCACCGAGACCACCGACATGGACCCCGCGATGCCGCACGCCATCTGGGGCTTCAACGGCACCGAGCGCCCCGGCGCCGTGTACCTCGCCGCCGCCCTGGCCGGCCACGCCCAGATCGGCATCCCCGCCTTCGGCATCTACGGTGAGCACGTGCAGGACGCTGACGACACCTCCATCCCCGAGGACGTGCGCACCCGCCTCCTCGACTACGCGACCGCCGGCCTGGCTGTCGCGCAGATGAAGGGTGAGGCCTACCTGTCCATGGGCTCCGTCTCCATGGGCATCGCCGGCTCCGTCGTCGATCCCGACTTCTTCGGCTCCTACCTCGGCATGCGCAACGAGTACATCGACATGACCGAGTTCACCCGCCGCATCGAAGAGGGCATCTACGACCCCGAAGAGTACGAGCAGGCCTACCAGTGGATCCGCGAGAACTTCAAGCAGGGCAAGGATTGGAACCCGCCGGAGTGGCAGTACCCCGAGAAGCACGAGGACTGGTGGAAGTTCGTCACCAAGATGACGATCATTGCCCGCGACCTCATGCACGGCAACCCGCGCCTGGCCGAGCTGGGCTTTGAGGAAGAGGCTGGCGGCCACGGCGCCATCGCGGCCGGCTTCCAGGGTCAGCGTCAGTGGACCGACCACTTCCCCAACGGTGACGTTCTGGAGACCATCCTCAACACGAACTTCGACTGGACCGGCATCCGCCAGCCCTCCGTCGTGGCGACTGAGAACGACTCGCTGAACGGTGCCTCGATGCTGTTCGGCTACCTGCTGACCAACACGCCGCAGATCTTCTCCGACGTGCGTACCTACTGGAGCCCCGAGTCCATCGAGAAGGCCACCGGTTGGAAGCCCGAGGGCCGCGCGGCCGCGGGTCTGCTCGACCTGCGTAACTCCGGCTCGACCACGCTGGACGGCGCCGGCAAGGCGGTGCGCGATGGCGAGAACGTCATCAAGCCCTGGTACGAGTTCACCGAGGAGGACCGCGAGGCCACGCTCGAGGCCACGACCTTCCACCCGGCCTCGACCGGCTACTTCCGTGGCGGCGGATTCTCGACCCACTTCCGTACCTCCGGCGAGATGCCCGTGACGATGTGCCGCATCAACCTGGTGCGCGGCCTCGGACCGGTCATGCAGATCGCCGAGGGCTACACGGTGGAGCTGCCCGACGAGGTCGCCTTCACCATCGAAGAGCGCACCAACATCGAATGGCCCACCACCTGGTTCGTGCCGAACCTGACGGGTGAGGGCGCCTTCAAGAGCGTCTACGACGTCATGAACGCGTGGGGTGCCAACCACGGTGCGATCTCCTACGGCCACATCGGCGGCCAGCTCATCACGCTGGCGTCGATGCTGCGCATCCCGGTCAACATGCACAACGTCCCCGCGGAGCGCGTGTTCCGCCCCAAGGCGTGGTCGCTGTTCGGCACCGAGTCCCTCGAGGCTGCGGACTTCCGCGCCTGCGAGACCTTCGGTCCGATGTACCGCTGATGCAACCACCGGTCGGGCTCGGGTGTCCTCTCTCCCCGAGCCCGGCCGGGCTCGCCCCCACGCGGGGCACCAACACCGGGATCCGGCCCCGGCCTCGCCGATGAGGAAAGCCGCACGAGAACCCAACGACGGGACGCGCCGCGCGAGGGCGTTTTGAGCAGGAGACCTTCAATGACCACCGTACTTGCTGTTGACCTTGGATCCGCATCCGGACGAGTCCTCGCCGGAACGCTGCACGACGGACGCCTCGACGTCACCGACATCCACCGTTTTAAGCACGAGGCCCGTCGCCGCGAAGATGGCACCCTCACGTGGGATGTGGCAACGATGGAGGCCGAGACGATTACCGGCCTGAAGAAGGCCCTCGAACAGTTCCCGGACGCCCGCGCGGTCTCCATTGACACATGGGGCGTGGACTGGGCTCCCCTCGACGAGAACGGTGAGCTCGTTGGTGACGTTATTGCCTACCGAGACGAGCGCACCTCCCGCACCCTTGACGCTTTCCGTGATCGCATCGGCGACCGCGAGTTCTTCGACCTGACCGGCAACCAGCCGGCCACCATCAACACGGCGAACCAGCTGTTCGCCTACCTGCAGGAAAACCCCGCCGACGCGCAGTGCGTCGCTGCCGCCCTCTTCCTGCCCGACTACTTTGTGTACCGCCTCACCGGCGTCGTCGGCTGGTCGCGTACGATCGTCTCGACCTCCGGCCTGCTCACCCCGGGCGGCGGCGACTTCAATGACGAGGTCTTCAACCGTCTCGGCATCCCGCGCGGCTGGTTCGGGGACCTCGCCGCCGACCGCACCGTCGTCGGCCCCTGTACGGTTCCCGGCCTCGAAACCCTCACCGTCGTGCGCGGCGGTGCCCACGACTCCGCGTGCGCCGTCCACGGCCTGCCCATCGAGGAAGGCAAGCGCGCCTACTTCCTGTCCTGCGGCTCCTGGTCCGTCCTCGGCGCGATTGAGGATGAGCCCCTCATGAGCGACGCCGCCTTCGACCTGGGCATCACGAACGAGGGGCGCACCGACGGGGGAGTGCGCCCGCTCTTCAACATCACCGGCATGTGGATCCTCCAGGAGATTCAACGCCAGTGGGAGCGCGAGGGCACGCCCACCGACACCGACGAGCTGGTCGCGCAGGCCCGCGAGCTGCCCGCCGCATCCGGCGTTTTCGATCCCGACGAGGAAGCCTTCGCCACCCCCGGCGACATGCAGCGCAAGATCGACGAGGCCCTGGACGCCCAGGGCGCGGCACGTCCCGACTCCATGGCCGGCTACGTGCGCGTCATCATCGAGTCCTTCGCCCGCCGCTACGCCCGTGCCATCGGCGAGCTGACCGAGGCCACGGGGAAGGCCCCCGACCAGCTCAACCTCGTGGGCGGCGGCGCACGCAACCGCCTCCTGTGCGACCTGACCGCCCAGATCTCGGGAGTGACCGTCGTGCGCGGCCCCATCGAGGCCTCGACCTTCGGCTCCCTCCTCGCCCAGCTCGAAACCATCGGTGCTCTCGCCGATGAAGACCGTGCCTCTGTCATCGCAGCCAGTGCAGCAACCCATGTCCACGTCCCGACCCGCAGCTAAGAAGGTCTCGCTCGCCGACATCGCGCGGCGCGCAGGCGTCTCGACCAACACGGTCTCGCGCGTCGTGCGCGGGGATCCTGAGGTGTCGGAAAAGACGCGCGCGCGCATTGCGAAGCTTGTCGAGGAACTGGGCTACGTGCCCAACTACGCGGCGCGAGCGCTCGCGGCCAAGCGCACCAACGTCCTGCAGGTCGTGCTGGCAGCCCCCATGTTCCACGGACACGGGCGCGTGCTGCTGTCGATCCTCAACGCCTCGTCGCAGGCCGGCTATCACGTGTCCCTGTCCTACGCCTACGGCCCGGATGGGCAGTTGCGCAACGACTTCGCTCCCTTCGACGTCGACGGAGTCATCATCCTGGGTGGTCAGGACCCGGCGATCGACGTAGCGATCGAGGCGGGCAAGCGTTTCCCAACCGTCCTCGTCCTGACGAGCGAAAAGGGGCTCGACGGCATCTCCACCGTCGCGGTCGACAACGTGCGAGGTGCGCGCCTGGCGACCGAGCACCTTCTCGCCCAGGGGCTCACCGACGTCGTTCACATCTCGGGTCCCGTCGGCTGGTCGGACGCGCAGATGCGGCGCATCGGCTACGAGCAGGCGTGTGCGTCCTACGACATCGAGCCCGTCGTGCTTGAGCCCGACTCGTGGGACTCGCGTGACGGCTACGACGTCATGCGAGCGGCCGGTCGTCTGCCCCAGGGCATCCAGACCGCGAACGACCAGCTGGCCCTGGGCGCCATGCGCTACATCTACGAGCGCGGGGGAGTAGTCCCTCGCGACGTGCGAGTCGTCGGCTTCGACGACATCGACGGCGCAGACTCCTACGCGCCCCCGCTCACGACGATTCACCAGCCCTTCGACCGCCTGGGACGCACGGCCGTGCGACTCGTGCGTTCGCTCATGGACGGCGGTCCCTCACAGGGACATCGTCCTCGACCCCGAGCTGGTCATCCGGGCCAGTTCACACCTGTAAGAAAGGCACGTTCATGCTCTATGGACCTATGACGCACCCGCAGTTCCTGCGCGCGCTCGCGGCCGCCGGCCACGGCTCGAAGATTCTGCTGGCGGATGCGAACTACCCGCACACGACGGGTGTGAACCCGCGCTGCGAGCTCATTTCCCTCAACCTCGCCCCGGGTCTCCTGGATGTCAGCCAGGTTCTCGACGTCCTCAAGCGCACGATTCCGATCGAGCGCGCAGAGATCATGACCCCCGGCCCCGACGCCGATCCGGTGGAGATCCCGATCCACGACGAGTTCCGCGCGGCTCTGCCCGGTGTGGAGTTCGGCGAGATTTCCCGCTGGGACTTCTACGATGCCGCGCGTGACGAGAACGTCGGCATCATCGTTGCGACGGGCGAGCAGCGCCTGTACGGCAACCTGCTCCTGACGGTCGGCGTGCGCCAGCCCGGGGAGTAAAACCCGTTTGCCGCCCCAGGGCGTGCCTTGTTGCATCGGTGACGAACGCTTTCGTTTCGTTTGCGTTTCAACTAGATGGTGGCTCCGGGGTGGAGAAGACAGTTTCATCGCTGGTGGGTGGCTCGTAAGAGCTGCCCACCAGCGCGTTTATCCTTGCAATATCTTTGAATAATGAAAAATGAACGGCGCTGTCCTGAACGTTTGTGCGCCCTGCGTGCACCTGCGTGAATCCTCTTCTCGTGATGTTGCATACTTTCGTTTTAGTGACTATTCTTTTCTTAACGAAAGAGAAAGCGACAAAGAATGTCGCTGATTCTGTGAAGAGGTGTCCCATGGGACGTGCAGAAGAACGCACGAACTACATCCTGGATCGCCTCGCCCGGGAGGGTGAGGTGAGCGTCGCGCAGCTTGCCTCCGATCTGGGAGTTTCGCCCGTCACCGTGCGCGCATCGCTCAAGTCTCTCGACGAGCAGGGCTACCTCGTGCGCACGCACGGAGGAGCGCGTCCCACCACCTTCCGCAACATTCACCTGCGCCAGAACGATCGTGTTGAGATCAAGGAGCGCATCGCTCGCGCCGCCGCCGACATGATCCACGACGACGATCGCATCATGATCGAGGCCGGCACCACCTGTGCCCTCATCGTCAAGTATCTCGCCGGCAAGCGCGGGGTTCAGGTTCTCACCAACTCCGTGCTGGTCTTCGCGAACGCCCGCTCCAACGCGAACCTCAACATCACGCTGACGGGTGGGCACTTCCGCGCCGAGTCCGAGTCCCTCGTGGGGCCGGTCGCCGAGCGTGCCATCAATGACTTCAACGCACGCGTCGCGTTCCTTGGGACCGACGGGTTCAGCGTTGATCGGGGTCTGACCACCCAGCTTGTAGAAGGTGGACAGGTCGGCTCCATTATGCGTACCCGCGCACAAGAGACGTGGCTGCTCGCTGACTCCTCCAAGTATGGGGAAGTCGGCTTTGTCAGCTTCATGGGGATCGACGAGGTCACCGGAATCATCACCGACGATGAGATCCCCGAAGAATCCATCAAGGAATTGGCCGAGCGCACGAAGCTGCGCATCGTCTAGGAGGAATTACATGGCCACCATCGTGGTGATGCCCCAGCTGGGCAACTCTGTTGAGTCATGCATCATCGTCGAGTGGATGATCGCAGAAGGCGACACCGTCTCCGTCGACCAGACGCTCGCGTCCATCGAGACCGACAAGTCGACCATGGAGGTGCCCTCGACCGCCGAGGGTACCGTCCTGAAGCTCCTGTGGGAGGAAGGCGACGAGGTCCCCGTGAAGGATCCGCTCATCATCGTCGGTGAGCCCGGAGAGGACATCTCCGGCCTCGTTCCCGGTGGCGACGCTGCCCCCGCCGAAGCCGACGCTCCCGCCGAGCAAGTCGCCGCTGCCCCCGAGGCTGGCGCCCCCGCCTTCGCGACCGAGCGCGCCACCGGCGCCGTCTCTCCGCGCGCCCGTGCCCTCGCCGCGTCGAACGGCGTCGACGCCTCGGCCATCACCGAGGGCTCCGGCCCCCACGGCCGCGTCATCGAGCGTGACGTCGCCGCCGCGATCGCCGCCGGCCCCGTCCTGACCTCCGCCGCGCGCGCCGCCGGCGTCAGCGCAGCCGAAGGCACCGGCATCGGTGGACGCGTGTCCGTCGCCGACGCTGGCCGTACCGCAGAGGCTGCCCCGGCCGCCGCTGTCGCGGCTCCCGCCGCCGCTGCCGCCGACTTCCCCGGCGCCTCGACCTCCGCCCCGCTCAAGGGTGTGCGCAAGGTCGTCGCCAAGCGAATGATGGAGTCCCTGACCTCCACCGCGCAGCTGACCCTCAACACGACGGCCAACGCCGCCGGCATCCTCGCGATGCGCAAGAAGGTCAAGAACGCCGACGAGGCCCTGGGCCTGAACAAGATCACGCTCAACGACCTGGTCTGCTTCGCGGTGTCGCGCACCCTGCTCAAGTACCCCGTGTTCAACGCTCACCTCGAGGACGGCATCCTCACCGAGTTCGAGCAGGTCCACCTCGGCTTCGCGTGCGACACCCGCGCGGCCTCCTCGTCCCCGTCATCCGCTCCGCGCAGGCACTGGGCCTCAAGGCGTTCTCCGACGAGGCCAAGCGCCTCGCCGGCGGCGCGATCGACGGCTCCCTGTCGCCCGACTTCTTGAGCGGCGGCACCTTCACGGTCTCCAACATCGGCTCCTTCGGTATCGAGACCTTCACCCCCGTCATCAACCTGCCTCAGACAGCCATCCTGGGTGTCGGCGCAATCACCCCGCGCCCGGTCGTGGCAGCCGACGGCTCGATCGGCGTGGAGCAGCGCCTCAACCTGTCGCTGACGATCGATCACCAGGTGATCGACGGTGCGGACGGCGCTCGCTTCCTGCGCGACCTGGTCGCAGCCATCGAAAAACATCGACGTGACGGTCCTGG
>BNJV01001298.1_pt1 | contig 46853 bp, 51 predicted proteins | sample 8540591 | NCBI WGS metagenome assembly BNJV01 (sample SAMD00202457, study PRJDB9452) | human saliva metagenome | host: Homo sapiens
TTGGTGAGAGACCTCGCCTTTGCCTTTCATCATATTGACGTGCCAAAGGCTCAATGACTGAGTTGTTTTGATCATAAGCACAATCCAGCCGTCACAAGGTCTCTTGCGAATATGCAACGACGTTTTTGTTTGCCGTTACGATGCCCTTATCTTGCTTCCATCATCAGCTAATAGCTGCATCTTACACTGCTGCCGCCAAACTAAAGCAAACCGGAATTAAAATAAAATTACACGCATTTATCACCACTGTTTTTGCTATTTTGTCTTGCCACGTCTTGCCTTGCGGGGTTGAAAGTGCCCACGCAATGAAGATAAAACAAGCTTCACTAACTATCCTAAATATCGCTAACAAGACTTTAATTAAATTTGGCTTATCTAAAATTCTACATTTATACATCGTCTTTGTTATCATCTGCGGGCTTGCGCCGTAATACCAAACAAAATGTGTGATAGATGACTTTTAAAGCGACCACTTGCCAAAAATAAATTGTCTTCATTCACAACATCATCATAATTAGTGCTAGTAGAAGAAACCCCAATAGATAATCATAAAAAAGAAACGAAACTATGATCTCATCGATGAAAACACCATGATCCTCTTAGCAAAAAGACAGGTAAAATTCTTCGTTTTGAAGCTTCTCTTCTATCTGCATACTCATTTTAGAGCCTGCCACGCGATATCTTTTTCTAAAGGTGCGCTCCGTCATTGACATTTTCATAGCTCACCCAAGCCTTATCACGCCTCTTTTTATGCTCTTTGCGGTCGCCACGCAGACCTTTACTCTGCCCCCATCTGCGTAAATTCATCACGCCCTCTTTGCTCACGCCTGCGTAAGCTATATGGGCGCTCTTTTACATCATTAAAACTTCAGGGTGCCCAGCCTTTGAAGCTACTTTTATAAGGATAATTTTTAGACATCACGACGCCAACAACCGGTCATCTTTTAAACTAATAGGCTTTAGCTCGCCCTTTGCAGCATTTGAAATGCGTTACAGCTCAAATTTCCGTCGATTAATGGCAACGTAAAACCTCGCACTCAGGATCGCCGATCACGTTAAGCTCAAGCACATAAAGGCTCGTTTTCACGATCATGACCCACAAAAAGCATACAAAACGGGATTGCCCTCATTTTTTTCATCCTTTTAAAGTTGGCTTTACAACCTCTTCTTCGACCCTTTTACCGCTCTTTTAGCAGAGCAAGCGGACACCGTTTATAAGCGCCCATGCCACCAGTGTTCGGACCTTCGTCGTTATCAAGCGGGCGTTTGTGGTCTTTGCGCCACCACTGGCAAGCTTACAAATTACTACCGCCGTCACAAATGGCAAAAAGCAGCTCAAAAGCCGTCTAAAAAACTCTTCAACCACCACCGATTTACCAGCATCACCAAAGCTAGCCCGCCCATGTCGCTAACTGCCTCTTTTGAAAGCTATGCTTTGGAATTTACGATGATGCCCTTTTCCAGCGCAAGTCCATCAGCCTTTACAACCATCAGGCGCTTGGTGTCGATAAAATTAAATGCTTTTTCTTTGTCATCTGTGTTTAAATATCTTGCAGTTTTTTATATTATTTTCTGGCACAAAAAGTCCAGCTATATAGGCCTTGCTAGCCTCCAGAATCTAGCACCACTTTTGCTTGGTCAAAGAATGAGCAAACCCTCTTTTAAGATATCACTACGCCTTCTAGAGGTGCTTCGGGTCACGATAGTTAGCTCGATACTATTTTTTGGCAAAATTGCTAGCTCCTGAAAGTCTTTTATGTCTGTGAGAATTCTCCTCAGGCGTGAGGTCGCACCATTCAAGTGCAAAGTATAAATTATATTTTTCACTTTTAGTTTTAGAGCAATGGCGTATTCATAGCCGCCACTTCCTATTATGAGAATATTTCATATTGTCTCCATCGTCCAAAAGCAGAAGTGGGCTCCGCAACAAGAAGAGTGGCCACTCGCCAAGCCAATCTTGCAAATAGATGATGGATACCAAGGTTGCAACTTCTCGCTGTTTTAAGGCTCAAGCGAAGCCACATCACAAGACGCCCTGCTTTTCGCTAACAAAAATGTTGGACCCCGTAAAATGTGACTCTCCTTCACTCGAGCAATAAAATTATATAAGTGCTTTGCTTAAAGTAACGTTTGTAGGTGCGATAGCGTTTATATCTTGACTTTGTTAACAAGTGGCTTTGTAGGTGGCTCTTTTGCGGTGACCTTTCCAATGCTTATCGTCTGATAGCTCTCGTCCAGCCAAATTGGTTGAAAATTTCTCCACATTTATCGGGACACGAAGATCAAAATCTTTATTTTTTGGTGGCTTTAAGCTCCATTTTGCAAGAGTTAAGACATTTTCATGATGATACGCCTTTATATTTACGCCACCCTTTTGTAAAATTTCTAAAGAGTGAAGGCGCTATCTTGCCCGCTTAGATAAAGCACTTTTGCCTTTTAAAAGTGGCAGAATCTACTCTTCACAAAGTCATCTCCGTGTGCATTTGCCGGTATGGGTAGGTAATCAAAGCCCCTTTGCGGCTGCTGCTGACTTCTTTGCAATGGCAAAAACTTGTCGTATGGGTGAAATGCTATTAAATTTTTAGTATGAGGCATTTTTGAGTTGCCACAAGCGCACGATCCTTTCAACTTAATTATCTCAAAATTTCAAAACTCTATCTTCTAACGCTTAAATTTAACGCTCATCAGCCGTCTTTGTGTTTGAGACAAGATAAATTTTACGCAACTCTTTTTAGCCCTAAAAATGATATAAAGGCAAACACGCTGCAAGCTAAAATAACTATTGAAGTCAGGTAAAAATGTCACAAGACCAACTAGTGGCGAGATGATGCACCTAAGAAAAATAAAAACACAATCAAGCTGCTGAGCCGAGCCAGCGTACTCTCTGCCCTCATTCATCGCAAGTGATGAGGCCGTTGGTAAAAGATAAAGAGCCAGTAAAGGCAAAGCAAGAAAAAATGCGATGTGCGCCGATCATGGGTAAAGCAAAGCATAAACGCTATAAAATGCTAGCAAACAAAGGTTCAAAAGCCCAGTTTTTGGTGCCGCAGCTCGTTTAGCAGGCGCAAGCCCTAGCACCTATGACGATATTTCAGGCCATTTGCGGCGGCAAAAGCGCAACCTGGGCTTGTTCGAAACTCTTGTAAGATAAAAGAAGATGCCGCGATATGGGCAAACATCGCAGCCATCGTAAATGTCGGATCGCGATAAATAGCACGCCATTCTTTTTTCTTAGAATTACACTTAAAGCAGCGCAAGTCTCTAACAAAAGCGCACAGGCGGTTGGCGGGGCTTAAATATGCTTTGAGTAAAATTGCGATAAATAGCAAAATGCGATAATCGTTGGCTGCCATAAAGATACCGCGCGCCGAGATCGGTGGGTAAGTAAGCTGGCTGCCGCGCCTATTGGTGCATCATATCGAACGCGAGACCATTTACAGCCATCATCCAGACTATTTACGATCATCTCGCGTGCCGCGCAAGGTCGCTCGCGGCACGGCATCTTGAGATAACCAGACGCCCGCACTTGCACGGCCCTTGGATGATGCGCGCCATAAGATAAAAACTTCGATCAGCGTGCGCATATAAATCGTGCTAATCGATGGCAGATATTGAGCGATATGGTAATGTGGTGTTTTCGCCCAGTATCGCTGAGTTGGACCAGCTATCGCTGGCTTCTAATCCTGAGCCACGTGCCATCGCGTTGTAAGGAGGTTAGCTGGGTTGCTGAAACGCTGTGCCAAACGCTCGGTTATGGCTGGTGGTGCATGCGCGCGCCAGGTGCTGCTGACAAATGGGCCGTCTGCTGAAAGCGCGCGCCCAAAAATAGTGTACAAAAATAGTTTGAGAGATTTTCTCTTTTTCACCAGCTCTTCTTTCTAAAGTCTAAAGGGATTATATGTATGACTTTGCTTTTGGGTTATTAAGGGTAAATTTAGTATGATTTATAAAGAAAAGCCTAAATAGGGCTTATTTTTCATTTGTCTTTGGCGTGATTAGAAGCATTTTGGAATTTGTCTTTCACTTTTAGGCCGTGTGGGATCTTGCCTGAGCTTGCTGCAGTACTGCTCGCCCTTTCACTAGATGATAGCTCTCATCAGCTATCTTTAAATCAAGCTCTCCATCAAGCGCGATAAATGGCCATATCACTGCACGGGGCGGCGTGCTGGGTCGAGAGTGCTGAGTCTTTGTCAAAAGCATAAGCGCGCATCGAGCCATTTCGTTTTTGACAAGCGTCTTGCTAACTATCTTGCTCTCGTAGCTATCTTGGCTTCTGCGAGGGCTAGAGACACTCACGCTTTGTCTAAATGATCTATCATAACATTCTCGTAAAATCTATTAGTGCATGTTTATGTTTCTTTGTAAATTTAGCTTTGCTGAGGTTTTTGCCTCGATAAGGCAGGCTTCATCACGCCCAAGCTTCATCCTCGGCTTTTCGCCGTATTCAAGCTGCGCTTCTGGCGTCAATGACGAAGAGCAGGCTATCTATAAAAAGCATCTCTGCGAGTCTGAGCTCCTCCACCTCTCATCAAATGCGTATATATCAGACACTTGCGTTTTGTTTTGAAAAGAAACCTTTTTGCTAACGACGCTCAACTATCTTTGTGTGCTTTGTCAAGATTATAAATTACTGCTCCAAGTTATATCCTGCGAAGGATTATAATGCAGAGTTTTGATAACAGTTCTTAACTTATGTTAAGAGTTTAGCTCTTTTAGTCCTTTTTGCAGCTTTCTTGTCATCTAGCAGGGATGAAACTCAAAAATAGCGATCTTTCTATGCAAAGTGGGCGAGCAAACACAAGATCTGTTATCAGATTTGCTCCAAGTGTCTCTTCGTCACCAAAAGGCCACGCGCGAGCCGTGGGCGGGTACAAAGACATCGTGGCTTGCTTTTGGTTATTATCTTTATGCTCCAAAATAGCCTTGTAGTTTTGTGTGAAAACTCCTCATCTCGTAGTAAGGCGCCAATTGGTGTGAAAGCCTATCTCCGCTATAACTTCTATATCTCACGTGATGCCGGTGATGTGGTGGCTTTGGCGTCAAAAACTCGCTCCACGTCTAGCAGTACCGCAGCGTTATCCACGTCTTTAGGCGTGTCGCAAACTCACTTTCTGGCGTAGGTTGCGCCGATTGCTGCACGCTTTGGCTGCTGGGCAGGTAGCCTTTTTGCGCCCAGTGGCGGGACATACTGTACGGTTTTGGGTGTGGCACTGACTTGACCTCTGACGCTTTCTTATTTGCATGTCGTAGTCTTTATTTCCACTACTTTTACTACCTGTGCAAATACTAAGATATCAGCCTCCAAGCTGTTTTCCGTAACGCTTATCTTGCGTTGCAGATCGTCCTGCTCTCGTACTCATGGTTCAGTACATTTTATAGTTGCTTGATGAGAAATTTACCATTCTAACTTGGTCTGGCATAAGCCACTTATCTTTTATAAATATCCGGGGATGAAAGCTTTAAGCTCTCGTCGTTAAAACATCATCCTCCCGCGCCTTGGTCACCGCCGCCGAGGCGTACCTTTTAACAAGCTCATCATCAAATGCATGGTCGATGCAGCCAGTCGATTGATGAGACTTTTAGCCGGTCGCGTAAAATCTCACTGCTTGCAAAAACGCAGTTTACTGTCGCATGCGGCCTCGGTACGAGGCTTCGTAGCTAACAGCATCAAGGCGCCGCAGTGGTTGCCTGAGCCATTTGTCGCGACCTCGCTCTTTGCTCGGCGATCACCACTTTAAAGCCATTTTTGGCTAGCTCGCCAGCGAAGTGGCAAGTCCAGCCACACCTGCTCCTATAACAAGCGCTGTTTGCCTTTTACGCTAGCAACTGGCTCGCACCTCGCAAAACCAAGCGTCCTTTAAGTACTCATCCTTTTTCTCTAGCAGCGCTACTCATCTGGCGTTTTCTGGCGTAGCCTCTTTTAGGCTCAGCAAAAAGCCAGCATCAACCCATCTTTTACCATTTTTGCGACGGTAGGTTCTAACTATGGGCCAACCCTTAGCCTTGCGATCTGGCTTAAAGACGTCTTCACTCCAGATCGAGCCATTTTTGCGAGGGCAAAGCCGTCTAAAACCAGATATCAGCAGCGAAAATCAGCTCGAGGCAAAATTTTATCTGCCTCACCGTAGCAAAGATCAAGGGTAATATTTGGGCAGGTATGCGGTGTATGCAGAAATTGGCGACGGATAGAGTGAAACTAGCTTTTAGTATAGGCTTTAAAAATACCTAGAGTGCTCATAAATAAAAATATCTTCTTCTGATGAGGGCTTTTCGATGCTAACAGAAGTGAAGTAGGGGCTGGCTTTTAAATTTTCTTACAAAGTGTGAGAAAGTTGGCCACGGCATGGCTCAGTCTCGGCGACTATAAAAGCTATCTTTTGCTCTGCCAGATTCATCAAGTGCGCTTGCAAAAGATCAAAGTGCTCTCAAGCCAAGGCTTGTCAGTATTAAAAGTAGATATCCTAAACTCTTCGTTAAATAGGATTGCCCTTTAAGCTTAAATTTCATTTTCATCTATGCAAAATATCCATCTATGCCGTTTGCGATGCCGTTTGCAGGAGGGCTTTTGATAGGCCTCGTCAAAGAGTTTTCGCCCTCGACTGGATGCGTGATGTAGCCGATCGACAAGAACCGCTGGCATAAGAGCGCCCACGACACCAAAATGGCGCCTCTCGCACGCTGCCGTCGCTAGCTGCATAGACCTTTCTAGCACTTGCTGAAATTCTTTTTGGATGTCGATGCGGCTTGTTTGGGGCGATGATCTTCTCGCGGTTTAACACGTTTTGGAAAACGTTTTGCTGCAGTAGTATCCTCTCTTCGATGTCTGATTTGTTTTCAAGTGCGGCTGCGTTTTTGCTGCGCTCGCTTCTTGCAGGCGATAAGAAAAATGTCTCGATAGTGCATGCTCTTTGCTTTAGCAGCGTTTGGGGAGCAACGTTTGCGTGGATGGAGACCAAAGGGGTCTGCCATCTTGTCGTTTTACCGATACGATTTCTTGATCTTAGATTTATAAAACGTCAGTTGATCTGGTGAAATAGACCTTGTACTACGAGATTTTTAGTATCTCGCCTAAGCTTTTTGCTACCTAAAACAGCTGTTTTCTTTTGGCTGCCATTTACCGCACGAGGTCTGTGCCGCCATGCCACAGGTCGATGACGTTCGTTTTGTTGGTGAATACCCACGCAGCAACTGGAGCAAAAGCTCTTCTACTGACTCACTTTGCGCTGGCTGCCCGGACTTTCGTGCTCTACTGCGCTTTGTACTGGCTTTTTCGTATTTTTAAGCATGAAGTGGTGCTCTTACATTTTCATTTGAGATGAGGTACTGAGCGCTGATTATTAACTAAATCCCCAGTCGCATTTGCTTTTATCGTCTTTTGACCTTGTCAGAAAAAGATGATCCTGACGGTGTTTTATCATACTGAGAGATGTGGATGTAGTCTGAGATAAGTACATATAAGTTAGGTGAGTTGCACATTTGTCACATGTCCGATGATATTTTGTAGGCATTTTGCTGTTTGGCAAACGATGTCAGCCTATGCGAGTATCTGGCTTTGTGTTAAGTTAAGCACCAAGGTGTCATTTGCTTTGATGGCACTAGTAGCGTTACAAGCTGGCAAAACCGCTGGCGCGCTGGCACCTTTTACGCCGTTTATCGCATTTGAGTCTCTTATATATGCGCCCGAGGTCAAAGCAAAGCGCCTTTTGAGCTGATTATGAGCCTAGTAAGTGCCTGCTTTTGGTGTTTTATCATTTTTAATGATCGCATCAACGTAGATATTTTTATATCGTTATGAAGCTTTATCTTGCGCTTCTATTTAGAGCCATAAAATTTCTATCAAATTGGCGAAGTCTCGAATTGTCGTCGAAAAAGCTAAATGCTAGAAAAGAGATATTAAAACCCGTTTCATTCACCATGTGCCAGCTTATGCATTAGCTCTTTTACGCTTATTAGCTCTTTTCAGTTTGTAGCCATTTTGCTCCCGTGAAAAATAGCCCGCTCTCTTTTTGCCGCTATGGCCATCAGATAGCCTATCTGCGATGCAGTATCCTACCTGCTTTGCCTCTTTGCCTCTTTGTAGCGAGGCTCACAGCGATTGCATGCACTGGATCTTTGGACCCATTCTTTTTATCGACTAAATTATCCGATTGTTCTTATCCCGCAGGCTGGGTAGCCAACTGGGACTCTTTATAGCTCGATGTCTTTCTCTTCAGCTGCTAGCAGACCTCTTTAAAGCCAATATCTGCGTCGCGCTCGTGGTGCCGATGAAGCGTGTGCCCATCTGAACGCCATTTGCTCCAAGCGATATCGCCTTTTTCGATGTCGTTTTTATCCCCGATTCCACCAGCTGCGATGAGAGAGTCGCCCCACTCTTTGATCTCTGCTTTTACTTGTGGGATGAGGTTAAATAGTGAAAACTCAGGATCAGGCACTGCTCGTATGTAAAGCCCTGATGGCCGCCATAGTGGTCCTTCAGCACGACAGCATCGGCGAAGCGCTCATATCTTTGAAGCCAGCGCTTACAGATGATCTTTAGTGCTTTTGCGCTTGAGACGATCGGCACTAGTGCTATCTCTTTACGTACTGCGTAAATTCAGGTGGAAATTTGTGAGCAAGCCTGCACGGAGACTATGATATTTATACCAGCCTCGCAAGCTATCTTTTAACCACCCTTGCGTAGTCGTTTTGCAGCATACATTATATTTACGCCAAGTGGTAAGTCGCCACCGATTACGTGCATTTTTCTATGACCGCTCGAGGCCTCTTGTGGGTAAAAGTACGCTTCCAAAGGCTTTGCATTTGGCTCTTTATCTATAAATTTGCGGTTTCATAGTGGCCTGTTGCCAGCTGGGCTAATTATGCCAAGACCGCCTTCTAAAGCTCACATTGCCAGCTGGTTTGTCCCAGCTGATGCAAACCCATCACCGCCTTGAAATATCCGGGATACTTTTGTCTCGTATTTTCCTATTTTTAATGGCTTTAACTCCATTTATTCAACCTAACTATCTTCGCCATTACGCTTACCAACCTGCAAGATATACTCGCCTGCTCTCAGTTTAACTGCTCATCACTAATTTTTCTTGATTGATGCTAGCTGCGTTTGCTTTTATATCTCGCTGCAGCATGAGTTTGACTCGCTAGCACTGAGATAAGGCCTCTCAACTATCCAAATCGGCGCTTTTAAGCTAGAATGCTTTCATATCTGTTGGGAGCTGATTTTTGAGGTGAACGCTGTTAAAATTCAGCCATAGCAGCCTTAGCAGCCTCCTCGCCGTGATACCTCGCTGTGTATCTCGCCGCAAGATCCTCTTTTCGCCTTTTTGGATGATATTTGCCACTATTTACGTCGTTTCATCAGCTCTTCTATCTCGCCAAGTGTTTTGTGCTTAGTAGCTCATGCCAGCGCCACATAAGCTCGTCACTTATGCTAAGCGTTTTTGCAAACATATCATTGCATTTTTCAGTTACGCCTATGTAGTTGCCGAGCTCACTGCTCATCTTATTTACGCCATCAAAGCCCCTCAAGAAGTGGCATCATGATGACAGCTTGCTCTTTGCCGACTATTATATGTTTCGCTGCAAAGTTCTGCCATTAGAAGGTTAAATTTCTGATCTGTGCCACCCATCTCGATGTCGCACTTCGCTTGAACGCTATCCTTAGCCTTGAAGCAGTGGATACCTAAACTCTGCAGATTGATATAGGATTGCCCGCTTTCTATCCTCTTTTCAAAGTCATCTCGCTCTAGCATTCTAGCTACTGAAAATGTGCTAGTTAGCTCGATCATGCCAGCAGCTCCAAGCTCATTTGACCATTTTTGAGTTAAACATTATCACAGTAGGATCTAAGTTACAAAAACTTGCTCTTCGTAAGTTTTTAGCATAAAACGGTCTCTTGATCTAGCTTTTCTAGTGGCTGACTTGCCTGTTGGATCGCCTATTTGAGCGGTAAAATCGCCTATCAAAAACTGCACGATCGCGCCATGTTTTTGAAGCAAAAGCCATCTTGTTTAAAACGACTGTGTGGCCTAGGTGAAGGTCTGGAGCTGTTGGGTCAAAGCCTGCTTTTACGTGAAAATACTTTCGCCCTTTTTCATAATAATTTTTAACCTAAATTTTCCAACTCTCTCAGCATCGATCATCCTCGGCAACGCCGCGGTTTTATCTCTTGTAAAATATCGTCTATATCTTGAACCATTTTTCTCTCCTAATTATGCTATGGGTCGCTTTGCGAAAACAAAATCAATAATCTTATATCTATCTTTGATCTTCTCTTTGATCTCATTTGCATCGATATTTTCTGCTATTTCGACGCTTGTTTCAAACGTATCTCGCTAAGATCATTTGCTTCGTTTAGCGGATTGCTTAGCTAAATTATATCAAGTCTAGCAAGATATGTTAAAATTCAGCCAACGCACCTTTTCTGTTTCTCGTAAAATTATCTTTATACTATGCGGGGCATTTCTCGTCCATTTGACAAGATGATCTCATCGCCTTTATCCATTAGCTATGGCGCGCTCATAAAAGCTTGTGATGCACTGTCACGGTGTGACCATTTTTAAAGCCAACTATGCTATCGCCCTTTTTGGATTGCAGCAATAATCAAACTCGACATTTTGAGTACAGTGGTTTGGGTAGATCACTATGTTTTCAAATTACGCTTTTTGATCTGGTATTTGTCGCCCAAAAGAGATCATCAAATGGACGCTCTTTTCTGATGTATTTTTAAGCATATTTGCCACTTCTTGCAGATACTCGCTATCGGTTGCACGAAATACCTTTTGCCTAAATTACTCGCTCTCTACCCACTCTAGAATTCTATCTTTTGAGACGTTAAATACTGACTTAAGGATATCGATCGCCATTTGTGGTTTATATCTTTTGATCTTTTGCAACATGACCGCTATCGTCGCCTTTGCCTTGCCTGTTCGCGCTATTTATCCACGAACAGCGAAATTAGCCTCTTCGCCGGTTACTATCCTAACGATGTCGCCATGAGCTCCGTTAGAGTGGCATCCTGACGCGTTTTATATAAGCTTCTTTTGCGAAAGTCCGATCTGAGTGAATCTCATAAGCATAATCAAGCGCCGTACAGCACCACGTGGCAAGTAAAGACCTCGCCCTTTGGAGAATAAACTGCGATATCTTCGATATCAAAGGCTATCTTGCATATTCATATAGCTCTTCGACGTTGCTCGTTCTCGCTATTTTGCATGCTGATGTCGTTAGCCAGTCAAGCTTTGGATTTAGAGCTGCCCTCGCCGTTTTTATATTTCCAGTGAGCAGCAACGCCGTATTCAGCGGTTTATGCATGTCATAAGTGCGAACTTGCGCCTCCGTATGCTTTTTGTTATCAAAAATGGTTGTGTGTATGGTTTGATAGCCATTTTGCTTTGGAAAGCGCGATATAGTCTTTAAATCTTGAGATGAGAGGGTTACATTATGTCGAAATTACAGGTGCGTAGGCAATCAAGCGGCTTTTGCACGATGATCCTAATAGCAAGCAAGTCGACACCTCTTCGATAAAATGCCCTTTCTTTGCATCTTTAGATAGATCGAGTAGTAGTGTTTTATAGCGTTTTGTATCTCAAAAGTGCCCTCGATAAAAGCCATTTTCAACAAGAGTTGACTTACCTTTTCGTGAAAAGCATTTAGCTTTTAAGCTAAGCTGCTGCTTGTTTTTGTTTAGGTAGCTATCGATCTTTTGCGTATTCTTCTGGCATCGCATACTAAAAGCGAGATCTTCAAGCATGTTTTGATCGATGAAAATTCCCAGCCTATGAGCGATCGGGCGTATGACCATAGCGTCCTCTTCGGCTATGCGTTTTTGCTTTTTCAGCGCCTAGGGCCTTCGAGTTAGCATGTTGTGAAGTCTGTCGCAAGCTTTACGACAAGGACTCTGACGTCTTCAGCTGAGATTAAGAGCATCTTTCTGAAAAGTTGGCGCCGAGCTTTGCTATTTGGTTTTTCGTTGCTATCATCAGAGCTTGCGAGCTTGTTTCTCTACTGGCAACTATCTTTGTAAGCCCTTCAACCAGCTTTTGCCACCTCATCGCCAAAATCAGCCTGAGCTCACCTAACGTTACGTCGGTATCTTCGACCACGTCATGAAGAAGTGCACTGCTATGCTCTCATCGCCGCCGCCCATTTTGCTACGATAGAGGCTACTGGGATGGGGTGGATGGCGTATGGTTCACTTTTGCGGTATTGTCCAGCGTGAGATGTGACGCAGCTATCTACGGCTTTGTCATTCACTTCTCTCACAAGAGAAAAGAAACAGTTTTATCGCTTCTGGAAACGTTTTTGCAAGCTAAAATTGCTCTATCAACTGCTCTAGGGCTATTTTCCTTCAACTATTGCCTCTAAGCCTATTTTGCCCTCAGCCACTTCAAGTAGTGCGATGTCGGCCATTCATCTTTTGAGTATCAGCATCAACTAAAAGCTATGGCGCCATTGCTAACGCTTCTGCGCGCTTTGCAACGATAAGTGAAAAGCTATATCTGTCATCTCCTACTTGTTTTTGAGCGCTCTTGCTGTGATTTGTTCTGTTCTCATTTTATCCTTTTTGTGAAGTTTATTTTACAACTGAGTATAGGGCTGCTTCTTCTTCATTTATTATTTTTAATAAATTTTCCAGCCTTAAACATATTACAAAACTAAGATCGGTAGTGCGTTATCTTTGCTAAAAGCTATGGCGGTATCGTCCATAACCTTGATATCATCGCTCATCGCCTTTTCGTAGTTTAGTGATTTTAAAAGTTTTGCATCTTTGAATTTTTTAGGATCTTTGTCATAAACGCCATCAACTTTTGTCGCTTTTATGATCATATCTGAGCCGATCTCGATAGCTCTTAGCGTAGCTGCTGTATCTGTTGTGAAGAATGGATTACCAGTGCCTGCAGCAAAGATAACAACTCTGCCCTTTTTCTAAATGGCGCTGCGCGTCCCACGATAAATGTCTCACAGATCGCTTTCCATCTTGATCGCGCTTTGCACTCTTACTTCAAGCCCGCTTCTCTCCAAAGCTTCACGCATCGCGATCGAGTTGATGACAGTTGCTAGCATGCCCATGTGATCGCCACTTGTTCGTTTGATGATACCATCTTTTGCAGCGCTCACACCGCGCACTGTGTTGCCACCGCCTATCACGATGCCAGCTTCGATATCATTTTCGATAAGCTCTTTATCTCGCTTGCTGGGGAATTAAGCACAGCTGTGTCTATACCAAAACCATTTTTCTCCAGCCAAGGCTTCGCCCTGAAAATTGACCAATACGCGTTTTCTCTTACTCATTGTCATGCTCCTTAGAAATTCACGCATTTTAGCCAAAAAGGCTTCGTTAGCTAATAACGCTTACAAAGTGACTATTTTGAGATCATTTCAAGCGGGTCGATATGGTGGTTTCTTTGCGTTACTTCAAAGAGTTAGATCGTTTCGCTTACCCTACCTATGACGTAGCCTTTTTGCGGCTGAGGCCGACCTTTACAGTTGGCGCGATCTGGCGTAAGTGAGCGTAGATCGTGTGGATGCCGTTTTCATTTTCGATGACGACGACGTTTTTCAAGCATCGGAGTTGCTTTTGCGAACGACCTTGCCATTTAGCACGCTTTTAACCTTCGCATCTGGCGTGCTTGAGCGAAGTGCGGCTGATTCGTTAAAGAATGCGAGTGTTATATATCGGATCTGCAGCCGTTGCCATTACTTTGCTTTACAGAGTAGCTATCAAGCGGGCGATCGTCCTTGCGCGCCTGGTAATCTTTTAACAGAGCTTGTTTGATAAGCTCCATTGGCTGGCTCTTTTCGTCTTTCTGCCACCTTGCTAGATGCTCTTTCTTGCTTTTCTCTGGCAGCTCTGGCGGCTTCATCCTCTTGTTTTTGCACGATTAGCAAGCTGCTCAAGTGTCTTTCTTAGCTCGTCTTGTTGGGCTTGAAAGCTTGGCTAGCTTTTTGCTGTAAAGCCCTACTTTATCACGTAGCCCGTTTATTGTATTTTCTGCGTGATGCTCTCTAGGCTTTGTAAGAATCATTTTGCTTGCGTCTATAGTATATTTGAGTTTATCTCGTTTATCTTACTTGATTTGTATCTTCTCAATCGTATCTTCGTAGTTTTGGCTAAAGCCTTTTAAAGTCCTCTTTTGCTATGGCATTTAGCTTGGTTAAAGTGCGATGAGATGATGCTCTCTTCGCTTTGTTTGCCCTCGCTTGCAGACATCGTAAGATCAAATGAGAGGTCTTCTGCGATGATCATATCATATTTTGCTCTGAGCTCTTTTTGGTTGCGCTCTAGCTCTTTGTTTTGCTTTGTTGTAGATCATCAAGCTCAAGAGTGCTTTTGAAGCATTTGTCTCAAGAACTGGTGACCTGCTTTACCATTGTGATATCGCCGCTTATGCCGCGCGGTCTCGCCATTTGCGATATCTCCATGCCAGGTCGTCAAAGCTTTTTACTAAGCTGCTCACTCATAGCCTGTGTCGAGTCTTAGCGGCGAGTGGGTCTTTTGTATCTTCTCTCTTTGGTATTTTGATGCAAAAGCTAGACTAAATGCTAGTCAAAAGTGTAAAATCACTTTTTCATATCGTGCTTTTCTGGCAACTTACTCGTCCACTAAACTAACAGCACATGCTTAAAACCACAGCCACGCCGACTCAGATAAAAATATCTCTTGAAAGATCAAGGCTAGGCAAGACTACATCGATACTTGCAGCATTTTCTCTAAGAGCCTTCAATACTAGGCAAGAGAAAAACGCACCAACAACAATGGTGCGCAACTATGCTATCAACCATGGCTGATTTATAGAGCATGGCTGATTTTAGCCAAAATGGCGCGCCAAAAAGCGTCATGATCTCGATGCATCTCTATGCTCAAATAGCGATTTTAGTCTGCTTAAGCATAAGCATAAGCCAACGACGCAAAAGTATCGCCATAAAATGCATAAGATATGCTTTTAGCTAAATTTAGCATCTTAAAGACCTTGTCATGGGTCTTTGAAAATGTCTCGACCTTGCTTATACCATCAAATTTCAAAAGCTTTTGCTTTATCTCCTCCATATACTCTGGCGATGGAAATTCGCTAATCTTGTAGTAGAGTAGGTAAGGCATTTTTGCAGGATGGATACGTACCCAGCCGAGATGTCGTTTGATAGGCGATCTATTATCTTTTGCGGGCTTAGTGGTTCGACACTTGCTAGCGTGCTAACCACTGGCTTTAGCACTGGCTCGCTTAGCTCTTTGTTTGAGACCACCACGATGTTGTAGTCATTTCCCATAAGCCTCTCATACTCTCTTACGATCTTGTCTGCGGTGAGGCTAAACTGCACTGATAAAAGCGCGATTAACGGCAGGATAAATCCGGTGATTTTAAAGCGATCTCATGCACGCCTCCATTTTCTGTGACGAAAGTGGCGGTACGGGATGCGGCGTTGATGGGATGTGATGCGTCACCACGACGACGCTTGTGCCTAAAATTCTCTGGCTGATTTTTAGAAGCGACCAGATGACGTCAGCGAGTATTCGTCTGATTTCACCGTTGGCTCGTCGCATAAAGCTCCATTGGATTGCGCGCGCGTTAACGCTTCGCCATAACGCTCTTTTGCTGTTCGCCGCCGCTTAGCTCGCGAGGGTATTTATCGGCTTTGTGAAACGCTATTTACATGTTTTAAAAGTTTAGCCACCTGCTTTGCTCTCACATTTTGATTGACGCCTTTGATGATGAGTGGCGGCATGACGTTTTTCGACATTCACTCATTTATCAAGCGGTGGTTTTAGAAATATAATGCCAACTCGCTGCCTCAGCTCGCAAAGTCTTTTGTCATCGATATCGTCCATTTGCGTCATGCGGACATTTTAGCTCGCCTGCAAGTGGTGGTACTTCTCCGTAAAATGACTTTACAAAGCGTTAGCTTTTCACGCTTCCCTCTTGCCTGTGTTAAAGACAAAGTCATTTGCATAGATGTCTAATTTTGCGCTATTGATCACAACCTCGTTGCGCTCATAAGCTGAAGCTTCATTCTTGCGCTTCAATTATCTCTTGCATCGGCCAAATACTCCTTCAAAAGCTCGTGCTGCTGGTACATTTTCACGTATTAAGATCGTGTAAAATATTACGCTTTTCATCGCTTATTTTTAATGAAACATTGCTCTGGTTTGTTAAACGCTCCAAAGGCGACTTTTAGCAAATTTCACCCTCGTTTATGGTATAAATTTCTTCAAAATGTAAAAATGATCCTCTTTTTATGATAGAAAGTACAGTACCCAATGATATGCAGCTTGTCTTTTCTTTAAAGCTAAAATCTCCAGCAAAAACGCTCTCATCGCTTTTTGCCTCACTGAGTATAAATAACATCGTAAATATCCTTCTCCGGCGTCTCCGGCAGTCTTCATGCTTGCTAGTTACCTCGAATTTTCTATTTTTAAAAGCTTCTATCTTTGAGTTTGTGGGCTCTGCAGTACTCAAACTAAAGTCGCAATACTCTTTTGCTATCAGTCCTTAGCTCAGTCACCACCAACTTTTGGTATCCTCTCGCACTCAAGCGCATGACGCCGATGAGACCGCGTCTGTGCTCGGCCTTGTCCCACGGCACTGGGAAGTGTAAAAATACTCTATCAACTAAAGCTGTCCAACTGGCGAGGTAAGAGGCCTTGCGTCGGTGTTATAAGCCTCACGTTTTCTGGGCACTTGCCCTAGCGCCCAGCTTTACTTCTTGCTCGATACTTGGCTTATGAGCGCTGACCTCTATTGCCGATAACTAGGGGCATTTTGGGTTGTTTTAGCCTGATAGAGCAAGTGCCTCACCAGAGCCAAAAGCCGATCTCGATAAAATCTCTTTCAGTACCTTTTAGCTCGCATAGCTGGCTTCCAAACTCTTCAAGGCTTACCCATTCCTCCCTTTTTGGTCAAATTGTCTTTTCGCAGCAAAGTGCTTGGCTGATGATGTCGTTACACAACTTTGCTCTTTAGCTCAAGTGCTTCTTGTAAAAGTCCAACTTTAGCAGGCTTTTGTAAGACTGCTCTCCTTTACGACGACGCCATTTTTGCACGCTTTCGACTAGAGCCTTCATCTTCATTTTTGTATAGATAGAGCCTCTCGTTTCGGCCATTTGCCTGCCAAAGGGTGATCTTGTCGTTGCCAAAGTGCGACGAGAGCTCTTTTAAGGACGAAGCGATGAGTGGCATTATTTTATCACTAACTTCTGCTGACGACTTATCAGAAGCGATGCCGTATTCATCGACTGCTACGACGCTGTGAGGTAGCTAGCGCCGCTTGGACGCTGTCATCTCCTGAAGCCCGGGTATCACTTATGCCGCTAAGACTTTCTCTTCTGCACCGCTTCTATAAACTGTATATGAGCTAGCTCTATCAACTGCACTCCAGCTTACATTTACACCGCTGCCATCGTAGCTTCAGCGCTTACGCTTGGAGTTTTTGGTGCGCCAAGTGTGCTACCAACGATCCGGCTCTTCTTGCTAAGCTCTCAAGACCGTCTTTATCGGCTGCACCAGCGACTCTATAATACCTTGTCGCTGCGTTTTGTGTTGTATGTCCTCATAGGTGTTGCTAGTCGTTTTTGCTGGGTATGTGTAAGGTAAAGTACACTTGTCGTTCTATAAACCGTCAAAATACGCAAAAGTCCTCAGCCGGCGCGTAATCCCACGTTAAGATGATCTGGTTGCATGTCAGCTTGGACGTTTGTTGCTGTTGGGGTAACTCCTTTGTTGTGAGCGCTTATATTTTGGCTTGGTTTTGAGATGACGCCAGAAGTTTTAACTAATATCCTCTGCTCATCGCCAAGGCCTGCCACGGGTTTTGCCTCGGTGTCGATATACTCGGCATTTGGTCTGCCGTTTACCTGCGATCTGGCTGATTGTTGGCTCGCTGCATCGCTTCTCTGGATGATGTGGCTAGCTACTGTGCTATCGGGATAACGGTCTCCGAGATCGCTTTTACGCGGCACGGAAGCCTGCTGTGATAGCTTGCGCCGTGGCACCAGAGTCAAAGTGTAGCTAACCGTTGTCGCAGTTGCGATCGCTACACGGTTGAGAGATGGCGTTGCTTGAGTAGGTTTCTCATCTGATTATGAGTAAGTCGTCTCTGGAGCTGGGTCGCTGATCCACATAGTGCTTGTAGCAAAGCGGTCTTTATGTTTGCAACTAGTTTGCATTTTTGAAGTTGCATCGTTTGGATTTGAGCGGTAAAGGTAGCAATAACGGCGCTCTCATCGATCCGTCACGGGGTTTCCCTCGAGGCCAACTTCTGTCATGTCTGAAATAGTTTTAAACGCTAGTTGGTGAGTGACGTGCTTTGCTGATCGGTGCGGTACACTGAGGGCCGCATCCGCATAAAGCTACTAAAATGGTGTCAATATGCGTAGGGTGGAGTACTTTCATCAAAAATCGCAGCAGGGGAGATCTCTTTGTAAAGGTGTTGAGTTACAGTCATCATACGTTTGCGTCCATGCTGCCCTTTTGCCAGTTCGCGGATGGATAAAATAGAGGCGTATAAGCGTGACGCCAACCTGCTGTATTTTTATCGCCTTGGCTCTTAAATCCGTATAAAGTCATCGCCTAAAATGCTGGCGATTTATGCCTTGCACAGATGCACTCTTATCTGGTGCGTCCTGCCTAGCAGCTTTGCCGCTATCAAATTTACTCCCGCCCTCAACAGCATTACGAGGCGCTGCGATTGGCGTCCGCGACGATCGCTTTGGGCGGTTGTTTGTTTCTGCCGATTGGCTTGTCGATGATGACGTCCTCTTTTAGAGAGCGGGTCGGTGAGCGCTGAGATAAATTAAACGCCACGCATCTTGTCAGCTTAGCTGCTCGCTTAATTTTTGCATGGGTGAAAGTTGTTTTCTTTAGCCAACGACGATGGCGCCGCTCGTGCCCTTATCTGGGCGGTGGACGATGCCAGCTCTAACGTCACCGTTTAGAGTTGGCTTGCCGACGCTGTTAGCCACTCGACAGTGTCGCCTCTGGCACTTGGAAGCTTGGTGAACGACGATTTGCGGGGGTTTGTTTGGCACTATGAGATCGTCGTCTTCGCAGATGATCGGGATGTCAGAATTTACTTCGTATTCGTTTTGTACCTCTTTTTGCCAAAGTGCGCTCGATCTCATCGTTTTCATTTTAATAAAAAGCTTGGTTTTGAGACTGGTTTTAAATTACGCTTACAAGGAGTCTTTTATCCGTTAAAGCGCCCGGTCACGTGGTGAAGCTCGTGTGCTGCTGCGCGTCAGGTCTTGAGCTATTTAAAACATTAAGGTAACCAAAATCAAAGCCCTTGTTTGTGTAATCTAGTCCTCAAGGAGTAAAGGTTTGCTGCTTGTTAAAAACTAGATCAGCGTATAACACATTTTGATTTTATTCAGCGTGATCATCAATCATAGCCATCTCACTTACATCCTAGTTTCCAGAAGCAAACGACGTTTTGTGCACACAAACAGCTTGTATATTTTGGCATAGGATTTGTCTCATTTTGCATCGCATTTTGCTGCCTGTGTGGAACGCATCGACTGGATCACATCCCGATGTTTTACTGGGTCTTGCATCGTGCTGCTGCTAAGCGTTGATATCTTTGGCGTTAGCAAGCTTGCTGGGCGCTGGCTGGAGATCCTTTCGTTCACTTCACACTTCGGCCCTCAGAGCTCGCCGACCAGCCTGCTGCTGATGCTGGCCTGTCTAGTCAAAGCAGCGTCCGCCGCCAGGAGGCGGGGATACGGACTAAAGATTTTTAAGACTTGGTACGTACTCTTGCCTTTTGCGCTCATCATGAAAAGAGCCTGATGCTTGCTCTCGCGCATCATACTTTTGATAGTTGGCTACACCATCCTTTTTGTCATCGGCGTAAATAAGAAAAATCCCGGATCTCTGCATCATCACTCGCCATGGGATTTTCGGCGCCAGTTTTGTATGAGCATTGCATGCAGTTATCAGAGGATCCACGACTTCATCGCCGAAGAGCCAGCTACACACGTCAAGCAAACAGCATCATCGCCGCATATGGGTGGCGGCGGAGATTTCATGCAAGCCAAAGGACGAGGCTACGCAGACACGCTTCGGTACGCCCAATCGCCGCAAGCGACTTCGTCTTCGCGCTTACAATATCAGGCGTTTTGGCTTTTACGGGCGCAGTTACTTTTGCTGAGGGCTTTATGGGCGCTTATAACGCACGTCTTAGCCTAAACTGCGGGCTTAAGAATGATTATTTCACGCAGGTAACCGCCACTGGAATAGCCGCGCTCATCTTTGTCTACGTGGGGTAAATGTCTCGATGACGATCGGTTTTGCGCCGGTTGTGGGCGTGCCACTGCCGTTTTTAGCTACGGCGGAGACTTAGCTTCGTCACCTTCGTGGTACTTTTGGGATACTGCAAAATCTGCTAACTTTGTTGATAGAACATGTAAGCTTGATGAAAACAACTTTTAAATCAAATTTTTAGTATTTAAATTTATCTCAAACATAGAGTACATCGCTTTTTCTTCTCCCCAAGTCTCTTTATGTTTTTAATGCACAGACTTTATGGCATTTACAAGATACTGATCATCTTCTTTAGTGTGAGTGTAATGTATACTAACGCGCACCCAGCCGGGTTTACGTCCAAAAGACAGCATTGTCTTTTAAATCAAACAAATCATGTCCATATGGACCAGCAGTGCACAGCCTGCACGTGTTTTGAACACAAAGTCATTGCTTAAACTAGCTGCAAAAATCATAGGGCGATACATCTTTATATTAAAAAGCAAATATAGGCAATCTTTCTACATAGGACAATAATTTATAACTTCATCTGTAGTTCCTCGCAAAGAGGCTTCCAAGCTCATATTCGGCCTTTTTATCACCTCATCCAATCTCATTTCTTAGTTTATAAGCTAAATTTTGCACGTATTGGCTGTATTATCGGCGGCGTCCCGCCTTCTTCTAAATGCTCACATTCATTTACATAAAAGATGCGATGTTCTACTTACATATTTGACTGTGCCGCCAGCTGCAAATGTTCGGCACATCTTTACAAAAAGCTCTTTTTGATCGCCAAAAGACCGCAACTCCCAACTCCTTAAGTAGCTTATGAGGCGAGAGAAACAATGCATCAAAATACTTGCAATCAATATTTTCATAAGCACTAAGTGTAGCAGCATCAAGTGCAAGAATCCGCTATGTTCTTTAACCAACCTGTAAATTCTTTATAGTCACTCTTTATACGCCGGTTACGTTTGAAGCGGCACTAAAAGCAAACGATGATCTTTCTTTTTGAGTTTAACTTTAAATTGTTTCTAAATTAAGAATGTCTATCTTGCCGCTTTCATCAAGTCCTATACGCTCTATATCGCAAAGTCCCTCCCTTAAGCTAACTTCAACAGAGTGATGTTCATATGGCGAAATGATGTGAGCAGCACCTTCATTCTTCAAATTACGTGTACCAATAAGCTCTCTTGTTGCTGGCGGCAGATAAAATTCCCCATTATCTCTTGAAAGTCTTTTATCGCAGCCGTTGCGCCTTGACCTGTTGCTATTAGATAAAAAGCTATCATCAAGCCCCAAAAAGCTCCTTTTAGCTCAGCTCTTGCGTTTTTCATAGCGTTTTTGCGTTAGCACAGCGCTTTGAACTGCTGTCTGAGTGAGTGTTTGCGTAGGTTTTTAAAAGTCGAAAATTTCATCTTCGATAGGCGCATAGGCAAGGCCTGAGGCCGTGTAGTCAAAATAATGAAAAGTCCATCTTTTTAAAAATGATATTTTTCTTACTTCATCTATAGTTGGCACGATTTTTCCCTTTTGGTTAAAAAGCGCGATTATAATGAAATATTGTATAAAGTGAGGTTACAAGCGGGCAGGGTGCCCACTCGCGTCTGTTTATTTGTTTAAGAAGTTTTTCTCTAACCACTCGTTAGCTTTGCTTCACTCTCAAATCTTTGGCTCTTAACAGCTTGGTTTTGCACCCTCATAAAAACGGATACGAATGCCGTCTTGAACGCTATCGATCTTGATTCTTGTGATCTTATCTTTGTTTAGATAAGTCCTGTCGTTTAGTTTTACATACATATTTTTCTCCTTTTTAAATTGGTTTATTTTTATCGTTTTTCTTCTCGTCTTGTTTTAAAAATAGCTCTTTAAAGCGCTTAGTTTGCATAGTCTTCGATGTCATTTTGAAGCTGTTTATAGGCGTTTATGAGCTCGTGTGCTCTATCATTTAGCGTAGTGCCAGCGCTATCTCCGCCACCTTGCTTGGTCGTAAAGAGATCTTCTTTTAAATGCAAAATTGCAGATGCGACCAGCATTTTTTTATAGTTCATACCTAAAATTTCAGCTGCCTTTGATATCGAGCCAACCTCGGCTATAACGTCTAAAACCTCGGTTTTGCCCTTGCCAAATATAAGCTCGCCCTCGTCGTTTTCTATCCAAGTCTTTCGTCTTTACTCTCATCTTTTTGCCTTTCTTTTTCCTTAAAACAGCCCTAGCTGACAGTACTTCACGTCAAAGCCGTAGTCTCTAAGCGTCGAGCGCATGGTCTTTAGCCCGCCGTTAGCCGCCGCCATCTCTCTTGCATCTTTGCAAAAACTCTGCCCTTTTCGTCGCTCACTTCTTTTAGTTTTAGTGACAATGTAAATTACCGCGGTCTTTATCTAGGGCTCCAAACTGTCCAAGCTCGCGGTTGTCTATCTTGATGCTAAAGCCTGGTTGCCTCATCGCTTACCTCGCCGACTTCTATGCCAAAGCTTATTTGCGATCTTAAAAAGCCGTTCCGCAGTCAAGTTTGCCGCTTTTATTTAGCGTTTGTTTTATTAGCTCTTCTAAAATTTTACTCACAAATTCTCTCTTCGCCGCTATAAACGTTGATATTTTTCGCCCCTTGCAAAACCACAAAGCGTCAGCTCAAATTTACGAGCGATCACTACGCCAAGGCTAGTCGGTGCTGTCCTTGAGATAAGCGCTGGGACGCCGTGCACAACGGCCTTTGCGACCATCTCTGAGCTAAAGCCTGCCACTCACCATCAAAAATGAATTTGCTAAGTTAGCTCCGTCTAAAACGGCCTTGCCAACGGCTTTATCTATCGTATTGTGCTGAGCGATATCCTCGCCTATGTAAAATTTATCTTCGCTCACAAAGAGCTTTGCCGTATGCACGCAGCCAGTCATCTCATAAAGCTCGCACTGCGTGTAAAACTCCTTCATTTGAGCAAGGATCATATCTTTGTTAAACGTTAGCTCCGCTTTTTACGGCTCTTGCTGCCATCGCCTGTGGGTCGATATTTGCCGTTGAGCTTCTGCCACAGCCGCTTATTATGACCTTTTCTTCGTCAAACTGCTCTAGGCGTTTTTCGTTCACTTTGGCGCTTACATAGACGCTTAGCTCGTCGCTTGAGAGCCTAACTTCTGTTATGTCCTCTGGCTTTGTGATGACGTTTTCGCTGATCAAATAGCCCACAGCAAGCGCCTTTTGGTCCGTTGGCGTTGCCATAACGGCACCGAAATTTTTGTCATTTATGTAAATTTCAAGCTTGATCTCACGCACCAAGATATCATCAACTACTTCTTTATTTTACACCCCTAAATTTTGTTATTTTTGGTTGTAAAAATAGGTTGCATATTGCTCCTTTTGTTTTTAAAAGCATCTTAGTGATAAACGTAAAATTTTTATAGATTGTAGTAAAAAGCTTTCTTAAATAAAGCAAAAAACTTAAACTCATTTAGATGCGTTTACATCACTATTCCAAATATTTTATATATTCATTCTTAGCATATTTCTTAAAAAGAGATAAATTCTTTTGCAAATTTTCTAAATTTCTCTTTATCATGCCATCTTTATAGATCGCAGATATTATAGCGATCATATCTGGTTTTAGTCTAGCGACATTTGAGATATTGCTAGCATTTATGCCGCCTATCACGCACACACACGCTCCTAATTTTTGGCCTGCAATACCGTTTCATGACTACAAAGTGGTGCATTTGGCTTTGTAGGGACTTTTTAAACATCATGCCAAAACACGTAGCTAGCGCCATTTTTGCTTAGCTTTAATGGCAAGATCTAAACTATCATAACAGCTAACTCACATAAGAGTCATTTCCTAAATTTCATATGCCTCTTTTATGCTCACGTCATCTTTTTCCCCAAATGTACAGACTTTGCGCCGATACGTGCAGCATGTCATCATTTACAATAAATCTCGCTCCAAATTTCTCACATAGGTTAAAAATCTCGCTAGCTATTTTCTCATTTTTAGGCTCTTTTTGAGCGAAACTGAAAAATTAACCCCCACTCTAAATTTCTCTAGCGTATTGTAAGGCTAGAGTACTCAGGCATCAGCATATCATCACTAATCGCATACCATTCAGCCATTTATACCCACTTTGTGATTTAGCAAGCGCTTACCATTTAGTAGTTATCGCACTTTTTATAGCGTTTGAGATGTATTTTTATCTATTTCTATCGCCTCTTCTTTGCTGTGACTATTAGCCAGCAAACAAGCCAGCGCACTAGCAAAGCTACAACCTGCTCCATGCATAATTTCTGGCTTTATAGTGGCTCTTTCAAATTTAACAACCTCGCCAGTTTTAAAAAGCGTGTCTTCGCTACCTTCTGAAACCTTACTTCGTTTTAATATCGTATCACAAGGCAAACTGCAATATCAAGCTCTAAAAACCTTGGCCCTCATCAATATTTGGAGTGATAATATCAGCAAAAATTAAAAAGCTCTTTTAATGCAAATATCGCATCATCTTCAAGTAGTTTTGAACCTGACTTTGCCGCAAACGGGATCTATAACTACTCTAACTCCTCGCTTATGAAAATTTTCAAGCCAAGGGCTAACGCAGGCTATAAAGTCTGTTAAAAAGCATACCAACTTTGATAGCATCAATCTCTAGCTCCTCGTTCACCATCTTTATCTGTTCATTTAAATTTTCTGAGGATTTGTGGCAAAGATATTGCTAACGCCATTTGTATTTTGTGCTGTAAGTGCCGTCACAGCCGTCGCTGCCAGCAAGAAAAATGCCTCGCATGTCTTTATATCAGCTTGCACACCAGCTCCACCAACACTATCACTTCCAGCAATGATTAATATGTTTTCATCTCTCTCTATACAACCAGAAAACTTCACTAACACTAAAAGGATCAGCCACTCAACTATCTGAATACTTCTTGATGCTGCTCTTAATCGCCCCTATAAGATAGTCCACATCTTTTAGTGTGTGAGTGTAGTGAAAGCCAGCCTCACCCAGCCGGGCTTATGTGTAAAGAGTGCATCTTCTTTTAGATGAAGCAAATCATGTCCATATGGTCCAGCACAAGGCATCCCTGCACGCGTTTGTATGCCAAACTCCCTGCTTAAAACCTTAGCTAGTTCATAAGGTGAAACGCCAGTTACATTAAAAGCAAATATCAGATGCTTTAAACCATTTTGAGCAGTAGCATGTAAGCTCAGAATTTTCAGCCATTCTCTCTTCAAAATAGACTCAAGCTCACTTTCGTTTTCGTATATAGTCTCAAAACCTATTTCATTTTCTTAGTTTTATAGCTACAGTACCCTTATAAGGCCTAAAATAGGTGGAATCTCCAGCCTCTTCTAGCTGTTCGCTATCTTTGGCAAATACAACATAATTTTACTGACATAACTTACCGTTCCCCCGCCAGCGAAGGTTGGCTCATCAGCATTTGCAAGCACCCTATAGCAAGTAACCCAGACTCCCTACTCCGCCAAGTAGCTATGTGGCGAGAAAAAGTGCGTCAAAAGTAGTCGCAATCTATGTTTGCCGCACTAAAACTTGCCGCATCAAACGCCACAATGCCACCATAAGATTTTACAAGAGTGTACATTACGCGGTAGTCACTCAAAATCCAGTCACATTCGAAGCCACTAAAAGCTAGCGATGATCTCGCCCAACATTTATCTTTAAAATTTGTTCCAAATGATTAAAATCAATTCCTCCATTTTTATCAAGCCTTATGCGCTCAACCTCACATAGTGCCTGCCTAAAGCTTACTTCATTTGAATGATGCTCATACGGTCCAAGCACAACAGGCGGAGAAATTTTCATCTGGCTTTTAATTTATATCTTTTAAGAGCTGGTGGTGCATAAATACTCGGTGCGAAATGCTTGATCGCGCTAGTAGCTCACTCCCACAAGCGAAAAGATAAAAGCTATCATCAAGATCTCAAAAATACTTTTAGTTCACGCCTTGGATCCCTCATAAATTCAGCAGCTTTTAAAGGCGTTTGATGAGCTTATAGAGTGTGTATTTTGCATATGTTTTGCAAAAGCACCTTAATGATCTCTCATCTTCGATAGGCTTATAAGCCAGTCCAGAAGCAGTAAAATCAAAATAATAAATTCCATTTTTAAAATTATATTTTTCTAATGTGCTCTATTACCAAATCATTTATCCTATTTTTGCTTTGCACTATAGATTACTTTAGCTAAAATATGCTACAATCCCAAGACAAAGGTCCACATGAAAAGCCTAAAATCAACATTTGAGCGGATGAAGCACCTTGATATACAGGAACTATCAAATTTCATCATCTGTGTTTGATGAGTTTGATTTAAAACGTTCATATTATGATGTTTTGAAGCGATCGAGGCTGAAGTACTAAACGACTTCTAGCTTTAATGCCAGAATTTTTACTTCGAATCTGACACAAACGACGCTATAAAATCAGCTCTCATAAAACTTGCAGAAGCGATAGATTTAGTGTGAATAAATTTATCCTCAAATTGTAGCGAGTAAAGTCTATGCAAAATTATTTGAGTACTTACTGCTTGAAAAGAGTAGAAATCATTAAAAAAGAACAAAACGCCAAACTCTAAAACGAGACAGAGGGTATAAAGTGGAAGACAAGATCCACTTTAATAGCCATTTTCAAGGTTTTGGTTTTAGGTTTATCGAGCCAGAATTGAAAGATACTTAAAGAGGGTAAAAAGATGAAATTACAGCCCTCATAAAAAGTGAATGTGACGAATACGCAAGTCTTGATTTGAGATTTTATGTGGTGAGCTTATGGCGTAAAGTTACCTTAATAGATGGCATATTTTTAAGCAGCTTTTGGAGCAGAGATGTTGAACTTGATATGCTACTAGTATCGATGGTAAAATAATTGTCGGAGAGGCAAATACAAAGAGCGAAAAGTGTGCAAAAACGTGTTAAATTTGGCTTTAAAATGTGAAAAGCTAAATATCACACCTGATATAATTGCACTTTTTCAAAGAGTGGATTTAGCAGCGAGCTAAGAAATTTTAAAAGATGAACGGCTAAGACTTTATGAAATGAGCGATTTTGAGGAGCTTTTAAAATGAACGAGCACGATATCCAAGCTGGCTTAAAAAGCCTGATGAACAGACCTATTTGATAGAAAATGAGTATAGACTTAACCTCATCTTATATGAGTTTGCATACTTTTCATAAAAAGATATCGTGGATTTTACCAAACGCCATCTGGGTGTTTGACGAAAAAGATGAGATCGCCCTGCAAAACTCAGAAGCTGTAAGACTTAGCAAGATTTTTAAAGAGATCCCAAAAAGGAGGGCGAGATCAGCATCGATGGGCAATTTATCTTTTTAAAAACAAATTCTAAAGATAATAAGCTCATCATATCTGCACACAAATATAACCGCCGACGCACAGAGCGTCTCAGCGTCGATGGGACAAGTGGCAGCCGACTTAGCTCATGAGATAAGAAAATCCAGTTGGCTCCATATCTCTTTTGGCCTCAACATTGCTTAAGAGGGCAGATGAACGCACTCTACCTATCGTAAATCAAATACAAAAAGGCCACATGGCGAGTTGAGCGCATCATAAAAAGCAACTCTACTTTTTCACAGGACTTAACATAAATGCACGGATTTTCTGACTTTTCTCAGCTAAAAAGAGTGCGAGGAGGCAATAATTTTCATGATTATTCTAAAGAGATAGACTTAGTCTAAATTTCCCAAAAAGGCGAATATAAAGGTGATCTTGACCTGTTAGCCATCGTCTTTCAAAACATCTTATTTAACGCCATTGATGCTATCGAGAGGTGATGATGACGAAGGCGAGATCGTTTTAAAGCTCACGAAAAAGACACCAAATGAGCATAAATTTGATTATTTATGATAGCGGCAGCTCTATCAAAGATGAAGCCATTATATTTGAACCATTTAAAAGCAGTAAGCTAAAAGGTAATGGCCTTGGCCTACATCTTTGCTTTTTCGCAGATCGTGCAGGCGCATAATGGCAGCATAGAGATCACATTAAACCAAAAACATTTTGTATAATTTACCAATCAAGGAGTAAAAATGACAATAGAAATGAGTTTAAAGAGTTTAAGAATCTCACTCCAAACGCTTGATCTAAGAGAAATTCAAAGCACGGTACACAAAAATGTGGCATTTATAAGCGTTGATATGATAGAGGCCTTTGCAGGAGCTGGTGCACTTGCCAGTCAAAGAGTGGGTGCTATTTCACAAGGCATAGCAAAACTTTTTAGCACAGCCTCACAAAGATCTTGACTTGTAATTTTATCCTCATAGAAGATAGACACACGAAAGATTCAAAAGCATTTGAATCATTTTACCTCTACGCACTCTTTAGGCCAAGCAGAGACAGAAACGATCGAAGAGATAAAAAGTTAAGCTTTTTAAAGAGATAAAAACCTTTACAAAAATTCCTTTAAGCATAAAGCGTTCAATAAAGACTAATAATTTTTCTAGATCAAAACCCACAACTTGATACTTTTTATAGTCACTGGAAACTGCACTGATATGTAGCGTCTATCAATGCGTTAGCTACCCAAAACTAAGGGCAAACGAGTACTAACCAAGAAGCAAGAGTTATCAGTACCATTTAATCTCACTCAAACCTACGATGTGCGAGACACAATGGCGACTTTTACCATGAGGTCTTTTCTATGCATATGAAACTCTGCACTTGGCGCAGATGTGGTAAAAAGATATAGATGCAGATCGCACCTGAATATTTACGATCTATTAAGATCATCCGTAAAAGCTAAGTTCATCTTTAAACTGTAGCTACGATCTCGTTAGGGCTTTTCATCAAATTTAATGCCACAACCCAGCAAAAGTCCTTTTATAAAAGCTTGTGATCAAGCTCATAGGCGCTTATGCGCTCATTTACTACGCTAACTATCTTCGTTTGCTAAAACTGGCTCTTTAAAGATAGTCTCCGCCCTAAACGCCACGTATGCCGCGCCACCATCATACTCTATCCTATAGTAGTTTTGCTCATCAAAAAGCAGTGCAAACTACCATGCTGATCGTGTGGCCATTAAAGTTTTCATCTAGATCAAACTGCGGCTCTTTAAACGCATTAAGGCCATCTCTCGCCAAACTCACGCGCCCTGTTTGCAAGGCCAAGCAAGCGCTCGTCAAAACCATTTATATTTTCATATCCCCAAAGCCAAGTATTTGACGAAAAGCCTCTCAGAGCCGATAAACTGCATATCAAACCCTTTTCATCAAAGTACATTACCGCTTTCAAAGTCAGCCTGCCAGCATGCTGGCCTCAACCACTTGCTTAAATAATCTCTTTTGAAGCAGCATCGCTCTGCCAAGGCAAGCGCTAAAAAGCTCACTCAGCTGCAGACTTATCCACCAAGCTCATCTAAAAATGGCCCTTTTTCTAAAATATCAAACATCTCTTGTCCTACGGACGCTGATGCAGCGAGTTTTTCTATCTCTTCTCCCACATCCATCACTCACGATACGAAATCGGTCTTATAGATGAAAAATTCTCGCCAGTTGCTTCATTTTTTATCTCAAGATTAGCTGTTTTGATTATTTGGAGCATTTTTGCTAAAAACTAGCGAGTAAATCTGCTCCAGCTTTTTGTCTGCTAAGCTGCTAGGGCTTAAAAGCACCTCTAGCTCAGCATACTCTCTTACTTTTTGAGGGGCGCTCGCCTCTTCATTTCTAAGCACGTTTAGTGTTTTTGCTTTTAGCTTTCTAGTCTTCAGTCTAAATTTTTGCGCATCTTCTAGGCTATAAACCTCATTTAAATTTGTCGCCTGAACTGATCGTCGCGCGATGATATTTATCCTAAAAAGCATAAGGCAGATCGCGCTTTGCCTCGTCTTTTACGCGATATCTTCGATGTTACTAAGCTCCCTTTCAAAGACGGCGATCTCGATGTTGCCGTGAAAGTCAAGCACATTTATAGTGCCCATTTTTGCCGCTTTTTGTGATCCTCGTAGCAAAGTCCTCGATCTTGCCAACCGCACTGTCCTCTTAGCGCTTTGCGGCAAGGTTTCAAACTCGAACTTAGCGTGTATTTGATCTTATTTATCTCATCTTTATAGTCATCAAGCGGATGGCCTGAGGGTAGATGCCAACGCTCTCTTGCTCACCTCAAGATCTGTTTTAATGTCAATTCATCATCTATAGTGACGAGAGCTATCTTCACATCATTCATACTATCATTCGCCAAAGAGGCTCTCAGCCGCATTTTTTTACGTATCTGGGCTGCATTTTTGCAAGCTTCTACTATATTTTCTACATTTTGTAAAGCATCTTGCGACTAAAGCCAAACTCATCGAAGGCAGCCAGCTTTTATGAGGCTTTCAAAGACCTTTTTTATTGACCTTAAATGGATCGATCCTTGAGACAAAGTCGTCCATGCTCTTAAACTCGCCCTTTGCGTCACGCTCAGCGATGATGTTCTCACAGTTGCCCGCCAACGCCCTTAATCGCTCCAAGCCCAAATATAATGCCATCGTGATCACCATTTTTAACTACGCCAAATTCTTTGGTTGATTTGTTGATAGATGGTGGCAAAGTATCGATGTTTATGCGCTTTATCTCATCGATGTAGCGAACGATCTTATCGACGTTGCTCTCCTCGCTTGTTAGAAGTGCCGCCATAAATCCAGCCGGATAGTAAGCCTTCAGATATGCCGTCTGAAACGTGACGTGAGCATAGGCTGCCGAGTGAGACTTGTTAAAGCCATATCCTGCAATTTAACGATCAGCTCGAAAAGATCGTCCGCCTTTTTGGCCGTTCAGCCCCTTGGCCTCAGCGCCTTTTACAAACTCGCCCTTTAGCTTATCCATCTCCTCTTTGATCTTTTTACCCATCGCACGGCGCACAAGGTCCGCCCCACCAAGGCTAAAGCCGCCCACAGCCTGCACGATCTGCATGACCTGCTCCTGATAGACTATGACGCCGTATGTTGGCGCAAGGATCGGCTCAATGCTCTTTAAATGCGTATGTGATCGCCGCTTCGCCATGTTTTCTCTTAACAAAGTCATCAAGCATGCCACTTCCATCGGTCCCTGGGCGGTAGAGTGCCAGCATCGCGACGATATCCTCAAAGCAGTCTGGGCGCAGGCTGGTTCCCTGCTTTCCATGCCCCTCGCCCTCTATCTGGAAAGATGCCGATGGCTTGGCCACTTTGTATCATCTTATAAACGCCAGAGTCGTTTTTATCGATCTGCTCCCAGATGATATCCCCTGCCAGTGCGCTGTTTAACGAGCTTGATCGCATTATCTATAACCGTTAGCGTCTTAAGACCAAGAAAGTCAATTCTATTAAATCAACGTCTTCAAGGTATTTTTAGACTATACTGCGTCACAAAGCGATCTTCTGGGCTGTTTGGCTGGCGAAATAGCGGGTTTTGTTCCAAAGCTCTTCGTTTGAGATGACAACGCCCGCTGCGTGCTGACCGGCGTTTCTGTTTAGCCCCTCAAGATCAAGGGCAGATTTCCAGATCTAGCCGCCTTTTGGATTTTGGCTTATTAGCTCAGCTATCTTTGGCTCTTTCTCGTAGGCGTCTTTTTAGCGTGATGTTAAGCTCATCAGGGATAAGCTTTGCCATCGCATCAGCCTCTGCATAAGGCATATCACAAAACCCCAGCGACATCTCTAATGACACCTTTGCGAGCAATTTACCAAATGTAATAACACCAGCAACGTTAATTTCGGCTGCATTTTTGTGTGACGTAGTCGATGATCTCGCCACGCCTGCTCTGGCAAAAATCCACGTCGATATCTGGCATGCTAACGCGCTCTGGGTTTAGGAAATCTCTCAAAAAGCAGGTTGTATGGGATAGGATCAAGGTCGGTGATCTTTAGCGAGTAAGCTACCAAACTACCAGCCGCAGAGCCACGTCCTGGGCTAACTGGCACGCTCCTGCGCTTGGCTTCATTTATAAAGTCCCAAACGATCATCATATATCCCGGGAAATTCATCTTATTGATGATACCGATCTCTATCTCAAGGCGCTTATACTCTTCGTGTAAATCTTCAGGGACAAATTTCAGCCTCTCTTCAAGACCCTTTCTGCACTCGTGCTCGAAAAATACAGCGTCATTTTTGAAGCTATATCTGTTTTCTGGCTCTGGGAGGGTCAAATTTCTCTCCTTAGCGCACCCAAGAGTAAATTTAAAATTTGGCGGAGTTGGGTCGCCAGCTTTGATCTCAAGGTTGCACTTATCCACGATCTCTTGGGTGTTTTCTATCACTTCAGGGATGTCTAAAAATAGCTCATTCATCTGCTCTTTGCTTTTGACAAAAACTCATGAACGCTGTGGCGAAGGCGGTTTGGATCATCTAAGGTTTTGTTCATCGCGATGCACATGAAAACCTCGTGTGCAGCGGCTCTTTCTTTAAAAGTGTAGTGGGTGTCATTTGTGGCGATGACCTTGATGCCAGTCTCTTTTGCGATACGCAAGATGTCATCGTCTATGCGCCTTTGATCGCCGATGCCGTGGCGCATGATCTCAAGGTAAAAGTCATCTCCAAAAATTTCTTTATACTCAAGCGCGACCTCTTTTGCCCGCTCGTAGCCTTTTAGCGCCAAATTGAACGTTGCGCTCGCTTAAATTGAGATGCCAGCTCACCTCGCCCTGCAAGCAAGCAGAGCTACAAACTAGGGCCCCTCGCTGTGCTCTTTTTAAGATTTTTATTGATACGAGGATAGTAGTAAAAGCCCTCGATATAGCCTCATGGAGCTAAGATACATCAGATTTTTATAGCCAGTCTCGTTTTTTGGCGATTAGGATGAGGTGAAAGCGCTGTTTGGTGCTCTTGTCATCGAGCTGCTCGCCGTTATGCACGTAAGCCCTCGATGCCAATTAGCGGTTTTATCCCATCATCTTTTTGTAAAAATCAATCGCGCCAAACATGTTGCCGTGATCCGTGATCGCTGCTGCCGTGTCGCCTCTGTCATGGAGCATGTGGGCTAGCTCTTCTATCTTGTTTGCTCCGTCTAGTAGGGAGTATTCGGTGTGTAAATGTAGGTGTGTAGCCAGCATCTCACTCATTTTTATCCTTTTTAATGAGCGGATTTTACTGTAATTTGGCTAATAAGGCGCTTGATGAAAGCTTAATGATAGCTTTTGTAAATTTAGAGATTTTTCAGTCTGTGGCAAATGCAAAGCGTGCAATTAAGCTCTCACACTGCGCTATTTAAAGTCTGGCACTTAAAAACTAGAGCTAGCAAATCACATTGTCACATTTAACCTCGATATTTAAACGGCATGCGCTACGCTAGCACAACTCGCATGCAGTTAAAAAAACTCGAGCAAATTTTGCACTCATGAACGAGTAATTTTCGGCTCTGTAATTTGAGCTAAGCGGTAAGCGAAGCCAATTTCTAGTAGTCAATTTAGGGGTGAATGAATTTTAGAAATCGGCAAAAATAGTGCAAATAATAACACCAACACACTACATACTCAATTTTATAGCGTAATCTAAGAGCGCATCAACCTCTCGGCTATATTTTTAAATCTCAATCCATAAAGCAGGTTTGACTTTTATCTGCTGAGTTTAATTAGTCCAAGATCGTTTGCTAACATTTTGTAATAAATTTCTAGGATTTTTGGCTTAGATCAATAGGTGGTGATTTCGAGCTTTTTAGAAAGCTTTTTGGCTCCGTCTAAAAGTAGCTTGTGGTGGATAAACTTAGCATTTAAAAAGCTCGTACATTAGCCTTTTTGCAAGGTATCTTTGAGCTAGAGTGCAGGCAAATCCTCGCCTCTAACGACCAGTTTCACCCCCATATCCTCATCGTCTATGACGCTTGCGAAGTTGTAAGCTGGGGTAAAATCCTTTTTATAAATGACAAAATCGCCCATCTGTGCTGCCACCTGCCTGCCAAGCTCGTCATTTTCATCCACGCTTAGCCTGATAGCAGTTTTATCTTTTATAAATACAGCTTTTTATCTTTACAAATTTTAGTGTAAATGCTGTTTTCATAGGCATCTTTGCTAGCTCTTTTGTGCACTCCACAAATGTAAATTTCATCTAGCTTTTCAAGTGCGTTTTCGTATCTTTTGGCTCTTGTTTTGAAGCTAAAATTTGCTCAAAGTCGCTAACGCTTGTGGCACCTTTGTCGCAATCAGCCCCAGAAATTCTAACACGTCAAAGATATTTTTGAACAAATTCCGCGCCGGTATCTGCCAAGGTCATAATCGTCAACTTAGGTGCAAAACGCCGCCCAGTGAGCGCGTCAGAAGATAACTCAAAATGAAGTTGTAGGCGTTGCCAGCGTGTAGATAGCCGCTTGGCGTCGGAGCTATGCGAGACTATGCCACCAGATGGTGGCAAATAGTCGTTAGTCTCTTGGTCTAGCCTCATTTACTCTTAAAGTGCGTCCGCCAAGTTCTTTTTCATTTAGTGCGTCGATCGCCTTTTGGCCCTCGCTCGCATCATCCATCTCAACAAAGCCAAAGCCCTTTGAGCGGTCTGTCTCTCTATCTTTTACGATCTTTTCGCGCCTTACTTCACCAAATTGTGCAAAAGCTTCCTTCAATCCCTGCCTCTGTCGTTCTATACGACAATTTTCCTACATAAATGTTCACAGGATTATTCCTTTAAAAATTATCGATCTAATCGATTAGAGAAATAATAGCTTATTTCCGTCAAAAAGATGTAAAAACCAAGAAAAATATTACAAATTTTTAAAAATATCCTTAAAATGCAACAAATCGCAACAGCAAGGCATTATAATATCTATCACTAAACGAAAATTATCCTTAAGTTTAGGTAGAATAATTAAATAAAAATTACAATTTTTTTATAAACTATTTATAAAGTAAAACTCATTTTTACTTTATGGTAAGCCTCTTCGCCAAGCAAATTTTTCACTATAAAAAGTGCAAATTCCATAGAAAAAGCTGGCCCCTTGCCAGTGATGATATTTTGATCTTTTAGCACGTTTTTATCGCTCACGTAGCCTCTTTTGTCGCTTCTTACATTTTCTTCAAAGCCGTGATAGCAAACAAAAATGCTCTTTAAGCACACGTGCTCGCTCAAGCACCATAGGAGCGGCACAAATGGCACAAATTAGCTTACCTTTTTGTCAATCTTGCAAAAATTTCTCTTAGTTTGGCGTCATTTGCAGATTTTCTGCACCAGGCAGACCTCCTGGAAGCACGATCGCATCATAGCCTAGCTCCTCCACCTCGCGAAGTGTGACATCAGCTTTTACATTTATGTTGTGAGCACCTCTGATCTGCGCGTCCTTCAAGCTAGCGATAGATGCTATCGCGCCTGCTCTACGCAAAACATCGACAGAGGTTAGCGCCTCGATCTCCTCAAAACCATCAGCTAGGATTACAGCTACCTTTTTCATAAAATCGTCCTTTCTCGTGTTATCTGTTTGTTAGGATAAATTTTATATAATCAAAGCTTATTTCACAAGAAAGGACAGAGCATGCAAGTAAAAATTATTTACTGCAACTCTTGAAACTATCGTCCGGTAGCTTCTCGTGTAGAAGATGAAATAAAAGCGAACTTTAGTGATGCAAGAGTCGAGTTGGTTTGTAGGAGATGGTGGAAAATTTTCATCGTCGAGGTTGATGGAAACGTTATCTTTCTAAAGGATCGCATCGGAAACGATGAGTCAAGGTTCCCACATCGGCGAAGAGATCACAACTCTTATAAACAAATATCTCAAAGAAAAAGTCGGCTTAATGCTAACTAGCAGGGCAGGCAACTGCCTCGTTTTTCCTCAATTTACTCTTTAAAAATTTATCTCATCTATATTTTCTAAGTAGCTCATTTATCTGGTTTTCAATCCCACTCCACCTTGCCTCACTGCCGTGCTGCGTAAAGCATCTTGGCATGAGATCAGATTCACTTACTTTATCTTTTTATCAAAAGATATTCGTATAGTTGATTTATCGCTGCAAGGCCGTTTTGTTCAAGCATTAGCTCTATTGAAATTTTCTCCTCCGAGCTATTTTTGCCCCAGTAATTTAAAACAAAACCAAGTTCATTTACCAATTTTCCTATATACCTTTCCACGTCACTATCTGACTCTAGCCTCGTAGTGTGAAGCAGATGTGCGAGTGATTTCATGTGCCCTAGCTCTAAAATGGCACTCATACTCTTTTTGGCTTGCTAAGCGCTTCTTTTGCCAAGAGTAGCCTCTATAAAAAGGGCATAAATGCCACAATTTATATAAAATCTCGTGCACTCTGAGCACATTGCCACTACTTTTTGAGTAATTTATAACGTATATAGAAATGGAGTATTTTTGTAGAGAAAGTTTAAAGCGCTCTTACTAAAAGCCATTATCCTTAAATAGCGGCTTTAGTAGAGCCGATAAGCTCGTCAAATTCTCTTTCATAAATTTAACGCGCCAGATGTATGGTTGTTTATTTGCGCGCTCGATATACTCGCCACGAACGGTATCGACGCGGATGACCTCGCCTTCTAGTACGTGAAATGGTATCTGAACTACCGCGCCGCTCTCAAGAGTAGCTGGCTTTTTACCACCTTGTGTATCGCCCTTGAAAATTTGGTGGAGTTTCAACTATCTTGAGCTCGACTACTTGTGGCACTTCAACGCCGATAGCATTGCCGTTGTGAAATAAAAATTTCAACCATCATGCCATCGATCATCCATTTTTAACATCGCCCACGTCCTCGTCGCTGATCGCAACTTGCTCGTAAGTAGTCAGTCGTCCATAAACTGGCAAAACTCACCATCATCATAGAGATACTGCATCTCTTTTTCTTCAAGATGCGGCTGCTCGCACTTATCGCCTGCGTGAAAAAGTCTTTTCAAGAACCTTTCCATCGACAAAAGATTTGATCTTTGCACGAACAAAAAGCTGCACCCTTGCCCGGTTTAACATGTTGATATTCTACGATTTTATAAGGAACGCCATCGATCTCGATCTTTAGTCCCTTTTTAGATCGCCCATTGAATATGAAGCCATTTTTATCCTTTCGTAATTTGTTATATAACTGCGTATTGAGCCCCAAACACAAGCTTCAAGTGCGTTTAATCTCTCTAGCGTTTCTGTTTTTATATGTTCATCGACTAAGATGACCGCAAGCGCCATGCCGTGCTCATCTCTACCAAGACGGAAGTCAGCGATGTTTATCTTCTCGTCAGCTAAAATTTTACTGATCTGAGCGATAACGCCCGGTACGTCGTGGTTTTTAAAGATGATCATCTTGCCTTTTTGGCTTGAAGTCAGTCTTAAAGCCATTTACGGTTACTGATGCGTTGTTGATTTTCACCAAAGACCGTGCCACCAACGCTTACGATGCCGTTTTCAGTCGTAAGACGAACTGTGATCTTGTTTTTAAAGATACTATCTCCACCTGTGCTAGTTTCGGTAGTTATGCCTTTTTCATCGCATAAAATTAGCATTTTACGTAGTTTATCGCATCGCCAAGACTCTCTTTTAATAGCGCCCACAATCGCAAAAGTTAGCATTGAATTTGCATATTCGCCAATCTGCCCGTGAGTCTCTATGCGGATAGCTTTGATGGCACTTTTGTTTATCTGAGCTGCAAGAAATGCCATCTTGCTTGTAAGATCGATATAAGGCTCAACAAACGGCGGTAGATCTTCTGTTTTTGATAGGTACAGTTAAAGCGTTTGGATAGCTTATACCGCGTGCTGCCAAGATAGCTTGCTCGACTGCCCTCTACTGCGATATTTCGCTGCGACTCAAGAGTATTTGCCCCGAGGTGTGGTGTAACGCTCGTTATTGTAGATCAGAAGCGGATGGCTTGTCGCTGGCTCTTTTGTAAAGACGTCGATACCTGCAAATGCTATCTTGCCACTTTTAGCCCCTTCATAAAGTGCCTCTTCGTTATAAAGACCACCTCTAGCGCAGTTTATAAGCCTTACGCCATCTTTCATCTTTGCTATCTCTTTAGCGCCGATCATATCGGTTGTCTCTTTGGTCTTTGGAGTGTGGATCGTGATGAAGTCGCATGCCAAGATGTCATCAAAATTTCTTTAGTATAAGTGCCACCCATATCAATGACTTTAGATGGATCGATGTATGGATCGTATGCGATGATATCCATGCCAAAAGCTTTTGCGCGAGCTGCTACTCTTGAGCCGATGTTACCAAAACCGATAACGCCCAGCTTTTTCTTAAAAAGCTCAACTCCATACCACTTCTCGCGTTTCCAAATTCTATCTAGCTTTAGGTCGTTGTGAGCGTATTCAAGTGATCTTGCAGCTGCTAGCATATGTGCCATAGTTAGCTCAACTGCTGCGATAGTATTTGCGGTCGGGACGTTCATAGCGATGATGCCTCTTCTTGAACAGCCATCTATATCAACGTTATCCACGCCAACACCAGCTCTAACGATAGCTTTTAGCTTCTTACCAGCTTCTAAAAACGCTTCATTTACCTCAGTCGAGCTTCTAGTGATCGCCACATCAGCCTCACCTAAAATTTTTAAAAGCTCGTCTTTTGGGGTATTAACTGCGTCTATTACATTTATATCTTGTTCTTTTTTTAAAAGTTCAAAACCTACTGGGTGTATCGCATCGCAAACAATGATAGTTTTCATAATTTTACCTCTCTCACACTTGAGTGGATGTCGTAAACTCTTAGCTGCAAAATGATATTTTGCAAAAGCCTTGAGTCTTGGGTATTTAAAAAGATCTGGCTCTTAGCACCATCTCTTACTACAGTAAAATCAACCTCGCTATTTCTTAAAGTCTGCATCAAGCAGAACATAGAGTAGATGTCGTTTTTATCTATCATAAGTTCATATGCTGTGATCTTTGGCTTTTCTATCTTAGGTCGGTTGTATTCTATAAAAATTTCATTTACGGGCAATACGTAATCTTTTTCTTAATAGTTGCCAGCTCGTTGATCCAGTTTTTCACTGCCGGCTGTATTTTTTTGGTTATATTTTTGCTCACTTGTAATATTTTTCAGTAGTTTGGCTGAAATTTACGCTTGCAAATTTAACAAGATAAACTCCAACCAAACCTAATATCACAAAAAGCAGAACAACTACTAATAAAAGCGTGCGTCTGCCCATTTTATACTAGCGTAATTGTTCTTTTATGATGTCGCCAAGTGTTATTTTGTCGTCGTTGTCGTTGATCTCATTTAACACTTCACGCTCTTTTTGTTTTGCTAAACGGCGTATGCTTAGGCGAATTCTATTTTTCTTCTCATCGATAAATGCGATAGCAGCTTCGATCTCATCGCCGATCTTTAACGTGCTAGCATCTACGCTGCCTAGATCTTCTTTTGCGGATTAATGCATCGACATTATCGCCAAGCTCAACAAATACGCCAAAAGTCTTTAATGTCACGGATCGTTCCTTTTACAATGTCGCCTACACTCAGTTATTAGCAAATGCTTGAACTGGGCTTTGTTTTTAGATCTTTTAGGCTTAGAGAAATTTTCTGCTCAGCGCTGTCGATTTTAATGATCTTTACTTCTAGCTCATCACCAGCCTTAAACATATCTTTGCACTTGTCATTTCTATCCCAAGATGCATCTTCGTTGTGTAGCAAGCCCTCAACGCAGCCTACTCTAACAAATGCACCAAAGATTTGTGATAGTTGTCACAACGCCTTTTACTACGTCGCCCTCTTTACATTTAGCTTTAAATTCATCAAATGGCTTTGGAAGTAAATTCTAAGGCTCACTCTTAAGCGGTGTCCTTTTGCGTCTATTTCGATAACCTCAACATCGATCTCTTGACCTTCGCTGATGTGATCTTTTGGATTTTTGATATTTTTATCCCATGAAATTTCAGATATATGTAAAAATCCTTCAATATCATTTCCAAGATCGACAAATGCGCCATAAGGCTCGATATTGCTAACTGTTACTTTGATAGTGTCGCCAACTTCTGAGACCATCATTTATGATCTCTTCCCAAGGATCTGGAGTAGCAGCCTTGATAGATAGAGATAGGTGGCGTTTTTCGTTGTCATAGCTGATAACTTTAACTAAAAACTTTATCGCCTTCTTTGTATAAAGAGCTAGGATTTACTGGACCTTTGTAACTTATCTCGCTGTAATGCACAAGTCCGTCTACACCGCCAACATCAACAAACATACCATAAGTTGTGATCTTTCTTAACTGTGCCCTCTATAACACTATCGTTTTCTACTATGTTTGATAGAGCTTCTTTGCGTTTTTGCGGTCGTCATCTAAATACTGCTTTCTTGAGACAACGATGCTATTCTCTTCTTTATCAACTTTTATAACTCTTACTTTGTATGATTTTTCCAACTACGCCCTCAGCGTTTTTTAAATCCACTGTGCGTTCTTGGCAAGAAAAATTTCTACGCCATTTGCATCTTGGTGATAAAACCACCTTTATTTTTCCAACTACTTTTTACGTCGATTTCGCCAGGGATATTTCAGGATCGTAGCTTCGATGAAAGCTTTAACTTTCTCTTTTCTAAGTGCTTTTTTTGTGCGACACTATAGGTCTTCCATTTCTTGATCCAGTTATTACAACTTTGATCGTATCGCCAACTTTATGCGTCAGGTTACCGTTTGCGTCAGTGATCTCAGAAACATTTAAAATGCCTTCTGACTTCTTGCCAACGTCAATTAAAAACCTCATCGCCATTGATACTGACGATCTTTTGCGTCACTATCTTCTTCAGTCTTTTTAAAAGACTCCTCTAACATCGCAGCAAAATCGATATCTTCAATATCTTCGTCTTTTGCTTTTCCTAATTGAACACTTTTTGTTCACAGCCATCTTGATCCTTTAAATTTTATTATGCCAGTAGAGGCAAATTGGCTTATTATAGTTAATTGTGGCTTTAGCTAGGATAAATTTCTATACTTTTTGATTCTGTCAACGACTTTTTGTATGATCCAGTCAGGCGTGCTAGCACCCGCACTTATACCGCACAAATTTTGCCATCAAACCATGATCTTTCAAGCTCTTCTTCGCTTTCAATGAGATAGCTATCTTCGCAGAAAATTCAGATATTAGGTAGAGTTGCTTTGTGTTCGAGCTGTTTTTACCGCCGATTATTATCATCGTCAGCTCTTTTTGCTAAATTACTAGCAGCCTCTTGGTTTTCAAATGTCGCGTTGCAGATCGTGTTAAAAAACGCGCAGCTCTTTTACATGAAGCATAAGGTAGTTTGCAATCTGCGATATTTCTCAACTTTTCTAGTAGTTTGGCTAACAAGCGCGACCTTTTTGCTTACATTAATGCCCTCTAGCTCGCTCTCTTCAAGTACGACATAGACATTGCCCTTAGCATACGACTTCACCCCTTTTACCTCTGGGTGGTGCATGTCGCCAAAGATCACAACATCATAGCCCTCTTCGCTCATTTTTTCGCAAATTGTTGTGGCTTTGTCACAAATGGGCAAGTTGCATCGATTACTTTTATATCGGTCTTTTTTTAGCTCTGCAAAGGTCGTTTTTAGTGATGCCATGAGTGCGGATGATCGCCTTTTTCTCATCTTTTAGCTCATCTATACCCTCAAGTGTCTTTACATTGTAGTTTTTCTCTAGCCTGTTTATCTCTTCGTTATTATGTATGAGTGGACCGATAGTTGCAGCATCTCCAGCGTTTTCAGCTATCTTTATCGCCCTTTTTACGCCGAAGCAAAAGCCATAACTACTAGCAAGCTCGATCTTCAACCTTAGCTCCCATTTTTCTTTAAGATTTCAGCAAAATTTGGGAAACGAAGTGGCGATAATTCGCTCTTTTCTATCTGCATACCACATCTTTAGTCCAGTATGGCAAAGCTCATGGCGATCCTGTGATCTCCGTGGCTATCTATTGTAGCAAATTCGCCTCAGAGCCATTTATGATAAAAGCCGTCTTCAAGCTCGCTAGCATCGACACCACACTGCTTTAGCGCATTTATCGTGACAGCAATTCTATCACTCTCTTTTACGCGAAGCTCTTTTGCATTTGTTAGCTTGCTTTGACCCTTAGCGCAGGCAAATGCGATGGCTAAAGCTGGGGCTTCATCGATGAGCCACGAGATATTTTCGCTAACCTCTACACCTTTTAAATTTGGCGAGTACTTGACCTCAATATCGCCGATATCTTCGTATTTGCTTGAGGTTTTGTGAAATTGTATCTCAGCGCCCATTTTTTCTAAAACTCTGTAAGCTTCGATGCGAGTTTTATTTAACAAGATATTTTTTAAAATAATATGCGAATGTGGGATGATTAAAGCTGCGACCGCAAAGAAAAATGCCGAGCTTGGGTCATTTGGCACGTCTATATCAAGTGGCGCAAGTGGGCCTTTCATCGGCTCCAGAGTGATCTCTAAGCCGTCACGCTTTATATCAGCTCCCCATGCCAGCAAGCATGCGCTCAGTGTGGTCTCTGCTTAGCTCTGGCTCGCTACATTGCAGCCATTTGAGTAAAGAGCCGCTAGCAAAAGCGCGCTTTTACCTGAGCTGAAGCGATCTTGCTCTCAAAACTAAATCTTTCAAACTTAGTCCCTCTTATGCAAAGAGGAGCGTTGTTTGCGTCGTTTGCACCATCTATCTTTGCACCCATCTCATTTAGAGGCTTTGCTATCCTTGCCATCAGGCGAATCTAAGCATGTTATCGCCACTAATACAAAAAGCCATCCTGTGCGGCTAGTAATCCCATAAAAAGTCTCATCGCCGTGCCTGAGTTGCCACACTCTAATTCATTTGGCTCTTTTTATCTTTTGTGGCGGAGTGATCGTTATCTCAGCTCCGTTATCTTCGATCTTTGCGCCAAGGAGCTCGACTATTTTTAAGGTATTTAGCGTGTCGCCTGCTCTTAGGTAGTTTCTAACGCGAGATGGCTTGTCGCTTAAAGCGAAAACATCGCGCATCTATGCGAGATAGACTTGTCGGCTGCGATGTCATCGATGGTTACGTGAGACTTTTTTTCTAGCGGATAGATTCTCATCTTATTCCGATATTTAGTTTCTCTTTTAGCTCACTTAAAATTTTGTCCATAAGTGCGTTTATATCGTCATCTTCGAGCGTTTTTTCCATATCTTGGAATGTAAATTTGAAAGGCTAAGACTAATCGCGCCATTTAGTTTTGCATCTTTATAGATATCAACTGGCAAGAACTCTTTTAGCTCTTTTTAAGTTTAGCCCTCTTATGCACTCATAAATTCGTCCAGCCTCGAAATTTTCAGGCACGATGAGGCTAAGATCTCTTGTAGTGCTTTGAGTATTGAGTAAGGTACTGCTAAGATCGGCTCAAATGTAAGCTTTGAAAAAAATCAATCTCACAAACATAAGTTTTAGGCAGATCCCTTTTTGCCTCTATTCTTGCATCGACTCTGCCGATATAGCCGATCTTTTCGCTGTTTTGATAGATACGTGCCTGCTCGTATGAGCTAAGATACGATATTTCGCGGCAAGGTTTTAGCTCAAATTTACCTATGACATTTTGCACCATCGCTGCAAATGCATAGAAATGTGCCTCTTCGCCCTTTGCGCCGTTTATCAGTGTTGGCTCTTTTTAAAAAGGCCTGATACGACAAAGCCTAAAGGTTTAAGCCTTGGTTTGCATTTTTCGTCAAAGACTTCGCCAAGCTCAAAAAGCCCTAACTGAGCGTTTTTGAGTTTTTGATATTTTTCTCGCTTGAGCTTAGAAGGTGATTAACAAGTGCCGGTCTAAGCGTGTTTAGCTCGTTGTTTATAGGATTTAGTATCTTGATCTTGCAAGGTTTGAGTAGCTCACTTAGCTCATCAAGGGCTGTCAAATACGTAGTGCACGCTTTCAAAAACCATTATCAGCTGCGCGGCGTCTTAAAGTGAAGCATTTTTATAGTCAAAATATGTCTTATTTAGCCTATTTTTCTCAGAAAGAAATTTAGCGGCGTTGAGGGCGATATTGTCGATGCCTATTATCCTTACGATCTCCTCGCAGATATCATGAGAATTTACGATGTCATGGCGAAATAACGGCACTTTTACATTAAAGCTCTCTTGCTCGACATTTACCGCGATCTCAAAGCCAAGTTTCTTTAGAAATTTAACGACATCGTTTCTTGCAACCTCTTGACCGATCATATTTTTAAGCTCGCCAAGCGAGATGCTAAGCGTGATAGGCTCGGTGTTTTAGAAGTGATTGCTGTGATCCTGCAAAAGACTTAGGCTATCTTTAAAGCCAGCTAGCCTTTTTAAAAAGATAGTCCGCCCCGTAAGCTAAATTGGCTCGCTACCACGGCGAGGCGATAAACTTGATCGCCTTTTTGGTAGTACTATTTTCAAAAAGTGAGCTTTTTGAGACAACATCTGGTTTTACGTAGCTAGCCTCTACCAAGATCACTTTTGAGCCCTCATCGACCCTAGCTTCATCGCTTTTGGTAAATTCCAGCAACGCCTAAATTTTTATCCTCACTAAAGACCACGCACTCGCCATTTTTGCCATTTTTGATGTCAAAAACTGCTTTTTCTCGCCCTCACTCACAAGCTTAGCGTGATCATGAGCTCTAAACAAGACACCCGTGCAAAATGTCGCGTATTCAAGCAGTCTTTCTACCAATTTGTCTTTTGACAATCAGTGAGAGCTAGCCTCAACCCTAGTTAATAAATTTTCACTAATGCATTTTTAGCTCAAATGCTTTATATAAAAATGAGCCATTTACCTTATCTTCGGTTCGCACAGATGCGATCCCTACCGATGCCCATGTAAATTTTTCACTATCTTCATTTCGTGGCTATCTTTCATATTTAGATCAAGTGCGGTGCAAATTTCTCCTTGCGATGCCGTGTAGAGTTTTGGCAGTCGCCCCTATTTGCTGTGACATCAACCTCGATGATCACATCTTTAAACGCTTCCATTCACCAAGGCTTGTGCCAAGTTTTTAGTTTGCCGATACTCTCATCAAGTGGCAAGATGCCGTCATTTTGTCTTAGGTATCCCTAGCTCAGTTGAAGAGCAGATCATACCGCATGATTCGATACCTCTTAGTTTTGCCTTTTTGATCTCAAGACCATTTGGCATCGTCGTGCCAATGAGAGCGATCTGGCACAAACTGACCAGCCTCGACGTTTTTAGCCCCACACACGATCTGAAGCGTTTCGCTGCCAACATCAACCTGACAAACGCTTAGCTTATCGGCGTCTGGGTGCTTTTTCTCTACTTTTTACGTAGCCAACTACGATGCTCTTTGGCAAATTATCTCTCTATAGCTATCAACTACAAACCGATTTGAGTTAATGTCTTTGAAAGTGTCTCGCCGCTAACCTCGCTAAAGGTCGATCCACTCGTTTAACCAATGCTTTGAAATTATCATTTAAACTGCTCCAACAATCTTAAATCTCCTCAAAAAGTGACCTTAGATCAGGCACTCTGTGAGCAACATCGCAAATCTCTCAACGCCAAGGCCAAAGCATATCCACTTACATTTTTATAGCCAACCGCCTTAAATACATTTGGATCAACAACGCCGCATCCGAGCACCTCAAGCCAAGTAGTCTGCTTGCACCCTGCAGCCCCTTGCCGTGGCAAAATATACAACTAATATCAACCTCTGCGCTGGGCTCGTAAATGGGAAAAAGCTAGGGCGAAAACGCGCCTTCAACGTCGCCAAACATGTGGCACAAAAAGCCCTCTAGCATTGATTTTCGGGATTTGCAGCTAACTTTCTCAGCGTCCTCCACCACAAGGCCCTCAACCTGATGAAACATCGGTGTATGCGTTAAGTCCATTATCGTCTAAAGACCGTAGTCGGCGCTATCATGCGAATAGGCGGCTTTTCGATTTAACATAGTTCGCACCTGAACTGGGCTCGTATGCGTCCTAAAAGTCTAAAATCATCTAGGTAAAATGTATCTTGCATATCCCTTGCTGGGGTGGTATTTTGGTAAAGTTTAGCGCCTCAAAGTTGTGAAAAATCATCTTCTATAAGCAGCCCAGTCTCGAGCGAGAGGTAGAGCTAAAAAGTACTCAATTATCTTATCCATCGTGGCCATCACAGGATGCAGCGCTCCGCTAGCAACAGGCTCGTTAAAGAGCGTGATATCAGCGGCCTCTTTTTCATCTTATTATCTATCTCTTGCTCGCTAAGCTCGGCCTTTTTAGCTTCTATAAGCGCGCTTAGCTCATCTCTTTGCTTGTTTAAATCCCTTGCCAGATCCTTTTTCTCGTCCTCGCCAAGCTCTTTTAACTTTGCAAAAACCTTGCGCCAAGATGCCCTTTTGCCAGAAATTTCTCCTGACCTTCTCTAAATCATCAAGAGTTGAAAATTTCATTTTGATTTTGTTAATGAAATCTTGCAATTTTTACCTTTATGATACTTGCATCGATTTTATAGAAAAAGAGTTAAAATCAAGATAAAAAGCGCGAAAGGTAAGCACACTTTGATATAATCTCTCAAACTTTCAAAGGAGCTAAAATGACCATATTTGAAAAAGATCGTTGCTGGTGAAATTCGCCTTGTAACAAAGTGCTTGAAAGCGAAAATTTCTAGCTTTTAACGACATCAACCCAAAAGCGCCAATCCACATCCTCATCATCCCTAAAAACACTACAAAAACTTCAAGAGATGGATCCAGTTTTGATGGGCGAGATGACTAGTTTATCCAAGAAGTGGCGAGCAATGGGCGTTGATAAGAGCGGATACCGCCTCATAACAAACTGCGGCGAAAAACGGCGGTCAAGAGGTTATGCACCTACACTTTCACCTACTTGCTGGCGCAAAACTTG
>BNJV01000445.1_pt1 | contig 46752 bp, 85 predicted proteins | sample 8540591 | NCBI WGS metagenome assembly BNJV01 (sample SAMD00202457, study PRJDB9452) | human saliva metagenome | host: Homo sapiens
GAGATATTTGGTAAAGATGATTTCTTCATCCATATTCCATTTCGGATATCCTATCTATCTAACTGATGTACTCAGGATGTCTGCAATCTATTTTGTTGGTTACATCAATATTCCAAGGGTTAAAATTGCTAACGAAGTACAACATATGAGCATTCTTTGGCTGTCATTGTATCAGACTTCATGCTTGATAGATGAGAAGAGAATTGCAGGTCTTTCATCAAAACTATGTGGAAACCACCACTTTCGTTCCAGTGAGATTAAAGATCATGATAGCTCCTCTTATCAGGGTTGATGTAGTACCACAGGTTTCGGAAGAACTTGCTTTAAACCTGAACTACGTTACCGTAGGATTGATTTATATTCATTTATGGAGCATTAAATACTATAGCTGGATTGAGGGTTTTCACCTGAAGCAGCCTATGAGCGCAGTGGGCCGTTGCGGAGGCGGTGATTCAACACTCTAGGTAAATGCTGGATTCTATATCATGTTAATTGCCTTTGCGCAGCTGCCAGTCATTGAGTGGAATCAATGGCTTTTATGATTGCATCGAGTAAACTGGTTGCAAGTCTATCCGCAAAGAAAACATCTAGTCCAAAAATACAGCATCAAGAATGACGAAAGGTGTACAACCTTATGCTATTCCTCTTTGTCTGTGCGATTGGTTTGATTGGAGCCTTTGTTGGAAGACGTGAGTATCTATCATGGTAGATATGGCAAGTGTGCTTGCAGCAGTAGCGTATATGTACGTCAGTTCATCAGTATTTCTCTTGCAAAATCCAGAGTGGAAAAGTACTGTGTATGCTTGGTTCATGATTTCAGCCGGTTTTCATCGTGCTGTTAATGTTTCCGGGATCTCCCCGCACAACTTTCAAAGGAAGCTTTCATTAGTCTAATCTTATGGACGGTTTTGGTATATCAATTTCGAAAAGAAAGAATGTTTCGTAAAGAAAAAGGAGATCAACTATGAACTGTCAATAAAAATATATTGAATTGACAGAGCATGACGAAAACATCTCCTAGGGAGGAGAAATTCAAAAAAGTTTAGTCAAGATTGAATGATTCGTTACATTTGAGCATGTGATAGATGGATTTGACCAATTTTTTGGCACAGTGTCCTAGTGCTTGATAGTGTGACTTTCCCTGATCTTCCGTCTTATGGCGGTAGTATTCAGCGAACGTATTATTATTCTTCACCACATTTCCAGCAGACCAGACTAGTGCATAGCAGAGTAGACTATTTCCTCTTTTGGACATTCTGGTATGACTTGCGTTAAATTTTCCTGATTGTCTGATGACAGGATCCAAGCCAGCATAGGCAGAGTATTTTACAGGGTGCATCAAAAATCATTTATATTTTTATAGCAGACAGAATACAAGCAACACAGAAAGTACCGATTCAGGGATTGTCATGAGGGGTGAGCTCATAACATCCAGATTCGTATTGATTCTTTCTTCGATTGTTTGGATCGATCTGTATGAGAACTCGATTTGATGAACCAACTGTTGAGCTTGGAAGAGCAAATATGTCAGAGGATTCCTACAGATATATCTGCCAGATACCTTCAGTTTTTGGAGCCTTTTTCTTTCTTGAAATGGCCTCTAGAAGCTTTAGTGGAGAAGCTTGGTGAGAATATCAATTCGAGTTTTTCTTTATTTGAGAAAGGTAGAGGAAAAAGACTCAATCAAGCGATAGATTGTATTGGTGTGGAGGTTGTTATCAAAAAGGAAGCCAGTTCAGGGAAGATCCGATCCATGATAGCTACAAATTGAATCTTACAGGTAGTTCGTTTCTTCATAGTATCCATCCTCATCTTACAAAGTTGATAGAGATCATCCAACCGTGCCGAGTCTCGCTGGTCACCTGGATATTGTGGTTCATTAAAGCGAGGCAGATTAACCTAGCGTCTACACTATCGGTCTTAGTGTTGCGTATATTGAGCTTTTTCTTAAAGCGAGCGGTTTGAAGTCGGATTGATTTCAGCAGTTCGATAACCGAGCGTTTGAAAAGTAAGCAAGATTCTCCTGATAATGAGCGGTTGATTCATAGCCGATCAGGATAGACTCCTTGTTGTAAGGAGCAAGATGAGAGGTAACAGATTGAAGCCCTTGTCGTTATTCTCAAAAGAAAAGGTTTGGATACGACACCATCGGAATCCATGATGGCAGCGTAATGAAGTTCTTTTGGCGATATCAACGCCGACGTAAACGTGCATAAAAACAGATTACCTTTCTGAGACCTGAGTCACCACGGTAATCTGCTTCAGTATCCTTCGCGAGACATAAGAACTCAATACATGTGTATCGGAACATCCAACCAATTAACTATGAAGCAGACTGTGGAGAGTAGTCTCCTGTATAAACAGTCCCAGTTGAAACTGAGCTGTGGGATGTAAACACTTACTCAGGACGAGCTTCTATTATAATAAAGGGCCAGAAAGGGAGAGTATGATATCTCGTCTTCCTCAGGGACGAAATTATCATTACACAAGAGAGTATGAAGATTGTAGTTATAGGTGGTGTAGCTGGTGCCAGTGTTGCAAAAGAGCTAGAAGAATCGATGAAACAGCAGTAGTTATGTTGAAAGAGGAGAGAATGTATCCTTCTCTAACTGCCTACCCGCTTTAAGTGGAATCGTTGATAACAGCGATAAGTTGTTTTGATGAATCCAGAAGAGTTCTGAATAAGTACAGAATCAAGGCTTGAAAGCATGAGGTTACAGATTCATCCAGACAAGAAAGAAGTAGTCGTAAAGAATTTAGTTACTGGAGAAAGCTTTACAGAAAGTTATGATAAATTATGGTTCTTATCTAGGTATTAGTTTCTATGAATACTATAGAGATAAGGCAGAGGGCAGAAACAATTGTGACAGAATATAACTTTGCATAATAAAGTGAAAATTTTGAAAAATGTTAAAGAATGGGGTTTCATTCTTTCAATACAAAATGATATAATCAAAAGCGCAGAGGTGCTAGCAACATGAATAAATTTTTATTAAAAATCATAATCTGTGATGACCGTACTTACAAGTACGATTTCTACAGTTGTATACGCTGATGAAGAACAGACATCGAATGATAGTTCGACGGTACGTATTCTATTTTACGCATGACTTACATGATCATATCGATTCCTATCGCGGACGAATACAGAGACTGCAGGAACCAGAAGTGATTGGTGGATATGCACAACTAGCAGGAACCATTGCGGCAAAAATCGTAACGATCATACGATACTGGTTGATGCAGGTGATTTTTTTCAATGGGTACTTTCTATAATGCCTTATTTGAAAAGAGTGCACCCTGATTTATCGCTATTAGGGAATGATGGGTTATGATGCGACAACACTTGGAAACCATGAGTTTGATTATGGTAGTCGCTTCTTACAAAGATGATTGAAAGTTCTACCAATACTCCTCCAATTTTTGTAGTAATCTTACATTTGTGAGGATGAAGAATCACAGGCGTTAAAGAAAGCCTGGGAAGATCACGGTGGTGCAGAATATAAAATCATTGAACGTGGTGGATATAAGATTGGCTTATTTGGGGTAATGGGGGAAGATAGTGTCTATTACACAGCTGCTGGCAGTAACACTTTCCCTGACCGTATCGAAGTTGCCAAGAAGATGGTTCAGAAACTGAAAGAAGAAGGTGCACAAGTGATTGTTTGCCTTTCTCATAGTGGCACAAATAAAGACCCTAGTAAGTCAGAGGATGAAATCCCTTGCACAGAAGGTGGATGGTATCGATCGTTATTATCAGTGGTCATACCCATACTGTTTTAACAGAACCGATTCATAAGAATAAAACATGGATTGTATCTGCGGGATGTTTTTGGTAAGTATCTTGGTTTGTTAGATATCAACGCAAAAGACAAAAGAGAAGATCGATTATCAGTTGATTCCTATTACGGCAGAAAGTCCCAGTCGATCAAACAATTAGCGCAAAGATTCAAGAATATAAAACGGATGTAAATGAAAATTATCTCAAGCAATATGGATATACAATGGATCAAATCGATTGGGTATACAAACTTCCCACTAACGGATGTGTATGAAGATTATTCCGCCTTACAGGAAACTCTATGGCAGACCTCATTACGGATGCCTATGTATATGCAAGCAAGTTAACAAACCAAAGATACTTCATTTACGATAGGATTGACCTGCAAAGGGAATTATTCGCTCTGGACTTGTGAAGGTGATATCACAGTTGGGGAAGTATACGATGCGGTAAACCTGGCAAAGGAAATGACGGTTTACTTGGATATCCGCACTGATTCGTGTATATATGAAGGGCTCTGATTTAATCAAAGTTGCAGAGCTAGATCGAGTGTGGGTAAAGATATGATGGTGGATGGACAAAGCTATACTTTAGTGGCATGCAGTATCATTACTCCGATTACCGCTTTATCTTAAATCATGTAGTCGATGTGGAAGTTCGCACGAACGCAGGCTTCTATATACCTGTAGAAAAGGATAAGTTATATCCTGTGGTAACGAACTTGTATATCGCAAATATGTTGCCATCGGTGGGTAAGAAGACATTTAATCAACTAGACATTCATACATATGATGCCTCTGAGTCATGAAATCAAAGATTTTTCAGATATGATTTTGTACAATGCGGATGGAACTGAGTTAAAAGAATGGCTAGCATCACGTTATATCTCAGATATGGATAAAGCAATGGAGTATCTGAGATGAAGCGCAGTACCAAACCACAAGAGATCAGAAGATCAATGATAAGCATTTTAGCTTCATACGCTTCTTCCAAAACACTTCAGCTTTTTGGCTCATCGTATCTATCTAGCAATCATTATCGTAATCGTAGCACTGTTAGGAATCATCAGACTTATCACATATCTGATTCGCAGACAGCGCGAGAAAAATGAATATCAATTAAAAACAACGTGGTATACTAAATCTATATACAACAGAAGGGAATGACATGAGCGAAAAATAATACAAATCAAACACAAACACAGGCACAAGCACAGACACAAACAGAGCCAGAAATCACACTTTACGCTAACGCCTGATGAGCTTCAAGAAGAAAATCAAAAAGCAGTTAGCTGACTTAGAAGCAAAGAAAAGCTGCTGAAGAAGATGAGAAACTAAAAATCTATTGACCCAATTGAGGCAACAGAATTTAGTGATGCAGAACAAAAGACAATTGATACTTTTCTCACAGAAGATTGATATCATGGATTCCAATACAGTTCTCCAGTATGGTTCAGCTGCGCAGAAGAAAAGTAACTGATTTCTCCAATACAGCATTGCAGAATGTACGTACAAAGGACTTAGGTGAGATTGGAAAATATCCTCACAGATCTTGTCTGTAAATTTAAAGAATACATCTGACTCTGATGAAGAAAGGATTCTTCAGAGCTTTATTTGATAAAAAGGTAAGTCAAAGTTGAAGAGTTCAGAGCTCGCTATGACAAGGCAGGAAGCTAACGTTGAAAAGATTGCAGGTGTCTTAGAAGATCATCAAATTCAATTATTGAAAGGATATGTCGCTTTACTGGATAGAACTCTATAGAACGCAAACCAAGTAAACATCAAGGAATTAAGCACATGTATATCATTGCTGGACGTAAGAAGTTAAAGGACGTTCGTGCAAATGAATTACCTGCATTAATCGCAAAGGCAAAGCAGACAGGCTTACCTGAAGATGCACAGAAGGCAAATGATTTAGAACAGGCTTGTGTACGTTTTGAAAAAGAAACTCTATGATCTTGAACTAACAAGACAGGTTTCCATTCAGATGGCACCACAGATTCGTTTGGTACAGAACAACTGATACTCTTATGACTGAAAAGATTCAGAGTACGCTTGCGAATACAATTCCACTTTGGAAGAACCAGATTGTATTGTCTTTAGGTATCACACACTCCAAGCAGGCAATGGAAGCACAACGTGAAGTTACAAACATGACGAATGAGCTTCTCAAGAAGAATGCGGAAACATTGCACCAGGCAACAGTTGATACAGCGAAAGAGAGTGAACGTGGTATTGTTGATATTGAAACATTACAACATACAAACGAACAGTTAATTTCTACATTGGATGAGTATTGAACATCCAGAAGGAAGGCCGTGACAAGCGTGAAGCTGCACAGCTTGAACTACGTCGTATTGAAAACCAATTAACAAATAAGTTATTGGAAATCAATGGAAAAAGATGTCACAGAGATGGGTTTTCCAAAGGAAAGTGGTTTTCACTTTTTCTGTAGTCGATAAAGAAGCTTCAAAAGTCGCAGCTCGTTTTAGACTATTTATGATGGAAATTGCAACAGGTAGTCGTTTATTTGAAAATAGAAATACTCATCCTCACTGCTTTGATATGAAACATTAAAAGATGAAGAAAATGGTACAAAGTAGAAACCACTATGTAGATAAAGATAGGTGACAGATAATATAAAATTACAAGGAGATTTATAAAATGAACAATTATATAAAAATAAATCCAAGATAGATGGAATAATGTAAAAATGAGCTATACGGAACCATTGACACATGAAGAATTAGAAGAAGTTAGGAATAATCCAATTTCTACAGCATTAACTGTTGGGAAAAAGTTCCAAAGAATGGTTTGACAAACCGGAAAAAGATCTTAGGTTTAGCTTGTGGTGGTGGACAGCAAGGACCAGTTTTCGCTGTCATAAAGGTTGTGATGTCACTATAATGGATTTTCTAAATCACAATTACAAAGAGATGATATGGTTGCGAAAAGAGAAGGCTTAAAAATCAACACAGTTTCAAGGCGATATGACAAAAACCATTTCCATTTGAAAAATGAAACTTTTGATATTATTTTTAATCCAGTTTCAAATGTATATGTAGAATTTAGAAAACATATATAAAGAAGCCGCTCAGGTATTGAAAAGGTGGATTATTAATGAGTCGGATTTGCCAGATCCTGGATATACATGTATGATGCTGATATTGTATGGGACAAGCCGATGAAATTACTTTTAAAGTTTTCAGATACCCTTTTTGATTCCAGAGAGCTTGAGAGGAGGCAAGATAACCATAAATCCAGAATATGGATATAGATTTAGCCATACTTTGAAACTCAGATTAGAGACAACTAAAAATGGTCTCTATAGATAGATTTTATGAATCCTAGTGATAAAAAGACATAGATTATCCGTTATGGAAGTGACTATATAGCTACACTTTTGCATTAAAACTATAATGATGATAGAACGTACTTTGAGGAGAATACCCTGTCATGCAATATTTGGAAATCTCAAAGATGATCGTTGACCAGCCGTATAAATATACAACAGCATAATTTATCTACTGTAGTCATTGTGGAAGTTTTGTGATGTCAGATGATAGTTACGATGTTATCAACATCAGAAAAGAAGAAACTATATACAGATGCTATCGATGACGGCATTTGCAGTGTATCGTGCCCGCATTGGTATTTCTCAAGAAGAGTTAGTGCTGATGGGTATCTCGCCAGACATACTGAGCGCAGTGAGAGCTGGCGAGACGTGAAATGAGCTGTATACATTCTTATACCGCTATTTAGCTGCTTTGGTTACAACGCGCTGACAAAGAGCATGCTGAGGAGGATGAGTGGTACTATCTCTGGGAGCCTAGAAGAATTGCTCGATTATATCACGTCGTTGAACTGCGAGATGACGAATATGGTGTTATAATAAAATCTATTGCGAGGTGCGAGGAATGATCTGAGGCCACTGTGAAAAGAAATGTCTAGAAGAGACAGCAAGTTCTGGCGGGCTACTGCGCGCGCAGCTGTCACCAGCTGCCAGGTAGCAATCATACAGCTCGGAGACCGTTATCAGAAAGCGCTATTTTCTAGGTTTCACTTTCTACAAGTCGGATCTCAGTTACACTGCCGTTGGCAGGAGCCCTTTCAGGCAAGTGAGGTTATCCTTTCCTCGCATCTGATTATTATTGTGGTAGTAAACCTGATTTGCGAAATCTCTCGATCTCTAAGATGCTTATTATCTGTGGAATGGATTAACAATCTTCTTTGTGGGTAGTATCTATACGTATTGTCGCCGACCGTAAAGGATGGACACCCGAGAATGTATACGTGATGTATGCTGAGAACCATATTCTGTGCCAAACTGAAAGATGTATATTTACGATGAGTATTTATCCTATTCAAACGCTCAGAAGCGGTATGTCAAGGACAATACTATGCGTGTCACTTTATGCATGCTCGACATGCCAGTTTCTACTTTGCGACAATCAAAAAGGAATCATTTCTCAGTGCTCATTTGACACGTTGATGTAGCGTGCATATGCTGAATTCCTTGCAGTTCTTGTTTCTCAACGCTGCACGCTTGGAAGTTCTTTGCGTCCAGCGTCCTTTACCAGAGTTTAGACCCGATGGTGAAGTTAGTGAAATGAGGATATTGCTCGCAGAAAGAAAGAATAAAAGAACGTAGCCAGCCAGCAGCTGCGACGTCATCTGTCACTGTATTATTGATCTGCAATATCTTACTGCAGGCACATCGTGCAAGAGCAGCTAGTACAGAGAGGGGCAGCTTGAGTCTGAGAGGTCTGCAGCATGCATACAGCGCACAACTGGTCGAAATTTAACATGGAACAATGGTTTTCCATCTACGAAGATGATACGTATACATCTGTATTGGCATTGATGTTTCATCACATCAAAATCAATTGATTGGACTGCTGTCAAAACAGTGGTGTGAAGTTTGCGATGTCTGGTGGGATATCTGATGAGGAGACAGGCGCACTCATGGATGATGCATACTTTGAAGAGAAATATTCTGCGCAATTGAAAATGGAATTGAAGTAGGTGTTTATTTCTTCTCGCAGGCAGTTTCTGAAGAAGCAGACAGGAAGCGGACTTTCGTCTTGAACGTAAAGAAATATAACCTTTACAGTTACCTATCGTGGTTTGATCGAAGAAGCAAGTACTGCGACTGACCGTATCGAAAATACAACTGCGCAAGAGCGTACACAAGCATGTCACATTTATGAATCACATAAAAATGCTGGATACCAAGCGATGGTATACAGCAGTTCTCAATATTTGAGACCGTATTTGAGATGAACTATTTACATGATTATGATTTTCTGGGTCAGCAGAGTATTCTGTCCCAGGCTTCAGTTATCACTCAGTATCTGGCAATATACAGATTCTGAAGTGTCAATGGTATCTCAACAAATGTTGATATGAATATCATGTTTGTAAAAGAAATAGTTATGCATTGACAGGTTCTTCATCAAAAGAGTGAACCGTCTTTTTCTATTTCTGCACTTCCCTTTGTAAGATCAGATATCGTTTGCAAGTCTTCTTCGTTACTTGCAAAGTACGCATGTGCATAGTCATATAATCAAAGCTAGCATCCGTTGTATGATTGCGTATCCTAGTTTTTCTACGCTACCAATGTATTCATATCGGATATTTTCGCCATGCCAGGTAGCGGATAGATACGTCTATTACTTTGTATGCTTCTTGTAGAGACAGCACCGGTAGCACTATCATGCACGAATTAAACCACCAGCTCCAAGTTTAACCACCAAAGTATCGTACAACACAGACTACGGTATCAGATAATCCAGCTTTTGGATTGTTCGAGGATAGGGATACCCTGCTGTACCCTGCAGGTTCATGCGATTATATTGATTTTTGGTAGGCATCTTTCTCCGACGATGCGTGTACATACATGCGTCATCATGAATTCATCACGGATGTAGTCATATAGGCTTTGTGCTCATTCACCTCTTGCGACAGTTGCACGCGATAAAGCGTGATTTTTCGGATGACAGTTTCTTTTCGAATTCATTTTTAAACGCACTGATAACCTCTTTTCATAAATCATTGTAGTATGACATACGCGGGTATATGGAAGAATTAAACAATTAGATGCCATTAACAGCGAATATGATTGCGGCTGGGAAGTCGTAGAAAGAGCCCGATGGGTGTCGTTAAGAACTTGTAGAGAACGCTATTGATGCGGGTAGTACCGTATTTTCGAGAGTCAATATTACAGAAGGTGGTATTCAACGATTGAGTGTTACTCGACAATGGTTGTGGTATGGATGCGCGGATGCACATCTCTGTTTTGGTCGCCATGCGACATCAAAGATATCAATCACAGAATGATTTATGGTCGATTCATACATTGGGATTTCGCGGTGAACACCACCATCAATCTCTCAGATATCAGGAATGGTACGAGTACATCGATGGTAAGGATCGCAACAAGAGTTGTCGTTGCCTCATGGCAATGGTAGATGTCTACACCACATCCACTATAATCAGGAACAGGAAATCATTGTAGGTTGTTCTTATCAGACACCTGCACGTCTGAAGCATATGCGTTCAGCTGCCGTATGAAGCATCTCTGATTCAAGATGTTGTTTCTAAGTTTGCTTTGTCTCATCCAGAGATTGCATTTATCTTGCGTAGTGACGATCGTAGAATCCTTCCGTACAAGTGGACAGGGAAATCTTTTAGAAGTTGTATACCAGGTGTTTGGGCAGAATGAGCTGCAGAGAATGCCATCCCGGTAGATTGTAGTGACTTTGATTATAGTGTGAAGGGTTATCTTATCAAGCCGAGTATCACACGTGCTAGTCGTACAGGTATAGAATCTATTCTAAACGGTAGAATGGCAAATGAACCTATAAATTATATAAAGCAGTACAAGATGGATATGAAGACTTTATCGTAAAAGGTCGATACCTCAATTTGTGTATTAGATATTTCGATGACACATCATCTAGATGTAAACGTACACCCTTCCAAACGGAAGTACGTTTTATCAAAAGAGATTCAATTAGAAACACTTATCAAAACAATGTTGCAAAATATGCTAAGAGGTACGATTCTTGCGCCAGAAGCGGAAGTGCGTGAGGTACAGACAGGAATTATCAACCAATAGCTTGATACAGACCGTTTGATACAGGAAGCAGAGTATCGTAAGGAACAAGAGCGCATGACATCAGTCATTCCTACAGACACAAGAAGTAAAAGTTAGAAACAAGACACTTTGAAGAAGAAATCAGGAAACGGAAGTTGAACTTAGTTGCTCAACACAGTTTGAACAGGAATATCCTGAATACAGCCTCAACAACAGGTCTTCCTGCCGATGCGAAAGTCATCGGTCAACTCTCATGAGAAATTTTATCCTCTGTAACTGAAAAGGGTCATGATATCATTGACCAACATGCGGCGACAAGAGCGTACATAGTACGAAGAATAGAGCATTAAATCAAGATCCTGTAATGATGCAGTTGTTTGGTGCCAATTACAATTCATGTGAAAATGATCTCGAAAGACGCAATGAAGAAATCAATGCAGAGTAGAAGATATCCATGTTGTATTTGAGCCTTTTGTAGATACAATGAAAGTTGTATGTTAGTGCAGTATGGATGCAGGATATCGATGAAATACAGTTTTTGGAATGATGCGATTGGATTTATTTAAGAAACGATCGTGATATCAAAATATAGTGCGCATGGAAAAGAAAAAGATGACAATGGTTGTCATCATTCCATCCAGCTTTTAATCTGTCAGTTTAACAATGGATGAAATGAAGCGAAGTTGTACGACAATTATCTCTGTGTGACAAATCCATATCACTGTCCACATGGAAGACCAAACTATTTATTACCTTAGATGAGAAGACTTTATAAAGGAATTCTTGCGATGAAGAGTAATCGTTGTTGCTGGCCCCTGCGGTAGGGAAGAGTGATTTTGCGATTGAACTCTGCGAAAAAGTTAAATGGAGAAATCATCAGTGGAGATTCCTATACAGGTTTATCAAGGTTTAGATATCGGGCTCTGGTAAGGTAACGCAGGAAGATGGATGGTAAACACATCATTTAATCGATATTCTACATAACCAAAGCAAAGCTTTTATACTCGCAGACTTTCAGTCGAAGGCACGAGATCTAATCGATCAAAGGAGAAACCAAGATTATCTGCGGTCACTGGACTATCATTTAAAGGCATGCTTTGTAGGATTATCAGTTTAGTGATGAAAGTGGTGCAGGTGTTGATATAGACTTAGAAACTATACGAATGAAGAACTGTATCAGCAGTTATGAGAGTGTATCCCAAACAAAGTGAAAAATACTATCCAAACAATCGTCAGCGTCGTTACAGAAGTTTGACAATCGCAAGACGTAGTCCAAAAGTCCAAAGTGAAATGATTGCAGAACAGGAACATCGTATGTTGTATGATGCGCGTATTATTGGCTGTACAATGCCACGCGAACAACTCTATGCACGCATTAATGCGCGTGTAGAAAAGATGTTTGAGGCAGGTTTTACAAAAAGAAATAGAGAAGTTAGCTACAGCAAGGAGTTTCTTCAGGATGCTTGTATGAAGGAATTGGCTATCGTGAGTGGGAGGGTTTTCACGAAGGAAAGAAATCCTGCAGGAGGTCAAAGAAGAAATTCAGAAACATTCTCGCCACCCGCAAAAGCGACAGTATACCTGGTTCAATCACCAGATGGATGTAGAATGGTTTGAAAATAACAACAGTTTAGAGCGTCAAAGCAAATGTTGGAAAACTTGGTACATTGGTATCAGAATCAAATAGAAAGTAAAAAGATAGTATTATATCTTGTTTGACTTTTGGTCAAATAATTATATAATAATATTGTCAGGAGGACTTAATCATGAGTGAATTTGACAGACAGAATTATTATGGAACATATAACGAGGAGGCTGGACTCAAAGCTATATAACAAAAGTGTTTATCAATATGGGAATTGAAGCTTAACAATCACAGCTGCAGTAGTATATCTATCTTCCATTCCCTGGTAACAGGAGGAACATTAGCACGTATCTTCTTCTTTAGTGAATCAGCAATATTTATCCAGATTGGATTATTGATTACACAGATTGTGTTAGTTCTATCTCTAAATGCGGCAATTAGACATTTATCAAAGGGTAGTATATAGCATTATTGCCCCTTTACATACGCTGCGATAACAGGTGTTACATTCGGCGTTATTCCACTAGCGTATGAAGTGGCACTGGATTCCAGGCATTCATATTTGTGGCAATCTTATTCGTAAGTTGTGCTATTGGCCATGTCACAAATGTTGATTTAACAAAAGTATAGTGGAATCTTATTTGGTGGATTGATTGCCTTATTAATCGCAAGTATCTTATCTCATCTTTATTCCAGCATTACGTAATAACTTATTGATTGCATATCTAGGGATTATTTATCTTCGCGATCTATACAGCATTTGATATTCAACGTATCAAGCAGTTCTACTATATGGCGGTTAATGGAGAAGAAGAAAGAGAGAAGCTTGCAATCTATGGAGCATTACAGCTATATCTAGACTTTGTTAACATGTTCCTATACTTATTAAGAATTTTAGGTAGTAGAAGAAGACGTTAATCACAAATCATCAAAGTTAAATAATGACAGGTCAATAAGACTCTGTCATTTTTCACCAGGAAGGAGGATTGATGATGAAAGTCGCAGAACTAAATTTTACAGTCACGTATCAGAAGTACATTACAATCGAAGCGGACGATTTAACAGAACTATTAAAAGATAAAATCGAAGTGCATCAGGATGACTGTTACGCTGTATGTTCAGCGTACTGTACAGAAGATGGAATGCTAATGTTTAATGTACTATCAATCGGTAATTCATGGGAAACATGTCTTAGAGGAATGGATGATCCAGAGATGCTCGGTTTCTTTACAATGGAACAAGTCTTTGACCGTGAAGTAAGAGTTGTCAAAAGAAACAGTTCAGATGGTAAAAGAAGAATGCGTCATGGATTGAAAAAACAGAAACAAGAGATGAAGACTTACGTCGCTTGCGCAAAGATGAGCGTTTAGATGCATTGCGTGATCTATTTTATCCAGATAATGTACTAGCAGGAGTTATGCACGGATCAGTCATTCATGAGATTACAGTGCGCCTAACAGGTATCCATGGTCCATTTGTTGTTGGAGAAGTCGATGAAGAGCCAAGCCAAGAAATTGGATTACACTTTTTGCGGATAAAGTATGGGCAATACCATACTATGCTGAGGATGTATCACATTTAATTATCTTATTTGGTGGTGAAAAACTATGATGAAGAATCAGCTGTACTAGAAAAATTGTACATGAAACAGAGAAACTAGGAATTGATTTTTCTGGAATCTCGATGAAGAGCTAGGAGAACAACATGAGCCAGAGTCAAGATATTAGATATACTTGTCCTTATTGCCATAAGGAATTTGATACAACAATCTATACAGCAATCAATGCAGAACAAGACCCAGACTTGAAAGAAGCTTGCATCAGTGGGGATATTTTTAGACATACCTGCCCTCATTGTCAGCATGCATTCATGATTCAACCACCACTAGTTTATTCAGATCCATCTAGAAAGTTCTTGATTTGGCTAAGCCAACAAGAGCCAGCAGAGTCTTTGAAGCAGTTGGCACAACCTCTTGTAAAACAAGGTTTTAAGTTAAGACGTTGTGCTACAGTACAGGAATTTGCGGAAAAAATACAGATTTTTGAAGATGGTGTAGATGACATCATGGTAGAACTTGCAAAATACGACAGCTTTATTGAGTATATCGACAATCAAAAAGGAACTGCCGAAGATGTGACTGGTATCGAATATCAACATACAGAGAATGATGTCATGAAAATCAATGTACGAGCTGACGATAAAGGGAATGTCATTCTTAATTCCTGTTAGTGTTTTAGAAGAAGAGATGAAAGTGGATAAAGATCGCTTCGCAATTGATGAGACAGATTTCCCACGCATCAACAATGATTGGATTATCAGCGCTTATACAGAGGCTGCTGGTAAGGCTTAAATAGTCATATAAAGCAATGTATAAAGTGCATGCATGTTTTTGATTGACATGCATGCACTTTTTGAAAAATTTTTCATATAAATGTTCAAAAATGTTCAAAAATTATAGAAATATTATTATCAGCCTATATAAATTATTGAAATAATATTTATAATAGAAGTTGTCGTATGTAGAGATGGTGGTTAAATGCCATGCATGCGAATGATAATTGGGAAGGGAAAGCGATAAAATGAACAAGAAGGGCCGTGATTTCGTGGTTGCAGCTAATGCATTTAATTATTGCATTCAAGCAATTAAGGCAGAAGAAATCAAATCAACAAAGCTAAAGGGTGCAGAGACAATGTTGCTATTATATTTAGGTTTTAACCCTCAGGGCTTAACAAACACAGAATTGGTTGAATCTAGCAAGATGGATAAGGCAGCAGTATCTAGATCTCTTGCAGAGTTAGAAAAAGGAAAATTCATCCGTTTTGAGTACCGTAATGGTAAGAGCAGATATGGTGCACATGCTGTATTAACAACAACTGGTAAAGAAGTCACAGACCGTATTGTAGAAAGAATCAGCAAGGTTCTAACAAAAGCATTAGGTCATTTAAGTGCTGAAGACAAGAAATCTTTCGTAACAAATATGGCTGTTGTTGCATCTGCTATGTCAGAAATAGTAGAATAGTATAGTGAAAATAAGATAGAGTAATCTATCTTTTTATTTTATGGAGGAAATATGAAGGATTATACAATTTTAGGTAGAGTAGCAAGCGGTCTAGGGATTACCTACGATAAGGACGCATGCGTAGTCTTGTGCGACAGAGATGGGTTATACATATGCATTAACAATATTCCAGAATGTGTACACAGTCATCGCTAAGTTCTGCGTTATTGACCAAGACAATCGTAAACCAAATGATTTAAATCTACGTGGTCTTGTAAGTGCTGTAAAGAAGGTTGGTAGTGCAAAAAGCCAATGGTAATGTTGTAACGATTACATTCAAGACAGCATTTACTGCTAAATGGTAAAGCAAAAGAATATTATTTCATCAATCCCAGAAATTATTAACTGGTTCCATATGAATGGCTACTCTAACTGTGCAGAAGAAACATTAGAACCAGCAGAGACAAGAGTTTTCATTAAGCAAGGTGCGATTCACTTCTATACAGAAGAAGTTGCAGTACAAATGCTAGCAGATCATACAGAAGCACAAGCACAGGCTCCTGTTGATAGTTGAAAACTATGCACTAGGTACAGCATTTGCATTAGGCGGTGTTATTGCAGGTGCTATTCTGATTGTCGTGATTGGTCAGTTAGGATATATCTCCATTCTTGCGGGTGTAGCGATGGGCTTTATGACATTAAATGCATACCAAAAGGGTGCTGGTAAGTTAAGTAAGATTGGGATTGCAATCTGCTTTATATTAATGTTTATTGGTGTTTATTATGCAAATAAGTTTGACTTTGCATTAACAGTTACACAGGCTTTCCATGAAGAAGGATATGTCAATGTTCGTATGATGGACTCTTTCCAGGTATTACCTGAGTTGATGGAGAGAGGTATTGTAGATAAGATGAACTACTATGCAATGTTTGCCTTCCAGTGTGTAGCAGCGCTAGGTGGCGCATTATCTCCACTTACAGCATTACTACGTGAAAACAAGGCAGCCAGCATTACAAAAATTCTTGGATAGTACATCACATAATTTTACAAAATCTTGCCATATTTGAATGACAATAAATTTGTACTATATAAGTGCAGATAGGAATATCTGCCCTGAATGATTGCTCCCCTTAGCAAACATCAGTGAAATTCTATCCCCTTATTAAATAAAAACAAGAGAAGACCATGCGGGAGGTCTTTTTCTTGTTATAAGGGGTAGTATTATCCAATATAGATAAAAGGCGTTAGCTTATTTGCTAGCGCCCTTTAAAATGTAGTACTTATAGTTGTTTTTCTAACCAATCAGATAATGCTTTGTAACGATTGGTTAGATTTTCATGATGTCCAAAATCATCAAATACAGATATGAAGTGATTCAACTGTTTATGCAGATCTGAGTGAATCTCTTCTGCACACTTTGGTGCGTTATCTAAAATATTGTTGTGGTGTGAACCTTCTGTTTTGCCGTTATATACGTAAACGCTAGCGTTTTGGTTGATAACGGGATTCTCTTTACAGAAGTTCACAAATTCTGGATACCAGAAGGAGCCGCAGATTGAGAATACTGCACTAGGGATGTTTGTACGATACAAACTATATACGGCTGCTAGTCCACCCTAAAGGAATAGCCTCCATAAAAGATTTTGTTTGTATCGATAGAATACTTACTTTGAAGTTCTGGTAGAACATTCTGAAAATAGTTCGTCGTGGTATTCATCTGCTTGACCACCAAAGCTTTTCGCGCCAGGACGGATTGCAGTGGCTTGCCATGGCGTATAATCCACTAATCTATTTTCTGGTAGTAGACCTACAAGAATTGCTTTTTCTTTGAGAGCATTGAAGTGATGAAGATCACCATCATTGATTAGAATGAGTGGATATGCGCGAAGTGGATCATAGTTTTGTGGTAGTGATAGTTTTGTTTGAATCATTTGCTTATTTTTTTAGGAATGCGTTAATTGCTTCAAGCGCATCAATCACAGATGGACCGTAATCCATTAACTCATCATAAGAGATTGTTAGGATCTTGCCATTCTTGATTGCAGGAACATCAGCGAGTACTGCGTTATTCTTCATAAGTTCTACAGCGTTAGCGTCTAACTTCTGATTACGGTCGCTTGTAACGTAGATAATGAATTCAGGTGCAGATGTTACTAGATTTTCTAGAGTTAATCCAGAAGTACCTGTTGCGACATTTGTGTAACCAAATGCGTTTAGAACACTTTCTTGTAGTGCTGACTTGTATGCACCATATGTTTCATCGTTGTATGCACACATGATGAGCGCATTCTTTAATTCCTTTGGTTGGTTTTTGTTAGCGGATAGTACAGAATCAACTCTTTCTTGTAGCTTCTTAGCGTATGCATTTGCTTTTTCTTGTACGTTGAAGATGATGCCGATATTGATGATGTCTTCAATAACATTATTTAAGCTTTGTTCTGTGTTAGAAACAGATGCTTTTTGGGAGTAGATGTTGATGCCATTTTGGTTCCATGTATCTACAGTTCCGAGTGACTTGTCTGAGAACATCATGTTTCTGCCGATAATTGCATCTGGGTTGTAGGAGAGTGCTACTTCTTGAGAAACTGTCTTCTTATCTCCGATGTGGAATCTTTTCGATTGCTTCAGCGTAGCTGTTCTGTAACCTTGTTATCTGGATCAAGCATACCAACAATCTTATCTTGTAGACCTAAATCGATTAGAATCTTTGTGGCAGATAGGTTGTTTGTAATAACGTGTTCAGGTGCTCGTTCAAATGTCTGTGTAATTTCTGTACCATCACCGTTGTATGTTGTGATTGTTACAGGATACTTTGTTTCTTCTGCTTTTGTTTCTGTTGTGTTTTCTGTTGTTGATGTTGTGCTGTCCTTTTGGGATGTTAGGATTTGTTGCTGCAACCAATCAATGAGAATGATAATACTGCAGCGAGTGTAGCGTTTAATAATTTTTTCATGAGTTTTCCTTTCATATATACTCTATTAATGCCTGTTGATCAGGGGTCCATGTTAGTTTACAGTTGATGCCATATACATCATGCATCGATTGTTCTGTGATTGTTGTTTGTGGTGTTCCTTCATAGCGGATGGTACCTTGTTTCATCAGATAGATATAATCTGAATAGCGACATGCAAGTTGAATATCATGTAATACCGCAAGAACATTGATATTTAAGTCTTTTACGATTTGTAGGATTTCAATTTGATATCGAATATCTAAGTGATTGGTTGGTTCATCCAATAGAAGTAGGGTTGGTTGTTGTGCAATAGCACGGGCTAAGGCAACGCGTTGTTTTTCTCCTCCGGATAAGGAAAGGTAGGAACGATCAGCTTTATCTAGCATGCCAACTTTCTGTAATGCATCTTCAACGATTTCGTAATCTTTATGTGTCTCCGATTGCATAAATGGGATATGAGGTGTTCTGCCAAGCAGGACCATATCTTTGACACTGCAATCGAAATTGATTTCGTTGAACTGTGCTACGACTGCAATTTTCTTTGCGGCTTCTCTTAGATGTAAATCATCAATGCTTTTGCCGTTAAATAAAATTTCGCCAGAATCTCTTTTCAAAACACGGTAGATATTCTTTAGTAGGGTAGTCTTTCCACAGCCGTTTGGGCCAAGAATGGTAACGAAGCGCTGTTTATCTACATTGATGGAAACGTGGTCTAATATCTTTTTATCCTTGATGGAATAACATACATCTTTACAAGTCGATCCATATTTAACCACCTTTCTGATTCTTGATGACAATGTAGACAAAGAACGGTGCACCAACCAGTGCTGTAAAGATACCAATTGGTAACTCCGCATTCGGTAGAAGACAGCGTGCTAGTACATCTGCCCATATCACAAAGAGACTGCCTAGGATGATTGAGATAGGAATCATCTTTTGGTGATTTGTACCGACTAGAGTTCTTGCGATATGTGGTGTAATGAGTCCCACTAAAGCCGATGATTCCACAGCTAGAAACGAGAATACCTGTGATAAATGAGATAACTAGCATGTAAATCATTCTGTATTTCTGAAGAGAAATACCGAGGGTAATTGCGACTTCATCTCCCATTAACATCGCATTCATGATGCGGTGCTGTGTCATAAAGAAGATACAGGCAACTAGAACAATGATGAATGGAAGGATAATACTTCCCCAAGAGGAACTGGCAAGAGAACCCATGGTCCAGAATTTAATGGTCATCATATTGTCGGAGTTAGCGCCGATGGAGATGATGAAGTTAGAGATTGCACTAAAGAGAGCGTTGACAACTACACCAGATAATACAAGGCTTGTGGTTGTAATCTTTTTGCCTGCTGAAGCAATTACCAATACGATGATTGTCGCAATGATTGCGCCAAGGAAGGCACCAAAACCAATAAAGGATTTAAGTCCTAGGATAATTAGGAGGGTTGCACCAAAGGTTGCACCGGCAGAGATTCCTAATATATATGGTTCGGAAATTGGGTTATTTACCGTCGTCTGCATCGTACTACCACAAAGCGCAAGACCTGCACCAGCAATAAGCCCCATAATGACACGAGGGCTACGCATATTCCATACAATTGCAATTGTAGATTTCGCAATATGATCTACATTTCCAATATGAAATAGTTGGTTGATGATGATCTGATATGTATCCGCAATAGGAATCTTTACAGCACCAAGAGATACGGCAACCAGTAAAGAGATACCCAAACAGACACATAAGAACAATAATAGATATGGAAATGTAATATCACGTTTCGACTTCGCTATCATTAGAGTTTATGTCATACCTTTTCAAGTAAGTTAGTTAGAGAAAACTAACAACCGTATCATTATAAATGGAAAGTTTATCATTTTTAAATGTAGAATAGAAAAACATGGATAATTATATAAAATATTATCCATGTAAGGAAGATTGTCTAAAGAAGAGGGAAAACTATGCAGAAAAAGGACTTTATGATTGCCTGCCAAAAGGAGTATACCAGTCGTAAATTATTGATTACAGGTATTTCTATGCAGAAGAAAGAGAGAGGGAAAGAGATCTCCTATGATACGACGCATAGTGCCTTTATTTATCCTCTTTCAGGAAATGCGAAAATTTCGTTCAATGATCAAACTTTTCATGCAAGTCCAAATCATATTATTCACGGTGCAAAAAATCAGAGGGTTACATTTGAAGTAAGTTCAAAAGAGCCATTTGTGCATTTGAATATCTACTATGACCCAGAAGTTCCATGGCATGGCAGTAGCGATATTATGAATATGGTATATGAGATTTCTGCGCTTCAAGATAGTAGTTCCATTGAGTTATTGAATCGTTTAAAGAATAGTGTCATGCGTGCAAACTGGGATGATCAGATTCAGCGTAATCTAATTGCACAACAATTGATTCTTAGTTGCTTTGGTTATTCCTATATCAATCAAGAGTTATTACAAATTGAAAATGCAATTGAACTGATGGAGACCTCTTATCATAAGAATTTAAAGTTAAAGGATTTAGCAGAAGCTGCACAGATGGATGAGACGCATTTTTTTCCTATAAGTTCAATAAAGTTTACCATATTCGTCCAATCGACTATTTGATTCGTTTTGAGATTAAGAAAAAGCAGCCGATTTATTACTGAAGGGTTATTCAGTAACAGAGGCTGCTTGGAATGTTGGATATCAAGATCCATTATATTTTTAGTCGATTGTATAAGAAACATTTTGGAATATCCCCAAGTTATGCCTATCGGAATAAAGATGGGGAAATTGCATATCAAAGACAACCGAAAGAAGATTAACCTAAGATATGGAAGGCGCTACGAATATCTTTGTCTTTGCCTAATACCAATAAGGATTCTTCTGAGTTAAGTACATGTGAAGCTCCTGGTGTAACAGAGATATCATCATTCTTCTTGATTGCGATGATATTGATGTTGTAGTGCTTACGAACATCTACCTGACCAATTGTCTTCCCTAACCATTCATTTGGGCACAGCAATTTCGAAGACTGCGAAGTCTTTGCCAATCTGAATGTAGTCAAATACATTATCACTGCTATAACGCATTGCGGTTAAGTTACCCATTAACTTTTCAGGATATACAACGGCATCTGCACCATTACGTAGTAAGAACTTTTCTTGTGTATCACGTGCAGCACGGGATACAACTTTTCTTGCGCCTAATTCCTTTAGGTAGGATGTTATTTCAAGCGAAGCTAAGAAGTTATCACCAACCGCAACGATACATACATCGAAGTTCTTAAGACCAAGAGTCTTTAAGAAGTCTTGGTTTGTTGCATCGCCAACTTCAGCGTTTGTAACATAAGGTAGTACTTTCTTACCTTATCTTCATCGTTATCAATACCTAATACTTGAATATCTAAATCATTTAACTTGCGGGCAATATGACGACCAAAACGACCCATACCAATAATTAAAATCTGTTTCATACTCTCTCCTATTTAGCCTACGGCTACGTTTTCTTCAATATATCTACCTAAACATTGGATACGGAATGGGAACATACCATAAATTAGGGTGAGTCCTCCAATACGTCCAGCAAACATTAGGATGATTAAGATGATTCTTGAAATAATCGTTAAATTACGTGTGATACCAAGAGTTAAACCTACGGTAGCGATTGCGGATGCGGTCTCGTACATTGCGGTTACCATTGGAACATTCTCAATAACACTAATAATCATTGCGGCACCTACACATAATGAGATATATAACATCAAGATTGTGGCTGCGTTACGTACGACTGTCTCTGGGATTGTTCTGCCGAAGCTCTCAGTACGAGAACGATTTCTAAAGATTGCCATACTTGTTGTGACTAATACGAAGAAGGTTGTCATCTTCATACCACCACCAGTAGAACCTGGTGCAGCACCAATTAACATGAATATAATCTGTAAGAAGATACTGGATTCAGTCATCTTTTGTAAGGTCTACTGTATTAAATCCAGCTGTACGTGGTGTTACAGATTGGAAGAATGAAGCTAGAATTTCTGTGCCCTAAAGGCATGCCTGCAAAATCCACAAAGAAGAAGTAGATTGCAGGAATATGACTAAGATTGCGGTCATAATCAAGATAATCTTTGATTGCATGTGATAGCGATGTAGTTTTAACTTATATTCTTTGATATCTGCCCAAGTGGAGAAGCTTAATCCACCAATCAAGATTAACGACATAATCGAGATATTGATAATTGGATTGGACACATAACTTGTTAGGGATGAGAATGGCTCACGAACGCCCATTAAATCAAAACCTGCATTACAGAAGGCTGAGATGGAATGGAAGATACTGTACCAAATACCCTTGATGAGTCCAAACTCTGGTATGAATGTAAATGACATGAGTAGGGCGAAGAAACCTTCGACCATAAATGTAATCTTAAAGATAAAGTGTAGTAAGCGGATAATACCACCAACTGCTGAAATTGAAATGGAGTTTGCCAAAGTGGAACGAGCAAGATAACCAATTCGTTTTACCAGTAATGAGCGCAAGTGATGTGATTACAGTCACAACACCAAGTCCACCAATCTGAATCAGAATAATAATGACTAGCTGTCCAAAGAAGCTCCAATATGTGGCAGTATCGTATACAACCAATCCCGTTACACAAACACACGAAGTGGATGTAAATAGTGCATTGATAAATGGAGTCCATTGTCCAGATTGGCTGGCAAATGGTGTCATCAGTAACAATGCACCGAATACGATAATTGCGCCAAATCCCAGAATAATCATCTGTGGATATGTTAGGTGTAGTTTATTTCTAAGAAAATTCATAATACCCTTTTCAGAATGTAGTATATACGTATATGATACTATCATAACGACTAAAAATATTATAGTCTTCATAGAGATTTATACCAACACTATTTGTGAAAAAAATAAAAGAGAAAAATACAAAGAATTGGGGTACAAAATACATGGAATTGAAATTTTATTTTGTTAGACACGGAAAACCTTATTTAATCGCAAAGGTCGTATGCAGGGCTGGTGTGATAGTCCACTGCTAGAAGAGGGTATTCAACAGGCAGAAAATGTTGCGTCTGCACTGAGAAATGTGCCATTTGATCGTGCATATTGTTCAACCTCTGAAAGAGCTTGGGATACTGCGAAAGAAATCTGCAAGTATCATGATATTCCCTTGATTCTTACCAAAGGTTTAAAAAGAATTTCTCTTTGGCTCGCTAGATGGCGCTCGTAAGGAAGAAGTTTTTAGATTCTCCGTTCTTTGATGATTGGTCATCAAAAGGTGGTGAAACAAAGTGAAGGATTTGCAAATCGTGTTCGTACCACAATGCAGAGTATTGTTGAGGAATCTAGTGATGGTGATACCATTCTTCTAGTCAGTCATGGTGCTTACGCAGTGCGTATACTAGAGATTTTATTCGGTATGAATTTAGATGAGTATGTAAATCGCTGTAAAGAACAGAATCGTTGGCTCATGCCTAATACAGGTATGTTGATATTCCATTATAAGGATGGAGAGTTCTTCTTAGACCAAGAGCCAATCGATGTAAATGAGTATCGTCAAATCTATCATCCAAAGACAATTGATATTTACTTGATGCGCCATGGTGAAACAAGATTCAATGTACAGGAACGTATTCAAGGTAGATGTGATAGTCCTTTAACTGAAAAGAGGTATTCAAGAAGCACAAGAGGCAGCTGAGAAGTTAAAGGATATACATTTCTACCATTTATGTTTCGACTTCTGAGCGTGCTCGTGATACTGCAGAAATGATTGCTCAATATCACCCAGGAAATATTGTTTATACAAAAAAGATCTGTGAAGTAAGTTATGGTGATCTTGAGGGTCTAACATTCAAAGAGGCAGACCCTAGTAGTAAACGCTTTATGGATACGCATTATGGTGACGTAGGTGGTGAGGAATATAGCGATGTTACAAAGCGTATGTATTCAATGTTCCAAGAAATCTATGATACACATCAAGATCAGGATAAAAGTATTACTGGTTTCTCACGGAGACTTCTATCTTGTCTGTCTAGAAGCCTTATTTGGATTAAAGAAAGAGGATATCTTCCAAGAAGCCTCTGAGTTAGGTATTCATCCAGTTCCAAATTGTGGAATCGCACACTTTAGAATGACAAGTAATCAATATGAACTCATTCAAAAGATGAGCGACTAATAAATACATAAGACAATATATGGCGTAACATATGTTGTCTTTTGTAACGTCTTTAGAAGATATAAAATGATTTGAAATAATTTTTGATAAAAATGATAATCTTTGTTGACAGGAAGGTTAGTGTTTGCTAACATACAGTTAGCACAGGCTAACTGATGTCTCACTCTTTCCATCACACACTCCTTTATACATCAGTACCTGCGTGTTCCGGAACCCTTTATTTACAAGTCATGGGCAGACTTGTAGAAATCTAATTGACATAATGTCCGGAAAAAATCCATGCATATCCGTGTCCTCCTCAAATTACACTGAATATGCGAAATAATGAAGAATATTGTAAGGACGGGGCATCCAAGCAATATTCTTTTTCTTTTCGTTATAAAAAGTGATATGATTAATTGCGTGAACAGGGGTGCATGCATGCTGAGAAAAACCCTTATCACCTGATCTAGGTAAAGCTAGCGTAGGGAGTTCAGTTCTTTAATTCCTTGCGCCTTCAAAATGGAGGTGTATTTTTTTATGAAAAACGATCAGATTAAAAAGATTGCATTTATGGCAATCTACATGGCGTTATATGTAACGCTAAAAATGGTAGGAAATATGATACCTTTCCTACAGATGCCTAACGGTGGTTCAATTGAACTCGAATTAATTCCGCTTATGATTGCATCGTATCATCTTGGTTGGAAGCATGGAGCACTATGTGGTCTTGCGTCATTCTTACTAACAATTGCACTAGGTTTCCCAATGTACTTTGTCCAACCAATGCAGATTGTATTAGACTACGTACTACCAATCAGTATTGTTGGAATGGTATCATTGTTTAAACCATTTGAACATGCAAGCAAACCAGTGGTATTAACTGTAGTATCTCTTATTGGTTTATCTGCTTGTGCTGCCGTGTATTATTCTTATGGCATGAATTTAATGGCTTTAGTAGGTGGTATCGTACTAGCTGGATTAGTTATTGCATTAGGTCTATTCTTAACAAGCACAAAGGGTCACTTTGGTATTGTGATTGTAATGGTAATCAAGTATTTCTCTACAGTTATCTCTGGTGCCTATTTCTGGGCAGAAGGTACTGCAGCAGGAAGTTTACCAGCATGGACATTCTCATTGGGTTATAACTTATGGTATAACTTAGTGACAATGATTATCTGCTTATTAATCGTTCCGGTATTAATGAGTCGAATTAAAAAAGCAAATATCCAAGGAATGTAAGAGATTGGCACATGCCAATCTTTTTTTGGCTATAATAGAAGCGGAGGATTTGGTATGACAAAATACATATTTCTAGATATTGATGGTACTTTATATAGTCCAGCAACTAACGAAACACCAGAAAGTGCTTTACGTGCTATCCACAAAGCTAGACAAAATGGTCATAAGGTATTCCTGAGCACAGGAAGAAGCCTAGCAGAGATTGTGACATATCTAGATTATGATATTGATGGTTATATCCTTGCGGCAGGTGCGAAAGGTATATGCCGACCGTAAATGTATCTATGATCATCCAATTTCAAAAGAAGAACTCCAACACTTAAAAGACACAATTAACGGCATGGGTCTTGGATATGGCTTAGAAGGCAATGCAGGAGCCTATGGTAATCAACTAGGATATGATTTTCAATTGAAATACTTCTCGTTACCAAACGCAAGCCATAAGGAGAAAGTGCAAAAATGCGATGGCAAATTGTATCTATCCAGAAGAGGCAGCGCACGAAGATGATGAGATATACAAAATCTGTGTATACAGTGAAGATGGACATGAGTTTGAACAGTTAGAAGAAGTTCTACATGATCACTACATTCTTACACATGTTATCGAAGATCCAATCAAGAAATTCTATGGTGCGGAGATAACAAACAAAGATATCAATAAGGCAACAGGTATTCAAAAGGTATTGGAACATTATCGCGCAGATCGTAGTGATGCGATAGGCATTGGTGATAGTGGAAATGATATTCCGATGTTATCCTATTGCGGTGTATCTATTGCGATGGGAAATGGTGCAGAGAGTGTGAAGGCTATCGCTGACTATGTCACGAAAGATATTCTCGATGATGGTATTTATCATGCATTCAAACACTTTGGATTAATCGACTAAAGGAGAAAAAATCTATGAAGGTCGGTATCGTTGGAAATGGAATGATCGTTCCTATCGCAATTGAAGCGATGCAAAGAGGTGAGATTGCAGTTACGGCACTATGGTGTCGCAATGAATTAAAGGGAAAACCAATTGTAGAAAAGTATCAGATTCTTCATCAGCACACAGATTATCAAGCATTTTTAATGGATCAATCATTTGATACAGTCTACATCGGTTTAACCAATGTATTACATTATCAATACGCAAAGGACGCAATTCTGGTGGGAAAGCATGTTATTGTGGAGAAACCATTTACTGTAACTGTAGCAGAAGCTAAAGAACTACAAGTGCTAGCAGTTAAACATGAATGCATGTTATTTGAGGCAATCCTATCTAGATATAGTAAAAACTATGAACATCTAAAAGATGAACTACCAAAGATTGGAAATATTAAACTGATACAAGCAAACTTTAGTAAGTATTCCAGTCGCTATGATGAATTTAGAAAAGGTATCGTTACACCAACCTTCGATAAAGCACATGCTGGTGGAGCACTTATGGATTTGAATGTGCATAATATTCACTTTGTGGTTGGTTTATTTGGCATGCCAAAGAATGTGCAGTATTATCCAAATCTAGCAGAGAATGGAGTAGATACATCAGGCATCTTAATGATGGAATATCCTAGACTTCCAAGCTGTATGTACAGCCGTCAAAGGATTCACATCCGATCCATTTGTAATCATCCAAGGTGAAGAGGGTACAATCATGTATCCAGAAAGACCAGGTTATGTTCGATATGGAAAACGTCATAATCGTCTTGCAAATCTTACAGAAGAGATTGATATTGTTGTAGAGGAAGATCCAATGAAGAATGAATTCTCATATATGCAGGAAATCATAGCATACAAAAATACAGAACAGATGAATGCGTGGTTAGATAAATCCATCATGACGGTAGCTGTTTTAGAACAAGCATTACTAATCGATTTCAAAAGGGTTAGATATATTCGTATCTAACCCTTTTGTTAATTTATTAACGCACTTTTTGCAAGAAGAAAATACATGAGTGTATAATTCAGTTAGTTAAACTTAAACTAACTTTAGAAAGAGGAAAATGTGAGATATCGGATTAAATCCGCTTGTTTTAATTTTCTATAATATATTGATTCCATGTATCTTGATGTTTGTGCATGATAAATGGATTCCTTTATATTTCTTTTATTGTCAGTAGTTTATTTTTGCTTTTACATGAAGAAAGTATAAAAGGCTATGTAAAGGTTATTTTCATTACAATTTTTATTCTATTTAGGACAACAGCTTTTTGATGTTGAGTAACATTGAAGTAGTGCAGTTTTGTCTCAATGTTATTTATGATGATTGTTCGATTGATGCCAACATATATTGTGGCTCTTATCTTGATGTACGATTACCAACCGTCTGAAGTGATTTCGCCTTTACAGAGCATCCATGTACCAAGAGTGTTTCATTATAGCGTTAAGTATAACTGCTACGATATATCCCTACATTTTTAGAGAGTTGCGTTACATCAATGAATCGATGAGATTACGTGGAATTCGTTTTGAAATAAAAATATCATAAAGAGTTTTGATATTTTGTGGTACCACAGTTATTTCGCTGTTTGATTTTGGCGGATGAACTAACATCTGCAGGACTGTGCAAGGGAATTGATTGTACAGCGAGAAGAACGTCATATTATAATATTCGCTTTGGGATGAAGGATGCACTCGTTACAATTGCGATTTGTTTAGGATTAGTGGGAGAGATGTTATGGATTCGTATGTCGTAGAGGGTAAGAACATTTCCTTCCAATATCAAGATAGTTCGGAAGGGATTCAAGATGTTCATTTTTGCGCTACAGCCAGGTGAAATCATTTTGGTGACTGGTAATAGTGGTAGTGGTAAATCTACATTCCTGAAATGTCTGAATGGACTCATACCACGTGTCGTAGAAGGAAAACTACAAGGAGAAATCTTGCTCAATCATCAAAGTACAAAGGATATGAGTATGGCAGAGATTAGTCGCCATATTAGTTCTGTATTCCAAAATCCACGCAGCCAGTTCTTTACAACGAATACAACCTCAGAACTTGTATTCAGTATGGAGAATTATGGGTATAAGAAAGATGTGATGGAAGCGCAGCTTCAACAAGTCACTACATTGCTAAAAATTCAAAAGTTATTGAATCGTGACATCTTTCAATTATCCGGAGGAGAGCGCCAAATGGTAGCGATAGCCTCCGCAATGATGTTGGGACAAAAAATTATCTTGTTAGATGAACCTTCTGCCAATCTAGATTATCGCAATACCTATGTATTTAGAGGTTTGGTTGAGAAATTAAAACAAGAAGGTTATACCGTCTTAATAGCGGATCACCGTTTCTATTATTTAAGTGGACTAATCAGCCGTGTCTTTCTATTTGATAATGGTAAGATGCAAATCTTTGATAGCGAACAGATGTTTAAAAATTCAAACTATGATACACGAAGCTTTGATTTATTTGCGATGGATATTCCATTTCAGACATCTAGTGAAAAGAAAGAGAAAGTTCTTTCACTAGAGGATATTTCATACAAGGATATCTTGCAAGGTATATCACTCGATTTCTTTACCAATGAAGTTACTGCAATCATTGGCACAAACGGAGTTGGTAAGACAACACTTGCAAGACTACTTTTGTAAGAGTATCCCATGCACGCATGGTAAAAATAATTGGAGAAATGCCTTTCTATATTATGCAAGATGCAGATTACCAATTGTTTGGTACATCTGTACAAGCAGAGCTTGAAATCGCAGATCATAAAATAAATCACAAAGATATTAGGATGTGATGGATTATCTGCAACTGACAAAGTATGCTGATACACATCCATTCTCTTTAAGTGGTGGACAGAAACAACGGATACAGGTCGCATTAGGAATCTTAAGCAATCGTAAAGTTATCATTTTCGATGAACCTACCAGTGGATTAGACCTTTCATCCATGCGTAGAGTCGCAAAAAGAAATTCAAGAGTTAAAAAAAGAAGGCGGTAGTCATTGTTATATCACATGATTATGAGTTTATTCGTCATATCAGTGATCGTGTTGTATTTAAAAATAAAAACTAATGACAGAAAGATATTCCACTTGATGCGGAACATCTATTTGAATTCAATCAAATTTTTATAGAAATGAGGGATGAAAAATGAATTTGAAAGATGAAGGATTTTGTATTACTTGCGTTACTAACAGCCTTATATGTAATTGTGTATTTTGTAGGAGCGATGTTGATATCACTAATAGGACCTTTTGGAGATTCCATTAGTCCAGGCATATGTGGATTACTATCTGGTGCCATCCTTGTGTTTATAACACGCAAGATTGGTAAAATGTGGCAGTTTACCATCATGGAACTGATTGTGATGGCTGTATTCGCACTGATGGGTTCAGGATACTTACCATGGTTTATTACATCTATGATTGGTGCGGTATTAGCTGATGTTATCGCATCTACGTCAGAAAAGCCTAGTGTATTAAAGGTTGCGATTGCGTCAGGTGTTCTACATGTCGGTAATGCTTTAGGAGGTATTATTCCTGCATGTTTCTTTGCGGAACAATATATGAATGAGTGGATTGCAAGAGGACAAAAACCAGAACAAATGTTAGCGATGGTAAAAGCAGCACAGGGTACAATGGGAATCCTTGCGACAATCATTACCTTCGTACTATCCGTGATTGGCGTATACATCGGCTATTCAATATTAAAGGGACATTTAAAAGAGAAGTAATTGAAATTGTTATTATAGAAAAGAGGGATAAACGATGCGTTTGAAGATGAAGGATTTTGTATTACTTGCTTTACTGACAGCGTTATACATCATTGTGTATTTTGTGGCAATGACGATAATTTCGCTCATGGGACCATTTGGACATGCGATTAGTCCAGGTGTTTGTGGACTATTATCTGGTGCAATCCTAATCTTTATCAGTCGTAAGATTGGCAAGATGTGGCAGTTTACACTGATGGAACTCATTATTATGGGTGTATTCGCACTGATGGGAGCTGGTTATCTACCTTGGTTTATTACATCCATGATAGGAGCTGTTTTAGCGGATGTCATCGCATCTACATCAAATAAGCCAAGTGTACTAAAGGTTGCGATTGCGTCAGGTCTTATCCATGTAGGAAATGCATTGGGTGGTATCATTCCTGCATGTTTCTTTGCGGAACAATATATGAATGAATGGATTGCAAGAGGACAAAAAGCCAGAACAAATGTTAGAGATGGTCAAGGCAACACAAGGTGTAATGGGAATTCTTGGAACAGTTATTACATTCATTTTATCTGTCATTGTGTATACATTGGCTATTCAATATTAAAAGGACACCTGAAGGAGAACTAAATGGAGATTGAAGAGAAAATAAAAGAAGATGTTAAACGGTCGATAGAAACGAAGAAAAAGGATGCCATTAGTCCAAGCTTAGTCAATAAATGGTTGTTCTCTTTCGCACCAGAGTTAAAAAGGCAAGATGAGATTGTCGATTATGCTTGCATGTTTTTGGTGAAAGTTTAAAGTTTACATCCTATTTCTTTTGCGGCATATGTCGCAACAGCGGTGATTACAAAATCATATAGATTTACAAAAGATTTACTTATATGGGGGATTAACACTGCTAGCTCTTGCACTACAATGTACACTAACATGTTTATCCAGTGTGAAGAGTCATCGAATTTCGTTTGAGATTCTTAGAAGTATTCGTGAAAAATTAAGTGAGAAGTTAGAACGTGTTCCACTTGGGTATGTTACATCAACACCGATAGGATATTATAAAGCCCTAATCGTTGATCGAGTTGGCTCTTTGGAGGATTGGATTGCGCATGTTATGCCAGAGTTACCTTCTCGTTTATTACACCCACTCTAGCAACCATCCTTCTATTCGTGGTGGATTATCGTCTAGGTTCAGCATGTTTTGTGAGTGTTCCTTTTATTATTTTTGGGATTTATCATCATGTATCATAACAGTGATGAGCGTATGTATACTTGGCTTAATTCCAATCAAGATTTAAATGCTCGAATTGTTGAATATGTAAATGGAATTCATGTTATTAAGACATTTGGGCAGAGTAGACGTAGTTATCAAAAATTTACAGATTCTGTTAATTACTACTTCTCTCTACATTAGATTGGTGGAAACAAAGCTGGATTGCGATGGCTATATTATTTGCATTTGTTAATTCACCAATTCTTGGAACATTGCCAGTTGGTTTATATTTGTACTCACAACAAATCATCAATATGTGGCAATTAATGTTAGGTTTGATCCTACCATTATCGATTATTCCAAATGCATTCCAAATCATGATGAGTATGGAAATCTACTCCTCAATTGAAACGGGATTCCGCATGATTCGTAAAAGTGCTTACGATGCCTGAGCTTGTAAGACCTAATCAGGATGTAACACTATCAGATCAATGTTATCGATTTGAAAATGTATCTTTCTCGTATGAAAAGGGTATTAAAGTATTACATGATATCAACTTTGAAGTAAAACCAAATTCTGTATTTGCGATTGTTGGAGAAAGTGGAAGTGGTAAATCTACGATTGCAAAGTTAATGGCTGGATTCTTTGATGTAGATGATGGAATCATTTCCTTTGGTAATCAAGATGTCAAAATATACCAACAGCACAACTGATGAAACATGTTGCCTATGTTGCACAAGATAACTTCTTGTTCGATACAAGCATTCGTGAGAATCTAAAGATTGCAAAAAGCAGACGCAACAGATGAAGAGATTCTGAATGCTTTAAAAGCTGCTAATTGTTTAGAACTAATTGAAACGATTGCCAGAAGGCTTTCAAATTCAAATGCGGGTGATTGTGGTAAGTTCCTTTCAGGTGGTGAAAGACAACGTATTACGCTTGCAAGAGCGATGTTATCGGATGCGCAGTGCATCATACTAGATGAAGCTACTGCATATGCGGATGTTGAAAATGAAGCAAAGATTCAAGAGGCATTAAGTCGCTTGATGAAAGATAAGACATTGATTGTAGTAGCACATCGCTTGAATACAATTGTTGGTGCAGACCAAATTATGGTGCTGATCACGGTACGATTAATAGCATTGGCACATACAAAGAATTGATACAGAATTCTTCTGTATATCAGAAAACTATGGCAAAGAGCTATAGTGGTAAGGAGGTGGTTGAATGAACTACTTTTCGTAGATTATTTGAATTAGTTGGAAAAGATAAAGTGAAATTTATCTTTGGCTTATTCTTTTGCGTTCTTCAAGAATTTTTAGTTTCATGTTCATCTTTGGTGCGTTGTATATTGCGTTCTTGAACATACATGCACCAACAGCTACGGTGATATGGAATTGCCTGATGATTATGGTTGGTGGAATCTTATTCCACTTTTGTATTCCGTTACTTGAGGATATCCTTGTTTCAGCGGAAGGTTGCGTCATGTTTAGAAATTTCGCTTGCAGGTGGGAGATGAATTAAAGAAAGGCTCCATTAGGATATTTCGATGACGCAAAACTAGGAAATATTCAAGGCGCTATGACGACATCAATAAACGCACTTGAAAAACTTTACCATGATGTTAGTCACTGGCGTGATTGCTGGATTTGGAATTTCTATCTTATTAACCATTGCGATGTTTAAAAATGAATGTATCATTAGGATTATTTATGATTCCGGTGTTAGTGATACTAGCATTTACCTTAGGCAAACTTTTTATAAAATCGCAATGAGAAATGTTCTCCACAACATAAAGTTGAACAAGAGATGAATTTTGCGGTAATTGATATGATATCGTGGTATGTCTGTTTTAAGAACATATCCAATTAACGAAGATAATCCTGTTAAGAACATGATTCAAGAAAAGGCAAAAGACCTTTATGCAAAGAAAAAAGAAAGTTGATATCCGTTGTGAAGTAGAGTTTTCATGGCGTGCTAAGATTTATAGTTTTATTGTAAATGCCGCAAGTGTTATCTTAATCATTCTTACAGTTCATCTATACATGCATGAACAGATTAACTTCGCAAATTGTATGACCATGTTGGTTGGATCTTACTTAATCTTCTTAGGCTTAGCTCCATTAAGTGATACAGCCTTCTTATACGCAAAGATTCCAGGTCAACAAAAGTACTTGGATGATGTATTCCAAATCTCCTCAATTAGAAGAGGGCAAGCAAACTGTAATGGATGGACCTTTAGATATTCGATTTGACCATGTTTGGTTTGGATATCGCAAAGATACACCTGTCATAAAAGACCTTAGTTTTGAAATCAAACAAAATGAAAAGGTCGCTATTGTAGGACCTAGTGGATGCGGTAAGACGACAATTGTCAATCTACTATCTCGTTTCTGGGATGTAGATAAAGGAACAATATTCCTAGCAGGGAAGGATATTCGTGAGTATACAGTAGAGACATTGTTTAAACAGATGTCTGTCGTATTCCAGGATGTATATTTATTCAACGATACGATTATGAATAATATACGCTTCGCAAAACCAGAAGCGAGCGATCAAGAAATCTATGACGTATGTAAAAAAGCACGTTGTGCAGAGTTTATATCAAAACTTCCACAGGGATATGAAACGGTTATCGGTGAAGGTGGTGCAAACCTCAGTGGTGGTGAGAAACAACGCATCAGTATCGCTCGAGCATTACTGAAAGATGCGCCAATCATTCTGCTAGATGAAGCCACATCGAGTGTAGACCCGGAAAATGAGGCGGAGATTTTGGCTGCGATTGATGCACTATGTAAAGGAAAGACAGTGATTTCAATTGCACATCGTATTAGTACAGTAGAAAATGTGGATCATATACTCGTCATTGATGATGGTTCTCTACAAGAAGAAGGAAAACATGAGGACCTGATTCAAAATGGTGGAATCTATGCTAGCTTCATCAAATCTCGTAAAGACGCAAAAAGGTTAGTGTATTGAGAATTAGATATATGCATGAATGGTAGATATCAAATCTACCATTTGTTAATTTATTAACTTAGTTCTTGCAAGGAGAAATACATGAGCGTATAATTCAGTTAGTTTACTAAAACTAACTGAAAAATGATAGTGTTCTATAATGCTTGCATGTTATCTGAATTGTTAACTAACATTGTTGGAATTCTAAATAAAACTGTGTGAATTTCACAAGCAAAAAAATAATCTGATAATATCATTGGACGAATAAATCGCTTTTCATTTACAATGAAAAACGTTAGGTAGACGGAGGAGAAGACAATGCTAAATAATGAAAAATGGCAAGGCTTCCAGGGAAGAAACTGGAAGGAAGAATGCAATGTTCGCGACTTCATCCAAGCAAACTACAAACCATATGATGGTGATGAGAGTTTCTTGGCTGACGCAACAGATGCGACTAACAAGCTTTTGGGGCAAATTACAGGAATTGCAGAAGGCTGAACGTGCTAAGGGTGGCGTTCTAGACGAAGAGGCTGATGTAGTATCAGGCTTAACTGCGTATGGCCCAGGCTATATTGATGAATCCTTAAAGGATTTGGAAAAGGTTGTAGGTCTTCAGACTGATAAGCCTTTAAAGAGAGCGTTTATGCCTTATGGTGGTATCCGTATGGCAGAAGAAGCGTTATCTACATATGGCTATACACCAAATCCAGAATTACATAAGATTTTTACAGAGTATCACAAGACACACAACCAAGCAGTATTTGATGCATATACACCAGAGATGAAGATTGCTAGAAGCAGTCACGTTATTACTGGTTTACCAGATACTTATGGACGTGGACGTATCGTTGGTGACTACCGTCGTGTAGCTTTTATATGGTATTGACCAATCGATCGCATGGAAAGAAGAAGATAAGTTAAACTGTGGCGACGGTACAATGGTGGATGATATCATCCGTCAAAGAGAAGAACTATCTGAACAAATTCGTGCATTAGAAGGCATGAAGAAGATGGCAGCTGTATACGGATATGATATTTCCGGTCCAGCATCCAACGCTAAGGAAGCAGTTCAGTGGTTATACTTCGGTTACTTAGCAGCTATTAAGACACAGAATGGTGCTGCGATGTCTGTAGGACGTATCTCTACATTCTTAGATATCTATATCGAAAGAGATTTAGAGGCAGGTACATTAACAGAAAGCGAAGCACAGGAATTAATTGACCATATCGTTATGAAGTTCCGTATGGTTAAGTTTGCTCGTATTCCTGCATATAATGAATTATTCTCTGGTGACCCAGTATGGGCAACACTAGAAGTTGCAGGTATGGGTATGGATGGTCGCTCTATGGTTACAAAGAACGACTTCCGTTTCTTACATACATTAGAAAATATGGGTCCTTCACCAGAACCTAACCTAACAGTATTGTACTCATCCCGTTTACCAGAAAACTTCCGTAAGTATGCGGCTAAGATTTCTGTTACAACAAGTTCTATTCAGTATGAAAATGACGATGTAATGCGCCCTGAATGGGGAGATGATTACAGCATCTGCTGCTGCGTATCTGCTACACAGACAGGTAAGGAAATGCAGTTCTTCGGTGCGCGTGCAAACCTTGCGAAGGCACTTCTATACGCTATCAATGGTGGTGTAGATGAAAAGAGCTTTAAGCAAGTTGGACCAGCATACCGTCCAATTACTTCTGAATACTTAGACTACGCTGAAGTAGAAGAGAGATATGTTCAGATGTTAGATTGGTTAGCGGGTTTATATGTAAATATCTTAAACCTCATCCAATACATGCATGACAAGTATTACTATGAAGCAGCTGAAATGGCTTTAATTGATACAGATGTTAGAAGAACATTCGCTACAGGTATTGCCGGATTCAGCCATGTTATTGACTCACTATCCGCAATCAAGTATGCAAAGGTTAAGACAGTTCGTGATGAAAATGGATTGGTTGTTGATTACGTAACTGAAGGAGACTTCCCTAAGTATGGTAATGATGATGACCGTGCAGATGAAATTGGTGTATGGTTATTAAAGACATTCATCACAATGATTAAGAAGCACCACACATACCGTAACTCAGAAGCTACAACTTCAATTTTGACAATTACATCAAACGTTGTTTACGGTAAGTACACAGGTAATATGCCAGATGGCCGTCGTGCTTGGACACCACTAGCTCCAGGTGCTAACCCATCTTATGGTGCAGAACAGAATGGATTACTTGCATCACTAAACTCATTAACAAAGCTTCCATATCACTGGGCATTAGATGGTATTTCTAATACACAGACAATGGATCCCTAATGCATTAGGTCATAGTGATGTAGAAAGATCTAACAACCTTTGTAAACGTATTAGATGGTTACTTTTGGACCAAGGTGCTCACCACCTCAACGTTAACGTCTTCGGTAGGAGAGCTCGTTGATGCGATGGAACATCCCAGAGAAGCCAGAATACGCTAACTTCACAATCCGTGTTTCCGGATATGCAGTTAAGTTTATCTCTCAACAAGAGAACAACAGTTAGACGTTATCGCAAGAACATTCCACGATCATATGTAATTGTTCTTGTGTAAAACAAGACTATAGTTTGATAAAATGACTCTGTATTCACAGAGTCATTTTTAAAAAGAATGATATAAAGGAGTGAGAATATGAAGGGACGCATACATTCATTTGAAACCTTCAGGGCAGTTGATGGACCTGGAGTAAGATTTATTATATTTTTAAAAAGGTTGTAATATGCGTTGTAAATATTGCCATAATCCAGATACTTGGGAAATGGCTGGAGGAGAACTCTATACCGCTGAGGAAGTATTACAAAAAGGCACTACGTTATAAAAACTACTGGGTGAATGGTGGTGGAATCACCGTATCTGGAGGAGAGCTCTTACAGATGGATTTTCATGATTGAATTATTTGAACTAGCCCATAAACACGGTATCCACTGTACCCTAGATACAGCAGGTAATCCATTTACATACGAAGAGCCATTTTTCTCTAAGTTTGAAAGGCTCATGAAAGTAACGGACTTAGTTCTCTTTGACTTAAAAGAGATTGATGATAAAGGTACATCGTTATCTAACCGGTGTATCAAATGAAAATATCTTGGCATGTGCGAAGTATCTTCTCGATCATCATATTCCGATGTGGATTCGACATGTTTTTGGTTCCTGGAATTACCGCAAATGAAGAGGACTTACAGAAGTTAAGAGAATTTATCGACACACTTGATTCCGTTGAGAGAGTAGAAGTGTTACCATATCATGTATTAGGTATCTCGAAATACGAGAAGATGGGAATTAGTTATCCTCTAATGGATACGCCACAACCTACAAAAAGAACAGATTGAAACTGCAGAAAGGATTTTGGGGTGAAGAAATGAGTGATATTCTCGGCATTGAAAAAGAAAAGAAACTTACGCGATCTAGGTGGATACAAGACCCAAAATGGCAAAACATGTTAAGAAAGGGTATTTTCTCGTAGCAGTCGCTTAATGGACTTTCGATCAAGCAGAACTTGAAATCTTGAATTCTTTAAATATTAAGAAGATTTATGATTTACGTTCAAAGGAAGAAGTGAAGGATGCACCAGATCCAGAGCTACAAGGTGCCGAATATATTCATTCATCCGCCGCAGTACGTGCTGATGGAACAGAAGTAAACTTTTCGCCAGCTGCACTCATTGCGGAAAATGTTTATTCTAAAGAAAGTAATGATGAATTTACACATAAGGTGTATGGTAACTTACCATTCTGTTATGCATATAAGAAAATGTTTGAGGATATCATAGCAGGTAATGTACCGATCTTATTCCATTGTTCTGCCGGAAAAGATCGTACAGGAATAGCAGCTATCTTAATTCTTTTAGCACTTGGTGTTGATGAAGAAACAGCGATATATGACTACATGTTAACGAAATGAATACCGTCAAGGAATATATCGATCGCTTTAAGAAGGATTTCCCTCTTACAAAAATAGATGGAGAACTTGCAGGTATGTTACTGGCGTATGAGGGAGTAACATATACCAATGCGGCTTATTCACTAAAACGTATCAAAGAGAAGTACGCTAGCTATGATGAGTACTTTGAAACAGAATTCAATCTTGATAAGAATGCATTACAAAAACTAAGAGATTTATATACAGAATAAACGACAGAAATATCTGTCGTTTTGTATTATTCTCTGAAAGGTATATGATTACATGTGGAGAAATACAATGGAGATATCAAATAAACAAAAAGACGTTTTATCGCAAAGATTTTTAAAAAAATGTAATACCAATCATTATATTGATTTTCTTTTTGAATTTCTTTTTATCAAGAGACAAGAAAGTATGACTTTGTAGGAGTATGGTTTCCGGACTATGAAGATGATGTTACAATTCAGTTTAACCCTGATTATTCAGGTGTTTATTATGATGATCTGACGAAAGTTGCCTTTTCATTGGAAGAATCATGGCAATCAACTTGAGATGACAATGAAATGATGAAAAGAAGACCTATTATTACACGATAGAGGGCAAAAAGAGATACATCTAAAAATCAGATGATGAGTCATTTATTCTCTATAAATACGGGAAACTAATTAGCAATCATATGATATTATGCTAATAATAAAAAGCCTTTTAAATAAAGGCTTTTTATGTATATATACTATAAAATAGAAAATATTTTATAATTTTTTTAGCACTTATGTATTGACAGTGCTAAAAATATGAGTATATTAATATGTGTAAGGTGAAAGACCTTAGGGAGGTATATGATATGAAATATATGACAACAAGAAAGAATGATTTATTCAATGATATGTTTGATGATGTATTTAGAGCATCAGTATTTACAGGAAATAATATTTTAAAGACAGATGTTCGTGAGAAAGATGGAAAGTATATCTTAGAAGTAGAAGTTCCTGGTTATAAGAAGGATGAAGTATCCATTAGCTTATTTAATGGTAATCTAACAATCAGTGCTGCTCGTACATCTTCTAATGAAGAAACTGATGATAAGGGTAGAATCTTACGTCAGGAAAGATTCAGTGGTAGTACATCACGTACATTCTATGTAGGTGATGCAATCAAGGATACAGATATCCACGCATCTTTCGATAACGGTATCTTAAAGATTGAATTACCAACAGAACAGAAGAAAGAAGAAGAAACTAAGAAGTTTATCGAAATTCTATAACTGGAAGAAATTCCAGTTTTTTTCTTTTGTATAAAGAAAAGCCATTATGTAGAATGGCTTTTTAACTATCTATAGGATTTTCTCTTTGCAAAGAGGTAACCACTGAGATTATACCAACCAACAACATACCGAAGTAGAGATAGATGTTTGTGCTATCACTTGTCTTTGGTGTAGTTGTGTTCTGCTTTGGTGGAGTGATATTTTTTGGTTGCTCTGTATTTGTAACGGTAAATCCTGTTGTTTGATCACCTGTGATTGTAGTGTCATAACCATTTACGGCATCCTCGGTAATTGTATACTGAATTTCTGTACCACTTTGATCGTACTTACGTAGGTTAGTGAAACTACCTGTCCAGTTATTTGAATCATCTAGATGTTAGTGTAGAACCTGTATCTGTACCGTTTGCGAATAAATGAATTGTGACTGGACCGGCCTTAGGACCTACCCATGTCTTAGTAACAGAGATATCTGTTTTGATTGGCTTATCAGTGATTGTTTGTATTGCACCACCAGTAGCTGTAACTTCTAGTGTGTATTCTGTATCGTTTAATTCATATCCACTAGGTGCTGTCTTTTCCTTAACCTTGTATGTACCTTGTACCAAAGCTTCAGAAGTAACAGTTCCATCTGCGCCTGTTGTTAAATCAAATGTTGTGCCATCTGGTTTTGTAACTGTAAATACAGCGTTTGCTAGAGTGATAGTGTTATCATCTTCATCAACCTTTGTTAACTTGATTTTATTTGCAAGATCACCAGAACCAGAACCACCAGAGGAAGCTCTTGTGAAGTGTGCATCAAATGTATAAGTTTGATCTACAGATGTCAATGTAAGCTTGTTGTTGAGGTTTGTTCCTTCTGTGTATGTGGATTGATAAGTAAGACGATATTGTTCGCCATTTCATATTTCCTACATTAATAGTAAATGTTTGATCGTTATCAGACATTGTTAATTTGCCAGTTAAGTCTACTGGTGTAGATGTTCCAGCAATATCATTACCATACTGATCCATTTGAACTGTGGATAGTCGGATTGTATCCTTTAGGATTCTTTCAGTTGAACCAACGATTGTATCATGAATTATAGCGTTTGGTAGTGTTGCTTTTTTGTGATTGATACGAATTTCCCAGTTCGCAAGATGAGGATTTTCTGTATCGTACCAAGCAAACTTATTTAATGATTCATCAGTTAAAACCTGTGGTCCAGCTACGTTAACTGAACCGGATGATGAAGTTGCATTAGACTTACCTGCGTTTACAGAAACAGTGAATGAAGTAGATTGGTTAACAGGAACTCTTGTTAAGTCAAATCTAGCAGAGAGTTGAATGTTACCATTTACGTTATAGCGATTTTCTACCCAATTTGTAAATACAACTTTTGCAGTTGCACCATTTGTACCTGCGGTGATATGTGCTTTTCGCAATTACGGCGCCTGTTCCATCAGCGTCATAGATATCAAAGTCGATAGGACTAGAATCAGCCGAGAACATAACTGTATCCGGAAGGTCGATTGTAAAGTAGTCACCTGCTTTTTAATGTTGCGCCTGTTGTATTGGCTGCCCAGTCTAAATCAAAGTAGAAGTTATCTGTATAGTAGATATCTCCAACATTTGTTCTAGAGAGATTCATAAATCTGAAGTTTGTGATTGTCGCATCCACTTGTTTTGGTCCATCCTCAGCGATAACATTTGTCTTAGACCAACTGATAAGTGCTGTAAGTGTCATGAATAATGACAACAGGACAGCTAGATAATTCCTCTTTTTCATATTTAATACTTCCTTTCATTTATGATTTGATATCATGGCGTACCTGCAATTATTTACTGAAAGGATTGATATAAGATGCGAATCAATCGTGATTGCTACAGTGTGTAAATTTGCCATGCACGAATGAATTATATACCGAAACAAATTTGGATAATATTAAAAGTATTCATTAAGATTTTTTAAGTGATATTAATAGTGCTTTCATTCATTAACTTATCAATAAAATATATAAAAACAGCCTGATGTAGGCTGTTAGTGAAGTCAATATCTCCGGCATTTGTTTTGATGAGAATCTCACCTTTTCCATTACCGACAATATACTTTTTCCATGTAATTTTTGATATGGTAAATCATCATCGAAATCAACATCTCCAAAGTTTGTGGAAAGACTTGCCCTGGTAGTCTTTGGAATCTGTTGCTATGTCGATATCGCCAGCAGTAGATGTAACTTTAATATTCTGGATTTCTCCATGAACATCTAAATCGATGTCACCTGCAGTTGTTTTTTTACTTCGATGATAGGAGAGGATACTTCCATATCGATATCGCCTGCAGCTGCGGAGAGTTGAATGACATTGGCGGCGTGTTTTTGAATATCAATATCACCAGCTGCGATATTAGCATATAGATTACCTGTTGTATTTGTTAAGTCCACATCACCAGCAGATAGCTTCATGCTAATTTCATCGAAGTTGGAATCGGAGACATCTAAGTCGCCTGCCAACATCGTAAAGTCGGCACGTTTCATTTCAACGCGGCTGAGAGAAACATCTCCAGATTTGTTATGACAGTTGAATTCATCAAGCTTAATATCGTTGATATCTACATCACCAGCAGGTGCTTCCATTGTGATTGTTGTAACACCAGATGGAATTTGAACGGTCAAGTCACCGCTACCAGACACAAGAATCGTAGCAGTTGTATCATTTATTTCACAACGAATTCCATCAGTTGTAGGATTTCTAAAGATACTTTGTGACTGGGTAAATTCATAGCGGAGTTCATTTCCTTTTTCTAGAGTTATATCCAAGGATGACAGTAATGTCTCGCTGTGAATCACTAAGTGAGCGATAGAATCTGGAAGTGTTTCAGTCTGAGGATCTGAATAGTACTGCGCTGTATTCTTCTTACGGTCCATATTAGCTGTAAAGTTTTTGCATGACCTAGTGCTTCATCTGCGATACGTGTAAACGCATGGAAGGCTGTAGATAATCCTTCTTTTAAGTTTTCGTAGTCTTTGTTTTTCTGTTCTTTATGAACAGTTTCTTTTTCTCCACCCATCATGTGGATATTCTCGATTACATCATCGATTGTACCAAGATCATTCATGATTTCTTCTTCGCTTCTGCCTTCGTTAATTCCTTCTTGAAAGTGTGCTTCAAAGGCATCGAGAATATCTTTTCTAAAACTTGAGAGTAGTTTGCAAGTGCTTGATTTAAAGCTGCTAAATATTCATTTTTTGTCATATCAGTTTTTCCACCTTTTGAATGAATGTAATCCATTCTTCTTTCTGTTGTTGTTGATAAAGTTTTCCTTCTTCTGTTAAATGATAGTATTTTTCTAGCTGGGCCACCGGACGACTCGACAAGATAGGTCTCAAGATAACCATTATCTTTTAGTCTTTTTAAAAATTAAATATAATGTACCGGCAGTGACGGACATTTCTTGGGAAATATCTTCAGTTAGTTCGTATCCGTACTTATCATCTTTTACTAACCTCGAAAAGAACGCATAATTCTAAAAACACCTTTTTTTAAATTGTGCATCCATTATTTTTTTCCTCCTTGCAAGTAGAATATAACACATACTATTATGTAATGCAATATAGTATGAAAAAAATATACTCCACTTGGAGTATATTAGAGTAAATGTATTTTGTGGGCTTCGCATTCATCGACCATATCTTGTGGCCAGATAGAAGCCTGAACTTCACCTACATGTGCTTTATTCAGCAGTAACATACATAATCTAGATTGGCCAATACCACCACCGATTGTATATGGAAGTTCGCAGTTTTGAATCATTTGGTGATATGGATACTGTAGACGGTCTTCCGCATTGCGAATACGGCACTGTTCTACGATGGAGTTTTCATCAACACGGATACCCATACTGGAGATTTCTAATGCACGTTCTAGTGATGGTAACCAGAAAAATAGGTCACCATTTAAATTCCAGTCATCATAGTCAGGTGCGCGTCCATCATGTGGTTGTCCGCTACGTTTTAAAGCATGACCAATACGCTTGATAAAGACACATTTCTTTTTCTTTTGTGATTGCGTCTTCACGTTCCTTTGGAGAAAGATCAGGATACATATCTTCTAACTCTTGGGAATCGATAAAGAATACATCATTAGCTAGATGACACACTGCTTGTGGATATTTGTACCAGATTTCATGTTCCATGTGTTTGATAACTTTGAAGATTGTACGTACCGTTTCCTCTAACATTTCTTCTGTACGTTCTTCTTTCGTGATAACCTTTTCCCAGTCCCATTGATCAACGTAAACAGAGTGTAAGTTGTCAAGTTCTTCATCACGACGAATCGCATTCATATTTGTATAGAGACCATCATGAACTTCGAAGTTATATTTCTTCAGTGCGAAACGTTTCCACTTCGCAAGTGATTGTACAACTTCAATTGTTTCATTTGGCATCTCTGCAATATCAAAAGATACAGGGCGCTCTATACCATTCAGGTTATCATTCAAACCTGTACTTTTTGGTACGAATAAAGGGGCTGAAATTCTAGATAAGTGCATCTCTCTTCCAAATTCTTTTTGGAAAGTATCGCGAATATATTTGATAGCTTCTTGTGTTTGTCGAACATCAAGAACAGGATCGTAGTCTTTTGGTAGTACTAATTGCATAACATCACCTCATAGTGCGTTTTATTTTTAACATAGAATGAATGACTTAAGATGAGAGAAATCAAGCAATATCATAGGTATTCTACACATAAATTCCATGCATACATGACAGATATGTGTATATTCCTTGAAAAACCAATTATCTTTCATACAATATAAAAACGATTAAGGAGTATTATGATGACACGTTATGATATAGCAATTATCGGTACTGGCCCAGCAGGACTTGAGGCAGCTATTACCGCAAAGGTACGTAATAAAAACATTATCTTATTTGGTACAAAGGATTTAACACAGAAGTTACAGGTTGTAAAACACCCAATTCTAAACTACCTAGGATTACCATCTAAGACAGGTGTAGAGATGGCTAATGTATTCCAACAACAGTTGGATGAACTTGGAATCTCTATTACAGAAGAGAAGGTTTCGAATGTATATGCGATGGGTGATTACTTCGCATTACAGTTAAATAATAGTGAGGTTGTTGAGGCAACTTCCGTCATTCTAGCAATCGGTGTTGTGGCTGGTAAGCCATATACCGGAGAGGAAAACTTCTTAGGTCGTGGCGTTAGCTATTGTGCAACTTGCGATGCACCTTTATATAAAGGAAAGGTAGTTGCGGTTGTGGCAGGAAGTAAGGAAGAGGAAGCTGAAGCTGACTTCCTTGGCGAAGTATGTGAAAAGGTATATTACTTCCCACAATATAAGGATGAACCACAGTTAAATAGTAAGAACATTGAAATTCATCATGAAAAGCCTATTGAAATTTCGGGTATGATGAAGGCAAATACACTGAAGACAGATCAAAGTGAATATTCAGTAGACTGTGTATTTATCTTACGACCAACGCAATTCCCAGGCTCTCTAGTACCAGGTCTTCAAATTGCAGGGAATGCGGTTAAGGTTGATCTACAGATGAAGACAAATCTAGCAGGTCTATTTGCGGCAGGTGATATCACAGGACAGCCATACCAATATATCAAAAGCGGCTGGACAGGGAAATGTCGCAGCATTATCTGCGGTAGCGTATGTTGATGAACTAAAGAGAAAGAAGTAGTAGGTGATTATTATGGCAGGACAGAAAATCGATACATTAAAATTAGAGAATCAATTATGTTTCCCACTCTACGCGGCTGCTAGAAAGATTACAGCAGCGTATACTCCTCTCTTAAAACCACTTGAGATGACGTATACACTATATTGTATTCTTGGTGTTATGGGAGAAGGATGATATTTCTGTAGGGTGAGTTGTGTGAACGATTATATCTAGATAGTGGAACAATCACTCCATTACTCAAGAAGATGGAAGATAAGAATTGGTTAACAAGAACACGTTCTAAATTAGATGAGCGTGTGGTAATGATTAAGTTAACAAAAGAAGGCAAGAACATGAAGAAACAATGTGCAGATATTCCTGCAAAAAGTTCGCTCTTGTGTATGTCTGAACCAGGATGAATCACAGGACTTATATAAAGCACTTTATAAGATTCTTGAAGAGAAAAATAAGCTATGTCAATTGGCATAGCTTTTTGTGCGATACATGTAATGCAAGTTATTTCTGATTGTGTTTCTCTTTGATTTCTTTCTGATAGTCTTTTGAAACTTGCATGGTATAGCGATACCAAGATTCAAAATAATCAGAAAGACAAGCATCCTGTAACAGTGCTTTTAGTGCGTAGAATATTTTTGTTCCTCATGACCCTGTATCTAGAATTGGAAGTTGGTTCTCTAGTTTGTATTGAATGATACTTTCTACAGCGTGCATACGCTGCTCAAATAATTGAACAAGTTGGGTATCAATATCGTTAATTTCTAAGCGTTTTTTTCATCTAATAGTGTCATACATTCACCTCGTAAGTTTATCTTAGCAGATATAAAAAAGGGCTCAACGCCCTTTACTTTAGAAATCTTTTTGAGTGGTAATCGTATATGCAAAATCACTGCCATGATTGCGCCAAAGCTAGCTTGAATAATCTGGAATGGTAGCTTGAGCATTGCGGTTTGTGGATTTGCATAGATGAATGCACGTCCTATTGTATATCCCACAACCATGATAATTGCACCTACAGTTACCGCAAGAATATAGTCCTTTAAAGTAGGATTCTCCTTCTTAGATATTAATAGGAAATCACGACTGCCTGTAGACCATGAGTAACAAGTGATACAAACATTGGTGTTGGATAGAAGAACAAGTCACCACAGGAATGAACCAAGACCACCAACGAGGAAAGCCTCAACAGGATTTAACATGAGTGTGGCAGTCACAATGACTAAGTCACTGAAG